>Ga0180432_10011512_pt1 | contig 10405 bp, 13 predicted proteins | sample SS_ome_10_FD_132414 | JGI IMG/M metagenome (GOLD analysis project Ga0180432, IMG submission 132414) | Hypersaline lake sediment archaeal communities from the Salton Sea, California, USA - SS_1_MS_2 metaG | ecosystem: Environmental > Aquatic > Non-marine Saline and Alkaline > Hypersaline >...
GGTGTTTACGTATTTCTATACGGCGGTAACATTCAACCCGGAGCAGATAGCAGAGAACCTGCAGAAGAACGGGGGGGCCGTACGAGGGATCCGCCCAGGCGAAAAGACACGGGATTACCTGGACAAGATTCTCTACCGTATCACGCTTGCGGGCGCTCTGTTTTTGGGCTTTGTTGCCCTGGCGCAGTATTACATCGGGCCGATCACGGGTGTCACGACTTTCTCACTTGTTGGAGGCACTTCGTTGCTGATTGTCGTCGGTGTGGCGCTGGACACCATGCAGCAGATCGAAGCGCACTTGTTGATGCGACACTATAAAGGCTTCCTCTAAGTAGCAGGGAGATGTTTGCAATAGCTGAGAGAAATGTGATACTGCTGGGCCCCCCAGGAGCGGGCAAGGGCACACAGGCGAGCAGTTTGGTCGCGGAATATGGGCTCGTGCATTTGTCCACCGGGGACATCCTGCGGGATGCTGTTGCCAACGGGACGGAGCTTGGGAGGCAGGCAAGAGCCTATATGGATGCCGGGGACCTGGTTCCCGATGAGCTGGTCATCGGAGTGATTCGTGAGCGACTGGCACGAGAGGACATTGGCGAGCAGGGCGTGCTATTGGACGGTTTCCCGCGGACTATCGCGCAGGCAGAAGCACTTGGACAGGTCATGGCAGACCTGGAGCTGGGCGAACTGGTCGTCGTGAATATTGAGGTCGCCGACGAAGTGCTCATTAGGCGACTTTCCGGGCGGCGGATGTGCGATTCATGTGAAGCTATCTTCCATCTCGACCGCGACGGTGTTGATGTGGGGGATGCGTGCCCAAAGTGCGCTAGCGGAAAGATCTATCAGCGCAGCGACGATCAGGCCGAGGCTATTGCTGAGCGGCTGCGAACGTATCATGAGAAGACGGCTCCATTGATCGATTACTATAAACACAGAGGCCTGCTGCTTGAAGTGGACGGCAGTGGCACACCGGAAGACGTCCACCGTGTGGTACTTGCCAGGCTGAGTTGAGCTGCAGTTGCAGGCAATTGATGATAGCCGGGAAAACATGGGTGGACCGCGCCGCAAACGTCTGGATGTCAGCCGCAAGAGTGCAGACGAACTGGAGGTCATGGCAGAGGCGGGCAGGATCAGTGCGCTGGCGCTGCAGACCGCGCTAGATGCGCTGGTGCCAGGTGTAAGCACCTTGGAAGTTGATGAGTTGACGGAAGCGGTAATCCACGAGGCCGGAGCAGTTCCGAGCTTCAAAGGCTTTCATGGCTACCCGGCGAGCACATGTATCTCGATCAACAATGTCGTGGTTCACGGCATTCCGAGGGCTGACGTGCTAGTTCGAGAAGGAGACATAGTCGGGGTTGATGTAGGCGCGTCTTGGGGAGGTTTTCACGGTGACAACGCGGCCACTAAGGCGATTGGCGAAGTATCGGCAGAGGCGGGCCGTTTGCTGCGGGTGACGCAGGAAGCGTTGCAGAAGGGAATCGAGGAGGCAGTTGTGGGACACCGCCTGAAGGCCATCTCGATGGCGGTGCAGGGCCACGCTGAGATTCATGGGTACAGTGTTGTGCGACAGTTGCTCGGACATGGGATAGGGCGCCAGATGCACGAGCCGCCGCAAGTGCCCAATTATTATCAGGCAGGGGAGTTCGCGGATTACGAGTTGACATTACGTCCGGGCATGACGCTGGCAATCGAGCCGATGATCAACATTGGTGGCCCCAACGTGATGAATGACGGGGACTGCTGGACAACGCGGACGACGGACGGCAGCTTGAGCGCTCATTTCGAGCATACGATAGTGGTAACTAAGGCAGGACCGCAGATTCTTACGCCGCGCGACTGAGGTGGCTATCAAGCCTATGGCAGCGAAGAACAATGAGCCGATTCGGGCTCTCGGGACAGTGAAGGAGAAGTTGCCTGACGCGAAGTTCACTGTGGAGTTGGAGAATGGTCACGAGGTATTGGCGCATGTATCGGGTAAGATCCGGATGCGCTTTATCCGGATTATGGCCGGCGACAAGGTGACCGTGGAGCTTTCTCCGTATGACTTGACACGAGGGCGCATCACCTGGTTGCACAAGTAGCTGCAATTCGGATCTGAAGACAAAGCAGAATCTTCCTCACCGTAGAAGTGGGGCGGGAGAGGGTGGTCATGATGAAGGTGCAAGCGTCAGTGAAAAAGCGTTGCGACAAGTGTAAGATCGTGCGCCGGAAGGGTGTAGTGCGGGTAATCTGTGAGAATCCGCGCCACAAGCAACGGCAGGGCTGAGCGGGAAGCGAGGCTGCGCACAATGCTGTGGGGCAGCCTGTAGAGTTCTGAAGGAGGAGTCTAAGTGCCCAGGATAGCGGGAGTGGATCTACCTAGGGACAAGCGGTTGGATATAGCGTTGACGTACATCTACGGTATCGGTCGCTCGACGGCGCGAGATGTTTGCGAGAAGGCGGGCGTGGCCGGCGACACCAGCATGCGGGATATCACCGAGGGCGAAGTGGCCAAGCTTCGGGAGATAATCGAGCGCGACTATACGATCGAAGGTGACAAGCGCCGGGAGGTGCAGACCAATATCCAGCGGTTGGTGGAGATCGGTACATATCGGGGGATGAGACATCGGCGCGGGTTGCCGGTACGCGGGCAGCGTACGCGGTCAAATGCGCGCACGCGCAAGGGCAGGCGGAAGACGGTATCGGTACAGAAGCGGGTACTGAAGAAGTAGTCTGCGCACGCAGTGGTTAGGTATAATTGGAGGCAAAGCAATGGCAACAGATGATGAAAAAGTTGAGGGCGGAAAGCGGGCGAAGGTACAGGCTCCGTATGGTCGTGCCTACATCAAGTCCACCTTCAATAACACGATTATTTCAATAGCGGACCAGCAGGGCAATGTGCTGTGCTGGTCGAGTGCGGGAACGATCGGGTTTGAGGGCACGAAGAAGAATACACCGTTTGCAGCGCAGTTGGCAGCAGAGGCAGTAGTGCGGAAGGCGCAGGAGTTCGGTGTGCAGCGGCTGGACTGTTTCGTGAAGGGGCCGGGTTCCGGGCGGGAGACAGCGATTCGTGCGCTGGAGGGCGCGGGCTTGGCGATCGGCAACATCAAGGATGTGACGCCAATTCCGCACAATGGTTGTCGGCCGCCCAAGAGGCGTCGCGTTTAGTCGCGGCGGCGAGATGTAAGGATTCTTTGGAGGTGAGCCATTTAGATGGCAAGAAACAGAGCAGCCGTATGTCGGATTTGTCGTAGTGAGGGCACCAAGCTATTTTTGAAGGGCGCCAGGTGTAATTCGCCGAAGTGCGCCTTTGAGCGCAAGGGATACGCGCCGGGACAGGGCGGAGATAATCGCCGGCGTCGGCGGCCAAGTGACTATGCGCAGCAGCTTCGTGAGAAGCAGAAGATGAAGCAGGCGTACGGGTTGCGGGAGAAGCAGTTTCGGCGGTACGTTCGTCGTGCAGAGCGCAAGGAGGGCGTGACGAGTGACCTGTTGGTGCAGGCGCTGGAGGGGCGGCTGGACAATGCCGTATTCCGGGCTGGCCTGGCGAGCAGTCGAGCGCAGGCACGTCAGCTGGTGAGTCACCGGCATATCACGGTCAATGAGCGGGTAGTGACCGTCGCGTCGTACGCGGTGCGACCTGGCGATGTGATCAAGGTACGCGAGAAGAGCAAGGAGATTGACCCCTTGGCGCAGGCTGTAGCAAATGCCGGGGCGGCGGCAGTCCCCGCGTGGTTACAGGTGGACTACACTAACCTCACTGCCACGGTGGTAGCTTTACCGGATGCTGCGGAGGCCGGCATAGAAGCCAATGAACAACAGGTGATAGAATTCTACTCGCGTTAGTGATATTTGTGGCCACTTTGACACGCTGGGCCGGTTTTGTCAGACACACGGGACCCAGATAGAGGAGCGTTGGAATGCGAGAAGGGATAAGTCCGAAGGTACTCGGACTGCACTTGGATGACAAGTACGGCAAGTTCTCAATAGAGCCGCTGGAACGTGGCTTCGGACATACATTGGGCAACTCGTTGCGCAGAGTGGTCTTGGCCTATATCGCCGGGGCGGCGGTGACGGATGTGCGTATTGCGGGCGTTCTGCACGAGTTCTCGACGTTGCCGGGCATTGTTGAGAACAGCACAGAGATTCTGTTGAGTATCAAGGAGATCGCGGTCCGCATCGAGGACAGTGCTGATGAGGATGCTGACCTGGTAATGAAAATTCGGGCGAAGGGCCGAGGCGAGGTATTGGCGGCCGATATTGAGGCTCCAGCAGGGGTTGAAATTGTCAACCCGGAGTTACACATAGCCGAACTGACTACTGACGAGGCGGAGCTTGAGGTTGACATGTGGGTGTCGCGCGGAGTCGGCTTCGTACAGGCTGATGACCGGGAGCGAGGTAAGCGTGGCGTAGATGTGGTACCGACTGACGCGGTCTTCTCGCCCATCCATCGTGCCAACTATCGCGTAGAACCGACGCGGCTGGGCAGTCGCACTGACCTCGACCGGCTGATTATTGAACTCTGGGGCGATGGCACAGTACGACCGGATCAGGCTTTGCGGATGGCGGCACGAGAGATTTGGTCTTACATGCGTGTGCTGTTAGAGACCGACGATGAGTTGCCGTCCGAAGAAGACGAACTACCGGACGAGCAGCCGGTCGCGGTCAAGCAGCACGATATACCCATCGAGGACGTGGATTTCTCGGTGCGCACGTTCAACTGCCTCAAGAAGGAGAGCATTGACACGTTGGGGCATTTGGTACAGAGAACGGAGAAGGAACTGCTTGCGATCCGGAATTTTGGGAAGCGGTCGCTTGCGGAAGTCTTACAACGGCTCGACAACTACAGCTTACAGCTGGCTGATGCGGACGACGAGGACGAATAGAGGCAAATGCGATGAGGCACAAGAAGGACTATCGGAAGCTGAGTAGGGCGACGGACCAGCGGATGGCATTGCTGCGCTCCGAAGTGGCTGCACTATTCCGTCATGACCAGATTAAAACTACTCTGGCCAAGGCCAAGGAGTCGAAACGCTTTGCGGACAAGCTTATCACTCTGGCGCTACGTGGCGACCTTGCCGCACGGCGTCGGGTGCTGGCCGAGATCAGCGACAAGGACCTCGTCAGGCATCTGTTTGATGAGATCGCTGTTCGCTTCATTGACAGGGAGGGTGGCTATACGAGGATCACTCGCGCGGGTAAACAGCGCGGTGACGGTACTCAGATGGCGATCCTGGAGCTGACCGAGTAGAGCGGGAGTCGGTGTTGACGGGCAATGCGCCAGATAGCGTTGACGGTGCAGTACGATGGCACTGATTACTCGGGGTTTCAGATTCAGCGCGGGGCACCGACGCTTCAAGCTGAACTGCAGAAGTGTCTCAGCGAAGTACTGCAACACCGGATAGAGGTAACGGGGGCGGGCCGGACGGATGCGGGCGTACACGCGCTGGGGCAGGTGGTAACGCTGCGCACATCCAACCCGATTCCGGAGGTGGCGCTAATCGAGGCCACCAACAATGTGCTACCTAGCGCCATATCGGTATTGGAGTGTGTCGAAGTCCCGGATGAGTTCCACGCATCTCACAGCGCACGGGGGAAGTTATACTCGTATCGCATTCTGAATCGGGAACTGCGGTCGCCTTTTATCAACCGGTTTGCCTGGCACGTGCGCGAGGCGTTGGATGAAGACTTGATGTTGGAGGCCGGACGGCACCTGCTGGGGGAACATGACTTTGCCGCATTTGCCGCCGCGGGCAGCTCTGCTAAGACGACGGTGCGCAAGTTGTTCCGTTTGAGCGTCGAGCGTGAGGGTGACTTGATAGAGTGTCGCATTGGCGGTAATGGCTTCTTGTACAAGATGGTTCGAAACATTGTCGGGACACTGGTAGATGTGGGACGTAGCGCTCTGAGTCCGGCGGACGTGGGGGAGATTCTCGACGGTTGCGATCGGAGCAAAGCTTCTCCGACTGCGCCGCCACAGGGACTGTGTCTGGTGCGAGTGGAGTATTAGGCAGCAAATGATGGCGAAGCTTCTCGGAGGCTTTTGAATGAAGAATCAGAAGACGGGCTCTGCAAGAAAAGAAGACGTAACGCAAGACTGGTGGATAATCAGCGCACGCGGCATCCCGCTGGGCCGTCTTGCCGCGCGCGTTGCGGCCGTACTGCGCGGCAAACACAAGCCGAGCTACACTCCTCATGTTGATACGGGCGATTTTGTCATCGTCACGGACGCCTCCGAGGTCGTGTTGACAGGCGACAAATTGCGGCAGAAGATATACTACCGGACCAGCACGCGCCCTGGGCAGCTAAAGGAACAGCAATACGCCCACTTCCTGGCCGAGGCGCCCACCAAGGTTATCATCAAGGCCGTCAAGGGTATGTTGCCACACAACACTCTCGGACGAAAGATGCTGAGGAAGCTGAAAGTATATGCGGGTTCAGAACACCGGCATGGCGCCCAGGAGCCCAAGTCGCTGAGTATGTAGATGCACCCAACTGCAGTATGGCTGGCAACTTTGGCCTCCGAAGCGAGGTCGGATGATTTGGAGGAGGACCTATCTTGCTGGATCTAGAGAGCACGGAAAAGGTATATGGTACGGGTCGGCGGAAGACGTCGGTGGCGCGCGTTTGGATTACTCCGGGCGAGGGCAACGTCAAGGTGAACGGGATGTCGCTGCAGGAGTACTTCTCGCGCTTTGGTCTTGTCAAACGGGCGCTGCAGCCGCTGGTGGCTACCGAGTTGGAGAACAAGGTGGATGTGATGGCCAAGACTAAGGGTGGAGGGATAGCCGGTCAGGCTGATGCGCTGCGTCACGGCATTGCCAAGGCGCTAGTGGCTCTTGATGAGGGCTATCGCCTGAAACTGGGTCCGCTCGGGCTGTTGACACGAGATCCACGAGCGAAGGAGCGCAAGAAACAGTTCTGCCGAGGCGCTCGTCGGCGCAAGCAGTTCTCAAAGCGATAGTTCTCTAACCGCCGGTTCGGCCGGCGTTGACGGTTTGGGTCATGGAGACCTTCTATCAACATTCAGACGAATGATGTCGCGCAAGCAAACGGCACCGTGCCAGTCTGGCACGGTGTCGCGCATTTACACTCAGCACATTGCCCACCGGGGGTAGGTGATGTTAGGCTGAGTGCAGTGTATCGGCTGCACTATGGGCGTGAATTCGGCAGGGAATATGGCCAAAAAGACGAAATCAGAAAGTCAGTGAACAGAGCGCGCATCCGTGTTTTGCTCGCCGGACACCGTATGGTATAATTGTCTGCATTGAGAAGGCCGGCCTGGCCATCATTTGGTCGGCACAAGTTAGGTGCCACAAAAGGGGCTGCAGTTGGTTGGAATTGACCACTATTGGGCAGATAGTCGTGTTGCTGCTGTTGTTGCTCAGCTCGGCCTTCTTCACGGCTTCGGAGGTGGGCTTTCTCACTATCAGCCGCAGCCGCGTGGAGCAGTGGCGGCAGACAGGAGGCTGGTCGGCGCGCGTCATTTCGTATTTTCACGGACACCGGGCCATCCTGCTGTCAACGCTGATACTGGGCATCACAACGTGTAACTACATGGCAGAGCGGATCGCCACAGGCGTTTTCAGTACATGGTTGGGGGTAGCAGTGGGGCCGCTGGTGGCGTTTCTGATCATGACCTTCATCATCTTGACCTTCTGCGAGGCCACACCGATGCACTGGGCGGCGTGTAATGAAGAGCGGGCGGTACGCATTATGGTAGCCCCGGTATTCATCATCGCGGTGATAATGGCGCCGGCTGTATTCATCATTTCGAACACGGCCCGGGGATTATTGCGCTTGGTCGGGGTTCGCGCGGGCAGCGTGCTTCCGAGCGTGAGCGAGGAGCAGTTGAAGGAAATGATCGAGGCCGGGGAGGAGCAGGGGGAGCTGGAAGCATCGGAGAAGCGGATGCTGCGGGGGGTGCTGGACTTCGGTGACCAGAAAGTCAGCGAGGTGATGACACCTCGTCGCGATATGGTTTGTGTTGAGCAGAATGAATCACTGCAAACGGCACTGAGTACGGGCATCGAGTCGCGCCACACGCGGCTGCCGGTGTACGATGAGACGCCGGACAATATCGTGGGCATTCTGTCGCTGAAGGACTTGTTACCGTATCTTGTCGCCGGAGAGATGAACAAGCCGTGCAAGCTGGCGGCTCGGCCGGCATATCACGTCATGGAGACGCTGTCTGCTGACGTGGCACTCAAGCAACTGCAAGGCGCCCGCCAGATGATCGCTGTGGTCCACGATGAGTACGGGGGCACCGCCGGTGTGGTGACAGTGGAGGACCTGCTCGAGGAGATAGTCGGAGACATTCTCGATGAGTATGACCAGGAAGAGCCGGAAGTGGTGCAGGTCGGGGTCGGTGAATATGTCTGTGACGCGGGCGTGAGTCTACGGATCCTGGCCAATTACATCAGCCGCCCATTGCCAGTGACGGAGTTTGACTCGCTAGGCGGCTGGCTGTTGGATCTGGCAGGACACATACCGGACGCCGGCGAAACCTTCGAGGCAGATGATTTGCGGATTACGGTCGAGCAAGTGACGGAGACGCGCATTGAGAAGACACGCGTGCTGGATAAGCACGCACAGCGCCAGCGACACAACTAGGGGGTATGGGCTAAGTCGTGGATGACCCATCGTCGTTATTACTGCCAATTGTCGGATATGTGGTGATAGCTACCTGTCTTCTGGGCCTCGCTCTTCTGTCGATGTCGGAGGCGGCGCTGCTGGGCATCAGCAGGATTCGCTTGCGCGCGCTGCTGAAGAACGGCGACCCGAGAAGTGCTGTCTTATACGAGTTGGTGCGCGACAGAGAGTTTCTGACCGCAGCCATCGTCGGCATCAATATCTGCATCATTACCATCTCGACGCTGATGACAGTGTTGGTCTCCCATAGCACCTGGCATGGCCAGTGGCGTGAGGAAGCGTTGCACATTGGCATGCTGCTGTTGATGTTGATTGTGGCTGAGATTGCGCCCAAGACATACGGGGCTCTAAATGCTGAGAGCGTGGCCCTGCGAGCCGCGCGGCCGATGTCGCAGTTGGTGCGAATCGTCGGCCCGGTCATGCTGATCATCACTCGGATTGCCGACTGGAACTTCAGGATCTGCGGTATCCCGGCAACAGGCAGCAGGGAGCCGGTAACCAGAGATGAGATTCGCGTCGCCGCCGATGTGAGTGAAGAGGAAGGAGCGTTGCCGCCCGCAGAGGGCGAGATGCTGGACAATGTCCTCGAGTTGAGCATGGCACGCGTGTCGGAGATCATGGTTCCGCGTGTGGACATCGTCGCTCTGGACCAGGATGACAGTCTCGAGCGCGCGTTGGAGGTCGTGATTGACAGCGGGCACTCGCGCATCCCGATATGCGACGAGACGCTGGACGAGATCACCGGCATACTTTATGTAAAGGATCTCCTGGTCCAGCTCAATGAGGGAGCGTCACAGATCAACCTGAATGATGTAGCCAGAGCCCCCGTGTATGTCCCGGAAACCAAGCTGCTGGATGAGCTGTTTTCCGAAATGCGAGAGCACGCGGTGCATATTGCTATCATCGTTGACGAATTTGGCGGGACCGAGGGGCTGGTGACCATCGAGGACATTCTCGAGGAACTGGTCGGTGAGATCGAGGACGAACACGACGTGGAGGCTGAAGAGATCGTGTTCGTCAGTGAGGATGAGATTGTCGTGTCATCCCGCGAGCGCATCGAGTTCATCAATCAGCAGTTGCTGATTGACCTGCCCGATGACGAGTTTGACACTATAGGGGGTTTAGTAACCAGCCTCGCAGGTTACATGCCGGATACGGGGGAGATATTTGCGATCAACGGAGTTGAGTTGGCCATTGAGACGGCTGACGAACAGAGCATCCAGCGCGTTCGAATAATCGTCAAACTGAGGGACGGTGGCGAGGACTGATGGCACGGAAAGCCAGGCCGCGCAGCAAGAAGACGAAAAAAGACGAGCTGATTCTGAAGCTCAGTGATTATCAGTTTCCCGGTGAGAAACAGGCATACTGGACGGCCGTCGGCGTTACCTACGGCTTATTCATCGCGGCGGCGGCGTTCGTGGCGGTGTCGAACTACAACGGGATCATGAACAGCACTGGTATCAAAGGGTTGCAGGGAATGAACTGGTGGTTCATCGGCAACCTGTTAGTCATCCCGTTGCTGATGATACTGGCGGGCAACTACCTGGCGACCTTGCACACGAAGAAGAAGATCAAGAAGGCGGGTCGGCAGGCGAAGGTGATGGCCAACAACTTCCTCGATATCCACAAGCTGCTGACCAAGCAGGCGACGCTTGCGGGCATAAAAGTTCCCCACATGTACATACTGGAGGACGATGCCCCGTATATGTACTCGATTGCCGGCGGGCCTGGGACCATCGTGGCCACTCAGTTGATGCGCGAGTCCTTCAGCGAAGAC
>Ga0180432_10011514_pt1 | contig 10404 bp, 4 predicted proteins | sample SS_ome_10_FD_132414 | JGI IMG/M metagenome (GOLD analysis project Ga0180432, IMG submission 132414) | Hypersaline lake sediment archaeal communities from the Salton Sea, California, USA - SS_1_MS_2 metaG | ecosystem: Environmental > Aquatic > Non-marine Saline and Alkaline > Hypersaline >...
AGGTCCAGGTAGCCATCGCGATTCAGGTCGGCACAGCCGACACCGTGGGCGCGAGTGGTGCGCAAGGCCAGGCTCGGCTCGTAGGCGAAGCCCTCCGGCCCGCCGGTGAAGATAAATGAGCCCGGGTCCAGGTGAAGCGCGTTCTCGGAGCAGTTGGCGACGATCAGGTCGGCGGCTCCGTCATCATCCAAATCGCACACGGCTGCATCCACCGCATCGCGACCGCGCATGCGGTGCGAATGCTCGCTGGAGAAGCCGTTGGGGCCGCCATAGTAGATGACCGGGTCCACGTCGCCGCCGACGCGCCGCGCCCGGCTGTTGACAAACAGCACTTGCGGCAAGGGTGCATCGGAGGTGCGGCCGATCAGCACGCGGCGGGCATCGTGGGTCTCCAGGGCAACAGGTTCGGGGTTGACCCCGTCGCGACCGCCGCGATAGACCAGAGAATGAATCGAGAAGGTTTCCGGGGTGCGGTCCTGGCAGATGACGATGTCATCACAGCCGTCGCCGTCGAGGTCGCCGAGGGCCACATCACAAGCGCGAGCTGTAGGCAGCGGAGTGGGGTCGGCGGAAAAGCCCGAGGCGCTGCCCCAGTACACCCAGGAGCACTGCCGCCCCTGGTGCTCGCCTCGGGTGGCGAATACCAGGTCGGCATGACCGTCACCGTTGACATCGCCAATCGCGACCGACAGCGCCCTCGGGCAATTCAGAACCGTCGGCTCGTCGAAGCTGCGGTCCGGCGCGACGGGAATCATGAAGACGCGGTCAACGTCGGGTACGAACAGGTGCGGAATGCCTCCCAGACCGATGATCTTGGCAAGGGGCCGGATATCGGCCAGCGCCTCCAGCTCGCTGGTCTGCTGGTGGTCATCTGCGGAGGCTTGGCCGAGGCCGCCGGCCACGGCTACCTCGCTACATATCTCGGCGGAGATCCCCTCCGGACCGCCCCAGAACACCCGTGCGTGGCCGTCCTGGTCCAGAGCGTACAGGTCGGCACAGCCGTCGCCGTCAAGGTCGGCTGCACCTAGCTGATCGGCCTCAATGTCCAGGTCCACGAAGCGCCGGGGATCAAAGGATAGCTCGCCCTGATAGAACACACGCACCCGGCCCTCGCACACGAAGGCCAGGTCCACCAGCCCGTCGCCGTTGAAGTCACCTGCGGTAACCGAGGTAGCCCGGGGTGCCGGCAGGTGACGCTGGTAGCTCTCACTGAGGCCCTCCGCAGCGCCGTAGTAGATGATGGCATTGAGGTCGCGGCGGACGCCGTCGTAGTTCATCGCCAGCACCAGGTCATCGTAGCCGTCGCCGTTGAGATCAGCCACGACGCCGGACAGCGCCCCGAAAGAGGGCAACTCGGTCCGGGAGGCACTGCCCAAAACGTTGCTATAGACATAAGCCGGCGGCTTCTCCCAGTGGTCCTGGCTGTTGCAGATGAGCAGGTCGAGGTAGCCGTCGCCGTCCAGATCGAAACGGTGGAGGCGCTGCAGGACGCCGGCGCGGGAGACATAGAGGTTGTGGCCTGCATTGTCGAAGGTCCCCTGAATGAAGTCCTCGTAGCCACGGGTAATCCATTGCCCTGATGCTGACATCGTCTTTGCTCCTGTTGGGTTTCACCCGGCCGCCGGGCTGAAGCCAGCGGCTACTCGATCTTCAGCTTGAACCAGCGAATATTCGAAACGCACTGCTCGTAGCACCAGAAGGCGACGAAGATGCTGCCATCGGGCAGAGGCGTGATACACGGCGCGCCGAAGCGCAGGACATTGAAGTTGTGGGCCATGTTACCCGAGGTCTCGGTCAGGCCCGGGATGCCGTGACCCCACAGGGGTGCGGCTTGCTCGTTGAGCCACGCGCCGTCCTCGATGCGCGAGAGATTCGCCCACAGCCCGGGCTCGTCCATGCGGCGATAGATACTGAGCAGCCGGCCATCACTGAGAACTGAGGGTGTGAGGGTCTGGCCGAGTAGCCCGGTGGAGGTCGGCGCCGACCAGCGCTTACCACCATCCGCGCTGAGGGCGTAGTGATTGGGCAGGTCGGCGGCGGTGGCTTCATCATAGGCCCAGGCGGCGGCGAGTAACCTGCCGTCAGGCAGCTCCACGATCTTGGACTCCCAGTAGATGATCTGCTGGTCGGGATCGGTCATGACATCCCAGTACTGCGGCCAGGTGCGGCCCCGGTCCTCGGAGACCAATGCGACCATCTTCATGCCGTTGGGACAGTCGCCCTCCCAGCTCCGCCATGTGGAGGTCGGCAGTACCCAGCGGCCGTCACTCAGCGGGGTGATCGGGCAACACAGCTCGAAGGCCGGGCCGACCAGCGGCGGCTGCAGAGCCTCCGGCCCGGCCCAGGTGTGACCGTAATCCTGCGAGCGCCATAACCGCAACTCCACCGGCACGAACCCCAGGTTCTCCGGGTTGGTAAAGCCCTCGGTGGGATGCCGGCTGCGGTCCGCCCGGTGCATCAACAGCACAAGCTCACCGTCAGGCAGGGCGGTGAGGCGGGAGGCATCGGAGGTCAGGCGGTTCCTGGTGCCCTCGTAGAGCGTGGCTTCGAGCTCCCAGGTCGCCCCGCCATCCCGCGAGCGGGCGACATGAGTGCGCAGGTTGACGGCTTCGAAGGCCTCGCCCAGCACCAGCGTCGCCAGCATCTCGCCATTGTCCATGCACACGACGGAGGGGAAGTAGGCATGGACGCTGCGGACGTGCGGCTGCGGATTCCTGTAGATAAGCCCCGTGTCTAGGACCTCGATACTCGCCATCTGCGTGCCTGCCTTCCGTAGAAGCCTTGCCAAGACCGGCGGAGTCGCTCGCTGTTGCGCTGCGCACAACACATAGTATTGGTAACAGGGAGGGCTTTTACCTCCACGAAGCACTAGCTGCGGTTTGAGGGAGGGCGCTTGCTCACTTTGTGATGCGCAAAGGCAATGCACAACCAAGGCACTCGCGTAGCGGGTCCCCTGTGCTCCAGGATCGTTGGGATAGCGCGGCGCTTCTTGCTATGTTCCTAGAGGACAGGCTTTTTAGCCTGTCGAGGCCTCTGCGAACAGCAACGGCATGGGCAGGTATTGCTTGGCGAATTGCGGAACTATGCTTTCACGTTCGCGCCCCTGATGCTGCCGGGGTCGCTCTAGCCTGGATTGTCCATGAATGAGATGCGGCACTTGGCAAGATTGGGCAGACAGGTGGTCTGTGGGCATATAGAGCGGTTTCTGCTAACTGGTGCACAATGACACAGTGTAATCAGCAACACCCTCGGGCTGGAAGCTGAGAGCTTACCCACGCTCGGAGAGAGGCTAAGCTATGACGATAGCTGAGCGTGGCGTTGTGTTCAGCGGGGAGGCCGGCTCGGAGATGCAGAGCGCGGCGTTTGCCGGCATCTGCGTCACACCGGGCGGCCGCTGGCTGTGCGGTTTCCGGACCGCGCCCGAGAAAAGCTCCACCCTCGGTAAGGCGCAGCTTACCTGGTCGGATGACCAGGGCCAAAGCTGGCGAGAGCCGATCTCGCCGTGGGAAGCGCCGCAACTCAACGGCAAGCCGGGCCGCTTCCGGGGCGCGTATCTAACCGCTCTCGGCGGCAACAGCCTGGTCGCGGCGCTGTGTTGGGTGGAGGCCTCGGACCCGAGCCTGCCGTTCTGGCATGAGGCCAGCGAATGCCTGCTGGACACGCGCATCTTCTTGTCCCGCTCCGCGGACGGCGGCGAGAGCTGGTCGCTGCCCCAATATGTGGACACCTACCCGATTACCATGTGCGTTCCGGTGACCGGCCCGATCTTGGTGCTCCAGAACGGCGACTGGGCCTGCCATTTTGAGCTGAATAAGCCCTATGGTGATGATTCGACCTGGCGACATGGCTCGATGATGGCTTTCTCGCACGATGGCGGGGCGACCTGGCCGCTTTTCAGCGTGGTCAGCAACGACCCGGCCAACCGTTTCTTCTGGTGGGATCAGCGGCCGGCGGTGCTGGCGGAGGGGACGGTCCTGGATGTGTTCTGGACACTGGACAACGAAGCCGGGGCCTATATCAACATTCAGGCTCGCGCATCGCAGGACCACGGTCGCACCTGGTCGGAGATGTGGGACACCGGCCTGGCCGGTCAGCCCGGCAATCCGGTGCCGCTGCCGGATGGGCGCCTGGCTATGCCCTATGTTGATCGCAGTGAGGAGTCGAAGATCATGCTGCGCTGCAGCTCCGACGGCGGCCGTACGTGGCCCGCTGAGACGGAGCTGGCGATTTACCGCTCGGGCATGGAGACGCAGACGTGGCACCGGCAGAAGACGATGCAGGATACCTGGGCGGAGATGGCGGAGTTCTCGGTGGGGTTGCCGGCGGCGGCACGGCTGGCTGACGGGGACGTTCTGGTCGTCTATTACGCCGGCCCGCAGACGGATATGACGGCGATTGAGTGGGCCCGCGTCCATCCCTAAGAACACAGCTTCTCGATTCGCTGCAGCAGGTAAGAGGGAGAAACGCTATGTATGGCAACTGGGAGTTCACGGAACTCGACGGCAAAGCTGCCGAGCAGCTCAGTGACTTCATCCCGGAGCGGATCTTCGACGCCCATGCCCATCTGTATCGCCTGGCGGCCCTGGCGGTGGCAGAGGGATCGCTCATAGCTGAAGGGCTGGCCGAGGTGACGATTGAGGAATGGCGGCGGCGGCTTGAGTTGCTGGTCGGAGCGGGCAGGCTGCTCGGCGGCCTGTTCATCCCGGATCCGCGTCCGGCCGAGACGATAGATACTGTGAATGACTACGTGGTGGCGCAACTGGCCGGCAGCCCCGAAAGCCGAGGCGGAGTCATCGTCGCGCCCCAGTATCCGCAGGAGCGAGCCGTTGCCTACCTGGAGAACCCGCAGATGGTGGCGCTGAAGCCGTACCATCTGTTCTCGGCGGACCAGCCGACTTTCCACGCGCCGTTGGACAGCTATCTGCCGGAGTGGGCCTGGCAACTGGCCGATGAACGGGGCCTGGTGATCGTGCTTCACATGGTGAAGGAAGGCGCCCTGGATGATGCCGACAATCAGCGCCAGATTCGCCGGATGTGTGAGAAATACCCGAGCGCCAAGCTGAGCCTGGCCCACGCGGCTCGCGGATTTCACGCGCCTAACACCGTCAGGGCGATTGCCTCCTTGCGCGGGCTGGAGAATGTCTGGTTCGATACCGCCGCGATTTGCGAGCCGACGGCCCTGGTAGCTATCCTCAAGGAGTTCGGCCCGCGCCGGCTGATGTGGGGCAGTGACTTCCCGGTATCCGAGATGCGGGGCAAATGCGTCACCGTCGGCGACGGCTTCGCCTGGCTGGATGTTGATTCGGTGGCCTGGGACAAGCTCTCCCCCGCCTGCCATCCGATCCTGGTGGGGCTGGAATCGCTGCAGGCTCTGCGCGAGGCCGCTGAGACCTTCGGACTGAATGACGAGGATATGCAGGACATTTTCCGGGACAACGCGCTGCGCCTGCTGGGGCTGAAAGAGGAGCCGGGAACGCTCACCCAGAGCCTTTACACTCACGCCAAGCAGCGGATGCCCGGCGGTACCCAGTTGCTGAGCAAGCGGCCGGAGATGTTCGCGCCGGAGCAGTGGCCGGCCTACTTCCGCGAGGCGCGCGGCTGCGAGGTCTGGGACATGGACGGGCGGCACTACTACGATTTCTCGATCAACGGCGTGTCGGCATGTCTGCTGGGCTACCGCGACCCGGAGGTCACGGCGGCGGTGACCCGGCGCATCAACCTCGGCAGCATGTCAACGCTGAACCCGCCGGAGGAGCTGCAACTTGCCGATAGGCTGTGCGAGATTCATCCGTGGGCCGAGCAGGTGCGCCTGGGCCGCTGCGGAGGCGAGACCGGTGCTATCGCCGTGCGCATCGCCCGCGCTACCACCGACCGCTCGCTAGTGGCGAGCTGCGGCTACCACGGCTGGCACGACTGGTACCTGGCCGCCAATCTGGGCGACAGCGACGAACTGCGCGGACATCTGCTGGAGGGCCTCAGCCCCAGCGGCGTACCCCGAGAGCTGCGCGGCACCAACTTCACCTTCACCTACAATGAGCTGGACGAGTTCGAGGCGATACTGAAGCAGCACGGTGACCGGCTGGCGGCGGTGGTGATGGAGCCGTGCCGCTACCACGATCCCGAGCCGGGCTTCCTGGAGGCGGTTCGCGAGGGCGCGCATCAGCACGGCGCTTTGCTGGTATTCGATGAAATCTCCATCGGCTGGCGTCTGGAGCACGGCGGCGCTCACCTGCGCTACGGAGTTGAGCCCGATATGGCCTTTTTCTCCAAGGCCCTGGGCAACGGCCACCCCATCGCCGCCGTCATCGGCACGCAACCGGCCATGGCCGGCGCTCACGCCTCCTTCATCAGCAGCACGCAATGGACCGAGAGCGTCGGGCCGACCGCGGCGCTGGCAACGCTGGAGAAGCTGAAGCGCTGCAAGGTGACCGAGCATGTAGCGCACATCGGCTCCCGCGTGCAGCAGTACTGGCGCGAGTATGCCGGCAAGTACGGGCTGCCGGTGCATGTGGACGATTCGTTCCCCTGTTTGTCGCATTTCGCCTTCGAGCACGAACTGGGCGAGGAACTGCGCACGCTGTACACGCAACTGATGCTGGACCGGGGGTTGCTGGCCGGGGTCGCGTTTTCGCCCACGCTGGCGCACACCGACGCAATCATTGATATGTTCGGCCAGGCCGTTGATGAGGTGTTTGTGGAGATCGCGGACGCTCTGGAGGCGGGCGAGGTGAGGCAGCGTCTGCGCGGTCCGGTGGCCCATTCGGGCTTCCAGCGCCTGACCTGACGGCAGCCGCGCAATGCTGAGCGTGAGTAGTGCTAGAGGCTGTTTGATAGCCCAGGATGGGGCGAACAGTCCCCAAAGGGAGAGGCCCCCAATTCCGGGCTGGAAGCTCTGAAAGGCAACCCTCACCCTAACCCTCTCCCAAGGGGAGAGGGGACAACGACAACGGCAACGGCTGGGCCGGATTCTCGGCCTTCGACAAGCTCAGGGCAGGCCGAGCTACGCGTTGACAGGTAAGGCCGGCTAGAGGAAGGCGATTGATTGAGATGAAAGCCTATATCCCCTTGATTGTGAGTCTGATATGGCTGCTGGCAGTCGTGCCGGCGCAGGCCAAGACCAAACGGACGCTATTCACCCCCGAGCAGGTCAAGAATGCGCGCGAGAACATCGAGAAGTACGACTGGGCCAAGGCAATTCGCGATACTGTGGTAAAGGGGGCACAAGGCCACGTCGAGCGGCCATACGAGGTGTTGGCCAGGTACATCCCCGACCCGCGGATTCCGCGGGCCGGCTATGTGCACGAAACCGGCTGTCCCAACTGCGGCCTGGAGGTGCGCAAATACGGCTTCTACCCGTGGATAATCAGCGAGGATGCGCCGTTCAAGGTCAAGTGTCCCAACTGTGGGAAGGTCTATCCGGACAGCGACTATCAGGCCTTCATTGACACGGATTTCCAGGATCGGTCGGTGCTGAAGGGCGAGATTGTGGATGATGGCTGGGGTTGGACTTCGCCGAAATACGGCTCCAAGCAGAAATACTGGTTTGTGGCCTGGTACAATCACTGGATGGCGCAGCGGCACCTGCACCGGCCCGTCCGGGAGCTGTCCGAGGCGTATCTATACACCGGCGATCCCAGCTACGCCCGCAAGTGCGCGGTGATTCTGTGGCAGCTTGCCAAGTACTACCCGGACTATGACTATGCCAAGCAATCGCGGCGCGGAGTAGAGCTTGACCACGGCTACCGGGGACGGTTGTTCTACTACACCTGGGAGTGCTACACAGTGCAGACGTGCGCCAAGGCGTATGATGCGATCTTCCCGGCGCTGCTGGAGCCGTGCGCGGAGCTGGAGGCGTTCACCGGCCAGAGCATGGAGGAGATTCGGCACCTGATCGAGGAGCAACTGCTGCGTTCCATGGCTCACGAGATCGTTGATGAAACCTACTACATAGTCGGCAACTACGGGATGCACCAGGTCGGCCTGCTGCAGGTGGCGGCGGTGCTGCAGGACACTCCCGGCAGCCCCAGCAGCGCAGAGATGGTGGAGTGGGTGCTGAATAACGAGGAGTATCGTTACAGCAGCTTCATGCCGATCTACGACGCGCTGTATAACCTGGTGTATCGTGACGGCAACCCGCACGAATGTCCCGGCGGCTACAATCAGGAGCATGTACAGACCTTTACCGAGATGGCGGCGCTGTTGCGTTCCAGCGGAGCTGACATCACCCAGATGCCGCGCTTCAAGAAGCTGTATGACTGGGATATTCAGATGCGCTGTGCCGGCCATTTCACCCCGGCCCTGGGCGACTCGGGCAATATGTCCAACGAAAGCCGGCGCTGGTCGGAGATGGAATATCTGTTCGCCTACAGAACTTACCGGGATCCAGTGTACGCCAAGTTCCTGCTCAGCATGTACCCCCAGGCCGGCCAGGACATTCTGGAGGCGCCGATTGCGGAAGAGCTCCAGCAGGCCGCGGCGTCGGTGGAGGGCGAACTGGGCTACGACAGTCAGCACCTGGCCGGTTACGGTCTGGCGACACTGCAGAACGGCAGTCCCGAGCACCCGATAGCAGCTTCGCTGTTCTACGGCGGCTTCACCCACCACTCCCACCGCGATAACATGCACCTGGACATCTTCGCGCAGAACTGCTCGATGATACCCGATTTCGGCTATCCGGAGACCTGCAACTCCAACGACCCGCGCCGGGCGGGCTTTTTCGCGCACACGATCTCGCACAACACCGTGATGGTGGACAGGTCGCTGCAGGCCAAGGTGCGGGCCCGCTGTCTGGCCTACGACAGCGGCCCAGTCTGCCAATACGTCGAGGCGCAAAACGATAGAGTTTACGGCCAGTGCAGTATGTACCGGCGCGGTGTGGCGATGATCGAGGTGTCCCCGGAACAGAGCTACTTCATTGACATATTCCGCGTCAAGGGCGGCGAGCAGCACGATTGGCTGCTGCACGGCAGTCATGCGGACTTTGAGTCGAACCTGCCGCTTTCGGAGCCGCGTACCGAGGGCACGCTGGCCGGTCCCGAGGTGGAGTACGGGCATTACTACGACGATGAAAAGCTGGCCGCAGCGCCCTACGGAAGTGTCAGCTACTTCAGCTATCGGGGCAGCGCCTTCCAGTTCCTTTACAACGTCCAGGAAGCCGACCTCAGCCCCGGTGCGTACACCAGGTGGAACTTCATCACCAGCGGAGACCGCGCCGTGGGTGCCATGCGGGGCAACCCGGGCGCGTACCTGAAGGCCTTCCTGGTCGGCGATGACGAGCACGTCTTCGTATGCGACGGTAAGCCCCAGCAGAACCGCCGCGATACGCCGGAGAGTGTGAAGTTTGTAGTCCGGCGCAGAAGCGGTGAGAATCTGCAAAGCATCTTCACCGCCGTGCTGGAGCCGGGCGCCGGTGAACAGCTCATCAGTAGCGTCAGGCGGCTCGATACCACCAACCGGGACCTGGTGGCGCTGAAGATAGAGCTCAACTCCGGAGCGACCCACTACTACCTCAACGCGCCCGAGCCGGTGGCCGAGACCGAGATCGGCGAAGGTATCCGTTTCGCAGGGCGGGTGGGCTACCTGGCTGTTGACAGCCGCGGCGAGGTGCAAAAGGCCTATCTGCATGATGCGACGCTGCTGGCGAAGGGCAACTGGCGACTGGAAGGTGACGGGCCGGTGGGGACCACCATCGCCTCTTGCGATTACCAGCAGAACTCGATTACGCTGGCCGAGCCGGTGCTAGCTGAGCGGAGCGTCGGCGGCGCTACGGCGCTCACCAACTGCGGCGAGTATGGCGGCGCGTTCGTCATCCAGGGCGTCGAGGGCGATGACACGCTGTTGTTGGGGGACCAAGACCCTCTGTGCAGCCGCCTGGTCGTCAAGGAGGTCAAGCCCGCAGACAAGCAGATCCTCAGCCCGACCACCTTGTATTTCCCGCAGCCGACGATGCATGTGGTCAACGAGGCGTTCGAGACGGTGGCGAAGGTAATCAGCTTCAGTCGCGGTGAGTTGACTACGGACACTGCCTTGCAGGCCGAGCAGTTCATGGACGCCGACGGCGATGGGACAATACGGGCGTACATAATGGAGTACGGGCCCGGCGATGTGGTGCTGATACCGTCCAGCGTGCGCTATCAGCGGGACTAGGCGGGGCGTTTGGGCATCTGGAGGGATCGTCGCAAGAGCGTGCTCCGTGGACCAGCCCCTCCGTCACGACGATAACGACAGCCCTCACCCTAGCCCTCTCCCAAGGGGAGAGGGAACAACGGCAACGGCTATCGAGTCGGGCTGGAACTGTAGTTATGCAGATTTTGCTCAGAGGCATCCAGCGACCTTGAAGGCCGCCTCATAGTCATTGGTCTCTTTCCATACTTTGATGATAGCTCGCGTCTTCTCGCGCTCTGC
>Ga0180432_10011516_pt1 | contig 10403 bp, 8 predicted proteins | sample SS_ome_10_FD_132414 | JGI IMG/M metagenome (GOLD analysis project Ga0180432, IMG submission 132414) | Hypersaline lake sediment archaeal communities from the Salton Sea, California, USA - SS_1_MS_2 metaG | ecosystem: Environmental > Aquatic > Non-marine Saline and Alkaline > Hypersaline >...
AAATGCCTGACACGGGCAATTGATCTATCCCCTGAATATTTCCCTGCTTACGCACTCAGGGGGGAGGTCTATGAACGCCTGGGCGACAAAGACGCAGCAGGTCTGGATATGAATAACGCCATGGTACTCAGGAAAGAATCGACAAATCTTGTAGACTGGTAGCTTCAGTAGTGCCACTTGAGTCCCAGATACGCCTCAAAGGGATCGGCCTCTATCGGGCTGTAAGTGCCTGGCACCTTGTAGTTCTCGTTGAATACATTTTTCAGCGCCAATTGTATGTCAAGGTCTTGAATCAAGACATCTTTGACGGTAATTGTAGTATCCAGAAGCCATTGGGGCTCAGTAGAATAACATAGCTCACCCTGTTTATAATAAGATATCATGGAATCCGCATATTGCAGGCGGGCAAAAAAATTCAATCGATCCACAGGACTCCACAGGAGTCCGATATTGAACAGATTTTCCGGCCCTGTATCAAAAGGTGTTTCCCACGAAGAATAGTACTCTTCTTTTGTACCATCTGGTTTTATAAAGACAAAATCAAGGACCCTGTATTTCTCTTTATCCCCGTTCTGGGACAACAATGTTGTATTGGCCCAAAATCGCAGGCTGGGGGATACCTGCCACGAGATATCGAGTTCTCCTCCATATATGTCTTCAGATCCAGGTTTCGAAAAACCGCCATAGGGTTCTTCCTGAATATGGCGACGGATCTCATTCCAGAAAATCGTGGCTGAAAAGGAAAATGATGCATGTGGAGACCAATTAAAGTTCATGCTGAGATTTTGTATCTGTTCCGGGTCAAGGCCTTTCCTGCCCACCAGTTCCTGATTATATGGTGTCCGATAGGCAGTGCCATAGAGCAGCTTAAGATACCATGACGGTCTTGGAAACCAATTGATCCCTATATTATGGCTTATTGTCTGATTATACTGGCTGTGGTTGTCCAGTCTGAGACCCAGCCAGGCATCAAGATGGTTCCAGTGATGCCGAAACTGGCCGAAAATTGACCAAAGTGACGTATTGAAATCTTCTTTCTCTATAAGCGGTGTAAAAAGCGTGTTCTCAGGCTCAACGGAAATAGGGTCTTTTCTTACTATGGAATCGGTAATTTTGTTGTATCTATAGGACGCCCCTAAGGTGAAAAGACCTTTTGTGTCCAGCAGTTCCCTGTCATACAGGATTTCTCCGAATGATACATGGCTTTTAGGTGTCCAGGATAAGTCGATCTCTTCTTCCTTGTAGTCCAGTTCGTTGTAATAGGCATTGAACCTGAGATCTGAATGACCTAAAGATTTCTCCATTTCCAGACGCACAAACCTGAATGGTGACTCCCTTTTTCCGGCCCAACTGAGATCGGTTTCAGGCTCCTGCAAGATATAAGAGCGCTCTGCATCAGACCACCTGCCTGATACGCGAAGCCAGTCCTGCCAGGAAAAATTCAGTACCGCCTCCAGGTATTTGGAATCATCCACTCTTGCAGAACTGAATTCATCTCCTACGAACTTTGCTACATTATATTTGTTCTGCAGGGGCTTGAGCCTTGTTGCACTGACTGACAGAAATGCCTCCCAGAGTCCTGCATTTTTTCCCCAATTTATATTGAAATCCGCCTCATGATCTGGAGTTCCCATGCCTGTATTTAATTCTATTCCGTCGACGTCTCTGCCCTGCCTGGGTACAATGTTTACGATTCCTGCAAAGGCATCCGGACCCCATAATACTGAACCAGGCCCGCGTATTACCTCTATACGTTCTATATGGTACAGAGAGAGTTCTTCGTCCAGGGGATTGATAGTCTTTGTATTGTCTGATGTTAAAGGGACCGAGTCATAAAGAAAAAGGATACTGTTTGATACCCCCCTGAGATATGGCTGAGAACCCCACTCCTTGAAAGACATGTAAAAACCTGGCAGCATGGACAGGGCCTCTCCAAGGGTTCGGACCCCGCTGCGCTCAAGGTCTTCCTTTGTGATTATCTCAGCCACGGCAGGCGCCTTGTCTAAAGGCTCTGCCCTCCTCGATGCGATAGTTAGCACTGAAAGGTCTTCTCCTACAAAGAGAAGAGATGTATCTACGGCCCTTGAACTTTGAGCCTGGGCCAGGATGAGCAATATGATGACAATGACCTGCAGCAGAAAGGCAGGCATGTTTTGATATATTAAGGATATTCGGTGGTCAGCTATCAACTATATGCCTCCAGTTGTTTTACCCTGGTCCGCAGCTTTGAACGGGTAAGGCCTAATAGTCTTGCAGCGGCGCTCTGGTTGTTATTGGTCATTTCCATTGCCTGTTGTATAAGATCACGTTCCAACTTTTCAAGGGGTAGACCGTCCGGAGGAAGCCTCAGGGCTTCAGCAGTTCCTGTCTGTATCTTGCCGGTCCTCAAAAAAGACAGGTGTTCAGTAGTTACAGGTCCTTCTCCAGCCAGGATAACCGCCCTCTCCACTGCATTTGCCAGCTCTCTCACATTTCCAGGCCAGGTATGGTCCATAAGGACTCTCTTGCCCCCCTGGGTCAGGAGATTTTCTCCTGAAAGTCGTTCTCTGAATTTGCGTATGAAATGCTCCGCCAATGGCACTATGGCCTCTATTCTTTCTCTTAATGGGGGAATGTGCAGAGGAAAAACATCGATCCTGTAAAACAGATCCGACCTGAATTCTCCCTGTTTAACCAGAGATTCAAGGTCCTGATTTGTCGCACAAATCACCCTGACATCCACTTCGATGGACTCATTTCCGCCAATACGCTGAACGATCTTTTCCTGGAGTGCCCTCAGAAGCTTTGCCTGGGCCTCCAAGGGAAGATCTCCTATCTCGTCCAGAAACAGGCTTCCACCGCTTGCGTACTCGAAAAAACCCTGTTTGCGCCTGTCTGCCCCGGTGAAGGCCCCTTTTTCATGACCGAACAAAATACTTTCTACCAAATTTGCCGTTATTGCGGCACAGTTGACCGTTACAAAACGCCTTTTTGCCCTGGGGCTGTTTTGGTGAATGAATCTCGCTACTATTTCTTTACCTGTGCCGGACTCGCCGGTAATCAGGACTGTTGTATCCGCCTTTGCAGCTACTTTCTGGGCCGTTTCCAAAAGATGCTCCATGGCCCTGGATACACATACCAGGTCCGCATCTCCTATAGACCTGTTCAGTTCCTCCTTGAGTTCTCTGTTCTCCGTCAGGATTCTGGATACTCCCAGGGCCTTCTCCACCGCCAGTATTATGTTTAACTCTTCAAAGGGTTTAGTGATATAATCCACTGCCCCTCTCTTCATAGCCTTGACAGCGGAGTCAATAGTTGCATACGCAGTAATAACGATTACAGGACAGGGGACCTCCATCGACTGGATATGATCGAGCAAATCGAGCCCATCCATTCCCGGCATCCGTATATCTGAAATAACCAGATCATAGGGCCTGTCCCTGACCATTGCCAGGGCTGTTTCACCGTCTTGGGCCTCTTCTATGCTATGCCCTTCAAGACCCAGCATAATCTTCAGAATGTGTCGCATTTTGGATTCATCATCAACTATCAATATTGAAGCCATAATTCCCTTAGCATCTCCTTCTTCGAATCACCAAACCACCAGACAGTTATTTCCCACCGCACTCAAGCCGTATTTCAAAGATCGTACCCTTGGGGTGATTTTCACGAAAACTGATTTCACCTCCGTGGATCTCGATGACCCTGGCGGCATAGGCCAGCCCCAGACCAGTGCCTTGGGCCTTGGTGGTATAAAAAGGTTCAAGTGCCTTCTTCCGCGTCTCCTTGTCCATACCCTCACCGGTATCTGCTATCTGGACAATCCAGTTATAATGAGATATGCTGCTTTTTACCGATACACGCCCGTCACCATCACATGCTTCACATGCATTTTTAATAACATTGAGCAGGGCCTGGGAAAGCATATCAGGATCTGCCTGTGACAGGCATTTTTCTTCGGAAATATCCATATCAATAACAACACCCTTTTCTTCCCATTCCAGCCTCAGCCGTTGCAGCAAGTCTTTCATCAGGGAATTCAGCTCAACCTTTTCAAATACGGGCTTACGGGGTCTGGAAAAGTCTAAAAAATCCTGAATAAGTCGATTTAACCTTCTTATTTCATCATCGACATATTCAATCATGGTCGATTTAACCCCATGATCAATATCCTCTTTTTTCAATATATCCAAAGCGCCTTTAATGATTCCCAGGGGATTTTTGACCTCATGGGCCACTGTGAGGGCAAAATGGCCCACCTCAGCCAGGGCCTTCTGCTGAATCATCTCCTGGTATGTCTGTTCAAGGCTCTTACGGCTCTCGTCAAGGGATGCCAGCATATGGTTAAATGCCTCGGCAAGTTCGTTGGTCTCGGGTAAAGAGCCTGGCTTGACACGAGCGTTCAGATCCCCTCTGGCTACTATTCTTGAGGCCTTAACAAGTTCTTTCAGGGGTGCTACCAGTGAGCGGCTGAAGAAAAAAAATGCCAGTAATCCAACGGCCGCAAGCCCAATAACGGCTACAGCATATCTCGTCCTGAGTTTATTCAGCAGTTCATCAATTCCTGAGGCAGTGTAGACTACATGCACCTTACCCAGTACCTGATCCTGTGCTGAAGAACCCCAAAAGGCCTCGTTTTCCTCCTGCTGTCTGAGCCTTATCTGGGCAACTGCCTCTTTCGAATCGTTGTGGACACCGGATTCCACCTTTACTAGAATTTCACCATTTTCATCTTCTATAAGGACCTGAACAACGTCTTTCTCAGACAGGAGGTTATTTGCCAGACGCTCGAGCATCTTTTGATCACCAATGAGCACACCCAGTTCAGAGTTAAGGGCCAGATATCTGGCCAGAAAGGCCATGCGGTCTTCAAAGCGAATACGCAAAAACGTTTCACCCAGGTGAGTACCAACCATGCCCAGGGTAATTGTTGTCATGGCGAGCAAGAGTAATACCCCCAATAACAACCTCTTCTGAAAGGTTAAGGCCCTCATGGTACATCTCCGGAAGACCTGGACTGGACACTGCCTGAGTAATCAGTAATCTTCTTCCATACCTTTTCACTCCATTCTATCTCGAACGGAGGGGGGTTGAGCCTGCATTCAGAACCGGACAGGACATCTCTTGCCAGTTCGGCACCTAAAATCCCGACTCTTTCATAGTCTATGTTAAAGGCCAGAACCGCACCTATCTCCATGAAAAAGTGGTTATAGCCCACAACAGCAATTCCATGGAGCAGGGCGTCTTTTACCAGATGTGACAGTAATGCCATTGAAATTACCGTGGAATCGGGAATAAAAAGTAACGTGTCAATATCCTGATAGGCTGAAGAAAGGACCTTTGTAATCTCATGCCTGCTGTGAACCGGCAAAGGCATGACACTGGCCCCGAGATCAGAGCCATGTTTTTGCGCTTTCTCCACCCACTCCCTGTTTTCCGCCGGGTTGTAAAGAATTCCAATTTTTCTTCTGTCACCGAGCCTTTCCTTTATCAGTTTTATCTGTTCCTTAATGGGTATCCTCAGATCGACTCCGCATGGCTCGGCATCCTCAAGCAGTTTCTGCTGGTCAAGGACCATAAGGGCAATCTTTTTGTCGCCTGGATTTAACGTTGACCAGGCAAGTACAGATGCCTCCGGTCCTATAGCAATCAGCAGGTCATGGCGTTCCTGACTTAAATTATGTCGTATGAGTTCCGGATTTAAATTCAGATAATATATCTTTAACGGCTGCTGGAGACTGGAACGCAGTCCTTCAAGGGCCATTACATAAGGTCTGATCTGCGAAGAGACTATTACCGCTACATCCGCGTTATGTTCCCCGGCATGCAGCAAGGCTGAAAAGAATGAACACAAGAGAAATACCAGGATAGTCCCTTTAAATTTTTTTGGAGGAACTACAGCGTCTTTTCTCATTGTTGACCGCATATTACACTGCGAAATGCATGGGACCTGATACCGTTCAAAAAACCATGGATGCAGGGCGCAAAATTTTCCGAGAATGAAACGTACTTATCATAGGTATCAGTAATTGCAAAATATAAGCAACGTAGCGAATAAGGTGTTTTAAACAAAATCATTGTCTGAAATATTTCTTGTTCTCAATGGCCCTTAGTATCTGTTGGCAGAAACTTCGTATTATTTTCACTTCCCTTGCCCTGAGTTCCTGTCTTCCCAAAAGTCGTCTCGTATTATCTACCCAGTATTCCGGATTTTGAGAATTAGTCAATTCAACCGCTGTGAAGGCCCTTTTCAAATGTTTATACATACCCTCAAGCTCCCTTGTAGTGGCGAGCTGTGGATAGACCTTTTTCCCATGGCCCATGGCCATGAACAGTTCATAACACAATATCATAACACTTTGGGCCAAATTGATAGATGAAAAAGTTGTGGTGGGTATATTAACAAGGGACTGGCACAGTCGTAACTGGGAATTCGTGAGGCCGCGATTTTCAGGGCCAAACAGCAGGGCAATGCGATTTTCATAACCCAGGTCAATCAGCTTTCTTGCCATATCACGCGGGGTATGAGTAGGTAAGCGTTGCCGTCCGGTCCGGGCCGTGGTGCCGGCAACATGCTGAAAGGGGCCCAGGGCCTTCTCAAGATCGTCAAAAACGAGCATTGTTTCTATAAGGTCCGCCGCCTCATGTGTGGCCATCTTAAGCATCTTCTCCGAATCAAGCCGACATGGGCGGACAAGGATCATCTGGGGAATACCCATATTGCGACAACACCTGGCGGCGGCCCCGATATTTTCCGGATAGCGGGGTTCGTGAAGGACAACGCACAAGTTATTCAAATTGGATTTCATTTGAATATTACTAATCCCTCAGGCAATAAATCTAATCTTACGGTTTTTTGTTCCGCCTGAATTGTATACCCACCGTACATCAACCGAAAACATCCTATCAGCAAAATGCCTGAATACAAATATATCACAAGCAGATTATTATGGGGAAAAGCTCAAAGGCAGTTTGCATGAGCCGCTGCAGGCCCAAAAGTGAGACAGTGCTTTATGGACACTGAAATATTAAATTATCTGTTTTAAAAAAGAAATTGTTCAGCTTAGCAAGGGGAACAAAAGAATGTCCCGTAAATTCCCGAAATACACAAAAGGGACTGATGGTTTTTTGTTTTTCGTGTATTTGGTGGTCTGTTTTATCGAGACCGTTAATCCTCACTTCAAATTTTCCAGATCAGCCAGATCCTGGTGTCTGCCTGTGACCTGCCTGTTCTTTTTCAGGTTGGTAAAATCAATGAAATTCACGCTCACCCCATCAATGAAGACGGCGGGACGAGTTTAGCAGCTTAATATCATTCTCTTTCCCAAATTTTTCACCTCTCTTGACGGCCTGAGAGACTGAAGGCCGGGACATACCGAAATACCGGGCCAATTCCTTCCCGTTAATGCCAAGCTGGCAGTACCCCAAATAACAAATCAAACCCTTGGCAGATGAGAGATCGTTGGCCCTGCCTTTCTTGTGCAAATCATCAGGATCAACCGAAAGCGTGCGGCAAACTTCACTCACTAAACGATTCAGGTCCCAGCCTTGCCTTTTCAATTCCTCCTTATGGGTCAACTCATCTTCTGATAATTTTAAAACTTCATTGACAAAATCACCATCACCTAATATCCGCTCATCCCCGCGCCAATATTCCTTTGCCCTCCTCAACTCAAAAATACCCTCCCAACCACCTGCGCTTCGTCTCAGACCACCACCAGTCAAATCTTCACGTCTCCCCATATTGAAACCATCTTCAATGAACTCCCTGTATTGCCTCACAGATTCCCTCTTCCTTAAACCAAAATGGGAGAGTATTTCATCCCGGTCCTGCCAGGTCCTTCGCCTGCGACCAACCAGAACACTGTGCCCTGACCATCGGTACCGGTCAAGCTCGCTGATACTTTTCACCACACCGGCCCTGACCGGGTTCAGATGAATATACCTCACCAGCTCAAGGAGATATTCATCCTCCTGGCACAGTATTGATTTATATCGGTTCTGGTAGAGATAACCGTGCCGTGCATGCCGACGGTTAAAATAGATGGCATAACCGGTGAGAACTTTCCTCATCAGATCCCCAAGGGGTCTATTACTTGTGCGGATAAGCAGATGGAGATGATTGGACATCAGTACCCATGCATAACATCTGCAGCCAGTCAAAGAAAGATTCTTTTCAAGTCGATTGAGAAAGTCATTCCGGTCGCAGTCATCAAGAAAAATGGCCTGGCGATTCAAACCCCTGGTGATGACATGATGAATCGCACCGGGGATATTGAGTCGTCTGTGTCGAGGCATGCCGCTATAATAAAAACTCGCCAAATCAACGTCAATTAAATTATTAAACTAACTCCGTCCCGTAAATTCACTCCCTGTTTTGTTGAAAGTCGTTGTTTTCTTTCCCATTTTAGCCTCCTATATTTTGGCTGTAATATTTGATAATTCGTTTTTTGTCTTCGTTTGCCTTATCGCCTTTAAAATAGATTTCTATAAACTCAATAACGTCTTCACTTTCATAATATGCATATATGATTCTTATGCCACTCATTCCTCCGCGTCCTTTTAGAGCTTTGCAAGCAAATTTTTTTGCTTTGTATATCTTAGGAATTTCAATTCCTAAATCTGAGATATGAACAACTCCTTTATTGTCAATTCCCAGTTTATGAGTAAGTTTGAGTTGTTTATTAATAAAAGTTTCAATATCATCATTGATGGTTTTAAACCTTTTCGCCAGCTTCTTGAAATCTTTGTCAAATTCAGGGTGTCTCCGTACTTCCTTAAATATTTTCTTCACTATAATTCCTCACAGAATAAGGCAAAGTCCGATAAAATACCGCTTCATATTCAATAACTTCTCCATCCTCGGTAGTTTGCCAAGGAACATCGTTATGGGAGTATTCACTGATCTCCGAGGCATTCATTTTTGACAAATTATTTAAAACATCATCAATAATTTCTTTTTCGTGTGCTTTGAACTGAGTAAGATCGGATTTTCTTAAAGGTAAATATTTAGTCTGAGGATATTGAAAATATTTTTCCTTTACCTTTACTAAATCTTTACCCTCCATTTCCTTTACAACTTTTATGAATTCTTTAGGTGTTGGTCCATGATGGTTTTTTATATAGGTTGCTCCTATTAATTGCTCTTCATACTTTTCATAAAAGTTAAAATCTATGAAATAAAGAAGTTTATACAGAACTGTCTCCCCTACATTTGGTTTAGACCCAACTTGTTCAAGAATATAAATTAATATCTCCTTGAATTTTTGCAGATTCCGTTGAGGAACACTAATTCTAATCTCCTGTTTTTCCCCTGTTTTCTTCATGGCTTTTTCAAAGACAATCTCAATATCTTTTTTAACATCTAACAGAACATCCGTAGGAATATTAAATATCTTAGAAAACTCAACTATTTCTTCCGCGCTAATTTTTCTACTCCCGGTTTCTATTTGTGAAATAGCGACCCTGCTTATTTTCAATTTTTTAGCCAATGCTTCTTGTGATAAGCCTATTTTTTCTCTTATCTTTTTAATTTTTACACCTAGATTTTTATAAAACCTATCCATGATTATATTCTCTCCCCTAATTTTTTTTGGGAGCATTAAGCGTTTGTCCAGAAGTAGAATTTTGGTCTGGATGGACGTCTAAAACATCCTGAAATGACTATTTTGCCTCTTGCCCTTGACCGATTTTCGTCGAAAAAAATTTATTAAAACTGCACGAAATGCCTAATTGCGTGGTTTGGATAAACGAATAATGGTCCCTCTTTTAGAAAATTTAGTATATGTTTGAATTTATGTCAAGACAATGTTTCATTATCTAACATATATTAAAAATATAAGATTTTTGTTTTAGGCCAACAGATGAAAAAAGAAGACAATGATCTTGAAAGTTGTTTGATTATTTAATCGAATGCCGCAGGTCAGGAGCGGAGACCGGAGGCAAACTTATTTGCCGACGGGATCGTCGACAGCAGTCGCTGGTTGTGAGATGCGGAGCGCCGAGCATCGCAGATGGTAAGCGGCTATTGTTGCCGGGCCCAGAGTATCCAGCAACAACAAGTGATTATATGACCTTCCGTTTAAATACCATAAATAGAAAATATTGATAAGAAAAAAGTAATTTTTTATATTTGATCCAGTCGCTTAACACTCAATAGATAAAGATAGAGGAAAATTGGGGACGCCATTGACTAGCTTGACCTACTCTTTCGTTTTTCTTGTAATTGCCTTGGAAATGGCAGACGTAGAAACTCCGAGCTGTCGAGCTACTTCTGCCAATGGGATTCCATAATCCTGTACCAATTGATACGCTATCTCCAGCCTGACCTGTGAGATGCAACCGCGACGACTACCCATTCGAAGTTCCTTTGGATTGATGCCTTTTTTCTCGCATACCTGATCGATGAACTCCACCAGGTTCTC
>Ga0180432_10011517_pt1 | contig 10403 bp, 8 predicted proteins | sample SS_ome_10_FD_132414 | JGI IMG/M metagenome (GOLD analysis project Ga0180432, IMG submission 132414) | Hypersaline lake sediment archaeal communities from the Salton Sea, California, USA - SS_1_MS_2 metaG | ecosystem: Environmental > Aquatic > Non-marine Saline and Alkaline > Hypersaline >...
AGATGGCCAATATCCGCGAGCAGTGCACCTGGGTTCACGGTCACGACGACGAAGGCGCGTTGGCGAAGGCGAAGGACCTGGTGGCAGCGGCCGTGGCTAAAGCCCGGTTCCTCACACCGCTAGACATGATCAAGGTGCCGGTAACCAAGCGCGCCATGGTGATCGGCGGCGGCGTAGCGGGCATCAGTGCCGCGTTGGACTTGGGAGATCAGGGAATCGAAACCATTCTGGTCGAGAAGCGCCCAACCATCGGGGGAGTGATGGCCCAGCTCAACAAGACATTCCCCACGATGGACTGTAGCATATGAATCCTCGCCCCCAAGATGGTTGACGCGGCGCGTCACCCGAAGGTAGACGTAAGGACTTACACTGAAGTCGAACGGGTAGAAGGATTCGTGGGCAACTTCAAGGTTCAGTTGCGCGAGAAGTCCCGTTACGTGCATGCAGACCGCTGCAACGGCTGCGGTGAGTGTGCGGCCGTCTGCCCCATCGAAGTGCCGAACTACTTCGAACTGGGCTTGGCTCCCCGCAAGGCAATCGATGTGCCGATGAGCCAATCAGTTCCCCTGCTGTACAACGTCGACATCGACGCGTGCATACACTGCTATAAATGCGTAGACGCTTGTGGCAAGCTGGATGCTATCGATTTCGGCCTTGAGGACAAGTCAGTCTGGGAGGACGTCGGCGCGATCGTGGTCGCCACCGGCTACAGCCACTTCGATCCCAGCGTGATGTCCGAGTATGGCTACGGACGCTATCCCAACGTCGTCACGGCCATCGAGATGGAGCGACTGGCCAATTCGGCCGGCCCCACGACCGGGAATCTGCTTCGTCCAAGCGATGGTGCAAGACCCGAACGCCTGGCCCTCATCAACTGTGTAGGATCACGGGACAAGCGTTTCAACCCCTGGTGTTCCAACTTCTGTTGCATGTACTCGCTCAAGAACGCCATTCTCCTGAAAATGGCCTACCCGGAGATGGACATCACCATCTACTACATGGATATCCGCACCCCATCCAAGGGGTACGAGGAGTTCTATGATCGGGCCCGGGAGATGGGCATACACTTCACCCAGGGTCGCCCTAGCTTGATTGCCGAGGATCCCGAGACGCGCAACCTGTACGTGCACTCCGAAGACGTGGCACTGGGACGCGTGATCGAACGCCAGTATGACATGGTGATGCTCAACCAGGCCGCGGTGCCTCAGCCCGACGTAGACACGGTGAGTTCCGTGCTGAACATTTCGCAGAGCCCTGGCGGTTGGTTCATGGAGTACCACCCCAAGCTACGCCCCATGGACAGCCCCACCGACGGGCTCTTCTTGGCCGGGGCATGTCAGGGCATCAAGGATATTCCCGCCAGTGTGGCCCAAGGTTCTGCGGCTGCCTCGCGGGCGGGTCGGGTACTCCACTCTGACGAGTGGGAGATCGAGCCCGTCGTGGCCGTCGTCTGGGAAGATCGCTGCATCAGCGCTCAAGGGAAGAAGTGCGGCCTTTGCGAGAGAGCCTGTCCCTACGGCGCAATCGAGTACGAGGTCGGCAAGCCGGCCCACGTTATCACTGCCAAGTGTCATGGGTGTGGCGGCTGCGTCGGGGAATGCCCTCACAACGCGATCACGCAATTGCACTTCAGCGATGCGCAGATGTTGGCCCAGATCCGCGCCCTGTTGGCCAAGAACCCCGAGGACAAGATACTGGCCTTCCGCTGCAACTGGTGCTCCTACGCCGGAGCTGACGCAGCGGGAACCAGCCATTTCGAATACTCCTCCAACGAGCGAGGCGTCCGTGTGATGTGCTCAGCGCGTGTGGACAATGACTTCATCTACGAGGCGTTCCGCCTGGGCGCTGGGGCCGTGCTCTTCTCCGGTTGCCACCCACAGGACTGTCACTACATCACCGGACAGCCCGTTGGCGCCCACCGTGCCGAGCGGCTTCTGAAGGCCTTCACCAGGATGGGCATGACCCCAGGGAGGTTCCGCATTGAGTGGATCAGTGCCGCGCAGGGCGACAAGTATGCCCGGGTGGTCAACGAGATGCAGGAAACCCTGGACGCGATACCCAAGGAGAAGCTGCTGGAGGAGATTGACCGGTTGCGTCCTCAGATGGAGAAACGGGCACGCCGCATGCGTGAAGTGCCACAGGTCGAAGAGGCGCTGGAATACGCGGATCGCATGAAAGCCGCCATGATCGAAGTCGAGGTGGTAGCATGAACCACGTTGACAAGACGTCTGAGACTTTCGCCGATCAAGTACGCGCCATCCCCGGTGGCGAGCATCTGGAGATGTGCTACTCGTGTGGAACCTGCGTCAGCAAGTGCATGATCCAACAGAAGGTGGAGCCAGAATACAATCCCCGTCGCCTGTTGCGCAGAGTGATGCTGGGTCAGCGAGAAGAAGCTTTCGAGGATCCTACGACTTGGCTCTGCTCGGCTTGTGACCTGTGCTATCCGGCGTGCCCGCAGGAGATACACATCTCGGGGGTGATCGGAGCAATCAAGCAACTCGCCGTCGAGGCCGGGTACGAGTCGCCGCTGGAGACGGTCACGGTTGACGAGTCGCTGTGCTCCGGGTGCGGCATCTGCGTGGCAGTGTGTCCCTACGAAGCGCACTCCTTGATCGAGAAGGAGATCGACGGCCGGATGGATCGCGTCTCTACGGTGGATCCGAACAAGTGCATGGGCTGCGGCACGTGCGTAGCCGCCTGCCCGCTCGGCGCGGTCGCTCGGCCCGGAATCGGCAATGCGGAGGTTCTCGCTCAGATCAGGATATCCGAGAGTGGGAAGGTCATCCCCACTCTGCTGGTCTTTGTCTGTGACTGGTGTCTCCGAGCCGACGCAGACGTATCACTCCTGGAGAGCTACCCCAAGAACGTACGTATCGTTCACATACCCTGTTCCGGACGCATCGATCCCCAGATGGCGCTCATTGCCCTGCGCTCGGGTATCGATGGCGTACTCGTCTGCGGCTGTGCGCCCGGAGAGTGTCACTACAAGCGCGGGACCTACGTGAGTGCCTGCAAGATCGGGCTACTGGGCCGCATGTTCGACCAGATGCGAGTCGATGACGGCCGCGTTCGCTTCGTGCAGATCGGCACTCAGGACCGTGGCCGCATCCGTGAGGAGGTCGATACGATGCTCGCGTCCCTGGCAGCCTGGAAGGAAGCGCGCTCATGACCAATCCCAATGCGAAACCCAAGATTGCATTCTACTGGGCCGCCAGTTGCGGAGGTTGCGAGATAACCGTGGCTCAGTTGGGGATGCGGCTGGTGACTGTCGGCGAGCTTGTAGACATCGTCTTCTGGCCCTGTGTGATGGACTTCAAGTATCAGGACGTTGAGGCACTGGACGATGGAGAGATCGACATCTGCTTCTTCAATGGCGGCATCCGCAACTCAGAAAACGAGCACATCGCCAAGCTGCTCAGGAAGAAGTCCAAGCTGCTGGTAGCCTTCGGCTCGTGCGCCTGCGGTGGGGGCATCCCCAGCCTAGCCAACTTGTTCGACGCAGAGTCCGTCTTCGAGCGAGTCTATTCCACAGTACCCAGCTTGGACGACTCGCGAGGCACCTTCCCGACGCCTTCGAGCCAAGTCCCTGAGGGCGAGATCCAGATTCCCGTCTTCTACCAGCACCTCAAGACTCTGGCGCAAACCGTCGAAGTGGACTACTACATGCCGGGCTGCCCACCGGTGGTCGAGCAGGTGTGGAACGTCTTGCAGGCCATCCTGAGTGGGAAACTGCCCGCCAAGGGCTCGGTCATCGGCGCTGACGCCAAGACCAACTGTGACGTCTGCCCGCGCCGGAAGATGGGGCCCAGCGAGCGCATCAAGGAGTTCAAGCGTCCCCACGAAGTCGACCTCGACCCGGATGTGTGCTTCCTGGCACAGGGCGTCATTTGCCTGGGGCCGGTGACGCGCGCGGGCTGCGGCCTGCCTTGCATCGAGGCGAACATGCCCTGTCGCGGCTGCTACGGTCCTCCGGACGGCGTGGTCGACCAGGGTGCCAAGCTGCTGAGCGCCATAGCCGCTCTCGTAGACACCGATAACCCCGAAGAACTCCAGCAGATCATGGACTCCATCGCCGATCTGGTGGGCACCTGCTATCGGTTCACCCTGGCCGACTCAGTGCTGAATGAACTGAAGTACGGATAGAGCTGAGCCTTGAAGCCCGACCGACGGAGGCCGGGTGGTTCTGGGTACGTCATCTGAGAGGACGAGGACATGAGTAGAGTGATCAAGATCGATCCGATCACGCGCCTGGAAGGCCATGGTCGTATCGATCTGTTCCTAAACGACGACGGGGGGCTAGAGAATGCCTACTTGGTCGTCCCGGAGTTGCGAGGTTTCGAGAAGTTCTGTGAGGGACGCCCGGTTGAAGAGATGCCGCGTCTGACGCAACGTATCTGTGGGGTCTGTCCCATCGCACATCACGTGGCGGCAGCCAAGGCCGGCGACGCCGTGTATCACGTCGACATCCCGCCAGCCGCGAAGAAGATACGCGAATTGATGTATGCGGCCTTCTTCGTCGCAGACCACGCCACACACTTCTACGTGCTCGGCGCCCCGGACTTCGTGGTTGGCCCTGATGCGCCCAAGGCGGAACGCAACATCCTGGGAATCGTCCGCAAGGTTGGCAAACAGGTCGGTGCCAGGGTCATGCAGTTCCTTCGAGATAACCACGAGATCACCGAGATCATTGGAGGCCGCTACGTCCACCCCGTGGGGGCCCTCATAGGTGGCGTCAGCAAGCCACTGACCGAAGAGGATCAGCAACAGATCATCGAACGGGCCGAACGCTCGGTGGAAACGGCCATCTTCTCACTCAAGCTGTTCGATGACATCGTGTTGGGAAACAAAGCCTACGTGGACATGATCCTGAGCGACATCTTCGCCCATCAGACCTACTACATGGGACTGGTGGATCAGGATAACAAAGTCAACTTCTACGATGGCAAGGTTCGCGTGGTTGGGCCGGACGGCAAGGAGTTGGTCAAGTACGGCCCGCAGGAGTACCTGGATGTGGTGGCCGAGCATGTCGAGCCGTGGACCTATCTCAAATTCCCGTATTTGAAGCAAGTAGGATGGAAGGGCTTCGTGGACGGGCCCGAGAGCGGAGTGTATCGGGCAACGCCTCTTAGCCGCATCAACGCCGCCGATGGAATGGCGACCCCTCTGGCACAGGAAGCCTACGAGCGCTTCTATGACACGTTAGGTGGCAAGCCGGTACACGCGACGCTGGCAACTCACTGGGCTCGGTTGATCGAGGTGCTCTACTCCGCGGAGCGAGCACTTGAGCTGGCCCGAGACCCGGAGATCACCAGCCCGGAGGTCAGAATCGTCCCGACAGAGACTCCTGATGAGGGCGTGGGCATAGTCGAGGCTCCTCGGGGCACTCTGACCCACCACTACGTCACCGACGAGCGGGGCATGCTCCAGAAGATCAATCTCATAGTTGGAACGACCAACAACTATGCTCCCATGAGCATGTCGATCAAGAAGGCGGCACAGGGCCTGGTGCAACCCGGCAAGCCGGTGAGCGACGCGATCATGAACAAGATCGAGATGGCCTTTCGTGCATACGACCCCTGCCTTGGCTGTGCCACCCACGCTTTGCCTGGTGAGACCCCTCTGATAGTGCGGGTGTATGATCATGAGCACGAGCTTGTGCAAGAGATCCGTCGGGACTAGGAGGCAACGATGGGCCAACGAGGAATGACGAAGAAGACGGCCAACGAGCACGAGATCAAGCTCGAACGCGCCATGGTGACCCGGCACTACATTATGACCTGGGACCTGGACCGGTGCGTCGGCTGCCAGATCGGTCCGCTGGTCTGCCCCAAGGACGCAATACTCCACGTTGAGGGCGAGATCGAAGACGGCAGGCTGTCAAGCAAGCCATCGGTGGACGTGGATCCCGACAAGTGCGTGCTGTGTGGGATCTGCGAGGTGATGTGCCCGAAGAACGCCATCACCCTCACCATCAACGGGAAACAAGAGAACCCGGTTCTCGCCTACGACGCATTTCCCAATCTCATCCAATCGACGGTTTTTGATGCCACCCGGTTTGACTGGAAGAAGAAGGATTTCGTCGTCGACAATTGCCCAACCAACGTCATCAGTTATGATGCGACTGAGAAGACACTGCTTGTTGACGATCTGCATTGTATCCGCTGCCGCCAATGTGAGATCGCCAGTGGGGGCGCGTTTGAAGTGGTTCAACCCTGGCAAGGCAAGGTGGAACTCCGGCGCGACAAGTGCGTGGAGGGATGCTTCGCCTGCGCCGACATCTGCCCCACACGAGCCTTGAACATCAACAATCTGGGCGAACTGAAGCTGGCTGACTATTTCTGCATCAAGTGCGGCGCTTGCATGCAAGTCTGTCCCATCAAAGCTGAGGAGGAGGAGTACGAGACTACCTTCGAATCCCAGGGAATGACCAAGACGGTCTCCCACACTCGCATCACTAACGCAGAGGAGCTTCCCATCTGGGTAGAGCGGTGGCGCATACGGCACGAGCGCGCGCACAGCGCAGCCTGGATCGAAGCTCTGAGCAAGGCAGCAAGCGAAAAGGTCGGCGCCGTTGAGATCGACAGCAAGAGGGCACTCAAACGACGCGATCTGCTCAAAGCGCTCAAGGGAGCCAAGGAATTCCTGGGAGAAGAAGCCGGCTAGCCGTTGCCGGGAACAGGCATCATCGGACGTGAGAGCACAGACCCACAGGTGATCTCGCGGTCGATCGCTCGGCAAGATGCTGAGCCCATCTTCGCGGGGCGAGTTCGGGAATCAGCCGTCTCGTTGCCATCCATTTGAACGATCGAGAAGAGTCTGTACGGTCTGCAGAATGCGCTCTTTGTCGTCATCGCGCAGCTTCTGCCACGCGGTCAAGGAGTCCTTCAGAAGTACTCCGTTCTCTTCGGTCGATGGGTCAGCTTCTGAAGACCCGTCCGATCCCTTACAGCACACTCCGGGCACCGCCGAGAGTCCAGCCTGTCCGACGGCCAAGCAAGGGCCTGGCTCCACATCACCGCTTCGCTGGATTCCTCGAGTGCCCTGATCTGCTCTTCTCTCTACTCCCGTCTCCCCTGGTGAGAGCTTGCGATCCACCAGTTTCCCATTGGTCGCCCATGCTGATACTTCGGTCATCGATGAGATTGCCATGCGGTATGCGCCTTCCCGACACAGTACTTTGCGCTGCAGCATCACTTGTCTCTAGGATACGTTCCATGCCCAGCCTTGGCAATCGGGAAGTCCTGACATCCTGGCGGGAAAACCTTGACTCCTGGCCCGCCGATCCTTCAAGGGGCACACCGGATCGCGCCAAGAGTGCCAACACCTGGGAGAGCCTCCGGTCGTCGCTCGTGTGCGCCAACAGCCGACGGCCAGCGTTTCTGGGGAGAACTCTTCGCGACCCCGGCCTCGTGCGGGCTCAGAAGAGTGCCAACGAGCTTGAGGACCCGACGAGCCTCGCGAGAGTCGCTCGCTGCCAAGAGACAGCAGACGATGGACATGGCGAGAATGCGGGGTCGGCGATCCATCCGCAGGCAATGGACCTCCAGTCACCCGCGCTGAGAAGTCGGTCGGGTGACACCGAAAGCCCTCGGGCTGTTGTCGTGGGCGGTACCTGGCACGTGTCGAGGCATGAGATCGTCGCCGAAACTCGCGCGGGCTCGATGAGAAAGCCACGGGTTGGCCAGACGATGATCGGTAACACCCGAGCATCGCGGGTGGTGATCGCAGAGCAGATGCTTGATGACCGGCGGGATGGGCGCCAAAACGGAACCGCGGCGCACGTGAGTGCTCTGAGAGAGGGCAGATCCGAGAATGCCGGTGATGGAGCTGCCCCGACATCCGCGGGCACGCTTGGGGGCGCGTCGCTCCAGAACCCGGAGTCACTCGACACGAGCTGGCGGGATTCTGGGTCACGCCCGTACGACCGCACCGGATACCGGCTCAGGTCACCAGCGCACAGAACCTCGGAGGTGATACGGTGAGCATCACTATCTTCTTGGCTGACGATCACGCCGTGCTTCGCGACGGGCTTCGTCTGGTACTGGAGGCCCAGGCCGATATGAATGTGGTCGGTGACGCGGATAACGGGCGCGACACGGTACGGGAGGTAGCGCGACTCGGCCCCGACATCGCCATCGTAGATGTCACCATGCCGATGCTGAATGGGATTGAAGCGACACGACAGATACGCGAAGCCACCCCTTCCACCAAGGTCGTGATACTGTCGATGCACTCCTCGGTCGAACACGTCTTGTGGGCTCTCGACGCTGGTGCCAGCGGCTACGTACTCAAGGAATCCATCGGGGAGGAGGTGGTCAACGCCGTGCGCGCCGTCTACGCCGGCGGTCGCTACCTGAGCAAGAAGGTTTCAGACAGCACCATTAACGAATACCTGCGAGAGCGCCGGGCTCTTGGCCTCAAGGGCCCACTTGCGCGCCTCACCTCGCGCGAGAGAGAAGTCCTCCAGCTCGTCGCCGAGGGGAAGTCCAGCGCAGCCATAGCCGACATACTCTCCCTCTCTCCCAAGACGGTGGAGACCTATCGCAGCCGCCTGATGCAGAAGTTGGGCGTCAGAGACATCCCCGGCCTGGTCAGGTTCTGCATTCTCCACGGAGTGACACCACTCGATTGGGATCCCGGCTGACACCACCTTCACGCATCCTTTACACCAAACAAGCTGTCTTCGTGGTATAATCCCTTCCAGTGTTACGAGACCGGGCAGTGCGCAGTCAGCCTGTCTCTCTCTTTTTGTGCCGGTGGTACAGTCTCGCACCAGAACGCTGCGGTCCAGCACCACCGCTCTGATCTTGAGGCATCCCGGCCAGCATACTACCGCGTGGATGTCTGACCGAGGGGCCATGATGGGCGCATCCATTGACTCGACACTGGATTGCGAGGGATGCTCATCCACGACCTCACGCGCGCTGGGTACGCGCGAGATCTAGTCTCACACAGGCCATCAAGTAGGTCCCGCCGGCTCCGGGTTTGCCCGGCCTAGCACCGGCGAGGGAGTTCACGGCACTCACGCGCGATCAGCGTTGATGGTCAATCGCCAGTCGGTGCCCGCCCACTGCATCGGCCCGTCGCGGCGCAAGGAATCGAGCGACACTGCCTGAACCATGCTCTTGGGAATTCCCTGGGGCGACATCACGCAGGCGGGACCCGCAGGAAACGAGGAATAGCATCACGTGAATGATGTGCCGCTAGAAGAGTTCGAAGCCCTGTCTGCATTCGACAAGATGCTGGTTCAGCGGCTCATGGAGAATCTGGAGAGCTATCAAGAAGCGTCCGCATCACCTGCAAGACGAACTGCCTGTCTTGCCCGCGCAGCTTTTGCCACCTACCGAAGAACTCCTCCAGAAGCGGGTCGTCGGTTCCGGTCAGTGCGCCGGCTTCTGCATACCCTGCGAGTTCTAGCACGCGTGCTACGCGCAACCTCAGGTAGCCGGCAAGCTTAGCGCAGGTCTCGTAGTCGGGACGTGTCAGTCCATGCAAGAGACGCGAGAGCGTGGCATGGCTCACTCCTATCTCTTGCGCTGCCTCCCTTAGCGATAGGTTGCGCCTCTGCAGCTCGCCTCGGATAGCGCTACTAAGCTCTTCACTCATCATGGAGTGCTCCGCTCCAGTTCTCTAGGGTGCCGGCGGCGAGCTCCCCTCTCGCTCCGCGGAGCTCCGCTTCCCTAGCGCTGTCGTGAACCTCTCTGTCCACACACGAAGCTACCCGGTCGGTGATCTGCTACTGACCAATAATCTAGCATGAACCGAGCAGCCTGTCAACACCGGCCTACACTGATCCAACTCCTCCCAGCCGACAGGCCTTGCCGGCACGCCGCGCACTGCGACCACCTGACGCAACAGTACCAGGCAGACGACAGAGCATGTCCACACTGACTCGCCCCCCTCGCCGAGACATCCCGAACGAGATCTACGCGCAGGTGAGACCGCATCAATCCATGCAAACCCCTCTACCTATGTTGACGGCATCTTTACCTGGCGCTTACGCATCTTTTATGCGCAGAGATGCCCTTTTATGCTATGATCATCGCTGATACCGTACTTCGGCAAGCGAGGAGTGTGAGCGCACCGGTGCACTGCTGCACCATTGCTAATCTGCTCCGCACCAGAAGCTTGTCCACATCGATCACCCACATCGAGAGAAGTTCGACGATGTGGGATCGAATCTCTGTTCTCCATTCTTTGTCCAGGTTCCCTTTTTTTGCCCCTGTGGTACAGTTGTGCACCATGATGCTCCCGCTGCGCACCAACGATCGTCTGGTAGCTATGAGGCAATCTTCGCTTATAGTGGATGCGCACCCGGGCGCGGTCATCGATCCCTGGCGGTGGTCGTCCCCGATGTAGGCATCAGGGACGCATCGCACCGAGGACGGCGAGTGATGGCT
>Ga0180432_10011520_pt1 | contig 10402 bp, 9 predicted proteins | sample SS_ome_10_FD_132414 | JGI IMG/M metagenome (GOLD analysis project Ga0180432, IMG submission 132414) | Hypersaline lake sediment archaeal communities from the Salton Sea, California, USA - SS_1_MS_2 metaG | ecosystem: Environmental > Aquatic > Non-marine Saline and Alkaline > Hypersaline >...
CCATCAAAACGTCAACGTCGCAGTTTTCACCCAGCTTGAGCGCTTTCCCTGTCCCGGTCGCTGTCCATTTCAACTCAATGCCGGTGGCTTCCTTGAATTTCGGGGCCAGATAATCCAGCAAACCAGTATTGTCTGTGCTGGTGGTGGTTGCCATCATCAGCGTGTTTTCTTGAGCCGCAGAAATGCTGGGCAGGAGACACACGGCCAAAACCATACAAAGTGCTGCGAAAAATAATTTCTTCATGTTCTTTCTCCTTTTTAAAATGATGGTACACAGTAAATACTCCCACCCAAAGAAATGGGCTTTGGATTTGGCACTCCGCAGGGGTGTCCCACTTCCTCAAACCTAAGGGAGGCGGAGGTATGGGAGTCTTTGAAAGACCGCATCTTTCGGATAAAGCCCCCGCCGCCCAGTGCCGCGGCCCGAGTCGGGGTCTGCAGTGCAACGGCCCAATGGAATCTACATCCTTCGTTTCTATCAGACCCCAGGGAGGGCTGCTTGCAGATCAGGAGTAGATGCGGACTGGAGAAGACTGCCATACCGAAGCCTTTGCGAGTCATTCAACTTCTCTGTGGGCGCGTATGCTGCCAATCTAATGTTCGAACTGCTTGGCATACGCCGCATCGTTGTGCATCGGACAGCGCGCCTTTAGAACACGTGCAGGGACGACGCTCGAATGCCGATGTGCACATCGGTGTTTCTTGAAAGCGCCAACCCGAGAAGATCGCTCTTGCTGATCATTGCAGTCAAGGTGACCTCCCCTCGCTTGACCAGGACTTCATGATACGGACCCCGATCCGTCACCCCGATGACTTTGCCTTCTAAGACCCTCACGCCATTACCTGAGAACGCCTCTTTTCTGACGATCACATCTTCAGGTCGAATGGCCAAATGACCCTCAGAGAGCCCCGGCGCGCTTTCAAGTTCCAGGGTTAAATCCCCCACCATGCATCTTGCATCATCGAATGTGGCCGGGAAAACATTCTTCATGCCTACAAATTCCGCGACAAAAGGGGTTGCCGGATGTTCAAAGACATCGGCGACCGTGCCGACCTGTTCAATGCTTCCATGATTGAGGATAGCCGTTCGCTCCCCCAAAAAAAGCGCTTCCGCAAAATCATGGGTGACCATCAAAAACGTAATGCCTACCTCTTGATGAAGTTTTTTCAAAACGTCTCGAATATCTTCCCGAAAATTGGGGTCCAGCGCCGAAAGGGGTTCGTCCAAAAGCAAGACGGAGGGGTTCACGGCCAACGCACGTGAAAGCGAGACCCGCTGTTTTTCACCTCCACTCAAGTGCTGGATAGAACGATTCGCCAGCGGCTGAAGTGCCAGCTGTTCCATGAGCCACCCCACCCACTTCTTCGATTCTTTCGGATCGGTCTTGTGATAGCGCAAACCGTAGGTGATGTTCTCATAGACAGACAGATGAGGGAAGAGTGCGTAGTCCTGGTAGACGATACCGATGCCCCGCTGTTCCGGATCCAGTTTGGTAACATCCCGGCCTTTCACCCGAATGCGACCGCTGGTTATGGGCGTGACGCCGGCAATGGCCTCCAGTATCAGCGTTTTCCCGGCACCGGTCGGACCCAACAGAGCAAAGAACTCGCCATCCTGTATGGAAAGAGCGATGTCATCCAGGACAAATCCGGGGAGTTCGATACGAAGCTGTTCGATCCGGATCATGCCGCTTCCTTTTTCGGCAGCGAGACGACTCTCAGAAGCAAAAACAACAAGAGACACACCAGGATGAGCCAGACGGCCACCGGCTGAGAGTACTTCAACCCATAGGCGGTAAAACGCTCGTAAATCATGACCGGAGCAATCATGGGATGATAGGCAACGATGACAATGGCGCCGAACTCGCTGATCGCCCGCGCTGCACACATAATAATACCCACCAGCATGGCACGCCACGCGAGCGGAAACGTTATGCGAAAAAAGGTTCCGCTCATAGAAGCGCCTAGGCTCCTGGAAACATTTTCCAATCTCCTGGGAATGGATTCAAATCCCGTCTTGACAGAGTTGACGTAGAAGGGCAGCCCCACAAAGGTCAACACGGCGACAATGCCCGTGGTTGTTCCCATGATCTGTATGCCAACCTGGTGCATCATTTCCCCGAGCCAGTGATTTTTTCCGGCGACTCCCAAAATTGCGATACCCACGACCGGATGGGGGATCATAATCGGAAGATCAATAACGCTTTCCACGAGCTTCTTCCCTGGAAATGCCTTGCGCGCCAAAACGTAGGCGAACGGCGTCCCTATAAAAAAGGAAATCAGCGCCGCCATACCGGATGTGTAGACGCTCAACCAAATAGACCGGCGCACATCCCTGTCTTGAAGCGTTTCCTTGAGGTCCTGCAGCGACGGCTGGGTCACCATCTCGATCAAGGGGAACAGAATGAAGGCCACAACAACAAAACTGCAGAACACCGTCAGCATCAGAAATGGATCGAAGTATTTCTTTGTCTGCATGATTCGTCAGTTCCCGGGTCAGCCTCCCCACCTACGATGTCAATGGGTGTGGCCCCCCAAGTAGAAAGAAGGTTGCCTCCGGTTCGCAAAAAAATCGCAACTGTACCGAATGAACAACGAACCGAAGGCCGTCTCCGCCTTGAGCAAAACTACTGTTTGATTTCAACCCGTTTCTGCAAGGATTCAGGCAGCTTCGCTTTCATCTCGGCTGTCGGGACCCGGCAGGGAATAAACGGAGGTTGTCCCATATCCTTCAGAATCTGGAGTCCGCCCTTGGGATCGAGCAAATACCCTAAAAATGCCTCCGCAGCCTCTGGGTTGGGGGCATTTTTTACCATCGTGATACCGTATGTGCACGACTTTCCGGTTCGAGTGATCCAGCTGCCCGGTTTTTTCCCGGTGACCTTGACTTTCGCTTGCTTGTAATAATCATCGTGCTTGTAGTTTCCAAGGTTGATGTCGTCGGGAAGTTCCACGTATTTCAGATCATGCTGAACAGCCACCGACAAATATTCCCATGCGTAGTCCATATTTCCCGTCTTCAGCAAAGACACCAATTCAACCGACTTGGGCCTCACATTCTTTTTGGGTCGATTTGCGATCAGCCGGTCATAGAGTCCGGGGGCGTTGTAGTACTTTTCCGCCAACTGAAGCACCATGAGGCTCCGGTACCCGCACGGGTCCAGATTGGGATCGGAATGACCCCAAATGACCCCTTCCCGACCGAGAATCTTGTACCAATTGTCGGCATTGACTTCATCTGCAAACCGACTTTTGTCGGTATAGCATAGGACCAATTGGTTCGTGGCGAACCGAATGTTCCAGTCTGCATAATCCGGCATAAGGGTCTTATCGATGACCTTGAAATCAGCAGACCCCATAATATCTGCCGGCTTGTGAAGTTCCGAAATCATGCGCGCCATTTTTGTACTTCCACCCGCCTCACGAAGCACATCCACCTTTGGGTAGTTTCCTTCGAAGACCTTTTCCATCTTTGCGAATGGCACCGTAAGGCTACCCGCATGAAAAATAATCAGGTTTCCCTGCGGTTCTGCAAATACGTAAAGAGGAAACAAAATCGCAAGCGCTACAAACACGACCAATGAACGTTTCATCAACTTTTCAAGTCCTTTCATTTTCTCAACCCTCCTTATTTTGTTTGGTTTGAAAACACCATCTTCCCACACAAGCTCAAATCATAACCCTCTAATGTCTTTGCAATGCTTCGGAACCCGGGTTCATTCAGGAGCCCCAAAAAACGCTGAACCCCTTGTTCGAAAAAAAGCGTCTTCGAAATGAGCAGATCATAGCGTTCCCATCGCAGCGGAACAAAGCCCAAGTCGAATAGACCGGCAACGGGCCTGATGGCAAGCGCCGAATCTGCCCGACCTGAGAATACTTCCATGGCTACATCCAGATGACTCCTGAATTCACGCTCATACCCATCGACCTGAGGACCTTCAACACCGACCTTCGCAATCTCCCGATCCAAAAGCAGACGTGTCCCGGTGCCCGCAGGGCGATTCACGATCCTGATTCCCTTTCTGCCGAAGTCGTTTGCACCAGAAATACCTTTAGGATTTCCCTTGGGGACAAGGAATCCTTGCTCTCTTTTGCAAAAATTGACCAGGACCGGCGGTTCACCTTCAAATTCTTCGGAAGCAAAATCAAAGTTATATTCCTCTTCGTCGGCTTGTATCAGGTGGCTTGATGCCATGTGGCATAAATTACGACTCAGCGCGCGTAAGCCGCCCAAACTCCCCACATTTCCGAACACAGCAACACACGGGGAATACTTCTGATTAAAAAGGGAAATGAGCCTGTCCAGTAGAATGTCATTGCTACCGACAATAATGAGCAGCTCTGGGGAAGACTTCAGCGTGCTCGACATCTTTGGGTAATTGATGGTTTCATTCTCCAACCACCGTTCCACCAGGTGAAGCGGAAACAGCCATTTTCCTGTTACTTTGGTGGCCGGCAGCCCTTTCTCCGAAATCAGCGTGTAAACCAACTTTTCGTTGATTCCCAAAAACTCCGCGATATCTCGTGTCCCAAGCAGATCCTCTTTTTTCATTTCTCTTGATCTTTCTTGCTACATACCCTGCATATTACAGATTTGGCATCCTCAAGGAATAGGTAGCAAAAGCTGGTTTGACTGTCGGTTAAACCGCGCTTCCGGTTTGGTGCAAAACCCAATTATTTCGTTGAAGTTTGTCCCAAGCGCGTCGTCCAACCCCTCCTTGTATTTACTATTACTATACGTCAACGGATATAGAAGGCCTGGATTCTCTACCCCTATGCCGGTTTCGTTAACGTTAATTATATCGACCTTGATATAAGGCACATCACAAAAAAAGGCTTCCCCGGTAACTGCTCGCAACTACCTGGCCAGTCCTTTATCCAAGCACAGATTTTTTTACTATACAGGTTATCTCATGTCAATAAAAAATTGTAAGTACCATTTATAATATAATAATTACTGTAAATGACCAAAAACAACTAAAAAAGACTATAATACAAATCGATTTCAGTACCCGCTCAATGGTTTTACGGATGCACTCCGAGCCGATGAAGATTCTGAAAAACCATCATAACTTTACGCAACCCAGCGATTGATTATTATAAAGGCATCATTATTTAAGGCGGTGTCAAGTGACTTGTGTGAGTTTTTTTCGCCGGTCTGTGCATGAAGATGCAGGATATGGCAATCTTTGAATAATTTTGCCTATGAAGTGCAAACGCTGTTGTTCAAAGTTTTGCGACGTCGGAGCCAGAGAAGCCATATGACATGGTCACGGTTCAAAGATCTACTAAAGGCCTTTCCTCTACCGAAACCAAGACCGTGGGCGCTCATCAAGACTGACCCTTTTGTACTTACAGGAAATGACCCATGATATGCGCCCACGGTCAAACACCTCCCTTTCCCTATCGGTTGTTTCTTTCCGGTTTGACATAGCGTGGTCCTTTGAAAGGGTCGACCCCTGCCTATCTTAATCAGCGTTAAATCGGAATTGCCGGTTCCGGTACGATGGATAATCGGAACCGTGGAATCCTATTTTAATCTAACAGAATTAATTCAATAAGTTATGATTTCTCAAAAGCCTTATGAGAAATCAAATGGCTTATTTTCCTTTATACAGCGGAACCGATAATTCCGCTGGTTATCGCCGGATGCCTCATTAAATACGTAATATCAATAACTTAAAATAAAGGCATGTTCCTTGCTATATTTTATGTATCGGTTTGTAAAAAATTCTTAAGAGCACGGAGGAACACAACCATGGGATGGAGAATCTGGAAGAAGAAATCAGAAGGTGAGGGACAGCCGAAGGCAAAGCTCGAGAAATTACCCAGGCCAAAGGAAATACCTCGATTGGTAGGGCAGTATTTGGTTGTACAGTTAAGAAAGGATCCTGACTGGGTGTGGAAACTTAAAGCTGTTGTGCGCAAAAGACCGGAAAACAAATCCTCATATAATGTGCGAGTTTTTGAGGACTATCAGGCGAGATTAAAAAAAGTGGAAGTTAAAGACTTTAACTCTTTTGACGGGCATCCTGACCTGATCCTTTATGAAGGATGGTTTGACAAGGCATCGAACAAAGTTCAAATCGAAGAAAAGAGTGTTCCTGCGCCTCGAGCTGCTTAATACCGTATGGGAATACATAGTAGATCCGCCTTTCCTCATATAGGTCAAGAAAACACAGAGGAATTTGTCGTTGAAACGAAAGCTGGTCAGAGATTGATAGTTGAAGTGGCGGCTTCAAACGTTACTTCAAGTTCGGGTAAACTGGGTGGGAGAATGGCCTCCTTTGTTGACATTACGAAAAGGAAAGAAGTCGAAGCCGATCGGGAAGATCTGATAACCAAGCTGCAAGATGCGCTTGCTAAAATTAGGGCTCTGCGAGGGATAAATTTCTCACAGATCTATAGATTCACTCTGTTCCGCAAAAAGACTCTATATTCAGACCCTATTGATAGAGGGGAACCCTTCTAATGTGGCCGAAAATGGGATTATACACGGATCTTTCCTTCAATCTCTTGGATGGGCTTAAGCCAGGCCACGTCATAGGGACGCAAGGCGACCCGCAATCTGCTGTTTACCACCTCCCAATGCTTATCCCCGATCAGATCCTGCCACAGTCTCTCATAGACTCCCAACGCTTTAAGGGAGATCCCCAATTGGAGTTTCTTTCCGGTTACATTGGTTAGAGTCAGGACATGGTCATCCCCCTCTGGTGATGTCCGAAGGACCACAAAGGCGTGAGGGGATAGCTCAAACACTTTTTGTTTGCCGCGTGGATGAAAAGCCCGGTTTTGAGTACGGATGAGATTGATCCTGCTGCTGTGACTGCGAAGAAGGAATATTTTTGAGTTCGGATTCCTAAAATCCTCATTCACGGCGTGAGCATCGATGACGCCCCGGTTCACATCCCGTTTGACTCCGGTCTTTTGTACCCTTTCGTGATCGTTGACGGTCCCAATGGTCCCGTGGACATAAATGCCCGGCACGCCCTTCAGAACCAAAGAGATGCTGCGTGAAGCAATGTATCGCTTCACCTGCAGGGTCAAGTCTTCCCTGGCATTGTCGTCATTAATGGCGCTCCACCATGTGGTGTTTATCTCATAGGGTTCCTGGGTCTTGTCTTCTCGCATTTTATAAGAGATATAGCCTCCCCGCTCCTTGGCGGTTTTTATGATAAACTCGATTTCTTCCTCGGGAAGGATTTCTTTTACACCCATCAGTCCGATACCGTCATGGGTGTCCAGCATGTTGAAAAACGTGGCTAAATCGGAAGGCGGCTCGATGTTTTTGGCCCACCTGGAGAGGTAACCCGTATCTTCGCTGTAGAAAGCGTGCAGTACCAGGGGGGGCAATGCGAAGTTATAGACCATATGCGCCTCATCATATCCGTCGCCGAAATACGAGACATTATCCTTGTGAGGGACATTTGTTTCTGTAATCAAAGCAACACCTGATCCGACGGCGTCGACCACATCCCGAAGCAGCTTGGCGATCTCGTGGGTCTGGGGCAGGTGGATGCTTTCGGTGCCGGGCTCGGCCCATATATAGGTGACAGCGTCCAACCGCAAGATGTCCGCGCCGTGCCTGATATAGAATAGGATACTGTCCACTACTTGCATCAAAACGTCGGGATTTCGGAAATTAAGGTCGATCTGATCTTCGGAAAAGGTGGTCCAAACCCAGGTTGGCCCTTTGATGGTTTCGAATCGTGTGAGGATATCGGAAGTCCTGGGACGAAATATCTTTCTTCGCTGGTCTAAGGTCAGGTCATCAGGGGAATCGTAAGCAATGAAAAAGTTCAGGTATCTCGGGTTTCCGTTTCGGAATTCCCTAAACATCTCACTCATGGATGAAACATGATTGAGCACGGCATCAAACATTAGGTCGTAACGTCTCTTTTTTTCCCGTATATCGGCCCATGTACCCAGTTCTGGGTCCACTTGCCTGAAGTCGACAACGGCAAACCCCCTGTCAGATGAGTATGGGAAAAATGGCAGGAGATGAATGGTGTTAATTGTCCCCCAGTTGTAGGTGTTCACGAAATTGTGAAGCGCTGAGAGCGGCGTGTCCCCATCCCCTTTCACGATATCCCCGTAGGTTATAAGAATCATGTCTTTTTCAGAGAAGCGTTCCTTGGGATCATAGTTTTTTTCCTTTTCAAGCATCTCAAAAGGCTTGTGGGCATAATGCACTTTCAAAATGCGTTCAAGCTCCAGTATATATTTGTCAGCTTGCCGCTTGCCGTATAAAAAGGCCAAACGCATTCCCATCCTTTCACGCGTCGATGGGGGGATTTCATAGAGGGGTCTCGTGTAGTCGGGATACGGGTCATAAAAGGTTCTGTTCCGGGGATAGTCGGTCTGTTTCTCCATGTTTTCATTTCTCCTTTAACTATCGGTTCAGTAGAGTGTAGAGGGTGGATACTCCCTTTAGAGAGCTATAGGGGTTATAGAGGCAGATTCTATCTGATTTCCTCTCGCGTTTCAATCGGAGAGAGGCGAAAATTGCCCAGTCCCGTCTTTGGCGGGACTTTCCCAATCTATACCGTTTTGGACTCAAATTTTATACACCGGTGGGGGGCTACACACATTGATTTTGCTATATTTCCCTGGTATGTTAAGACAATATAACAATTGTCACAGCTCTAATCCAAGATAGAGAGGGTCTCACATGTCTCATTCCGAACTCTGCTTTATGTCCGCCACTGAGCTCGTCCGCCGCATCCGCAATCGGGAATTGTCCTGTAAAGAAGTGATGGAAGCTCATTTGACTCAAATTGAACGGATCAATCCTATAGTCAATGCCATCGTTACCCATGTCCCCCACGAACAGGTCATGTCCCGCGTGCAGGCTGCTGACGAGGCTATCGTCAGAGGTCAGGAGTTGGGACCTTTGCACGGTCTGCCTATTGCACACAAGGATCTGGTCCCCACAAAAAATTTGCGTACCACCTGGGGATCTCGAATTTACAAAGACTTTGTTCCAAATCAAGACGGGTTGATCGTTGAAAGACTTAAAAAGGCAGGCGCCATCTGCATTGGGAAAACCAATACTCCGGAGTTCGGTGCCGGTTGCCAGACGTTTAACGAGGTGTTTGGTGAAACCCTCAATCCTTATGATCTTTCCAAGACGTGCGGCGGCAGCAGTGGCGGGGCAGCGGTGGCGTTGGCCTGTGGGATGCTACCCATTGCCGATGGCAGTGACATGGGAGGCTCCCTACGCAATCCCGGCAACTTTTGCAATATCACGGGATTTCGTCCCGCTCCCGGTCGCGTTCCCGTATGGCCCTCTCTCCTGGCCTGGTCTCCCATCGCCGTCGAGGGACCCATGGCCCGAACGGTGCAGGATGCGGCCCTGATGCTCAGCGCCATTGCTGGCCCGGACCCCCGCTCCCCCATTTCCATCGCCGAGCCTGGAAATCTGTTTGCCCAAACCCTGGAACGGTGCTTCAAAGGGGTCCGCATCGCCTGGAGCAAGGACCTGGGGAATCTACCGGTCGATCCGAGAGTTACAACCGTACTCGAAAGACAGATACCTGTTTTCGAAAATCTGGGCTGTATCGTGGATGAAGCGCAGCCTGATTTTTCCGCGGCCGACAGAATTTTTAAGGTATTGCGAGCCTGGCATTTTGAAGTATATCACAGTGAAGAACTGAAAACGCACCGCAGTTTAATGAAAGATACGGTGATCTGGAACACCGAAGAAGGTCAAAAGCTCACCGGATCCCAGATCAGTCGGGCCGAAATGAAGCGCACCGAACTCTATCATCACGTAAGGGAATTTATGGAGAACTATGAATACCTGATCTGCCCGGTCAACCAGGTGCCGCCTTTCGACATCAATCAGCCCTATATCGAGGAAATCGACGGGGTCAAGATGGAAACCTACATTGACTGGATGAAGAGTTGCTACTACATTACCGTCACCGGTCTGCCGGCCATATCGGTTCCCTGCGGACTGACGCCGGAAGGATTGCCCGTCGGTATACAGATTGTGGGACGCCACCATGCCGACTTCAGCGTGCTGCAGCTGGCCTACGCATTTCAGGAAGCGACCCAGGTGTGGAAACGACGACCGTCTGTCGTGGATTAGTTTTTAATCCCAAACGATGCACCCACACCAAAACGTATTTAAAATAAAACCTGGAATTCCAGTCAAGATCCTGCTCTTTTTGTCTGTATCTTTTTTTTCTTGCCGGTACAGGCACAAGCGTCCATAAAAACTGTCTCTTTGCCACTAACAATCGACTATCCGCTACTCAAGTCAATCATTATGAAGACGGTCTACACCGATCAGGGCCAAACGGCCATATCACTAAATGAAAATGAGGGTTGCACAAAAGTCACGATTTTAGAACCCAGCATCAGAGAAGAGGACTCGCAAATTCTGTTTAAAACGAAA
>Ga0180432_10011521_pt1 | contig 10402 bp, 8 predicted proteins | sample SS_ome_10_FD_132414 | JGI IMG/M metagenome (GOLD analysis project Ga0180432, IMG submission 132414) | Hypersaline lake sediment archaeal communities from the Salton Sea, California, USA - SS_1_MS_2 metaG | ecosystem: Environmental > Aquatic > Non-marine Saline and Alkaline > Hypersaline >...
ATTGAAGATCGAAATCCCGGCTGGAAATCGGCTTCCAGTGGGATCGATCCGCAGCCAAATGCGGCAAAACCACCGACCAGACGCAAGACAGAACCAATTTGCCGTTTTCAATTTTCAATTTTCGTAACACTTCAGCCAAACGGCGAAGCACTTCGTACGATGGCCTTCCAAGGCCGTCGAGAGCTTGCGATATCACCGCGACGGCCTTGGAAGGCCATCATACTACAGACGGCTGAAGTCTTACCAATTTTCAATCTCTTTGGTTGCGGCCTCAGGCCGCCTTAGGGAGATACCTCGGCACAGATTTTACCCATGTCGCGTTTCCTCGCATCCATCCTGGTTTCCTTTCTGATTGCCCCCCCTGCCCTTTCGGCGGCGACGTACTATGTTTCGCCGGATGGCGACGATGCCGACCCCGGCACGAAGGAGAAGCCGTGGCGGACGATTCAGAAAGCGGCCGACGCGATCATGCCGGGCGATACGTGCTTCATCCATGAGGGCGTCTACCGCGAAACGGTCGCGGCGAAACGATCCGGCGAGCCGGGCAAACCGATCCGATTCCTCGCCGTGCCCGGCGATGTGGTCCAGATCAACGGCGCCGACCTGGTCGACGGCCGATGGACGAAACACAAAGGTTCCATTTACAAAACGAAATGGCCGCGCCCGGCCCGGCAGCTCTTCGTCGATGGCAAAGCCATGATCGAGGCCCGCTGGCCCAATGCCACGCCGGAAACGCTGCTCGGCCACGCAGCCTGGGCCCATTCGGCCAAGGGGAGCCGCTACGGCAAACTGATCGATCCGAAGCTGGCCGCTGCGGGCGTCGACGCCGCCGGGGCAATCGCCGTGCTGAATGTCGCCCACCAGTTCTTCTCGTGGACCCGAACGGTCGACCAACACGCGCCCGGCAGCGATACGTTCACCTACGCAAAGGACCTCGGAGGCATCACCCACCATGCCGACAAGACCCGGCCGTGGGAAGACGACCGGTACTTCCTGTTCGGCAAGCTCTCGCTGTTGGACGCCCCGGGCGAGTGGTTCCACGACGCGGCGGCCGGGATGCTCTACCTCTGGCCGCCGGGGGGCAAGGACCCGTCGTCCCGCCGCGTCGAGGCCAAGTCGCGCGACTGGGGGTTCACGGCCGACCGGTGCGACCACGTCGTCCTCGGCGGCCTGCACTTGTTCGGCTGCGCGCTGTCGCTGGAGAATTGCAGCGATTGCGTCGTCGAGGACTGCCACATGCTCTACCTCTCGCACCCCCGGCGGCTCTCCGAACCGGGACACGCCGAGGACCAGGTCGTCGGCCGCGTCGCCGGCGACCGCAACACGGTCCGCGGCTGCAGCTTCGCCTACGGGCCGATCGGAGGGCTGAAGATCACCGGCCGCGCGAACCTCGTCGAGAACAACCTGATCCACGATTTCTGCACCTACGGCTGCCTGCGCCACGTCGGGCTGGCCGTTAATGGGCGAGACTCGGACACGCAGCCGCCGAACGTCGTCCGCCACAACACGATGTTCCGCTTCGGCAACGCCGTGATCAACTACCGCGGCCCCGGCATCGTCGTCGAGTACAACCACGTGTTCGATGGCGGCATGGCCTGCAAGGACGTCGCCCTGGTCTACACGGGCCAGCCCTCGACGGCCGGCAACATCGTTCGCTACAACTGGGTCCACGGCTGCTACACCGACCACCTCCACGGCGGCTGGCTCCGCGGCGGGCTGGGCATCCGCGGCGACGACCAAACCCGCGAACTGACCGTCCACCACAACGTCGTCTGGGACTGCGGACGCGACGGCATCATCGTCAAGGGCGACCGCAACCGCGTGTTCAACAACACCGTGCTCCGGATCGGCACCGACGACGTGCCCGGCAACTACGTCAACCTGCACACCATGGCCGAGCCCAAGAAGCCGTGGCGCCGACAGCACCCGCTCATGCCGGTCCAGAACGAGCACAGCCTGATCGCCAACAACGCCTCGTTGAACATCACCGGCGACAACCGCGGCCGGCCTTATCGCCCCGAAAAAAACCTCGTGACCAACTTCCCGCCGCCGGGCGAGTCGCTCGCGCCGCCGGCGTATCGCAAGCGGCTCGCGCTGGTCGACCCCGGGCGGCTCGATTTCCGCCCGAAGAAAGACTCGCCGCTGGTCGACGCCGGGACGAAGGTCGCCGGTTTCGACGGCGCGATCCACGGCCGCGCCCCGGACATCGGCGCGTACGAATACGGCGGCCGCCATTGGGTACCCGGCCACCGCGGCGCCGTTCGGGTATTTCGCCGCGGCGGCAACCTAAAAATCGCTTTGGCCATGCCCCCGCTCAAGCCGATCGAAGTCACCGCCGCCGGCCGCCGCCTCACCTTCACGCCCGAAAACTGGATGCGCCCACAAACGCTCAAGATCCCCCCAGGGCAAAAGCGTCTCAACATCGCCGTCGAGCGGTTCGGCGCAAGCGAGCAGCTAGAAATCGAACAGATCGACCCCCGCTCCGGCACAGCCGTTCGTTTTCAAACGATCCCACGGGCATCAGATTAACTCTGCGCCTCCGCGCGAACCGCCTTCGGAAATCCCGCTGCCCCAGCCCGCATCGTCATCCACCTAGACAAGCGCTACTACCCCGGCGGCCGTTTCGTCATAGAAACCAAAAACAACTCCGCCAAAAACCGCTACATCCAATCGGCCCTGCTCAACGGCAAGCCCCTAAACAAACCCTGGTTCCCTCAAAAAACCCTAGCAACCGGCGGGACGTTAGTCCTACAAATGGGCCCAGAGCCCAACAAAACCTGGGGCACCGGCCCCAACACAACCCCGCCGCAGAATCCGGAGTGAATGGACGTCCGCACGACCATGATTCACACGCACGTTTCGAATCGCGGCCGCCGAGCGTTCGCAGCCCCGCCGACGCCCTGATCCGCCACCTCGACGAGCGCTAGGGAGAAACGGCCTATCACGTCGAAATTGGCTTGACAACACAATAACCACCTGCCACAATTCAACTTACAACAATCGCCTGCCTGCGCGTTAGGCCGCAAGTTTGCAGTCTACACGTGTTATACGAGATCTTTCTAACAACAAGTTAGCCTGCGACGCGATCCACGCAGAGCAGCTTTCAAGGAGCGACAAAATGACATCGAATGACGATCAATCAGCGAAGGGGCCTCTAATTGGCGATTTGGCGGGTGCGGGACAGGTCATCAACTCTGAGGTTGCGAAGAAATCGTACGATGACGCCCTGTCACCCGGGATGCAAGAAGTTGGCGGATTGACCCAAGACGTTCTGAAGACGTTTCGCCTGTTCACTGCACCACTTCAGTTGGCCGCTGCTTACCAAGACCGGTTCGCAGCGTTTTGTGATCGAGTCCGCGCCAAAGTTCCAGAGGAGGACCAGCAAGAAGCCCCACCCGAAATTGCGGCACCAGCAATGCTGGCAGTAATGACAACAAGCGAAGACAGTCCGCTTATGTCAATGTTTGAGGAATTGATGGCAAAAGCGATTGACAAGAAGAGCGCCGACAAACTAAGTCCAACGTTTCCGGATATCATTAGAAGTCTGTCGCCACTGCAAGCAAAGCTAATCAAGAGTCTTGTGCAGCACGATCAGTTTGCTGACGTATTACTCGAACCGAAGCAAAATCTCATCAAGCAACACGTGAGGGCAAATTTCTCGTACGACGAATTCGGCGGTCCTGACCATCACCTGACTCTAATCCAGAATCTCGAACAGAAAACGTTGGTTGCCACAATTAGCAGTCGGCCGACCAAGGAGGGCGAGTATCCCGATTTCGAGATCCCGGAAGGGCTGCAACTTGTTCGCATGACGTACCGCCTTACAATGTTCGGGAAGTGGTTTGCATCTGCTTGCGTGCAGGGTGCCATGCCCACGCTTGCGTGGGCATGTGGGGGCGTGTAGAATTTTCCCATTAGTCCGAGGAATTCCGGAAACACCATACATAACTATCGACTCGGGGGGCGACGGGAGATCGATAGAATACGCCCGGGTGCCGCCGCTTCGCGGCTCTGCGGGGGATTATCTCACCTGTCCCACGGCTTACGCCGTGGGCTATGTCCTGCCGTCGCTTCGCGACTACCAGCGGCGGGGCGGCGCTGCCGGCTTACGACCGCAATCTGCGATCCACTTCCGACATCCATGAGAAAACCGAAGTGTATTCACGGCAATGCGGTTCGCCGTCGTCTGGTTCGCCGCGCGGAGGATTGGCCGTGGTCGAGTTGTCGTGCCTGGGAGACGGGCAAAGACGACCCGATTCCCATCGACCGCGAGTCGCTACCGATGTTGACACCGGGAGATCTGCCTCGTGGTCGCGCGTAGCTCACATGCCCACGCAAGCGTGGGCATGGCACCCGTGCCCTAGCCGCACGGTCCAACTCCGCACCAACGTGATCAGCGTGTCGACATCGCCGTCGAGCGGTTCGGTACAAACGGGCAACTGGAAATCGAGCGGATTGACCCCTTTTTGGGCACGGCGGTTCGTTTTCAAACGGTTCCGCCGACGGCAGATTGACTCCGCGCCTCCGCGCCTCTGCGTGAACCTCCCTCGGAGAATCCACGACGATCAGGGCCCGATTCGTTTTCAAACAGTTCCCAAACTGGTACACTGATGGCTTACCGAGTTCGTAGTGCCGGCCGCTATTTCGCCCCGAAGCAATACAGGTTGCCGTCGTCAACGAACACATTGTTTACCGACACTTGTACGCCGGATTATTCGCTGTGGTCCTCACCGGGCTCCTCCGGAATTCCTTCTTGCGTGAAAGGCTGGGCCGGCCTGCTCATCATCTCCCGCATAGCCTCTCGCACAGCGTCTATATCGCCTCGCGAGACCATCTCCAAGAACTCACGTGGTATCTGCAAAGGCTCAGCAATTTCTCGGCTTCGAGCTTCCAGATAATCCGCTCGCTCCGTGTCACCCCGCACTCGGGCTATCCCTGCAAGTCTGTCGAGACAAGCCGCCTCCATTTCTGCGTCTCCGAGTTCCTCGCGAATGGTGAGGGCTTCCTCCAGATAGACTTCTCTTTGATCGAGATCCTCGTCATCACATGCCAGGAGTTCGCAAACCTCCAGACTCCGCGCCAACGGGCCCTTTCGTCCGAGTTGTCGAAACATATCTTGTGCCTCCTCCAAGATGGCCTGCTTCTCCAGTTTGCCGCCCTCGAAGGAAATGCCTAATTGGAAAAGCGTCGTCGCGATGGCTTCCTTGTCCTCCAAATCGCGAGCTAGGTCCAGTGCTTCTCGCATCAAAAGTACCGCTCGATCCGTGTTGCCTGCGACAGACAAGCGTGTACTAAGGCAACGAAGCGCACGAATCACGCCTTCCGGATCGTTAGCACTGCGCGCAATTGCAAAGCTTTCCTCCAATAGTCGACGGGCCTCCTCTTCCGGTCTTGCCGTTGCCAGAACCCACAGCGCGTACGCAATTCCCTTCTTGTTATTGATTTCGCGAAATAGCCCAAGTGCCTCCTGGCAGTGTCGTTCCCGATACTCGAAGATGTCCGGGTTGCTCTCCGGGGCATAGTCTTGAATACTGTATGCCAGTTCGACTAACGCCTTTGCGACACCCTGCTTGTCGTCATATTCACGCGAGATTCTCAGGCTTTGGCAGAAAAGACTGTGTGCCAATTCGTGTGCATCTTCGTGACGGGCGGTCCGCCCTGCCTGAAGCAGTTGGCTTGCATCGTCCGGCAAGTCTCTGTGATTGGAGGTCATCGAATGCGTTCTGGGGACAGCAGTGCGTACCTGGAGTCATTATCCCGCTATTTCGCTCCGAAGCAATACAGGTCGCCGTCGTCGGTGCCGATGACCAGGCGGCCGGCGGCGACTGCGGGGGAACCGGTGATCGAGCCGCCAGCCTCGAATTCCCATTCCTTCTTGCCGGTTTTCAGATTCAGCCCCAGGAGCCGGCCGCGGGAGGTGCCGACGAAGACGCGGGCGCCGACCACGACCGGGGAGCTGTCGACGATGCCTTTGGCCGCGAACGTCCAAATCTTCTTGCCCGTCTTCGGATCGACGGCATGGACCTGCTTGTCGCGGCCGCCGACGATGATTGCCCCGGGGGTGATCGCGGCCGAGCTGCGGAACTCGGCACTCCGCTCGGGGTTCTGGTAACGCCACACGACCTTCTGCTGTTTCCAGTCAATTGCGAAGAAGGTGCTCCCGGTAGTGCCGACGTAGACCATCGGCCCGGCCACGGCGGGTGTGCAGAGCGTCGGGGCTTCGATGTCGATCTCCTCGGCACGGGCGCCCTTGGCCAGATCGACCGCGGTCAGCCGCCCGTTGCACCCGGCAACGAACGTTCGTCCGGCCGCAATCGCCGGGCTGCACTGGATCATGTCGTCGCTTTCGTAGCGCCAAACGAGCTTGCCCGTATCGGCCCGGAGACAGTAAAGCGAGCCGTCCTGGGAACCGAAAATCACGTGGTCGTTGTGAAAATTCGCACTGGAGTTGATCTCGGCTTCGGTCGTGAACTTCCACCGCGATTTACCGGTCTTGGCATCGATGCAGTGCAACTCCCCGTCGGTGTCGCCGATGTAGACGCGCCCCTTGCGAACGGCCGGCGAGGCCGAAAAGCCGAGTTCGCGGAAAAACGCCCATCGCTTCTCGCCGGTTTCAAGATCAATCGCATAGAGATTGCCGTCATACGAACCGGCGTAGACGGTGCCGTCTGCAATGGCCGCCGTTGCCACAAATCCTCCGTTGTCGTCGGAGAACGTCCAGAGCAGCTCCAACTTTTCGGGCAAGGCGCCGCCGGCAACGCCGGTTGCCTGGGGGTCGCCGCGAAACAGCGGCCAGGCGTCCTTGGGAGACGAGACGAGTGCAGTCGCCTTCTGTTGGTTCGTTTCAGAAGAGGACGCGTTCGCGGGGGACGCGGCGGACGGCGACGGAGCGGCCGGCAACGGGGCGGACGACGAATGACAACCAACGAGACAAAAAAAACCAAATGCGGCAAGTACGAAGAGACACCGGGCGATTGCATCAACCACAGACATCAGGTCTTCCCGGCGATGAACGTCACGGCGAGTTCGGCGTGCTCGTCGGATTGGGTGTGGCGCTCAACTGCGATAGCACCTGCAGGATTCCATTGAGGTGTGCCATCCGCGGGCCGAAACGGTCGACGAATTCGTTGAGCATGAACTCGCCGTCCATGAGCGATTCGACGTTTTCGGTGATCTCTTGCGTCAGATTGTTGAGGAACTCGGTTTGGACCTTACTGAGGCCTTCGGTTGCCTCGCGGCAGTCTTGAGCAAGGCGCGCGTTGGCTTGCTTCCACTGGCCAAGTTCGTTGGCCCGCTGTTTCTGGGCCGCACCGAGCTGGTTGACCAGTTCCTCCAGCAGCTCATTCTGGCGGTCCTGTCCGGCCAACATTTCGCGCAGGAGGTAGGTCGTTTCGGTCTCATGACCCTTCGGACCCGCGTGGGGCGGCCGGTACGACGGCTGGGTCACGTCAATCTGACTGTAGAGTGATGCTTCCGAAGGGGTCTGTTCTTGGCTCATAACGGGTAATCCTTTCAACATTCCAGTATAAACTGGAACCGCCCCAAAAGTCGAGGGTCTGGCCAAAAGTTCTTGGTTGAAGCCCGAAAAACCCCTTGCGATGTCTTGTTGGGGGGCTGTGGTTCGGGACTCCGCCAAATCGTTACCCCATAACCTAAAGTCCCGACTGTCCCTAACCCGATGCGACTGGAAGTGTTAGGTTGCTAAAACGGCAGCCTGAAGATGGGGTAAACAGGAAAAATGGGTCGATTTGTGGGCAACGAAAACGGGAACACTTTGGGATTTCTCACCGTTCTGGAGCATCCGGAACACGGCCTGTTTGGGGGTTATCTGGTCCTGAACACCTTTGGGCGACCGCTGGAGTTTCATTGCACCGCCCCGATCAAGGCAAATCGGGCCCAGCAAATCCTCTACGGGCCGACGCTTCATGCATTTCTCTACGGGGACCAGATCGGCCGGACTTTGCTCGAAAAGGCCAAGGCGGAGCCGCTTCTCGTATGCACGGATCGGGAACCTGCCCTGGCAATCCGGGAGCACATTTCGGCACCCGTCGCGCTAGTCCTCCCCCCCAAAGAGGAGGGAGCGGACGTCAACCGGGAGAGACCCCCGGCCGAAGATGGCAACGCCGGCCCCCATTTGCAAACCTTCGGAGTCGGCCGCAACCGGCTTGCCGTAGATCGACGGGCGGAAGACGACCGCGGGCGGATCGCGGATCGGCTGGAGGACCTGGGCGAATCGTTCGATCTGGCCGAGCCGTTTCTCCGTATCCGCGAGGCCATTGAAGAAGCCCGGCAATCGGTGCGGCAGTAGTACCCCATGTCACTTGAAACTGTCAGTACGATGGCTCTCCGAAGCCGTCGACAAACCGCGTCGGCCTCGGAGGGCCAACGTACAAAATCAAATGCAATGGGGTAGTAGTGTCATGTCGAACGGTTTTCATTGGGTCGATCCGGATGGGAATGTCAGTTGGCGGGCCCCGCGGCCGCCGGCGGTCAGCTCTGTCGACCTGCAAGTCCGCCCTAAGATTCTTCGCACGGGATTGAACCGCAAGCTGCGAAAACGCGTGAATGTTGTCGCCCGTTCGATAGGTTTCCAAAGTGCTCCACCGAAGCCGGTCTCGGTGCCGATCGTACCGCCGAAGGTTCACGTTCGCAGTTTCGCGTTTGCCGAGCCGCCCGAGGGAGTTGAAGCACTCGAATTCAAGTCGCCGTCGTCGAATTCGGCCGCGCCGGGGCCCTTGGTTTTTGCCGAGGGTAGCGTCACGCGGATCCGACCGCCTAGCGACGTGATCAAGCTCGAAGACCGGCTGGAATATCTCCTGCAACCTTCGCTGGAATCGCTTCTGGCCGAGCGGTCGATGCAGTTTCCATTCCGTCCCTTCGGTTACCAGTTCGAGGGAATGGCATTCTTGTATCCCCGGCACGCTGCGATCCTGGCCGACGAGATGGGGCTGGGCAAGACGATGCAGGCGATCACGGCAATCCGCTTGTTGCTTCGCTGCGGCGAACTGGCCAGCGTGCTGCTGGTCTGCCCCAAACCGCTCGTGACCAACTGGCAGCGGGAGTTCGAGATGTGGTCGCCGGAAATACCGGTGTTGGTTGTCGAAGGGGATCAGGCGCGGCGGACGTGGCAATGGCAGTTGCCCGACGTGCCGGTTAGGATCGCCAACTACGAACTGCTGTTGCGAGACCGCGCACTGTTCGAGGAGGATCGGGCCGACGGCCGCAATCCACCCCGGTTCGATCTGGTCGTGCTCGACGAATCGCAGCGGATCAAAAACCTCTCGAGCGCCACCAGCCAGGTGGCCAGGGCCGTTTCCCGCAATCGCAGTTGGGCGCTGACCGGCACCCCGGTCGAGAACAGCGCTGAAGACCTCGTCGGGATTTTCGAGTTTCTCGCGCCCGGATTCCTCTCGCCCGAGATGAAACCGCGGAAGATGGGCCGCACCATAAGCGACTATGTGCTCCGCCGCACCAAGGACCAGGTGCTTGCAGACTTGCCGCCCAAATTGTTCCGCGACGCCGAAATGGACCTGACGTCGGAGCAATACGAGAGCTACCGGATGGCCGAGGACGACGGCGTGCTGAAGCTTTCGGAGTTGGGTGAAGGGGCTTCGATTCAACACGTCTTCGAGCTGGTCCTGCGGTTGAAGCAGATATGCAACTTCGACCCGGCCACCGGGGCCAGCGCAAAGCTCGAACGCCTCGAAGCCGATCTGGAAGAGATCGCCGGAAGCGGACGCAAGGCGATCATCTTCAGCCAGTGGGTCGACACCCTGCGGCGGCTTGCCGGAAAGTTGCGGCGGTTCGGTCCCCTCGAATATCACGGGCAGATCCCCACCAAGAAGCGCGACGCGGTCATCGACCGGTTCCGCGAGGACTCGGAGAAGCACGTCATCTTGATGAGCTACGGTGCCGGCGGCGTCGGGCTCAATTTGCAGTTTGCCCATTATGTATTCCTCTTCGATCGCTGGTGGAACCCGGCCGTCGAGGACCAGGCGATCAACCGGGCACACCGCATCGGCGTTGCCGGGCCGGTCACCGTCACCCGCTTCCTCATGCTCGAAACAATCGAGGAACGGATCGACCGGATTCTCCAGGAGAAACGGGAACTGTTCGACACGATCTTCTCCGGCGCCGAGGGCCATCGCAAGATGGGGCTGACGGGCGAAGAGCTGTTCGGGTTGTTCAAGCTGAAGTGCCCGGGCGCCGGCATCGACGTGGCCGCGTGAGTAACGCCAGCAGCATCGACCTGCGACTCCGTGCTGAGTGCTGTGTACTGACTACTTCGACTGTCTCACATTTGTCGTTTACTTATGTTCAGTGGAGCTAACCGTTTACGTTGTTTCCAGTGGTAAAGGCGAGCAAGTTCGTTGCGCTGCAAACGTTTTTCGCATTCGTGGAG
>Ga0180432_10011522_pt1 | contig 10401 bp, 6 predicted proteins | sample SS_ome_10_FD_132414 | JGI IMG/M metagenome (GOLD analysis project Ga0180432, IMG submission 132414) | Hypersaline lake sediment archaeal communities from the Salton Sea, California, USA - SS_1_MS_2 metaG | ecosystem: Environmental > Aquatic > Non-marine Saline and Alkaline > Hypersaline >...
GGTCCCGGCGAGATCGTCCGCATCACGGCAGAGGGGATCGAGCAGCTCTCGGCTCCGGGCAAGGAGATGCAGATCTGCGCCTTTTTGTGGATCTACTACGGCTTCCCCGCATCGAGCTACGAGGGGATCAACGTGGAAGAAGCCCGCTACCGGTGCGGCGCCGCGCTCGCCCGGGCCGACGACACGCCGGTCGACCTCGTGGCCGGCGTCCCCGATTCCGGCGTGGGTCACGCCATCGGCTACGCCGCCCAATCGGGCGTCCCCTATGGCCGGCCTTTCACCAAGTACACCCCGACGTGGCCGCGCAGCTTCATGCCCCAGGAGCAGCGCGTACGTGATCTCGTGGCGCGCATGAAGCTCATCCCCATCCGGGATCAGATCGAGGGAAAGCGGCTTCTCTTCTGCGAGGATTCCATCGTACGGGGGACACAGCTGAAGGATGTGATCCAAAGGCTCTACGAGACGGGCGCCAGGGAGGTTCACATGCGACCCGCCTGCCCGCCCCTGGTCTGCTCCTGCAAGTTTCTCAACTTCTCCCGCTCCCGCTCCGAACTCGATCTGGCGGGGCGCAAGGCGATCGCCGACATCGGTGGCGACGCGGAGAAGGATCTGGCCGCTTACGCGGATCCATCGACGGAGAAGTACCGGGCGATGATCGAGAGCATCCGCCGGCGGCTGGGACTCACGACGCTGCAGTATCAGAAGCTGGACGACATGGTCGAAGCCATCGGCATGCCGAGGGAGAAGCTGTGCACCTATTGCTGGAACGGTGAATCGCTCTACGAAGATGAAAAGGAGCAGGCGCCGGAGAAGCTCGGAATGCGAAATCCCTCCCCCGCCTTCTAGGAGGAGATCCATGAGGCCCCTGGCACGCTGCGTCGGAGCCGCGATCGTGCTCGCTTTGTGTCTGGTTGGTTGCGGTCCGTCGGAGACCGGGAGGTCCCGCTACGGTCCGGGCGCCGCGCTTGATCCGGCGCCCGGCGCGTTCCCCGATCGGATCATCCTCACCTGGAGCGGAGACCCCGCAACGAGCCAATCCGTCACCTGGCGTACCGACGCCACGGTCGGCACGGCCTTCGCCGAAATCGCCCCCGTCACGGCCGGCCCGCACTTCTACAAGGAGTCGGTTCGAACCACGGCCGAGACCACACGCCTTCGCCTGCATCGCGGCCAGGCCTGCTATCACGCGGCGGTGTTCACCGGCCTCGAGCCGGGTGCGCTCTACGCCTACCGCGTCGGAAGCGATCGGGGCTGGAGCGAGTGGTTCCACTTCCGGACCGCCGAGGGCCGGGAACACCCGTTCCGTTTCATCTACTTCGGCGATGCGCAAAACAATGTCTTCGCCATGTGGTCACGCGTCATCCGCGCCGCCTACCGGCAGGCGCCCGACGCACGCTTCATGATCCATGGCGGCGATCTGGTCAGTCTCGGCGACAGCGACCTCCAGTGGGCGGGTTGGTTCCGCGCCGGAGCCTGGATCAACGGGATGGTGCCGAGCATCCCCGCGGCGGGAAATCATGAGTACTACTCCCGCCGGAGGGATGAGCGCACGCTGACCCGGCACTGGCAAGCTCAATTCACCCTGCCGGAGAATGGCGTGCCCGGCCTGGAGGAATCAAACTACTACCTCGACTATGATGGCGTGCGCATCGTGGTTCTCGATTCGAACCGGGATCTCGACCCGCAGACCGAATGGCTGCGGCGGGTCCTGAGTGATCGGCCGCAACGTTGGACCATCGCCGTCTTCCACCATCCCGTCTATTCGGCGGCCAAGGATCGCGATAATCCGGAACTGCGGGCACTATGGAAGCCGGTGTTCGATGAATACGGGGTCGATCTGGTGCTCCAGGGACACGATCACACCTATGCGCGCGGCACCGGGCACCAAGCCGGTGATCCGGCCGCCACGGGGATTCGCGGTCCCGTCTACATCGTCTCCGTGAGCGGGCCCAAGATGTACGAGCTACCCGAAGACCGCTGGATGGATCGCGCCGCCGAGGAGATGCAGCTCTTCCAGGTGATCTCGGTCGATCACGACGCGTTGCACTACGCGGCGTACACGGTCGATGGCGCGCTCTTCGACGAGTTCGATATCGTGAAGTAGCGCGCAAGGGAGCTCGATCGGGCTCCTTGCTACCGGAACATCAGCTTGATGGAGGACCAGGTCGTCTTGGACGGCGGCGGCGGGTCCTCTTCCGAGACGGTCTGAACCCCGCCGATGCCGTGGAACTCAAGCCAGTAGGGATACTCGAACGAATGGTCGCCCTGCAGGCCTACGCAGGAGACCCAGATCTCGCTGCCGACGTCACCGGCGAGATCGAGCGTGACGGTCTCCCACTCGGAGAGCTCCACCGTCTGCGTGATGGTCACCGGACCGCTGCAGCGCTGCGCCGGATCGAACGTCAGCTGGCTGAGCTGCGTCGAGACCAGGGCCCGCCCGCTGATACGGCACTCCTCGTCGGCTTTGTAGACGGCGAACCAGTCGGTGTCGCGGCAGATCTCCTCTCCGCACGGGAAGCATCCGGCATGGCCGCAGAACTCGAGCTCGCCGTTCTCGTCCCCATGGAGGTGCTGAATCGCCGTGTTGGGAGACTCCCCGCAGCCGCCGTTGTAGGTGTCGACGTAGTCGGTGGTCAGGAGGGGTTCCCCTTCCAGTTGCGCGCCCGCCGGGCACCCGTACGCCCCCATTCACACCCATAGGAGATCCAGCGTGTAGTCTCCGGAGCTGGCGCCGTAGCCATCGACCACGATGTAGTACGTGTGCCCGATGCTGATCGGGGCACTTTCGATCAAGGATTGGTAGCCGCTGTATCCACAGCCGGCGTCGTCGTTGCAGGCGAGCGGATTGCCGAACCCGAACCCATTCGCGAACTCGTAGACGTAGACCTTGGTGTCGTACAACGAATTACACAGGCTGATATCCAGCCAGCCCGCCCCGGGCGCTTCCAGAACGTAGACCACATCGGGCGCTGTGGAGCCTGGGTAGGGACAGGCCTCGTCGTAGTCATCCGTGTACCCCACGGTCGAGCCCGAGTAGCTCCCGTAGGGGTCGGTGATGGGAATCGCGTTCTCGATCGTGTCCCCATCGAGGGGCAAACCTCGGGATACAAAGACCATCGGACTCGCAATCACACCCACCAGCATCATCAACAAGAACGAGCGTTCCATGCCGACCTCCTTTGTGATGAGGCATCTGGGCATTTCTTATGTGACTAAATATAGTGCATTTCTGTCATACAAGCAAGTTGCATTTGCAATCACCGCAAGGGGCGACAGATAGAGGCTGGGGCAGCGGGCCGGGGCTAGGTCCCCGACACCGCCATCTCCGCCACCCGGAAGGTTGGGGTGCGCGTCTCGTGGGTGAAAACAAGGTCGTCGCCGACCCGATCGATGGCCATGAGCATCTCTCGCAGCGAGCCGCCGACCGAGATCCCCTTGACGGGATAGGCGATCTCGCCCTTCTCGATCCAGTAGCCCTTGGCTGCCGAAGAGAAAGTATCGGTGGCCGGCGAGAGCCCAACCCACCAGCCGGAGAGGTTCTCGAGCATCAAGCCCCGATCCGTGGTTCGGATGATCTCCTCTCGCGAATGGGGACCCGGCTCCATGTAGTAGTTGCTGGGACCGATCTCAGGTGTGTTGGCATAGGAGTCTCGGCGCGTATTGCCTCCCGGTTCCATCCCCAGCTTGGCAGCTGTGGACCGGCTCGTGAAGTAGGATTGCAGCACGCCGCCTTTCACCATACAGGTGTTGCGCGTAGGCGTACCCTCGCCGTCGAACGAGCAGCGGTGCGGGCCCTGGAGCAGATGCGCGTTGTCTCGAATGGTGACGCCCGAGGCGGCGATGGGTTTGCCGAGATGATCGGCCAGGTAGGAACGCCCCTCGGTCACATGCTCCGCGTTGAGCGGCTGGGTGAGATAGGCGAGCACCGCCCACCCGGTGTCGGGCGTGAAAATGACCGGCACCCGGCAGGACTTGACCGGACGGGCGCCCAGCAGACCGGTCGCCTTGCGCCCCGCCTGCCGCCCGATCGCCTCCGGGGCGGGAAGATAGCCACGGGCCGGCAAACTGTAATAGGCGCCTCCGGATGAAGATTCGTCGCCGCGCTCGGCGACCGCTTCGGCCCCGATACCGATTTGACAGAAGGGCGCGTAGAGCTTCAGGCCCTTCGAGTTGTACATGGCGATGGCGCCGTCATTCTCTCCCCAACTCACGCCTCCGCTGCGGGTGACGCCTTTGACGTCCAGCATCGCCTCTTCGATCTCTCGCAGGCGGGCCACCTTGGCCTCATGAGGCTCCTCGACCAAGGAGGGATCGGGATGGGGGAGAACCTCGACCTCTGGATTCGAAGCGTAGGAGACCTCGTCCTTCGGCTCCGGCATCGCCTCTGCCATCTGGACCGCGTTCTCGATCAGCTTGAGGGTCGCGATACCCCCGAAGGCGGTCGTGTGAACGAAGACCGTCCGGCGCTTCACCGTCAGGCGAAGACCCAACCCGAAGGTCGTGGCCCGCTCGAGAGATTCGATCTCCCCGTTGCGAACGCTGAGGTCGAGGTTTGAGGATGTAACGATATAGGCATCCGAAGCATCCGCGCCCGCCTGTTCGGCGGCAACGACGGTCCGCTCGGCAACCTTGATCGGATCGACCTTGGACATGATCCTACCTCCCCACTCTCCTATGCCGTACCGCCCACCGTGAGGGCGGACACCCGAAGCGTCGGGCAGCCGGATGTCACGGGAACCCATTGTCCCTTGCCGCAGGTGCCGGGCCAGACACCGAAGTCGGATGCGACCCGATCAATGCGCTTGAGCACCTCGGGTCCTGAACCCACCAAATTCGCGCCTTCGATCGGGGCGGTCAACTTGCCGTCCTCGATCAAGTAGGCCTCGCGTAGGCCGAAGGTGAATTGGCCGGTCGTCGTGTCCACCTCGCCGCCGCCGAACTCGGCCGCGTAGATGCCCCGACGGGTCGACTTGATGATCTCGTCCGCCGAATCGCGGCCCGGCGCCACACAGGTATTGCTCATCCGCACGATGGCCGGGTGACGGAACGATTGCCGGCGACCGTTGCCGGTCGGGTTGGCCCGCATGTTGTACGCCGTGCGCCGGCTGTGCATGTAGCCGACCAGTTGGCCCTTCTCGATGAGGACGGTCTTCTGAGCCGGCACGCCTTCATCATCCACGTTGTAGCTGCCCCGCAGCCTCGGCATCGAGGCGTCATCATAGAGCGTGATCAAATCGGTGGCGACTTTCTCCCCCACACGACCCGTGAAGACCGACGTTCCCCGCAGAATCGCGTCGGCCTCCAGGCCGTGTCCCACGGCCTCGTGGAACACCACGCCCCCGCCGGCGGCAACCACGACCGGCATCTCCCCCGTCGGCGCCGGCTGAGCTTCGAGCATGCGCACCGCCTGCTCCGCCGCCCCGCGCCCGGCCTCTTCGGGGACACCTCCCTCCATCTGCTCCATGCCCGCCCGGCTCGAGATCCGGAACATACCCTGGGCCACCTTCCCGTTGCGCGACGCGATCGCGGTGACGCGAAGATAGATGAGGGGAAGATCATCGCTTAGGAGCTGCCCTTCGGTGTTGGCGAGGGTGAAACGCTGGCGGCTGTCCGCGTAGTTGATCGTCACCTGCATGATGTCCGGGCTCACGGCCCGCGCCGCTCGGTCGACCCGCTCGACGAGCGCGATCTTCTCCGCCACCGGGGCGTTCTCGACCGGCTTCTCCGCCCAGACGATCCGGGGAGCCTCCTCCACCTGCAAACTCACACGCGACGGCGGCCCGCCCGCCTCGGCGATCCGCGCTGCCGAGGTTGCCACATCCTCCAACTGGCCGGCATCGAAGCTCTCGGCGTAGGCGTAGCCCATTTTCTCGCCGGCCACGGTTCGCACCCCGCCCCCTTGGATCACTCCGTACTCCAAGGAACTGATCTCACTGCTGGAGACCTGAATCTGTGTGTTCGCCCGTGTCTCCAGGAAGAGGTCCGCGTATTGCCCTCCCCGTTCGAGCGCTCGCGTGAGGATGCGGCGCATCTCCGAGGGGGACGGCTCATCGGGGCGCAGGCCACCCCAGGCGGAGGTGAACAAGCCCGGTGCCGCGATCGCGGCGGTGCCGGCGCCCAAGCCTTGGATGAAACGCCGACGTGTGATGGCGGTCATGACAGAACCTCCTGTCCTCACCGTGTGGATCGTTGCGGGGGGGGCAGCGGTCAGCGGATCACCACCAGGCGCGCCGTCCGGTCGGCGGCGCTCGTCGTGAACCGCACCCAATAGACGCCGCCGGCCACGGGTCGTCCGTGATCGTCCCGGCCATCCCAGGTGATCACGCCCGGTCCCGGTGGGGTGTCGCCGCGGGTCAGGAACTCCCGCACGCTTCGGCCGCTGACGTCGTAGATGGCCAATCCTTCCACCTGTTCGCCGCCCGCATGGTACAGGATCCGGGTCCCCGAGCCAAGGACGTTGCCATCCGGCAAATCGAGCTCGGGCCCCGCCCCGGCCAGGCCCGCGAAGTCGGTCTCGCCGAGAACGCGGAGCTTGCCGTAGGCATCGGTTCCAACCATGCGGTAGAGGTACGCGCCCTCGGATGTGGCGCTCGCATCGAAGAGGCTCCCCGAAACCGGCGCCAAGGGCGCATCGTTCACCTTCTGCGACTCGCCCGAGGGCAATGCCTGCCGGTAGAGGTCGAGACCAGTCAGGCCGCGCGATGCCTCCAACTCCCATTGCACCGAGAGACCCGCAGAGGTGCCCGCGGGCTCGGGCGCGAGCCGAACCTCGAAGCGCTCCAGCGCGATTGCCTGATAGACCGGCACCTCCGTCGTGAACTTGATGGCCAGACCCGGGGAGAGCGGCGCCGCCCCGGGGCAGTACTGACTCGAGTAGGCGTACTGCAGGCCGATCGTCTCGGTCGGATCCTCGATCCCCACCGTGGAGAACATCTTCAGGTAATCATCGTCGACGATTTGCTTGTACTGGAAGATGATCTCCCCGTCCCCGGTGGGTGTCGGGTAGTGCGCCGGGTCGCGAAGCAGGATCTCGAAGGTCTGGTAGTCGTCCGTGATCGACTCCCAGTTCTCCATCCGACTCCATTCGATCACGTACGTGTGACTGTCCTCGTCATACCAACCGTAGATGCCGTCGGTGCCGTCGATCTCGGGATCGAGGTTGTCCCAAAACGCTGCGACTTGGCTGGCGCAGCCCCACGAATCGGGGAGATTCCAGTTGCGGATGTCGTACCAATCGGTGGTGTCGAAGGAGATCCAACCATTGTCGCTGACCAGAACGGAGTCGAAGGACTGGCCGTAGTAGGTGAATGTGAAGGGGAGCTCTTGGATGACCTCGTGGTTGTCGCGATTGCGGCCGATCTGTGTGCCGGCCCCGCCGAAAAGGGGAGAACACTCCACCCAGCGGTAGATCGGCGCTTGGTCCCGGTATTCAATGTCGGCGCTGTCCAAGCAGTAGTAGCCGTAGGCATCCGGACCGGAGGGAGCAGAGAAATCGACCTCCCCCACCACGATCGTGAAGGGAACCGTGCTGATCGGGCCATCGACGTGCTCAATCGAGAGCTCCAGGGGAATCACCGTCCCGACCGGCAGCCCGGCGGCCAACTGCACGCGGAAGCCGTCATCGCTCAGGGTCGCCTCCGAACCGGTCGAGATTGCGGACCACACGGCCGCCGAATCGATCAGCGTGACCTGGTCGGGGACTTGCCAGCTGAGGGTCGCCGACATGTCTCCCGCCGCCACGCCATCGTTGCGCAGGGTGAGGATCAGATCGGTCTCCTCGCCCGGATCGAACGTCTCCTCTCCGGTGGCCGTCACCATCAACTCGGGAGCTTCGACCTCCAGCCAGAACTCGCTGCTACCGACCTCGGCCGCGCCGGCCGTGGCATCGAGCACACAGCGCAATCGAGTGCCGTTCTCGGCTCTCGCCTCCACAATGATCTCCAAGCTCTCCTCCGATTGGGCGGTCTCTCCCGCGGAGATGTTCCCGAAGTCGACCACCGGGTCGGCCAGGGTTACCGTCTCGGGAGCGGTCACCGTCCCGGCCACCAGGCTGAGTGCCTGGGATCCGGTGTTCTCCACCTCCAGGTCCAGGTCGACGGTCGCACCCGGAAGCAAGGTGGCCCCTCCCGCCGGGGCTGCTCCCGTGCAGACCAACGATTGCGACACCTGCTCCATCGCGATCTCCACCTGCCAGGGATACAGGTCTTCCCCGCTCACAGTGAGCGTGATCGGATTCGAGGAGACCGCCGCGATCGGCACGGTGGCGGTACCGTCGGTTCCGGTCGTTGCGTAGCCGATCGGCTCCAGGCCCGCGCTCCCCTCTTGGCACAGCGCGATCGAGGCGCCCGCGATCGGGGTTCCACTGACGGCGCCCTGGACCTCGACCTCGATGAAGTTGGCGCCCTCGGCGATGCTCGCGGGGTGAACCACCGCGAGCGCCTGGGGCTTGGCTGTCCATACCTGCAGACTCGGATCACCGAGGAGGTTGTAGATATAGTTGTAGTAGGCGACCGACTCCTCCAGCAGGACGCCGTGAGCGTCGTAGAGGTCGATCTCGGTTGGGAAGCGCGGCAAGAGGCTGTTCTTCATGCCCACCAGGATGGGGCCCATCTGCCGCTGCCCGTCGTCCACGAACGCCGAGGATAGGCCGAGGGCCATCGCGTCGTTCCAGCGCGAGTGGGACCAGTGCTCGCCGGTGCCGACGAAGGCCACGCCGCCGGCCGGCTCCTCGACCGAGCCGGTCTTCATCCATACCTCGCCGAAGCAATCGCCATCGGTCCGCCCGTAGTTGCCCGTATGGCAGACGATGCTGAAAACAACCGGGAGCTGCCAGCCGTTGGCGAGGGTGGGAATCTCATCCACGGTGTAGAATGGCTTGTGCCAGCCGTTGTCACCGTAGGCCCAGCCGCGGTAGGTCACCATCCCCACGCCGTAGTTCACCGCACCGGTAATCTCGGCTCCCCCCTCGCAGTCATCCGCTTTGGTGAAGCAGGTGTAGGCATCGGTGTATCCGGTTTCCAGCAACCGGTCCCCGATCCACTGGCTGGTGGCCTCCGGGGTGGTGGAGCCGACGTTCCCGGCGACGAGAAGCGCGCGGCTGAACCAGGCGCCGCCACTACTCAGGGTATCGGGGCTGCTCTCGTAGCCTACCGTCTTGGCCACCTGAAGGAGCACGTCCTGCGTGCTCTCGACCGCGAAGCGGCCCACATAGAGGTCGGACACGACGTCGTCGCCGTGCAGGCAGGCGTAGATGTGGTCGGTGACACGCTCGCCGACGTCCCCGGTGGGAACATCATCGACGTCACCCACCAACAAGAGGTACTCCGGGGGATGGGTCCAGGTGTCATACGCATTCTGCAGGTAGCTGCGGATGCTCTCACGGGAACTGCCCGTCTCGGAGATGGTCGCCAGATGGACCTCGTATCCGAGTTGCGTCTTCCATGCAACGAGATCGGCCAGCTGATCGACATACGCATCCGCCGCGATGATCAGATAGACCCCCCGGTGTGTTCGGGGGCCGCTCTCCAGGATTCGGGATCGGGGAAGCGGCTCGTGCTCGACATGCAAAGCCACGTCCACACGCCCAAGTGCGCCGACGCTGGCAGCGTCCACGTAGACTAAGACGGACGGGCCGCCATGCCCCTGCAGGATCGGGCTCACGTGAACTCGATCGGCGGGGAGCGTGCGGGTGCCCCCATTGGCGGTCGTCCGAAGGTCGACCGCTTCCACGCGTACGGCGGTGTCGGGAAGCCTCACCAACTCGGAGTAGAAATCGGACGCCGCCTCCAGCGGCGAGCCCGATGGGGCCAACGTCACTTCCAGGATGTCGTTGGCTCGGGTGACCGATGGGATGAGCGCCGCCAAGATCAAGATCAAGTGCGCCGCGATGATTCCGAACCCCAGAGTACCCCTCCGGCTCATATCGCCCCCTCAAGTCCCATGTGGTGTGGGTCGCGGCCGGCCTGCGCGGAATGCCGACCCGCGATCGGGCCACAGCAAAGTGCACATTCTACCACGGCGGAAGGACGGGGCACAGGGGGTGGGTTCGATCCGAACGGCAAAAAACCCGCCGGCAAGGGTCGATACCCCCTGCCGGCGGGCGGTGTTCCCTCGAGGCTACTGAAGATGCAACATCCGGCGTCCGTGGACCTGGTCCCCGGTACGGAGCTGCGAGAAGTAGACCCCGCTTCCGACCGGCTGCCCCCCGTCGGTCGTTCCGTCCCACACGATCTGGTGGGGTCCGGCCGGCAGCATGCCGTTGTGCAGCGTCGCCACCCGGCGACCCGCGACATCGAGCACCTCCAGACTCACCGCGGCCGAGCCGCTCAGGTGGAAGGAGATGGTCGTAGCCCGGTCGAACGGATTGGGCTGGTTGCTGAGGAGCATCGCGCTGACCGGGAA
>Ga0180432_10011523_pt1 | contig 10400 bp, 8 predicted proteins | sample SS_ome_10_FD_132414 | JGI IMG/M metagenome (GOLD analysis project Ga0180432, IMG submission 132414) | Hypersaline lake sediment archaeal communities from the Salton Sea, California, USA - SS_1_MS_2 metaG | ecosystem: Environmental > Aquatic > Non-marine Saline and Alkaline > Hypersaline >...
CCCCGATGGAGGCGGCCAAGCTGGCCAAGGAGACCTCCTCGAAGAAGCAGGACGCCACCGTCGAGGTCGCGATCCGCCTCGGGGTGGACCCGCGCAAGGCCGACCAGATGGTGCGCGGCACCGTCAGCCTGCCGCATGGCACCGGCAAGACCGCCCGGGTCGCGGTGTTCGCGGTGGGGGAGAAGGCCGAGGCGGCCATCGCCGCCGGCGCCGACGTGGTGGGCAGCGACGACTTGATCGAGAAGATCCAGGGCGGCTTCCTGGACTTCGACGCCGCGATCGCCACCCCGGATCAGATGGCCAAGGTCGGCCGGATCGCCCGCGTGCTGGGCCCGCGCGGCCTGATGCCCAACCCCAAGACCGGCACCGTCACCCCGGATGTGGCCAAGGCCGTCACCGACATCAAGGGCGGCAAGATCAACTTCCGGGTCGACAAGCAGGCCAACCTGCACTTCATCATCGGCAAGGCCTCCTTCGACGAGGCCAAACTGGTCGAGAACTACGGGGCCGCGCTCGATGAGGTGCTACGGGCCAAGCCGTCCTCGTCAAAGGGCCGCTATCTGAAGAAGATCACCGTCGCGACCACCACCGGCCCGGGTATCCCGGTCGACCCGGCGGTGGTCCGGAACTTCACCGAAGAGGTTTAGTTCCGTCTCCAGCACCGCCGAGGCCCCGCCCACGATCAGTACGGCGGGGCCTCTGCGTAGGGTGACTCGGTTATCTCGGCCGCGGCTTTCGTAACAGAAGAATTGTTTGCTGGCCGAAATCCGACGAAAAGCACAGTTGACACGCCGTTCTGCGCATGAGACTGTCATCACAATTCCACAACGCACCAGCAACAATCCGAGACGATTCTGCTGGCTCTGTCGAGAAAAGGTCAGGTGGCACAGTGGTCGCGGTAATGCCGATCTTGGACGGGGACAGCGTCGAACGCAGACCGCGGGTGACCGTAGGCTGGCGGACTGGACACTAGTCGTGGTCGGGGAGACCTGGGAGGGCTGGCGCCTGCCGATCACCCGCATCCAGCAATCGCCCAGGGCAGAGGAGATCGACCTGGTCAACCGCTATGTGACCGATGATGAAGCCGATCGCTACTTCGATCAGGCCGATATCGTTGCGCTGCCGTACCTGCGCTCATCGGCCAGTGGACCACTCGCGATGGCGATCGCCCGGGGACTTCCGGTGGTGACCACCGATGTCGGGGGCCTCACCGAGGTGGCGAGTTCCTATCCGGGCGCCGTCCTGGTCCCGCCGGGTGACCCAACCGCTCTGGCGGCGGGTTTGGAGGCTGCGGTACCTCTGGTCGGCACCCATCACGAGAGCCACCTCAGCTGGGATGAGACCGCGACCGCCGTGCAGGGAATCATCGAGGGACTGCTGCAGCACCGGTCCGGCACGGGTCGATCGTCCTAGGTATCGGGCCGGGCCGGAAACCTCATGGGCGAACCGGCGCTGTGCAACCATCAGCACGTGGTCCCGCGCGCCCTACCTGAATTCACCGACCATCCCGAGGACACGAAGAATCACCGGTTCCAGACGCCGATCACGCCACCGGAACAGGTTCGTCTGTTCCTTCAGCGTCAGTCCGCGGTGCACGGTCGGAGAGCGCCCCGGGTACTTGATGTCGGCTGCGGTCGCGGCGATACGGTTGCGTGGCTGCGTGCGCGCGGGTGGGATGCCTACGGCGTCGACGTGGACGCGGACTACGTTGAGCGGGGAAGGGCCCACCTGGCCGGCGCGGCGGACGACCCCTCGCGTCTGCAGGTGGTGCGCGACGATCTCAGCTTCCCGTTTGAGGACGGGTTTTTCGACATCGTCCTATCGGATCAGGTCATCGAGCATGTGGCGAATCTGAACGCCCTGGCAGCGGAGGTGTCTCGAGTCTCCGGCCCGGCTTCTCGCGGTCTGCACATCTACCCGGCGCGCTGGTACCCGGTCGAGCCCCACCTCAAGACGCCCTTCACCCACTGGTTACCTAAGGGGCCGCTGCGCCGCACGGCCGAAGCCGCATGTCTGCGAACGGGGTTGGCGGCACCGTACTTCACCGAGTATTCGCTGGCCGAACGAGCGCAGATCTACTCCACGTACAGCGAGGAGCACACCTTCTACCGGTCGGTGAAGTCGACGATCGCCGTGATGCAACGGCATGGACTGGTCTGCGACGCTCGGGAGGCCTCTAAGGACAGAGTCGCCCTGCGTGCGCCGGCGGTGAGAGGACCGGCCCTGGCGGCGCTCGGCTGGATGTGCCGGCATCTGCACAGTGTGGCCCTGTACACGGTCAAGCCGGGATCATGAGGTGGGGTTTGATACCGATCACCATCGTGGAGACCCCTAAACGCCGGATGACCGGCTTGTCATCCCACGACCGGAAGTGCCGCTGGTAGTAGGAGAGTGCTCGCGGCGGCAACCACGGGTAGCTTTCGAATACCGGCCAGATGAATCCGAGTTCCTCGATGGTGAATCCCGCGGATCGCACGTGCCGGACGAGTTCTCCCGGCCAGTAGTTCCGCGCGTTGGTCCAGGATCGGGTCACCCGGGTGGGTAGCCAGGGAATCAGAGGTGTGGGGTATCCGATGCGGCGGGAGAAAATCCGGGCGCCATGACCTTCGAACGGGAACCATCTGTTGGGGCTGATCAGCGCGAGGCAGCCGCCGGGCTTCAGCACGCGGCGTGCCTCACGGAGGGCCCGGCCTTCGTCGGCGACATGCTCGAACACCTCGTTCATGAACACCCCGTCGAACTGCTCATCGGGGAACGGCAGGGTGCGGCCGTCGAACGTGAAATACCGGGTGTTGGGCAGTGCGCGCAGTGTCGCCGACGCGATCCGGTCCTCCTCGACGTCGACGCCGTACACCTGCTCGGCCCCCCGGGCCAGGATTTCCTCGTCGTATCCGCCGTCCGCGCAACCGAAGTCGAGCCACTGCCCGGAGATGCGATGGGCGAGTCGGTCGATCCGGTAGGCGACGTTGGTGGGCGAGGCCGTGGAAGAACCGCGTTCGGGTTCGCCCACAACCATCAGATCACCTCAGCCCTAATCCGGTCGGAGTTCTAACAGCGACGAGCGCCCAGTCGGCGACCATGATCCTAGTGCCGACGGCGGGCGGCTTCGGGTGCATTCGGCACTCAGCGGGCCACGTCGTGGTAAAGCCGCAAGAGTTGCTCGGCGCACTCGTCCCAACTCGGCAGTTGCGGGGGTGCGACCGCCGGCGCGGCGGCGACGGCCACTGCGGCGGCCGCGATCTGTCCCGGTGTGGCGCGCAGCGCAATGGTGGTGACCAGTCCGGCGCGCCCCAGTTCGGACAACCCCGACGTATCGGCGACCAGCGCGGGGGTCCCCGCCGCCACCGCTTCCATGACGGCGATCGGGTGGGCCTCGTACTCACTGAGCAGGCACATCACGTCGGCATGGGCGATCACCATGCCCAGTTCGGCCCGCTCATCGGGGCTGAACCCGCGGATGATGACACGGTCTGCGACGCCCAGACTGTCGGCGAGGGAACGCAACTCGTGTTCGTAGGGGCCGGTGCCGACCAGCATCAGCCGGGCGTCGGTGGCCCGGGTGAGGATCGCCGGTAGCGCCCGGAGTACCCGTTGGTGGCCCTTGTAGCGCTCGAGTCGGCCGACCGACACCAGCAGCGGATCACCGGCAGGCTTCGGGGCCGCGGTGTCGACGGGTAGCGGTTCACAACCGTTGCGGATGAGCCGGATCGAGGATTCCGGAACGTCCAGGACCCGGCTGAAGGTGCGCCGCTCGTATTCGCATACCGCCACCAGTGCTGCCGTCGACGCCATCAGCGGTGCCAGCATCCGCCACTGCAGGGGTCGCAGGGCGGAGCGCAGACCCGATGAGTGGCCGCCGGTGTGGAAGGTCAGAACCGAGGGGACGCCCGACAGGCGAGTCGCGGCCAGGGCCATCGGCGTCACCAGGGCGTGCACACCCTGGACGTGGACGACGTCATAATCCTTTGTCCTCCAGAGGTGTTGGGCGAGTCCGGGGGCGAAGTAGTAATCCCGAGAGCGGGGGTAGGAGGTCCACCGTCGGACCCGGCAGCCGGCCACCATGTCATCGGTGGGCAGTTCCCCGGTGGTGTCGGTGGTCAGCACCGACACCTGCATCCCGCCTGCGGCCAACCGGCGGGATACCTCGTGGATGTGGGTTTCCACACCCCCGACGAAGGGATAGGCGTTGCAGGACACCATGGCCAGGCGAAGTGTGTTGCTCAACGATCGGCCTCCCGGCGCGTCATCAGCCGGGTGGCTTGGTGGGCGAAGGGGAACTGGGCTTGATCGTCCTGTCGAGGATCTGCTGCACCCGGGAATGCACTTCACCGGAAGCGTCGAAAACTGCCGTACCTATGATCAAGGCCAGCGCAACGGCGATCGCGATCACCGGGCGGCCGCGTTGCCAGGACAGCGCGCGCAGAGCCCTGCGGACCCGTGCCACGGCGCGGCGGGGCATCGTCAGAACGATGACGACGACTGCCGACAACAGGGCCAGCCGACTGGGCCATAGCTGCGCAAGCAGCATGGCGATGGCCGCCAGGCACGCGCTTGCCAGAATGACTGTCATTGTCAGAGCCGGGCCCGCGGCGGCATGGATGCTCTTCTCCGTCCGGACCAGGTGCGGCCACAATCGGCTCCGCCTCAGCAGCACGAACATCAGCCCGATCATCGTTCCCAGAACGATCTCTTCCAGCATCGCGTTTTGCGGAGTGATCGCCGAGCGTCCGGAAAGCGTGACGGCGATGCCCAGCTTCCGCAGGTCGTAGATCGTCACCGGCCCGTGACGGTAGACCGCTTCGATACCTGGGACCGAGTCGAACTTGGTGAGTTGGGCGCCGGTGAGTTGCTGTCCTTCGCCGGTCTCGCCGTTGTAGAAGTAGAAGCCGTAGGGCGGCTTCTCCAAAGCCAGTCGCTGGTCGACGTAGAGGTATCTCAGCCGCATGCTTCGGGCCATATCGCTTTCGGTCTCAGTCCAGGCGGGCGCGACGTAGAGGGCGGCTACGTCGACGGTTCCGGGGCCTTTCATCACCGGCCACAGTTTCGCCTTGGACGCGAGCAGGGTGGAGGCGACCCGGTCGGCGCCGATGCGGCTGCCGGCCGGTAGCGATCGTCCGGCCCAGTCGGTTGCGGCGAGGGTTTCGGCGTCGATCGAGCGGGTGTCGGCGGCCGCCATGTATGCCCCCGGGAGTCGGGCCCAGGCCGGGCCGCTGCCGAGAATGAAGCCGCCTACGAACATTGCCGAGGCGAGAACAACGGTCACCACCTGAACCGTGAGCTGTCGCCGAGTCGGTGAATGCTGTTCCGCAGCAGGTGCTTTGCGCCAGAAAAGCGCTACCGCGAACCCGGCGACCAGCAGGCTGAACGGCAGAAACAAAAAGCTGCTCAACCGTTCGAAGTACTGTCCACCCCTCGGTAGGACGCGGGCCGCGAGCAGGACCGGGATACTGGCCGCCATCGCGAGCAGGAGCAGATGCTGACGGCGGTGCCGCAGGGTGGGCCACATCCTGCGGGTCAAGATCACCATGGCCGCCACGGCCAGGCACAGGCCTGCCGCGTAGTAGATGAGCAAAATCCGGTCCAGTACGGGTGAGGCGGTGCCCGCCCCGTCCGAGAACGGCGTGCGCCGCGCACCGGCGGCAAGATTGCCGATGAATTCTGAGGCGATCGGGCCGAGGTAGCCCTCGAGAACCTGATACTGAACCAAAGCCCACAGCAGCGCCGAGGCCAGGGCGGCCAATGCGCCGTAGGTGACGCTGATCCTGCCGCGGCCTTTCTCGACCAGCGACCACAGCATCAGGAAACTCGCGGTGAGAAAGCTGGTCAGGTGGTGTGTCATCGCGAGGGCGAGAAGACAGAGGGTTGCCCCGCCATAGAGTGCGACTGGGTCCGTAGCGTGCCGGGCGCGGGCGATCAGGCTGACCGCCGCCAGCCCCAACGGCAGAGCCACTGTCTGGTAGGAGAACTGGGAGTTGAACATGATGAATTGCGGGGACACCGCGTAGGCGGCGACGGCCAATCCACCGGCACGGGCGCTTCCGGTCAACTGCTCGACGGCGTCGCACAGCGTGACGGCAAGTGCCAGGCGTGCGACGAACAACACGGTGGTCGCGGCAGCCATGACGGGCAATCCGAACTGGTGCACCAGGGCGGTGATGGCCTCCAGGCCCGGATACCGGGCGCTGGCCTGCAAGAGTGGGTTGGCGCTGAAGAGCGACTCCCCGGAAATCACGTCCGTCAGCGTGCGCATGTGCAGTTGCTCGTCGAATGCGGTGAACACCAGCGGATTGGTGGCACGCCACATCAGCGCCGGGGTGACCGCCAGACATGCGACCGCGGCGTTGCGTGCCGTGCGACTCAACTGCGGGCGCAGCAGCACCCACAGGGCACTGCCGTAGGCGGCGGCGAAACTGAGACTACTGATGACTTCGGCAGGGCCGCGGTATTCGTCACGGGCTAGCCAGACGGCCAGTACCTGCCCGGCCAATGCCGCCAACTGCCAGACCACGAGACCGGTTGGCACCGACGGTCGCGGTCGACCCGGCCCATCGGCCTGTCGGTCCCGGATGACGGGTTGCGGTCGGGTGTCGGTCATCCGGCTCGCAGATTCACGGTCGCGAGCACTGCGAGGTGGTCTGAGCCGGGGATCCGGACGGTGCCTACCCGACTGGCGGCGCTGTTGAGGGTCAGCACATGGTCGATCCCGATGGCGGGAGGAATGGTCGCGTCGGCCGGAAACGAGCGAACGAAACCGGCCCCGGCCTGCTCGGCGGCGCTGTGGAAGCCGTCGCGGAGCAACCGGCGAAACGGTGCCATGTCGATGGTGGCATTGAAGTCGCCGGCCACGATTACGGCCCCGGAACCAGCCCTGGCGGCCACCTCGGACAGCGTGTCCGGGAACCGGGAGATGTCACGTCGCCAACCGTCGATGGGTTGCGGCCACGGACCGCTGAGGTGGGCCGCGATGAGAGTCGCAGTCTCGGCCGCACCCGGTATCTGGATGTCGGCGCTGACCACTCCCTGCTGGTATCCGGCAATGCGGCGTGAACCCACGATCGGGTGGCGGCTGACTACGCCGACGCCGACTGCACCGGGGCGCGGAGCGAGCGCTTGATGCGGGAAATCGGAGTCGAGACCCTGTTGTTTGAGGCCGGCGACGAGTTCGGGGGTGAGTTCCTGAAAGGCCACGATATCCGCGCTCGCGCGGAGGACGGTGGCCAGCGCGGTGGCGTCGGCCGTGCCTTCCCGGACGTTCGCCGTCAACACCCGGACCGGGATGGCCGTCCCGGGGATCTGGTTGGACGCGACGAACAACGGCAGTTGCGCGGCCACCGCGGCCGCGGTGAGGACGGCCGCAGCCGAGGCGGTCCACCAGTGTCGGGACAGAAGCAGAATCGCACAGGCGACGGCCGCGCCGACCGTCAGATACGGGCTCATGGCCGCGGCGATCAGGGTGGCGTGGTTGGTCACCGGGATGAATCGCGCCGCCAGCCCGGCGCATGCCGACAGCGTCCCGGCCCCGGCAATGACGTAGGTCGCCGCACTGACACAGCGCCGTCTCGGCGGGATCTCACGGTGCGCGCCAGCGACACTGTCTGCTTCAGGGCCGATCATTCGCCACGACTCATTTAGGTCATTCGTGTCATCGGGACGCCTATGAGTTGTCGTGTGCCGGGGTGCCGTGAGATCCCGGTGCCGTGAGATCCCACTGTAAAGGTCCTCACCCCGACAAAGGGCAGTTCGACCGATGCCCGGGCCACGGGTATGCCGAACGCCACGCATGCGTGTCGTCGCCAGATTATGGTCAGCGTTGCCGGGTACTGCAGGCTCGGCCCGACAAGAGCGTTTCAGCCGAAAATGGGGTCGACGATGCGGTGGTCTGTTGGCGTGGTGGGAGTCGGGCACGTCGGGAAGATCACCAGGGATGCACTGAGTCTGCGGTCGGAGGTCGTGACCTACGATTCCGCGGTCGGGCAGGAGTATCCGAGCGAGCAATTCGCGGTGTGTGACTTTCTGGTCGTGTGCGTCAACACCCCCTCTGCGGCCGACGGTTCGGCCGACTTATCTCAGGTCCACGCGGCGTTTGCCGCAATGCCCCCGGGTGTGCCCGCGGTGCTGCGGTCGACGGTGCCCCCCCGGCACATCGGCGATGCTTTCCGAGAAGTACGGCCGGGAGGTGATCTTCTGGCCGGAGTACGTTGGAGAGACCCGGTTCGTTGTGCAGACCATGGATCAACTGCAGAAGGCGCCATTTCAAGTTTTTGGTGGACGCCCGTCACCGACCCTGTCCGCCTGGATCGACCTCGTCGCCGAAACCTACGGACCGCTGGTCCGGATCTACCAGGTTTCCCCGGGGGAGGCCGAAATCATCAAGTACATGGAGAACTGCTTCTTCGCCGTGAAGACCACTTTCGTCAACGAATTCCGCTCGCTGTGTGATTCGTTCGGAGCGGACTGGCAGTCGGTGCGGGAGGGTTGGCTTCTGGATCCGCGGGTCGAGCGTGATCATTCGGATGCGTTCAGCAGTGCCCCAGGCTTCAGTGGGCGCTGTCTTCCGAAGGATGTCGCCGCAATTTTGGTGCGGGCCGACGAGATCGGTGCGGACATGCCGCTGCTGACGGCGGTGGCCGATATCAACCAATCCCGGCGCCGCTAGCGGTCGGGATGATGAATCGGCCGTTGTAGGCCTTCCATACCCGCGGTCCGCAGAGTGCCGTGCGCAGCACCACCACCGCCAGCCAGCCCACGGCGAGTCCGGTGATCCCGCCCCGGCTGGCGCCGATGGTCGCTCCGATGATCTCCAGGGCGCCCAACCCGCTGATGAGAATGGCCTCCCTGCCGACCTGCCCGCTGATTCGAGCGAGTGCGACGTGATGGTCCTTGATGACCGCACCCAGTGCTCCGATGCAGAGCACTGTCAGAGCCGTGCGACCGTTGTCCGCGTAGGCCTCACCGAAGATGCCGAGCAGAACCGCACCCAGTGGCAGGACCACGAGGTTTGCGGCAGTGGCGGCGCTCAGAGACCAACGCAGGGTGCGTCTGAATTCCTTCAGGATGGTGCTCGAATCCCGCGCGCCGGTGGCGAACAGCGCCGTGGCGAGTGCCATCGGCAACACGAACGCGAGGCTGGCTACCGACCACGTCGCGTACAGATAGCCGGCCTGCTCGGAGCCGAGGGTTATGTTCGCGACGATCGGCATGGCGAAGAACGGCACCTGCAGGGCCAGGTTGAGGGCGTGGTGGCCGGCGGCGTGTTGCGGCAGTCCGCTCAGAACGGCGGGGGTGGGCCTCAGCCGCCGAAGATGTACCCGGTGTGTGCGCAGCAGCCAGACGGTGGCGGCCGCAACTCCGACGACGTTGGCCACGAACCAGCTGGCGTAGATTCCCAACGACCCGAGTTGCGACGCGCCGAACGCAATTGCGATTAGAAACAGGAGCTTGGTGGTGGCGAAAATCGTGTTGCGCCAGAACTGGATTCCGCCGCCGACGACGCTGAGCAGTGCGGTATCGAGCATCAACGCGATGCCCTGGATCGCGACACCGCCGGCGAAGAGCAGGGTGGGCGCCGTCTGCCGTCCGATCCCCGGCAGGCCGAGAAAACCACTCGGGAGCACCAGGGCCAGGGCGAGCGCGACGCCCCCGCCCACGACACCGCAAAACAGGGCCGCCGTCGAGACCAGTTCGGCGCGGTTGCCGGGCAGTGTGGGCAGTCGCGATGCCAGTGCCGTGCCGAGACCGACAATGACGAACGGCGCGATCAGGTTCATGGCGGCGATGGCAGTAGCGGACGCTCCGACGTCGGAGGCCGAAAACAGCCGCGCGGCTAATGCCCAATAGGCGAATCCCAGACCTGAGGTCACCACCGTGGTGGCACTCAGGGACACGGCGCTCTTCACCAGGAACGTGAGGTTGCGCCGATGCCGCCGGGCGACATGGTCGTCCGCGGAATTGAAGTTCTCCATGTAGCGTCAATTTCAGCACTGACTTGCGCTTTTGCGTCGGTATTTCTCTTATCAAGATCGCCGCCCCGCAACCCGTCGGTACTATCGCCTCAGTGGGGAGGGGAGTTTGCGTGTGTGGGCACCAATGGGCTGCCCATGCCCACTACCGGGGCGGGACGGAGTGTGTTCGGTGTGCACCGGGCGGGTGCCGCCGCTACCGGCGCAACTCGGTCGTCCGGCGCGGAATCTGGCGGCTGCGCGCGGCGCTGACGCGCTGAACCGGGCAGCACCCAGCGGTTACGTGAGGCTTTGCTGACGGGTAAAGTCTCGCGGGTGGTTACCGATGACAATAGTGAGCAGGCTTCCCGCGGGGAGTCCGACGAGGACCTAGCGACCGTCGGCACCACGGTGGCCGCCAAGCCCTGGTTTCGGCGGCCCGGCACCCTGGCCGTCCTCGGA
>Ga0180432_10011525_pt1 | contig 10400 bp, 11 predicted proteins | sample SS_ome_10_FD_132414 | JGI IMG/M metagenome (GOLD analysis project Ga0180432, IMG submission 132414) | Hypersaline lake sediment archaeal communities from the Salton Sea, California, USA - SS_1_MS_2 metaG | ecosystem: Environmental > Aquatic > Non-marine Saline and Alkaline > Hypersaline >...
CTCCTCCTGGCGGGTAGCTTCGCCCTATCCTCGGAATCAGATCGCTGCTGGACGCTCTCAAGCCGGAAGATGAAGCAGTCACCCGCAGCATCCCCAGCAGAGCACCTGGTTTGGAAGAGGAAGATCAAAAGGAACGGAGTGTAGGGCTGGCACGAATCGGTGCGCAATCACCCCCTACCCCAGACATCGAACCACGAGAATGTGCCATGCACATTCTCTTCCCTTCCCGGACCCACTGACCTCGGTCGGGAAGGCTGGCCTCGTCCCCATCCCGCAGGGGGAGGGGCTATAGGGCACAAGGGCTACGATGATGGGATCCCCTCACAGGCTGCTAGCCGGGAAGGCAGGCGTTGGCGCCGCGGCGCGAAAGCCATGTGAACCAATCCTCGGCGCCTGCTAACCTACTGAATGAGCCGCCGAAGGATTGGGAGGAACGTATGAAGGCCATTCGTTGCTGTTGCGTCGAGGAGCTGGGTTCATGAGGGAGAAACCGAACTTCGCTCGCCTGATCGATTCGGTCTGCACTCCGGATCCGGCCGAAGGTTCGGCTGTTACGCTTCACGAGTCGGACGCTACGATCGTGTACAAGACCGGCGGGCCCGAGCCGTACGTGGTTCGTCTCTCGTTCCAGCGGCCAGAGGAGCGGGGCGGTCAGGTCAAGCTCCTGCAGACGATCGGCGATCTTGGCGGCCTGACCGCGGCGATTTTTCACAGCGAGTCTCGCGAGATCGGCGGGAGACCCTGTGCGATCGACGTGATGACCTATCTCCCTGGAGCACCGCTGCAGCAGTCCCCGTCTCGCTTGGAGGCACAAGCGATCATCGATGCGGTCTACACGCTGCACAAGAGACTTCGTTCGCTCTCTCTCGATGCAGCCGCGTGCGGGATCCCAAAACTGGAAGAGATCTTGCGCGGTCTGATCGCGTCCTCCGAGCCAAGCCCGATGCGGTCACGGGCCACGAGGTTGATGGATAGCGAGCGCTTCTCCGCGCTGCTGGCTGACCGGGATCCTTGCCTTATCTACGGAGATCCTTGGCCGTCGAACTTTCTCATCGATCGCACTCTGCATCTGCCGCAGGTTCGGATCGTGGACATCGAGCCGTTGTTCTTCGGTCCGGCGATCCTGCAACCTGCTCTGCTGTTCAGCGCATGCTTCGTGGCGTCGTCGCTTCTCTTCCCGAGCGAAGACGCGGCGGTTCTGGACCTCGACGCCTTGATCAATGCTTGGCCCGAGGACCTCAACCGGGAGGACGTGCTGATGATGATGCAAGTGTTCCCGGTCCTTCTCAGCCTGTTCAAGAGGGCTGGGCGCACCGGCGATCCAAGCACCTACCCGGAGAGCCTTCAGGCCAGCCTTCGATTGCTGGAACGCTGCCTCGCGGTGATCGACGGGTATGATGCGGTATAGAGGAGAAGCTGTGGGGCTCAGCGGTCGCAACGGGCCCAAAGCTTCGTCTGAAGGGCTTCTGGACTCACCGTCTACGGCGCCACCCACTGGCCGAAGGTCTCGATCACGAATGCTTTGACCGTCTCGGAGTCCATGAGCGAGTCGACGGTGTAGACGGAGACGTTCTCGATGCCACAACACTTTCTCGTCCACCCTTCGTTTGGCGGGAATGTGTCCACGTCCAGACAGTGATCGTCGATGGGCTGATCATACGTGTGGCCGCTGTCGGTGACGGTGCCCCCCTCGGCCAACCGGATGATCGTCATCGCCGCTGCGGTGAGATCCCAGGCCATCCCGTTGCTAAGGCCGATGCTCTTCTCAAGAAGCGTGGCTGCGAAACTCGCAAAGCAGGTTCCGAACGCCTGTAGTGCGGCCACATCGCCACCATCCCACACGACCGCATTGGTTACGTCAAGCGGAGACAAGTACACGTGCGCCGGTCCAGAGAAGACGGAAGCCGCCGCATGGGGATCGATCCATATGTTCCACTCCGCTTTGTCGTTGGGCGGCACCCAGCCCTGCCAATCCGTGAGGTTTCCAGCAACCTCGACGGCCCCTCCCATGATCTCGAGATTTAGAAACTGCTGTGCGGTGTCTTCGATCTCGCCCTGGGGTTCAAGATGGGTCCACACAGAGAAGGCCTCATACACATTCGTCAACGGACCAGCCACGAAGAGCACGAGATCCCCGGTTTGATCCATGCCAGCCAGCGCTTCGCCGATGATCTGCCCCGCATTCGGCTCCGGATAGATACTCCAGGGTAGCGGGTGCGGACAGACCAGCCCGCAGAGATCAAGGTTCATGAAGGAGGTGACACCCTTCCGCCATGGCTCCGGGAACGCGTTGTCGCCAAGAATGGGTTTGCTGGCGCCATACGCCACGCGGATGTTCCCATAGCCAAGCTGTTCGAGAAACGATGCCAACCGCGATGCGTAAGGCGCAGGAACAGCTTCGCCGGGGCTGACGGTGGTCGCAATGACCTCGAAGTCCGGGTGGGCCAGGAAGAGCATGAGGGCGAGGAGGCCACTCATCTCGCCGTCATCGTCCCAGATCACCCTGTACTGCGCCGCAGTTTCCAAGGGGGCAAAGACAAAAAGGCAAACCACCACAAGAATGACCACCAACGAACTCCGTCGCGTACCGCGCTCACGTGCAAGCATGCTGTGTTCCTCCCGTGTGTGAGGTGCATCGAGTGTAGGGAGCGTGAAGAGGTGCCGTCAAACGGTAGGACCCTAAAGGAGATTGGCAACCATTGCCCATGCGGTGATTTCTCCGCCTTAGTGGCAGCACCCCGCAGGGCTGGAGAAGTCAATCAAGGGAAGTGGAGTTATTGAATGTTTGTGTAGCGTATGGGAAGATAGGCATACCCCTTGATTGGCCCTCATGTGGGGAGGGAGGCCGTGATGAGCGAGCAGAAGCTGTACGAGATAGCGCTTCGCGCAGTAGGCTTGTTTCTGGTACCGGTGGTTGCTGGCTACTTGGGGCTCGCGATCCAATCCACAATTGTCAGTGCGAGTAGCTCGTATCAGGCCGTGACAACGGGGATTCTCTTCCTGACCAGCCTTGCGGCGTGCACCGTGCTGATCGCGTTTGCGCCGCGTCTAGCGAGAGTGTTCTCGAGAGAGGACCTTCCCGCGGCTGATTTCGTGCCGTGGGATTTTTCAACGATCATGAGCGCCGGGATCTCGCTCATCGGCGTTTACACCATCACGAGAGGCCTCCCGGAGCTGGTGCTGGCGATCGTACGAGCAATAGGTGCGAACCGCGGCAGTTCGTTCTCAGGCGGCGGCATACTGGTACTACCTGCTGTTCGCATCGCAGTCGGCCTGACCCTGGCGTTCCACGCGAAGCTCCTCTCCTGGCTTCGGCAACGCGGGCGAGCAATCCGACAGTTCCACGACGAAACCCGAGACAGTGATTGATCGGTGTTGACTTGGCCATCATGGCAATCGCCGCGCACAATGCTCGAGCGGCATAGGAGGGAAAGACCATGTGGACGACATTCAAGGCGGCAGCGTTGTTGGACGAACCCCGCGAAGACGCTGTGTTCGAACGCGGGTTTCGGTCTCGGTTCAAGCTCAACACACACGGTGTTTCAGTCCACTTCGCAACCCTTGTCCCCGGGGTGCAGAACGGCCACAAGCACGACTCTCTATGCGAGCTTGTGATGCTGGTTGACGGGTTGGTTGTGGCCACCCGCTGGGACGACACGGGGTGTATCGACACGTTCGCCCTCAAGGAGCAAGGCGACACGGTGCTCTTTCATCCCGAGCAAGCGCACACGTTGATCGTCGAGCGCGAAAGCCACGTGCTGGTCGTGCGGTTCGCTGAGACCGATGAGGACCCCAACGAGCGCATCCCCCTCGATTTGCCCTCACGCCTGGCGTCGGCACGGGCGGACTTCCTCAACGACCCTCAGGGCGTCGTCGAAGCCGTCCTCAAGGGAAGCCAGGAGCAAGAGAAAGCCTAGTTGCGAGAAGGGACGTGCCTGTAGCCTTGTCTCGGCGTTCAGGGAGTTCCTCAAGATCAGGCGCATCTCAAGCGAGTTCTCGTCGTACGTGTCGGTGCTATACTGTAGCAGCGTGTCTCTTGCAGCTTGTGAGCAACAAGACGTTTGGCGCCCCTGGAAGGGAGGATCGGTGACATGACAACAACGTACACGGGGAAGTACACCAAGATCGAGAGTGGATACATGGGTCAACTCGTTGAGTGGCCCGAGGTCGTCACCGAAGGCGCAACACTTGAGGAGTGCCGTGTACTCCTGCAGGATGCGCTGAGAGAGATGGTTGCTGCATATCGGCAGGAAGGACTGGAGATGCCTCTGGGAGGCGCCCTTCTCGAGCAAGTGCCCGTCGAGACCTAGGGTGAGCGTTAAGCGCAGGGATCTAGTCCGCTACCTCCAGGAGAACGGGTTCCGGTTGATCCGCGAGGGCGGCAAGCACTCTGTCTACTCAAACGGCCTGAAGACCATTCCCGTTAAGCGCCACCGGTCTCTTGATCGGATTACCGCAAATGAGATCTGCAAGCAGGCAGGCCTGAGAAGGCCTTTCTGAAGCCTATAGCAAAGAGCAAGCGCCACAATTAGGCCACGGCAAGGCCGTACGCACTTCGGTGGCTCGCACTGGACCCGTACTGACACCCCCGCCCCATACATCGAACCAAGAGAGTGTTCAGCGCACATTCTCGTCCCTTCCCACCTAGGTCCGAGAAGGTACCCTCGTCCCCATCATGCAGGGGGAGGGGGTTGCGCTGGGCGGATAGGTCCGTTCGCAGCGCGAACGAGTTTCGTACGTGTCGGTGCGATGCTTTGGGGGCTGGAAGGCCTTGCTTCTCCGGGGCGGTGACCTCCGGCGAGGAAGGCGTAGACAAAATGTATACAATCGTATACAATACGCATACGGTGATGTGTCATGCTTCAGAAGCTGTTCGGATCCGTAGCAAGGGTCAGAGTCCTCGAGCTCTTCACGCTGAATGCGGGAAACGAATACTATCTGCGTGAAATCGCCCAGAAGACGGGCTTGGCTATTCGTTCTGTCCAACGAACGGTCAAGGATCTCACTGACATCAAGATTCTCAACCGCGAAGCGCGAGGGAACTCAGTCTACTTCCACTTGAATGCGGAGAACCCGATCGCCGCTGAGCTGAAGGCCATCTTCCTGAAGACCGTTGGGCTTGGCGATCTTATCCTGGAGGCACTCGCGGGTGAATCGCAGATTGAAGTTGCCTTCGTGTTCGGGTCCGTCGCGAAGGGAGGCGAGACCGCATCCAGTGACATCGATGTCGCAATCATCGGCAAGATCCCTTCTCGCAGGCTCACTGACGTCGTGACGTCCCTGGAGCGTCAGACAGGCAGGGAAGTCAATGTCGCCCTGTTCTCACGTGAGGAGTGGGAAGAGAGGATCTCAACGAGCGACCACTTCGTGACAACGCTGCTCCGGGAGCCGAAGATCCTGCTGGTCGGCCACGAAAAAGACCTAAAGACCGTGAGGCGGCGCGTTGACTCCTAGAACGCAACCGACCTCTTCAAATGAGATTCTCACCCTCATGAGGATCGTTGATCGCGACCTCAGGAATGCCGATGTTCCTGGACTCGAAGCCGATGGGGTCTTCGGCTTCCTCTACAACGCGGCTTTTCAACTTGCGACCATTCTTGTGCGTCTCAGCGCAGAGAGGTTCGGAGGGGCAGGTCATCACAGAAACACGCTGTGCAGAGCCCGCGAGCTCGTTCCCCCAGAACTCGAAGCCCATGCTGCAGCGCTGGAACACGCTCGACGAAAGCCTCATACGTTGATCTACGATCGGGCAGGCATCGTCATGCAAGCTGATGTCGAACGCGTAAGAGATGCGATTGATACGCTCAGACCATGGGTATTCGAACAAGCCGAGGCATTCCTGGCCAAAGTGAAAGCCCCGTAGATGTTGAAGCCCGAGGACTGGTCGCCCTAATCCTGAATCCGCTGTACTCTTGAGCCATGAGCCAGGGACTCGTTTTGGAGGAGGTTGCGGGCGTCTATCGCGTGCTGCATCTTTCGCGGCTACGCCAAACGCCGGGGGTATCGTTTGATGTGCTCCCTTCGCAGCTTGTGCCGCGGGTCGATGCAATCGATCGCGTGATCCACCAGGCAGGGGCCCTCTCGCCCGGTTCGGTCGGAGACATTGAGCGGCCGTGGTACATGCACCCCGCGCAGGATGACCACTTGATGGTGTTGGCTGGCAAGCGGGTTGTTGATCTGTATTCGCCGATCTTGGGCACGATGATCTCGTTTGAGATCGAGGCGGACCGCATCGCACATCAAGGAGTGCTAGTGTCCGAGATGGCGTGCCTGCTCTCCTGGCCTCGGGGTGTGTTCCACCGCATTCGCAGCGATGCGGAGATCGGATCCCGTTCGGTCAATCTGGCCACGCGCTATCCTGGGTTCGATATTGACACGAACTTCAACATCTATGATCTGGACCTCGCGACAGGCAACCACACCGTCTTGCGGAAAGGATCCGAAGACCAAGCTGCGCTTCTCGAGTAGGCTGGCGCTCCCTTTGGGGATCGAACGGCGAGGAATACCGTGCTGCTACACTGGCACGAGGGATCGATCTCTCCCATTGGAGCGTTTGAATGTAGATAGTGTTGTGAAAGAACGCGACCCCAAGGCCTGACTTGTAGATCGTCCTGCTGTCCGCCTTCTCTTGGATCTGGCACGGTGTTTCTGCTCTGTTACATCCATAAACCCATCTCTTTGTCACGGTATACTGGTGAGAACTGATGCTTTTCTAGGGAGGAATACCTATGCACCGGTGTCGAGGGTTGGTCACGGCTGTTCTTCTGTGCGGTTGCGGTGTGCTCGTGGCGTTTGCCGCAATGGCGTCGACGGAGACATCGATCATCATCGATGGTAAGTCGACGGAATGGGGCGATCGCCCGATAGCCGGTACCGATTCGGTCCACGATGCAAGAGACGGGTGCCATGAGCTGGGTTCTGGATACGCATTCGTCAACCACCACGCACTCTATTTCCTGATCGAGACAGCGGGGACGGATGGAGCATGTGTGCAGTTCGACATCACAATCCAAGCCGATGCACGTCAGCTCCTTCTCTCATGGTCCCCGGGCGATGACTGTGCACATATTGGCGACGTAACCTCGGAATACGAGGCCATCGGCGACGCGCGGCTTTCATCTCTTGCGCTCGGCCCTCACCTGGAAGCACGAATTGACCTGCGCGATGTGGGGTCTCCGGAATACGTCAGCTTGCGGTCAGTGCATGCGATGGCAGGATCATGTTGTGATTGGCCAGCGTGGCACGCGTGCGACCAGTGGACTGCACGAGGATCAACAGCCGTCGTCGACGAGAAGGATCCGCTGGATCTCTCAAGCGGGGGGATCATCAGCGCCGGGGACCCTTTCGGCCTGCCGGAAGGGTGGACATGGGGCATGCTGATGGAGCCTCCAGCCGCCGATATCACGGGGATTGTCCGCAGTGAGGACGGGACCATCTTCGTGCAGCACAGCGGCTTGAGTCCGGCAGTCTCCGTGCTCGATCCGACCACCGGCAAGATCACATGTATCCTCGAACTGTCGCCTGAAGATTCAACCTACAGGTCCATCGTTGAGGGTCCCAAGGATACGACGTTCGTCGTCATTCCGTCTGAGGATGTGGTGTGGCAACTGTCTGCAGACGGGTCCCACACCCTCTGGGGGGAGGCAACTGCTGGATGGCCGTTTGCCTATACATGCGATGAGTATCTCCTCGGCCGCTCTCACCAGGGTGATCTAATCAAGATGTTTCCCGACGGGTCGGATGCGCTCGTTTCCGACCGCTTTTCTCACATCGACAGTGTCGTCGCCATTGGAGATCGTCTGTTCGTATCGGATATGGCCGCAGGTTCCATTGTGAGAATCGATCCAGACGGAAGCCACCACACGCTCGTTCGGGGGGTTCTCTACCAGGATCCCATGGACATGTCGGCAGATCCTCAAGGAAACCTGTATCTGAACTCGGCCCCGACACGTTTCGTTACAGTCAATCCAGAGACGGGCGCGCTTGCCCAAGTCCCCGGAAGCGAGATCTCCTGTACGGCACACCCGGCCGACTTCGTGTTTGCCTCGTCTTCTCTTGTTCTGTTTGCCGATCCAACCGTAAGCCAGATCTCATGGCTGGATGTGACGACGCAAGAATACGGGATTCTGGTAAGCAATGAGGGGGCCAATACATGGGCGTTGGCCGTCGGCCCCGATGACGCTGTCTATGCCGGCGTCTCAGGCTGCCAGGAGTCGCCAGCGCGTGTCATGCGCTACGTTCCCGGCGAGGATGATGCACAGGTGTACGTCGATGGGTTGCAGGGGGAGATCAAGGACATCGCGTTTGACAGCAGCGGTGGACTGTACATCGCGACCCATGACCCAGAGGCCGGTGAGGGGCCAACCTTCTACGTGCCCACAAGCTCTCAGGAGCCAAGTCGCGTGTGGGGAGTGGATCACCTCTACTCGCTCACCGTGGATCCTATCACTAACAGGGCATTCGGCGGCGATTACCACGGTGAGCTCCTCCTCGAGTTTACTCCTCTAGGTCTGTGGAATGTGCACCTTGCTAGCCTTCCGACACCTGCTGAGGATGTCATCCTCGCGTGTGCTCCCGATGGTACGCTGTATGCAAGCTGCTCGGGACAGGAGAATTCCGACACGGGCCCGGTTGTAGAGCGGTGGATCCTCGAGTTCGATCTCTCGTCCGGCCAAGCCAGCATCTTTGCACAGAAGGACTGGCATGGCTGCTGCGTGATGCTGAACTGCTGCGTCGGCCCTCATGGCTCTCTGTGGTGGCTTCTGAATCCCGATTTCTTGCTGTACAAGATCGCGGAGCGCGGCGACGGTCTGGAGCTGTTCGCCCAGAGCCTTCCGATCGACCCGGCGGCGGTGGCTGTCGACCGGCATGGCAATGTCTATGTTGCCAGTCCTAGTGGTATTCTTCGTTTCTCCCCGCCAGAGACAGTGCCGTAGGAAATAGAAGTGTTCGACGCGCCTAGGTCTCGCGAATGCCGAAGGCAAGGCCTCCGTATATCAGAACGTCTGAGGCATTGACGATTTTGGTTTTGTACATTATCTCCATAGTTCTCACTAGAGTTTGGGTGTATACTGACCTATCCGAAATGGATGCTTGTACCTACAAGGATCCGAGGAGGCTGGAATGAAGAGAGTACTGGTTCTGTTGCTCGCACTTGTGTTCGCCGTAGGCGGAATGATGGCAGTCTATGCGGGTCCGGGTCCCGCGCCCCATTCGGGCGATGGGGTTCCCGATGGAAGTGGCTTCGTCGAGAAGCCTGGGCCGCTTGGCGACGGCGATCCGTACGGTCCGGCCCCGAATTCGGGTGACGGTGTTCCCGACGGCAGTGGGTTCTAGCTGACCACGGAAAGATCCTAGGAAGACAACCAGCAAATAGGTTGCGAAGCGAGCTGTCACACAAGCACGGCAGCTCGCTTCGTGCTTTGATGAAACTCCAGGGACGTAGTCCTCAACTCGGCGGTCCACCTCACCCGCTCACCCCCACCCTCTTATACATCGAACCACGAGAATGCTCGGCGCACATTCTCGTCCCTTCCCGACTAGGTCCAGGAAGGCAGCCCTCGTCCCCGTCACGCAGGGGGAGGGGGTTGCGCTGGGCGGATAGGTCCGCTCCCAGCGCAGGCAAGCGCGCGCTTTTCGCTTCTGAGCTCCAAGGCGCGGACGAGTTTCGTGCGTGCCTTGCATGTCGAAACTCGTGATGGATTCTAGGAGAAGCGCCCCATTGGGAGGGAAATCGCGCGATGTCGTTGACACAGATCTCAGGTATGCGGTCTCTTCGCGAAACTCGCGTTGGTTGTGCCTTCAAAGGTTGATGAAATTCGCGCCACGTAATCGACACAAGTTTCGGGGTCTTCGTGGAATCCGAAACGTGTCCGTGCCGAGAGCCTGTGAGCAACTCAGCCCCCCTCACCCCGGGATAGAGGATCAGGGATGTGCAAGACGGCACTAGGGAGCCAACACAAGTTTCGGAGTCTTCGTGAGATCCGAAACTTGTCCGTGCCGAGAACCTAAGTACAACTCGGCACGACCCTCCCCCCCCTTCTTCAACGTACTCACGGAGAAGGGGCTTCCCTCTCCCGCCAGGGGAGAGGGGGATGGGTTCCTGTCGGGATGAGGTCTTGCGTTCCGACAGGGGCCAGAAGCCGAATCGTTCCGTGCTTCTGGCGGTTGGTGGCGAAGGCAAGCCAATGGACGCAATACCTGACATGGCGCTAGGTGGCCAATACACGTTTCGGAGTTTTCGTGAGATCCGAAACGTGTCCGTGCCGAGAGCCTGTGAGCAACTCAGCCCCCCTCACCCCGAGATAGAGGATCAGGGATGTGCAAGACGGCACTAGGGAGCCAACACAAGTTTCGGAGTCTTCGTGAGATCCGAAACTTGTCCGTGCCGAGAACCTAAG
>Ga0180432_10011526_pt1 | contig 10400 bp, 10 predicted proteins | sample SS_ome_10_FD_132414 | JGI IMG/M metagenome (GOLD analysis project Ga0180432, IMG submission 132414) | Hypersaline lake sediment archaeal communities from the Salton Sea, California, USA - SS_1_MS_2 metaG | ecosystem: Environmental > Aquatic > Non-marine Saline and Alkaline > Hypersaline >...
ACGACTCTTCCAACGCCTCAATAGCTATCACAAGGCGTTCATACAACTCCGGCAAGAGCTGCGCAGAGTTGTATACAGGAACCACGATGGAGAGCATAATCTCCTTTGTCTCCCTGACCGAAGGGGTGGTAGTGTCATGTCTCTTCATAGTTCACATCCGGGGCTTCGATGCACATGTGCAACGCATCCAAGATTCGCTGTGAGATTTCCTCGTATGCCTTCGGGCTTCCGCAATCGAACAGAACGCAACCGACCAGATTACCGTTGTGCTCGAATGGCAACACTCTATCACCAGGCTGTACAGCCAGATACATCTCGAATACTTCAGGGATCTCTTCAGACAACTGTGCCTCGTCTGCTATCCCCGCGAGGACTCCCCCCTGTACACTGCCAAACACGAGCGAGCCGCTTCCCCGAAACACCTCAGCTTGCCTGGGGAATTGGATGGGCTCTTCCATTGCTGCTCGCAGGGTTGCCATCTCGATGTCCACGCCGGTGGAGCGAGCAATAATAGCAGGTATCCCGTTTCCTCCCGTGCGAGGGCTCATCTCCAGCACGATTACCTCTTCGGCGGTGACAATCGCGTCGAAATTCAGTGGACCGTTGGAGTACTCCAACTTCTCACAATGCTCCTCAAGAACCGCGGCCACTACCTTCTGATCGCTCATTGGAAAATTACTGGGCAGGTTGTGTCCCGTAACGACGCAACGATCCGTATGCTTGTTTGTGATAGCCACAAAAGCTATCTTTCCGTCGACGAGGAAGGCATCTCCACCCGTCTCGAGTCCGTGCACGTACTGTTCGACGCAGACCCTTCCCGCGCGCGAATGCCTTCGCGCATGCTCGAAGGCATTCTTGTGAGCGCTCGCCTTAGATCCAGACACGACCGAAATGCCTCGGGAACCCGATGAATCTATCGGCTTGAAGACAAGAGGTTCCGGAAACTTCCGAAGGTCCGGCGCCACATCGTGGTAGCTTTCTCCCACAACGAACCGTGGGAATCTGAAGCCATGTCTCTCTTGAAACATCCGAAAGCGACTTTTGTCAGTCATGGTTTCCGTTGCAGCTATATTGGGCCCTCGCAATCCCAATTCCGTGGTTACATAGGCCAGAGTAGGGGTTGCAATGTCCGAGGCAAACGTTGCAATCCCGTCAACGCCAAGACGCATCGCGGCACTAAGCACTCCGTCCCTGTCGATTGTGCTGCAGTTCACGAATCGATGGGAAAACCGATGGCCAACGTTTTCGGGAAGGTAGTCAACCGTGATGACATAATACCCTGAAGCAACTGCCTTCCGGATAGCGGGAGTCTGAAAGGGTCCCGCTCCCAAGCACATCAGCTTTTTTCGGTCTGTCGAAGCACGGAGACTAGCGATCATCATTTCCGCGACAGTTCAAGTTCTGATCCTGCTTCCGAGAACGCGAGTCCCTCCGCGGGATTACAGCAAGGCACTTCCTATCTCTCGCACACGCACCCTTCCCTTCTCCAAATAGCTGATGCAGTTTCCTACTCACGTTCTGCCTCTCTCCAATGGTAGTTCGCCGCGTAGTAGCTCCGATACTCGCCGGTCAGGCAACGGGCGACCCATCTCTCGTTTCTCTGATACCATTGGACCGTCTCCTCTATGCCAGATTTAAATGAGTATTCGGCTGACCATCCCATTTCGCGGTTGATCTTCGAGGCATCGAGCGCGTAGCGATAATCGTGGCCGGGCCGATCCTTGACGTATTCGATCAAGGTCTCGGGCTTTCCCAATCGATCAAGGATCAGGCGGACAATGTCGATGTTCCTCTTTTCATATCCTCCCCCGATGTTGTATACCTCTCCGGGGATTCCCTTTTGTAGGACGTGATCAATTGCCCGGCAATGGTCGATGACGTGAATCCAGTCTCTGACGTTTGTCCCATCGCCGTATACGGGGAGCTTTTCGTTGCGCGATGCCTTGACTATCATCAGCGGAATGAGCTTCTCGGGGAATTGATACGGCCCGTAGTTGTTGGAACTACGGGTGATGACCACAGGGCAGCCGTGGGTTTTGAAGTACGCCCGACAGAGAAGATCGGCAGAGGCTTTTGAGGCCGAATAAGGGCTGTTTGGGGCCAGTGGAGATTCTTCCGTGAAGCGTCCGGTTTCCCCCAGCTCTCCGTATACCTCATCGGTCGACACCTGTACAAACCGCCGAGGTTGGGAGGCCCCTTTCCAATGTCTGCAAGCGATGTCAAGCAGGGTTTGGGTGCCTCCGATGTTCGTCACAATAAATGGCGTGGCATCGAGAATACTGCGATCGACGTGTGATTCCGCGGCGAAATTCACGACGCCGTCGAAGTCTTCCTTTTCAAACAACTGACTGACCAACTCCCGATCTGCAACATCGCCCTTGACGAATCGGTAGCGGGAATCAGCCTCTACATCCCTTAGATTCTCCAGGTTACCGGCGTACGTCAGCTTGTCCAGGTTGACGATGGAGCAGTCGGAGTGCTTCGCCAGGTAGCACCGGATGAAATTGGTTCCGATGAAGCCCGCACCGCCGGTGACTAGGATTGTTCCTAGTGGCTGGTTCTTAGTTCTTGGCTCCTTGTGGTCGGTTTCTTGTTCTATCAAGGTTACTCCTCCTTGCGAAGGGAGTTGATCAAAGCATTAAGTTTCTTGCCTACCCTGTTATATCCCTCAAGCAGACGAACGTAGTTCCCTTAGGCTATAAAACCCAAGTCCCGGCCTAGCAGCAAGAGGTATTTGGTCTCCTCAAGAGATCCACGAGCGATGTAAAGGAAGTGTTTGAAATCCTGTCTTCCGTATCGCCCTGTGCCTTCCGCCACGTTGGTGGGAATTGAAGTAGAGGCACGGCATATCTGGTCAGTATACCGGAACCGCTCATCAGCCGGAAACCGTCGAGCCAGCTTGTACACCTCAACTGCCAGTTTGTGTGCTTCCTGCCACACTTCCAAATCCTCGAATCCTGCCATGACCTCACCTACCCCAACCACACGGTACATTGCCTACACAGGGTAAAGAACTAGGAACCAAGCACTAACAACTAACGCTTCTTAGTCCTTCACTCTCCCTCACCCCTGGATCTCGTTGTTGCACTTCATCAGGAGGTGGTTGGCCAGTTGAAGCGATTCCAGCGTTCCGGCGTCTGTCCAGTCGCCTTCGAGAATGTCGTACTCCATCTCCGAACGCTTCACGTATTCGCCATTTAGAGCGCTAACCTCAAGCTCTCCTCGCGCAGAGAACTCCAGTTGCCGAATGAGATCGAACACATTTTCGTCGTACATGTAGTAGCCGATAACGGCGTAGTTGCTTTTTGGATTGTCGGGTTTTTCCTGAATTTCGATGATCCTCTTCTCATCGAGGGCCGCGACTCCGAATTGCGACGGTTCGCTTACCTTCTTGAGCAGGACACGGGCGCCGCGTTCTTGCTGTCGGAAATTGTCAACATAGGGCCGTATCGATCTGGTTGCGATGTTATCGCCGAGGATGACAACGATCCTATCTCCAGCAGCAAAGGTTTCGGCAAGGCCCAGAGCATGGGCGATGCCTTTTGGCTCTTCCTGAACCTTGTAGGTAAGATCGATGCCGAATTGAGTCCCGCTTCCAAGAAGATTCACGATGTCCCCCATGTTCTCGGTGCTGGTCACCACCAACACAGCCTCTATGCCGGTGGATATCAGCTGCTTGATAGGGTTATAGATCATCGGCTCTCTGCCGACCGGAAGCAGGTGCTTGTTGGTCACCTTTGTCAACGGGTGGAGCCTCGTACCCCTTCCTCCTGCGAGGATTACACCTTTCAAGATCCTTCTCCCTTTGGAAAGCCGGCTACGCCTGCCGACATCCTCTCTGCCTCCCTAGCGTCGTTGGTTCTAGTATGCTCTGCTTCTCCCTCTTCCTGCAAGCCTGTGATCTGTCTAGTCAGAGCACCTCCCTGTTGGTGGCATTGCGGAGCCGGAATCGATGGCTCTACCTGAGGAAAGAGGGCCTAGTGCGGCGAACAGACAAGCTGGATTCCACTGTCGGGCACTATTGTCACGTCGGCGGGGATGAGTTAGGGGACGAATGTCCCGCTTCTGCTGCGGCCAAAAGCCGGTGTTGTTGGACCCGGTTCTTGACTCCCCCTCAATCGATGCTTACACTCCTCTAGGATTCCCAAACTTCTATTCAGAGAACGGACAGGCGCAAGTATACAACACGTACCAGGGCCAGTGATCATGTTCTGCAAAAGGGAAGATTGAAGTGGGCATACAAGCCATCATTCTGGCGGCAGGAGTTGGGCAGCGTATGTTGCCACTTACCAAGGACAAACCCAAGGCGCTGTTGAAGTACCAGGGAGAGACTCTCTTGGAACGGATCGTCAAGCAGGTTTCGAGTCGCGGCATCACCCGAGTCTCTGTTGTCGTTGGGCACGGGGAGAGAAAGGTCGTGGCGAAACTCAAGGAGTATGACCATCTGGATATAGCGCTGATCAAGAACAAGCGGTTCAGGGAGGACAAGAACATTCTCTCGCTCACGCTGGCTCTTCGCAAACGACTGATGCCGTTTGTTCTCATCGAGGCGGATACCATCATCTCGGATGCCTGTTTTGACGAAATAGTGAACCCCGAGGACCGCCGCTCGTTGTGGTTCACCACGGGCCCGTTTGTGTCCGGGATGTACGGGGGAATTGTGAAAGTCGATGGACACCGCAGGGTGGTCGATCTTCGAATCGTTCCGGAGTACCAGGATTCCTATCGTGGCTATTCTAAAATGACGGGACTGTTGAAGGTCGGTCCGGATCAATTGGAACGATACTACGAACTGCTTGTGGAGGCCTGTGAACAGGACACAAACCAGTACTACCATGCCCCTTGGATCCGTCATCTTGAGGAGCTGCCGAGCTACGCGGTTGACCTGTCCGGCTGCGGGGTCATGTCGTTGAATACGGTTGAGGAATACCACGCGGCGCTGGGCATCTCGCTGGTGGACGTAGACAAGCTGAGGCCCATCGAAGGGCACAGTTCAAAGAGGGCGAAGTGGCTGCAGAACAAGATTGCCAAAGAGGGAGTCTGGCGTAAGCCTCTCGCTGTGGAAAAGGATGCGTACCTTGTGATGGACGGCATGCATCGCCTCGAGGTGGCCAAGAAACTCAATCTGGCCCGTGTTCCGTGTCAGATGTTTCCGTACGAGGCAGTGAAGGTCTGGAGTCTGCGAAAGCAGTATCATGTAACACGAGAGACCGTCACGCGGCGCGCATTGGCCGGCGATATCTACCCGTACAAGACCGCCAAACACGGGTTTCCGGTGCCGATCCACGAGTGCTGCTACTATTTGGAAGAACTTGCAGACAGCAAAGGAGTAGGTGTGAAATGAGAGCCATCGTGTTGGCGGCGGGCGAGGGATATCAGGTCGGTGGATTCAACAAGATTCTGCTGAGGCGTTCCGACACCGGCGAGACGATCATGGATCAGTACCTGAGGCTTTTTCGGGGGCTCGATATCACGGTTGTTGTGGGATACAGAGCCGTCAATATCATGAATCTCTATCCCGAGCTGAACTACATCTACAACGCAGACTGGCAATTCACACAAGACAGTCACAGCCTGAGCCTTGCGCTCTCCGATGAACCCTGCTATGTTCTACAAACCGACCTGTTCATCATGGACGATGTTCTTGGTCTGCTCGGTGAAGACAACGCCATTCTGGCAGCACACAAGGAAAACCGCAGCCGGACGGATGTGAATATCCTCGAAGAAGACGGGAAGATCGCCAACATCTATCCGGGCGAGCTTCGTAGTCCCGACGATGTTCAACCCCTCGACATCTACAAGATATGCGACCGCCATCTCCTTCGAATCTGGAAACGCAACTGCCGGGAAAACCCACACATCTATTCGGTGTTGAATCTACCGATAGATCGACAGAGACCTATTCACACCGTCGTAACCAGTGAGAACAGCGTGATACAAGTCAAGACCCCCCTTGACTACGCCAATTTCCTTCGGCGCTGTGCGCCCAGGGAGGATCCTCAAGCATGAACATTCGCGCCATCACCTTAGGCGTCGATCCCGTTTCAGACGACATGACATCGCTTCTCTCAGGGATCTCCGAGTTCTTCGGCTCTGCCGATGCAGCGTTTGTCGACACAGGTTTGGCGGTTCGAACGCATCGGATCTCCCTGTCTCCTTTCGGTTCCAACGGCGCGCGTAGTCACATGCGCGTTGTGGAAATCGCTGATCAGGCTTCCCGACTCTGTGAGGGGAGCGGCGTAAGATGGTTCTGCCTGCCCGTATTCACTGCCGGTGCTGCGGATTACAGGGCACTGCACGATGCCCTGGTGGAGACCGTCGTCCACAACAAAAACGCTTTTCTCAATGTAATCGCCGTCCACAACAACGAGATGGATTTGAGAGGGATCCACATGGCGGGAAGGCTGATCAAATCCGTGTCCCGGTTGAGCAACAACGGGCACGACAATTTCCGCCTGGGAATTTCCTGCAATTGCAGGCCCCATACTCCCTTCTTCCCGTTTACCTACCATACGGGAGAGATCGGGTTCTCGCTGGCGCTGGAGTTTGCCCGAGATTTTCTCGATATCATCGAATCGCACGGGGGAGACGGCCTCGATGCGATTCATGAACGACTGGTTGAGTTCCTCGTAGAAAGGCTCGCAGGCCTTGAGAGTACAGCCCTTGAGGTGGAGCGCAGAACGGGAATGATCTACTATGGGGTCGACATATCGCTTGCCCCATTTCCTGAAGACAACCACAGTGTGGCGTCGATTATCGAGCGATTGGGAATGGAGAGCTTTGGTGGCAACGGAACCCTGTTTTTCACTTCATACCTGACGGATATTTTGGACGAGGTGCTCATAAAAAGTGGAATTCGTTCCACCGGCTTCTGTGGGGTCATGTTCTCAGTTCTTGAGGACGTGGGACTTGGTGCGCACAACAACACCAAGACGTTTTCCATGGACTCCCTTCTTTCCTACGGCTCCGTTTGCGGCTGCGGTCTTGACATGGTTCCAATCCCCGGTGACGTGTTCGAGGAAGAGATCTCATCTCTGATTCTCGATGTCGCTGCATTGTCAATCACCGCAAACAAGCCACTCGGCGTTCGCCTCTTGCCGATTCCTCACAAACATGCAAACGAGTTCACCTGTTTTGAGTACGATTTTATGGCGAATACCCGGATAAAGGATGTCAAGAACAGGGCCTGTAAGATCGAAATCTTCGACAATTCCGCCTACCGGTATGCAACACGCGGACATTGAGGCTCCAACGGACGTGGACTGCGACACAGGATCTTCGAGGAGAGGGGACCGCCAATAGCCATCGATTCGAAAAAAGTAAGAGATTTCTGGGAGGCTCAGGCCAGGAAGCTTGGAAGGGTGAGCTATGAGAGCGTCACAAACCTGGAAGAAGACCCGGCCCTGCTGGAGATTAAACTGGCGCTTGAGAAGGAGAAAGTATCGCAATACGTGCGTTTGGACGACAGCAAGACAGTGGTGGATCTGGGGGCAGGGACCGGCAACTGGAGTTTCCATTTTGCGGAGCATTGCAGGAGAGTCATTGCAGTCGATTACATCGGCGAGCTCGTGGACGTGGGGAAGCGGAAGGCTCGAGAAAAGAACATCCGTAATGTGGAGTTTGTGTGCTGTCCCGTGCAGGAGTTTGCGCCAAAGGAACGAATCGACCTGGTCTTTGTCTCGGGATTGTTTGTGTATATGAATGACGGTGACTGTGACAATCTGCTCTCCGCGATTCGAGCCTATGCGAAGGGAGGATGCGATCTGGTCGTCAGGGACGGGGTTGGGATCTCGGGCAGGTACGAGATCCATGACAGGTACTCCGAGAACCTGCGCGCAAACTACAGCGCCGTATACAGAACGAGGCAAGAGTATATCGATATGTTCGAAGCAATAGGCTTTGCCAGAGTGAAGGACGAAAACATGTTTGCCGAGAACTGTGTCTTAAACAAGTACCCTGAAACACGGCTTCGTATATTCCTGTTCAGGAAAGAGGGCTAGAAGAGACCACTGGAGATGAGTCCGACGAGTGATGCTGTGAGGGCGTGGAGAATCGGTGCTACTGCTGTTCTGCAGAGGCCGGGTAGGCGAGCAACTGGGGCCAGATGATCATGAGTGAAGTGAAAGAAGTTGTGACAAACCGCGGATCTGTAGGGGTAATCGGGCTTGGCTACGTTGGTCTGCCGCTGGCAATGGAGTTCTGTCGGCGTGGCTTTGACGTATATGGTGTCGACCTTTCTGCCGAGCGGGTGGAGCTCCTGGCGGAAGGCAAAAGCTACATTGGCGACGTTTCGGATGCTGTTGTCAATGAACAGGTGACAGCCGGCCGGCTGTACGTTGGCAGCGAGTTTGCGCCGCTCAAGAACGCTCAGGCCATCAGTGTCTGTGTCCCGACCCCCTTGCGCAAGACCAAGGCTCCGGATATGTCATACGTGGTCGAGGCGGCCAGGCAGGTTGCCGGAATCCTACAGCGTGGGCAGCTGATTATTCTTGAGAGCACCGTCTACCCCGGAGCGACGGAGGAACTCATCGTTCCCCTTCTCGAACGTAGTGGCCTAGTGGTGGGAAAGGATTTCCATTTGGCCTTTTCTCCGGAGCGTGTCGACCCGGGAAATCGAGAATACGGGTTGCGGGATATCCCGAAGGTCGTAGGAGGGGTTACCCCAAAGTGCACCCAACGGGCCGTTGAACTCTACAGCGAGCTGTTTGCGCAAGTGATTCCTCTTGATTCCACCCGTGAAGCGGAGATGGCCAAGTTGTTGGAGAATACGTTCAGGGCGGTCAACATCGGCTTGATGAATGAGCTGGCTGTTAGCGCCCACAAGATGGGGATCAACATTTGGAACGTGATAGCGGCTGCAAAGTCAAAGCCGTTCGGATTTATGGCATTCTACCCCGGGCCCGGCTTGGGAGGCCACTGTATTCCTATTGACCCGATGTATCTTTCATGGAAAGCAAAGAACTCCGGGGCAGTGACTCGTTTCATTGAGATTGCCGACAAGGTGAACACGCAGATGCCGGCCTATGTCGTGGAGCGTACCGCTGAGTTGCTCAACCGAGCAGTCAAGCCACTCAAAGACTCCAAAATTTTGGTGTTGGGGGTTGCGTACAAGGCCGATGTGAATGACGTCCGTGAATCCCCCGCTCTGGATATCATCAGACTGCTGGAACAAAGAGGGGCGGATGTTTCGTACAATGATCCGCACGTGCCCGTCGTAGAGTTTGAAGAAAGGACCCTTGCCTCTCAGGCTGTGAGCAGTGAACTCCTCGGTGCTCAGGATTGCGTGATCGTTGTCACGGATCATTCGGACTATGATTGGGAATTCATCGCGCGAAATGCTCTGTTGGTGTTCGACACTCGCAATGCCACTGCCGCCATCGTCGGCAGATACAAGAACATCTTCCTGTTGTAGGAGGCTCTTGCGTTTGTAAGGAGCAGACATTGTTCAGCTTGTGTCTAGTAACAGGTGGCGCTGGTTTTATCGGCTCTCACCTTGTTGAGCGCCTTGTCAAGGAGGGCCGCGAGGTTCGAGTCATCGACAATCTGAGCACCGGAAGGAAGCACAACATTAAGCCGTTCCTATCCGAGATTGAGTTTGTCGAAGGCGACATCCGTGATGCCTCGTTGGTCGGCAAGGTGATGGACAACGTCGACTGCGTGTTTCATCAAGCGGCGCTGCCCTCTGTGCCGCGCTCTGTGAAGGATCCCATAAGCACGAACGAGGTCAACGTCGATGGGACGCTCAATGTCCTTGTTGCGGCTCGTGATGCCGGCGTCGAGCGTGTGGTCTATGCGTCCTCTTCCTCTGTCTACGGAAACTCTCCGGTACTCCCCAAGAAGGAAACGATGAGGCCGCAGCCTCGTTCGCCGTACGCGGTGAGCAAGTACGTGGGAGAGCTCTACAGTCAGGCCTTTCACCGCGTTTACGGGCTGGAAACGGTGTGCCTGCGCTACTTCAATGTGTTCGGTCCGAGGCAGGACCCGGGATCGCAGTATTCCGGTGTGGTCGCCAGGTTCATTACCTCTTTGCTTGACGCCGAGCCGCCGACGATTTTCGGGGACGGAGAACAGTCTCGAGACTTCACGTATATTGAGAACGTCGTAGAGGCGAATCTGCTTGCCGCTCGGGCTGAAGGCGTATCCGGAGAGGTGTTCAACATTGCCTGCGGGCAGCAGCTTTCGCTCAATGAGCTGGCACGATTGCTGAGCCGGGCCGTCGGAGCGCCCGCTGAGTTGACGCCTCGGTTTGCCGAAGAGAGGCTCGGGGATGTCCGTCATTCGTTGGCGGATGTCTCTGGAGCAGAAGAACTCTTAGGCTATAAGGTCAAAGTGAACGTGGGTAAAGGTCTGGAACAGACGGTAGAGTGGTATAGGAACCATCAGGGGTAAAGATTCCCGCG
>Ga0180432_10011528_pt1 | contig 10399 bp, 6 predicted proteins | sample SS_ome_10_FD_132414 | JGI IMG/M metagenome (GOLD analysis project Ga0180432, IMG submission 132414) | Hypersaline lake sediment archaeal communities from the Salton Sea, California, USA - SS_1_MS_2 metaG | ecosystem: Environmental > Aquatic > Non-marine Saline and Alkaline > Hypersaline >...
CCCCCACCGAATTGGTTGTTGACGTTCTCTGCGGTGGGGACGTCGGCCATATCAGTATAGCCGCGCCCGAACGGCATTTGTCCCGATACTTGCCGATCTCCCTGCGGGGCGTACGCCCGTTCCGTGCCCCAGTCGGCCCCGTATCTCGGTTGGGCCTGAACTCCCTGTCCCGCGTCCGTCGGGTCCGGTACGTGGAAGACGTTACCATCGGCGTCCCGTACTTCCTGCATCCTGCCCTCAGCGTGACCGTACACAGGACGGGCTCCCTGTACCGTGTGGCGGGTACCCATAGGCGGGCTTTGCGTGGCGTTGTGTAGCTCCGCTGCCGCGTTCCACTGCTCGATAGGGCTCCCCGCCACCATTTGCGGTTGCTGCTGCTGCTGCGGCTGCGGCTGCGGCTGCGACTGCGGCGGAGGGGGAGAAGCCTGCGGCGGCTCGTGGTACACCTGTTGATCTGGCGCAGAGGGGACCGGGGGCGGTGGGGGTGCTTCGGGGGATACTCCGGCCGATGGTTGGTTCTGATGCCCGTGCGGCGGCTGGGTGTACCCTTGGTCCCCCTGCGGCTGTTGCGGGACCGTTTGCTGCTGCGCTTGTTGCGTGTAGGCCTGCTGCTGGGCCTGCATCTGCGCCTGCTGCTGGGCCTGCATCTGCGCCTGCTGCTGGGCCTGCATCTGGGCCTGCATCTGGGCCTGCATCTGCGCCTGCATCTGCGCCTGCATCTGCGCCTGCATCTGCGCCTGCTGCGCCTGCTGCGCCTGCTGCGCCTGCTGCGCCTGCTGCGCCTGCTGCGCCTGCTGCTCCGGAGTAGGCTGCTGCATCCCCGGCATCATACTCGGCGGGATATTCGGCTGCGTCCCGTACGGAGACCCCCCAGGACCGCCTACCTGCGACGGCGCTGTCTGCGGGGGCGGGGACATCTGCGGCGGCGGGGATAATTGCGGAGGCGGCGACATCCGGAGCGGCGGGGACGCCGGTGCCATTGCGCGCTGCCCCGCTACAGGGAACGCGCCTCCGCCAGCACCCACGCCACCTCGGCGCTTACGCCCCGCAACGACAACGCCGTCCGGGCCCTGTAGGGGCGGTTTCGGCGGTGGCATCATCTGCTGCGGCATCTGCTGTGGCATCTGCTGCGGCATCTGCTGTGGTTGTGGATGCGGAGCAGCCGCCTGCTGAGGGGCAGGCGGCTGTTGGCCCGCGACGTTGAGATTCTGCTGTCCGTAGGTGATGGGCATGGCTTCGCTGCTAGGGTTAGCCGAACGCCACGAGCCCCCCGGTACCATAAGCGGACCGACCGAACCTCCCGAATGGGATGGAACCGACGGCAGGACCAGAGACCCCGAGAGCCTTCAGAATGGCGGCTTGTGACCCCGCCTCCGAGGGGGCCCAGTCGCCGCTGAGGTAGTCGCGGGCGAGCTTGCGCACATCGCCCGCCGAGCGCGTGAGATCCGTGATGGCGGAGGACATCTCTTGGGTGAACGGTTCGCCCAGATCTTCCTTCAGAGTCTTCATCCCCCGCTGGAAGGTACGGGCGTCCTTGCGGAACTGGCCGAAGTTGTCCCGAACGGATTTCAGGACCTCGTCCGGATCGCTATCCTTGGTCAGGTCCTTGGGCCATACCCCCGGAGGGCAGTCACACGGAGGGCACGTCGCGGCCGTGTCCGCTGCGGTAGGCGGTGGTACGATCGGCGGCGCGGCCATGGACGATCCCATCCCCTGACTGGCCATGTACTCCTGCTCGATCGCTTCCAGCGGGCGCTGGGAGAAGAGAGGGGATGCGACCTTCGCTTGCCCGACCCCACGGCGGCGACGGCGGCGGCTTTTTAGCCCCGCGACGCCGGAAGCCTCGTGGCGGACTGTGGAGCGGCTACCCTGCGGCCTGATGCACGCGATCGTATCCTTCCGGACTTTGCCCGTCAGGGTATTGATACGGGCCTGAAGGAATCCGCCACTGGCTTCACACCCAGCAAGGCTGGCCGGGAGGCACACCCCCCGCCACAGCTTGGTAGAGCAGGCCGCCGGAGCGGTCGGCACGGCGGGCGGGGCAGCCCCGAATAGCGGTTTCAGTTCCGCGATGGTACCGGCCTGGGCCCACGACGGCATTCCCGCCTTCCAGGCCCACGAGGTCTTCGTGATCTCGCCCTTGGCGATCCGGGCCTTGACGTCCGACGAGGAGGCGACAGGTCCCACTGCCTGACCCCCGATGACGAACCAGAACGGTCCGAACTGCTGGGTCGGAACCGGTGGGGGAGCCGTCGGTGCGGTCTGGGCGGGCGCGCTCTGCGCCTGCTGGCAGACCTGCATGTTCGCCAGCACCCCCTGCGCGATCTGGCCCGGCAGCGTCGCCTTCATTGTCTGGTACTTCTGCCCCATCGGCGATCCCTGGGTGATAGCGATCACCTTATCGAGGAACCCCATGAGAGCCGTGAGTGCCGGGTGGGTGACCTGGCCGCCCTGGAAGGACCTCGCGTCGATGAGGCACCCATTCTGCGGCGACGACAGATCCACGATCTTCTGCGCCGCCGCATTGATCAGCGAGTCGAAGTCGACGTCCGGGATAACGACGCCGGACTTGGGACCCTGCTTGTCGTTCCAGCCGTATTGGAAGAGATTGTGATCGCCAGGACCCAGGGTCAGCGTCTTCCCAGAGAAGTTGGTGTTCTGCCACGCGATCAGACGGGTCCCGGGACGGACGATCGCCCTGGAATACTCCTTGAGCATCCAATTGCCGGGGTTACGGGAGGAATGCAGTACCGGGTGGGCCCCCGGCCCCAACGATGTGGAATAGTTCTTCCCGCTCCCCCCGCTGCCCGTGTGGCGGAAAAGAGTGATCGAGTTGGCAGTGGGCAGTGCTTGCTGAAGCTGTCCCACCAGGGCCTGCAACTCCCGCTGCGCAAGGCGCTTGTTGATCTCGAAATCCATGGCGCTGGTCGGGGCCTTGCCCTGCTGCGCCTGGAACGTGCCCGGCTGTGTCGAAACCTGCGACGTCACGGTGCCCCGCTGGCCCGAATGCGCGGACTTCTCGCCCCCATTGCTGAGAGCAGCAATAGCGGCATATGCCGGGCCGATGAGGTGGGGGGCAAAGCCCACGGTACCGACGGCGTGTAGGCTGGCTTGTGAGGTGTACTGCACGGCTATTTCCTTTGCTTCAGCTATGGCGGGGAAGCCGCGGAGGTGAAGGGCTCACGCTGGGTCCTACGCGATGTAGGCGGCGGCTCTCCAATAACTCCGTTCGTCTCCAGTTGATGGTACGCTTCCGCGACCTGCTTTTGCAATAGCGGTACTTGTCCCTCCAGCTTTGTAATGTGCGTTCTCGCCGTTTCGAGCAGATGACTTGCAACGGGTTTCCCGTTAAGGGCTGAAATCGCGTACTCCTGGTACCGGAGCATCCACGCGAAGTACGTCCCTTGCATTGACTGGAAGCGGTCCCGGAGTAGAAAATACCGGATCAGCTTCCCCTGACGAGCTAGATCCTCCCGTAGGGCCGCTGTCTCGCCCGCCATTGCTTCCGCAATGTGCATCGGTTTGCGGATATCCCGTTCAAGCGCCGCTCGGACATCGCGCTCGATATCCTCCCGCAACTTTTTCGTATCTACGGCCGAGGCGTTGCCAGTTCCGCCGTCAGGTGGGTGCCCCTTACGCCCCGCTACGAACACTGAAGGAGGAGGGGCACCCGTCCCTGGAGGAGGGGCAGCCGTCCCTGGAGGAGGGGCAGCCGTCCCTGCTGGAGCAGGCTCCTGCCGTGGCTGGAAAACCTCTGATGGTAGAGGAGTAGAGGGCCCGACCGTCAACCGGGAGGGAGTTTCATTCTCCGATGGGGCCGGTTCGGTTGCGGGGCCTGGCAGCGGTGCCTCAGGTATGGAGGGTGTCGCTGGGGTGTCCTCTATAGCAGCCGGTGGAGGAGGTAGCTCCACAACGGGCTTCCGGATCCGTGGTGAGGGACTTCCCCCAGGAGGGAGCACTGGCTCCCCGGACGGCGGTTCGGCGGGGACAGGCGTACCCTTCCCGTCGGCCCTATGCTCCCCGTTGGAGCCTGGAAGGTCCACCGGCTTGACGGAAAACACCAACTCCATGCGCGTGGTCTCCTGGAAAATTTTTCCGGTCGGCTCGGCTGGCTAGGCCGGGCTACACCGCGGGGATGGGGTTCCCCTTACGGTCATTCTCAATCTGATACTCCGGCTCGTAGTCCAGGAACACCTGGATAACAAGCGTGTCGGCATCGGTGAGAGTCGACCGCACATCAGTGTTGTCGACGAGCACAACGAGGGGCTCGCCACCGGTAACGTCGAGAGTGAAGGGGATCCCGTAGGAGTGTCCCGGGTGCCCCTTCACCTCGAAAATGGGCGCGCCGTTGACGATCACTGTGAACTCCACCCCCGCCAGCAGACGGTAGGTAGCCCCTTCGCCAAGCCAACCCTCCTCGTCGTTGTAGATGAGCACAGCAAGACGGCCACTGCGACACGGCTTCTGCGCCACCCCTATAATAGCCGTGCGGCGGATGGAGGCGGCAGGAACTGCTACCTCCTGACGGTACGTCCCAGTGGAGTAGGCATCCCGTAATCCCATCCGGGAGGCCACAGAGGAAAGCCTCCCTGGGAACAGCACTCGGGGCCTAACCCCCGGAGAGGGGTTCCGATTGATCGTGCAGCGGTTCGCCAGCGGAACGCCCGCGGGTGTCGGGTACTGCCCTGGTAGTTGCTCAGGCATCGGTTTCTGCTTTCGGTGCGGCAGCTAGGACGTATGCTACCAGCCGTAGTAGCCTCCCTCGAACCCCATGCAGCACGAGCGCTCCGGGATATCGAGGTTGTCGATCAGCGGGCTGGCGTACTCGACCTGGATCTCTGTCGGGGCCTTGCTGAGGATCGGCGCGACCAACCGGCCAGAGTGGTTCCAGTTGAATAGCCGTGCCGGGACGAAGTCCGGCATCGCCCGCCCATTGGTCCAGTAGAACTTCACGTAGGGCTGGTCGTCACCGGTGTGGTTGATCCCGTCGAGGACCACAGGGTGCCGCCCTGGGAGGTTGACCGGAGCGATGACCGACCGGCCCATGATACCGTCGCCGTTGCCCGCCGGGACGAGTACCGTATCCGTGGTCTCGAACGCGTTCTTGACCGGCTGTCTGGTGGAATCGATCTGCTCGGGCGGCGGGTAGGTGTACCGCTCCCGGCCAAACAGGCCGAAGAACAGATAGACCGTGGAGTCCGGCGCGAAGTTGACGCACTGCTCCCGGATGACCGTAAGCTCAACGTGTGCTCCAGCCGGGACCTCGATGGGTACAGGGAGTGTGCGCCACGAGTCCTTGAACTGCCCGTGCTTGGTGTTCGGCACCGTCGGCACGCCCGCGATCTTGATCGAGTACGTGAACCGGTGCCCCTCACGTGCGCCGATGAAGCCAGGGGCCCCTGCCGGTGGAATAGGGACCATGTCGTTGGCGATGCCTGCGTCCGGGTCCGCCCAGATTAGAGGATAGGCGGCATCCTTCTCCTCGGACGCGAGGACGGCGTAGAAGGCCCACCACCCGAGGATCGTGAACCCGACGATGTTTCCTTGGGGAAGGTCCACTGCTACCTGGACCTTTCCCTGTGCGGGGATGGGCGTCGCCTTCGGTACCACGGTCGCGCCGGTCACGGCTGTTTCGCGGAAGATGGGGAGGTACATCGGGGACTCCAGGAACACTGCCTGCTTGTCCTCGCTGTAGTAGGATCCGACGAACCGGTTACTGGTCATTTTGTTGCCCTCGTGGACGGAGAAAGGAACTGGTACATGGAGTATACAGCCGTGCCTTCCAGCACGGAATACATAATGAGAAACGAAGAGCGCCCGGTCGGCGGACCAACCGGGCGCTCTCGGGTTACGCAGCTACGCGACCTGTAGGACCCGAAGGTCTACGTGGTCTGCAGCGAGCCGAGGCGGGTGTTCTTCTCGATCAGGATCGTGCAGACCCCCGTCCAGACGTAGACGTACGCCCCGGCGGCGTTCGCGTAGTTGGTCTGGTTGATGTTGCGGGTCGGCACGTCGATCGTGACCGCGTAGTCGGACGCGGTCGGGAGGAAGATCTCGATCGGCGCGGGCGCGTGGGCGTGGGTGGCCTCCATGCGGGGGCTGACCACGAACTGGTTGATCAGCGAGCGCTGGGTCCAGTAGGCGTCCACCCCACCGACGTTCTTGATCGCGGAGGCGATCGGAATGACCGTGGGAAATGGACTGTTGTCCACGGTGATGGTCCCGGCCAGCATCGCCGAGAAGGCCCAGCCGAAGCTGCGGATCGCCTCGGAGGTGTCGGGCCCGGCGGAGATGTCCGAGAACGGGTCGAAGGCGACCGTGATGTCGCGGACGACGCCCGTGGTCGTGGAGTCCGTGGACACCGAGAACGACCCGGCGGGCGGGGCGCTCGTCAGCGCGCCGGACTGCGTCGCGCCGAACTCGGCCTGCATGGTGGTGCCCGTGTCGACGATGAAGAGGCCGGAGACCTCCGTGTCGAAGACGCGCTTGGTCACCTGGACGCTGCGGGCCGGGTCGTTGCACGGCGGCTGCGCGAACGTCTGGATGTTCGGGACCGGGCACTGGTAGTTCTGCGCGAACACCTGCGGGTTCTGCATGGGCGGCGGCGGCACCGCGGACGGCATCATGGCCGGGGCGGGAGCGGCGGGCATGGGGCCCTGGCCGACAGCGAACATGCTCGGGTTGGCGTCACCGTACTGCATTGGTGGCTCCTTGCGGGATTAGGGGGAGACAAGAAAAAACAGTCAGGTTGGTTCAGGGTCTAGGGGGTATAGACAACGGGTACTGGAGGCTGTCGGCCTAGTAGGACCCGTAGTAGCGCTCGAAGATCCCGCTTACCGTGGCGGACACCTCTGCGGGGCTCGCACCACACGGGATCAGGGACCCGCCGACCACGAGGCCGACGCCGGACGGCTGCTGCTGCTGCGGGTACTGGCCGCCGGTGTTCATGTTGCCGTAGGCCGGGCCGCTCACCCCATACCGGGCCGCGGTCACCGCGTTGGGGCCGTAACCCCAGGTGTGGCCGTTGTTCGCCAGGTACTTCAGGACGAAGGCGCTGGCGACCTCGGAGGGGCTCCAGCCGGGCTTCTGCTGGGCGACCCACTGCGACCACGGGTAGATGAGGTCGAGGTTCAGCGCGTTGCCGCTGGCGGTTGGTGTGGCGACCTGCTCCGCCACGGGGGCCGGGACGTCCAGGACTTCGCCCGTCGCGGCGTCGGCGATCGGCACCACGTCCGGGGTTTCGATGGGCGCGGGCTCCGCGGCCGGGGCCGGTTCCGCCGCACCGATGCCAGAGGTGAGACCGGCCAACAGCGCCTCAGCCACCTGGGAGAACCCACGGGCCTGGGTGAGGTACTGCTCCGCACCGGCGACGTTGCCCTGGCCGAGGTAGAATTCCACCACGTCCAGCGGTCCATCGACGGAAGCGATGTGCTCGGCGGCTGCGGCGTAGACGGCTTCCTGATTCGGGTTCAGGGGGCCTACCACTGCGCCGATTGCGGCCTCCAGTTCACCCTTCTTCGCCTTCACGTCTTCGACGCGGGAACGGACCTCCTCCTCGGTCAGGACGGCCTGCCCGACGGTGGACCCAACCGCCATCAAAGTCCGCGGCTTGCCATCCTCAGCGTCCGACGGGGCGAATCCCAACCACTGCCCGATGCTGGGGGGGACCATGCCGGTCGCCTTCAGCGCGTTCATAATGGCCGAGAACCCGAAGAACGTGACGGCCCCGTCCTTCATGTCGTTGACGATGCCGTAGCGGGTCTGCGGCACGAAGCGCCACGTGAGGTAGGACCCGGCGAGGGACGTGAGCACCTTCGCCCAGGCGGGGCTGATCGTGCCCCCGTCGATGGCCTGGTTGTTCTCGTCGACCTCGACGAGCTTGACCTTGCTCAGGATCCAGTTGAGCGCTGTGGCGAGGAACCCGCCCGCGACGTTGGCCCCGAACATACCCCCGGCCTGGCCGACCGAGCGCATCCCGACCTGGTTCCAGTAGTTGCCTAGCTGGAGGAAGCCCCCCTTGCGGGAGTTGTTGGCCGGGAAGTTCATCATGTTCGGCCCGGAAGCGGTGCGACGCCGACGGCTCGTCTTCCGGCCGCTGGTTGTGCTCTTCTTCCGGCGGGTCTTCCGGCCGCTGGTGGTGCGGACGCTCCGGGCGACCTTGGTCCCGCTCGTGGTGGCCTTGCGGCGCTTGCGGCTGCTCTTCTTGGTGTTCTTCGACATGGCCTTCCCCTTGGTGGCCTTGCCCCGTCCGCCCTTCTTGCTCTTCCGCTTCTTGGACGGTCGGGTGACAGTTACGGTCTGCATGGGTTTCTCCTTATAGAAAGGAACAGGAAGTGGGAATCCGGTGGGTAAAAGCTACGCGGCGAACCTCCTTTCGCCCCGAGCGGCGCACACCTCGCGGACAACGCCTACGAGGAGATGATCCCCGAATGCGCCAGGGCTGGAAGGGCCGCCGGATACGGTCGGGATGGTCGGGGCCGACGCGGCGCAGTGCGTTCCTACTGACCATGCCCGGTGGGGAGTCTCCCCGAGTGACGCAAGCACACCGGCTACTGCCTGCGCCGTATATTGGCCACCTACGGATCCCGACAGCGCCCGGGCGCGCACAACCGCACCCGCAACCCCACCGCCGCGGGCGAGTTGGGCGGCCAGCAGGCTGCGAACCTGCTGCGGGACGTCGGCAGCCAGTAACCCTCCAAGGGATCCGGACCCACTGGTCTGGGACAGGCCCTGGAGGTTGCTAAGGAGGGACGCGAAGTCGAATCCGGTCGGCTTGATCGCCTGCTGCCCGATGCCCGACAACACGTTGAGCGCACCGCCTCCGAGCTTCCCGAGGTTGCCCCCAAGAGCCCCGAGGATTCCCGTTTGGCCGCCCAGCAGAGCGGCAACAGGATCAACCACCTGCGGGGCCTGCTGCGCGGCCTGCGTAATCTGGCCACCAAGATTCTGTAGCAGGGAACCGCCACCGCTGCCCAGGACCCCGCCCAGCACAGATGCGATCCCGCCACTACCGCTGCCGAGGATGGAGGAAAGCGCCCCACCAATTCCTCCACCACCGCCAAGCCCACCGGCCAGCTTGCCCAGGACGTCCCCGATTCCGCCACCCGAGCCGCCGAGGAGGGACGAGGCCGCCTGGCCGATGGCTCCGAGTCCGCTGCCGCCGCCCAGGCCCCCACCGAGAACCCCGAGCAACGGAGCGGCCGCCCCACCCGTAACTGCCGTGAGGGCAGCACCGGCCAGCATGGGCCAGCTATCGCCGAGGAACTTGCCAGCGCCCTTGGCGAACGACTTGAGCCCCTTCGTGATCCCGAGCTTCTTGTCGATGCTCTTGAGGCCGCCCGTGATGGTGGATCCGGCCTTCTTGACAAACCCGCTGACGGGGTCGATCACCGTCTTCTTGACCGCCTTCGCCGCGCTCTTGACGGCGTTCCCCACGGACTTGACCGCCTTCTTAACGAAGTCGAACAGCCCGTCGGTGGTCATCGGCGGCCCTTCGACGAGCCACGATCCGTCCGGGTAACCCTTGACCGTTAGACCCTCCTTGGAGAGTTCCTTGATCAGAGCCGCTGCGTAAATCTTCCGCAACTTCGGGTTCTTCGCCGGGTTGAAGCCCTCCTCAACCATCATCACGTCGCTGAGGGCAACGACCTGCTCGCCCGACAGTTTAGCTTCCGCCTCCGTTTCCGGCGGAGCGCCGACAGACCGCACGGCCCGCAGGCCGTTCACAGACCCGTACGGGTTGTAGGTCATAGGGCGCTTGCACGCGCACGAACGCTGGCAGATATCGAAGAAGGCCCCCAACCGTAGGTTGATGAGACGCGCAAGTTCGCTGGTCGGCTGCACGGCCCCCCGATGGATCAGCACGTAGGCCCGCGGAACCGACACTGGCGCGGCGTCGATCTGCCGGGGCTCCCGCGGAGGCGCAACGCCGCTCACGTCCGGCTTGTCGGCGCGCTCGCTGATCGCCCCCTTGTCCTGGAGGTAGGTGACCAGGCTGTCGAAGTCCCCTTCGAGCAACTTCAGCGCGAGTTCCCGCTCCTTAGGAGTAAGATTGTCGCCCTTCGCCTTCGGACCGAACACCGTCTCGCCAGCGTTGTACCCGAACTGCCAGTCATACCCGGCGTCGTCGATGTGGTGTTCCCCGAAGTAGCCCCGATTGGTGCTGGGCTTCACATCCTTGACGAGCCTCCCACTCCCGGACTGGCACGAGCACCCACCCAAAGAATGCCCCTCACCACTGCAAGTCCCCGGGTTCCCGCAGTCGCAGGTGTTCAGTGCCACGGACGGCACTCGGCTCGGCCGATCGCACCTGTCGAACGGCCGCGGCGGGGAGCAGCGGTCGTACGCCAGCGGGGGATTGTAGTAACTCGGGCAGTAGGGGTGCATCAGTACATCGCCG
>Ga0180432_10011530_pt1 | contig 10398 bp, 8 predicted proteins | sample SS_ome_10_FD_132414 | JGI IMG/M metagenome (GOLD analysis project Ga0180432, IMG submission 132414) | Hypersaline lake sediment archaeal communities from the Salton Sea, California, USA - SS_1_MS_2 metaG | ecosystem: Environmental > Aquatic > Non-marine Saline and Alkaline > Hypersaline >...
AATCCGGGATCATCCTGACAGGAGCGGTAGTCCGCATCACCGGCAGCGGCCTTGGATGTCCTACCTGGCCACAGTGCGCTGAAGGGTCCTACATCCCCACCGAGCGCCAAGCGGAGTCCTGGCACAAGTACATCGAATTCGGCAACCGACTCCTCACTTTCGTGCTGGCGGTAGCCGCTATCGCCGCCATCGTGGCAGCTCTCGTGGATCGCAGCCGACGACGACGTCAAGGTCTGCCACCGCGTCGCATCCTCACCGTGATGGCCTTCGTCCCACTCGTGGGCACGGTCGCACAGGCCGTCCTCGGTGGAATCACGGTGCTCACCGGCCTGCACCCACTCACCGTCTCGGCCCATTTCCTCGTGTCTATCGCGCTCGTTGCCATCTGCGTTGCGCTCGTCGTACGTTCAGGTGAACCCGGCGATCAACCAGTCCGCTGGTTGGTGTCCATGCCGATCCGACTTCTCACCTGGGGCCTGGTGGCAGCGACGGCTGTCGTCGTCATCCTCGGGGTTATCACCACGGGCAGCGGCCCCCACTCCGGGGACGCTGACGTGGAAGTGCGTTTCGGCTTCGATCCGCGCACCGTTGCGTGGTTGCACGCCGATTCGGTGCTGTTGTTCCTCGGCCTCACCGTCGGTCTGCTGGTGGCTGCCCACGTTGCGAGTGCCCCACGACTTGTCACCAAGCGGGTACTGATTCTTCTGGGCATCGCCCTCGTGCAAGGTGTGCTCGGCTACTCGCAGTACTTCACCGGACTACCCGAACTCCTCGTCTCCTTGCACGTGCTGGGCGCCATCGGTGTGTGGATAGCGGTGCTCTTCGTACCTCCGACGCTTCGTACGCGCGGGATCGCGCCAGAGAATGAATTCGTCGGTGTGGATTCGGTTCTTCGCTGATCGGCAGCCTTGCCTCAATACGTGACAGTCAGCTCGTCAGCGAACGAACGGGTCAAGACCCACGAGCAAGAAGATGACGGCCAAATACGTGATGGACCCATGAAACAGCTGCATCGAGAGCTTCAAGGATCGCTCGGAATAGTCGGTCTGGGGAGATGAACCGTCGACGCTGGAACTACGGCAATCGCGTCGCACACTGGCCCACAGTCGATACGCCTGAACCAGGAACGCCGCTCCTAGCGATGCCGCCCCGATCGCGTACACCCAGCCCATGGGTGCCACGAAAATGAGCGCTAGCGAGGTCGCCACCATCACCCAGGAGTAGGCCACGATGTGGCGGGCCACGACTTTCGGTCCGCGCACGGCCGGCAACATGGGAATATCTGCTGCCCGATAGTCGTCGCGATACTTGATCGCCAGCGGCCAGTAGTGCGGCGGTGTCCACCAGAAAACCAACAAGAACAACACGACGGGTGTCCAGGCAAGTGAGCCTGTGACGGCCGTCCAGGCGATCAGCACCGGCATGCAACCGGCGGCCCCTCCCCAGACGATGTTCTGATCGGTGCGCCGCTTGAGGAGCATGGTGTACCCGATGGCGTAACCGACGATGGCCAAGCCCGCCAACAGAGCGGAAAGCGGATTCGCGAGCACGGTCAGCGTGGTGATGCTCGCAGCAGTGAGCAACAGACCCTGGAGGAAACCGGCCCTGACCGAGACTCGACCGGTCACGGCAGGGCGTTTCGTGGTGCGGTGCATCACTGAATCGATGTCGCGGTCGTAGATGCTGTTGAACGTGTTCGCCGCACCCGCGGCCAAGGCCCCTCCGATCAACACCGCAACGGTTGCACGCCACGTCGGGAGCCCTTGAGCGGCGAGGAACATGGTGGGCAGCGCCGTGACGAGCAGAAGTTCGATGATCCGAGGCTTGGTGAGGGCGACGTGGGCCCGCACACGCTCCCCGAGGGTAGGCGATGACTCGACTAGGAGGTCCATTGTCCTTCGAGCGTACAAGGCGGATCCGGCTCGGGCCAGCAAGGTCGCAAACTCGGCGCAACCGTTCCAAGGCGAGCGCGATCTCCGCGCTCGTGCCCCTAGGCTTTCACGGGTGACCGCTGAGCCGATTCGCCCCGACGATTCCGGATTCGCCTGGTCCGCTGATGATTCAGCGGCCGTGACGAACCTACGAGCGCTGGCCATGGATGCCGTTCAAGCGGCAGGAAACGGCCACCCAGGCACCGCCATGGCGTTGGCTCCAGCCGCCTACCTGCTATTCCGCGACTTCGTCAGGCACGATCCAGCCGACCCCCACTGGCTTGGCCGCGATCGCTTCGTACTGTCCGCCGGGCATTCATCACTGACCCTGTACAGCCAGTTGCTACTGTCAGGAATCGGACTCGAACTGGACGATCTGCGCGGCTTTCGCACATGGGACTCACTCACACCCGGTCACCCTGAGTTCGGCCACACCCTCGGAGTGGAGACGACAACGGGGCCGCTAGGCCAGGGCATCGCGACCGCGGTGGGCATGGCGATGGCGGCCCGCTTCGAACGCGGGCTCTTCGACCCGGATTCGACACCCGACGATTCACCTTTCCATCACCGCATCTGGGTCATCGCCTCCGACGGTGACCTCGAGGAAGGTGTCTCGGCCGAGGCATCATCCTTGGCTGGGCGGCAGCGTCTTGCGAACTTGGTGGTGGTGTGGGACGACAACCGCATCTCGATCGAGGGCGATACTGCCGTCGCGATCGACGAGGACGTTGCTGCGCGCTACCGGGCCTACGGCTGGCACGTTCACGAGGTCGAGTCCTTGCCTTCGGGGGATGTCGATGTCGAGGCTCTGTCCGCTGCGCTTCAGGCAGCCGAAGCCGCAACCGACAGGCCCACTTTCATTCGGATGCGCACGGTCATTGCCTGGCCGGCACCGAATGCCCAAGGCACAGCCAAATCCCACGGAGCAGCACTGGGCCCGGAGGAAGTGGCCGCCACCAAGGTCGAACTCGGCCTGGACCCCGACGCCGATTTCGCCTTCGATGCCGACCTGCTCTCGCGCATCCGATCCGGGAGGAGCGAACGAGGCGCACGCGCTCACGCACAGTGGGAAACCCGCTACCAGGAGTGGCGCTCGGCGAACCACGCCCGTACAGCACTACTCGATCGGTTGATCGATCAGCGTTTGCCCGATGACCTAGTAGCGCAGCTGCCGACTTACGAGCCGGGTGCGTCCGTGGCCACCCGCAAGGCATCCGGCGACACCATCAACGCGCTTGCCGCCGTCATGCCTGAGCTATGGGGAGGTTCGGCGGATCTGGCTGAGTCGAACAACACGACCATCGAGGGGGGCTTGAGTTTCCTGCCCGAGTCCACGAGCACGTCCTCACCGTTCGGTCGGGTGATCCACTTCGGTATCCGCGAGCACGCAATGGGCTCGATAGTGAACGGCATCGCCCTGGACGGACTGACCCGTCCCTTCGGCGGCACGTTCTTAGTCTTCAGTGACTACATGCGTGGTGCCGTGCGGCTCAGCGCCCTCATGGGTGTCGCAAGCACCTTCGTGTGGACCCATGATTCGATCGGCCTCGGCGAGGATGGTCCCACCCACCAGCCCATCGAGCACCTGTGGTCGTTGCGAGCGATCCCGGGGTTCGCGGTCTGTCGCCCAGCCGATGCACAGGAGACCGCGGCCGCCTGGGCCGCGATCGTGGCACAGCGCCGCCCGGTGGGGCTCATCTTGACGCGTCAGGGCGTGCCCGTCGCCGGAACCGATGTGCCGCGCGTGCGAGATGGGGTTCGCCGCGGGGGCTACCTGGTGCGCAGCGCCGTAGATCCAGCGGCGCTCATCTTGGCGACGGGATCGGAGGTCCACCTGGCACTCGAGGCAGCCGAGGAGCTCGCCCACGAAGGCATCGAGGTCAATGTCGCGAGCCTGCCGTGCCTGGAGTGGTTCGAGTCCCAGGATGCGTCCTACCGCGATTCGGTGATCGATCCGGCGATCACTGCGCGCGTCGCGGTCGAGGCCGGATCGACGCAAGGCTGGTACCGATATGTGGGTGCTTCAGGTGCCATCGTGGGGATCGACCACTTCGGAGCGAGCGCTGACGGAAAACGCCTCTTTACCGAATTCGGCATTACCTCCCAGGTGGTAGCCCAACGAGTTCGCGAGCAATTGGCATGAGACAGCCGCTTATCGTCGAGGAACTGACCGCAGCCGGCGTGAGTTTGTGGCTCGATGACCTCGATCGCACCCGCCTCGGTGGCGGCCTCGCGGCCCTCATCGCGGGCTCGGGCATCCGCGGGGTCACCACCAATCCGACGATCTTCGATAAGGCCGTAGGTTCGGGAGCCCAGGCTTACCGCGAACAACTCACCGACCTGGCAAGCCGCGACGTGAGCATCGATGAAGCGATTCGCGCGATCACCACCGATGACGTTCGAGCGGCATGCGACATCCTGTTGCCCACGTGGCAGGACAGCGGAGGTCTCGACGGTCGCGTGTCCATCGAGGTCGATCCGCGGCTCGCGCACGACACCCAGGGCACGATCGACCAGGCGCGGGACCTGTGGCGGATCGTGGACCGCCCGAACGCGATGATCAAGATTCCCGCTACCGAGGCTGGACTGCCTGCCGTGACCGACGTCCTTGCGGAGGGCATCAGTGTCAACGTCACCTTGATCTTCTCCATCGAGCGCTATCGGGAAGTCATGGCTGCGCATACACGAGGACTGCAGCGGGCGTTGGACGCGGGCATTGATCTCTCGTCCATCGAGTCAGTCGCTTCCTTCTTCGTCAGCCGGGTCGACGCTGCAGTCGATGCTCGACTCGACGCACTTACTGGCCATAGCGCAAGCTCAGAGTCGATATCGCTGCGCGGCAAAGCGGCTATCGCGAACGCACGGTTGGCGTGGCAGGCATACCTCGATCACACATCGGGCGATACCTGGCGATCACTCAACGCCGCCGGAGCACGTCCGCAACGGCCGCTATGGGCGAGTACGGGGGTGAAGGATCCCGCGTATGACGCAACACGCTATGTGGTCGAACTGGTCGGCCCCGGTTGCGTCAATACCGTTCCAGAGCCAACCCTCGAGGCAGTCATCTCCACCGGCCGCTTTCGCGGGGACACGATGACGGGCACGGCCTCGGAGAGTCAAGAAGTGGTCGACTCCCTGGCCGAGCTAGGCATCGACATCAAAGAGGTCTGCACGGAACTCGAGGCTGCAGGCGTTCGATCCTTTATCGACTCCTGGCTCGCGCTGCGCGCCACAGTCGGCAATGCCATCGGCGCACCCGATTCCGTTTCGCCGTGATCACACCATGATCAATCCGCTGCGCTCGGCCTCGGACACCAGATTGCCGCGCGTGGCCGGCCCATGCGCGATCGTCCTATTCGGCGTCACCGGGGATCTCGCACGCAAGAAGGTCATGCCGGCGATCTACGATCTCAGCGCCCGAGGTCTGTTGCCCCCGGGCTTCGCCTTGGTCGGCTTCGCGCGAAGGGACTGGGCCGATGAGGACTTCTCGGCAGTAGTGCGCGACGCGGTAGCGGAGCACTCGCGGACAGGCTTCGATCCGGCCACGTGGGATCGGCTGGCCCAAGGAATCCGTTTCGTGGCCGGGGACGCCGCCGACCCCGAGGCATACAGTCGTCTTGGGCAGGCGATCGAGGACCTAGATCGCGAACGCGGCACGGGCGGCAACCATGCCTTCTACTTGTCTATCCCCCCTTCGGTTTTCCCTACCGTGCTGTCGAATCTGCGAGATAGCGGCTTGGCTGAACCACCACATGCCCATGCATGGCGCCGCGTGGTGATCGAAAAACCCTTCGGTCATGATCTGACCAGCGCCGAGGAACTCGATCAGTTGGTCGACGAAGTGTTTCCGGCCGAATCGGTGTTCCGTATCGATCATTACCTAGGCAAGGAGACGGTCCAGAACATCTTGGCCGTCAGGTTCGCGAATGCGATGTTCGAGCCGTTGTGGAACGCCAATTTCGTCGACAATGTGCAGATAACGATGGCTGAAGACATCGGCATCGGTGGACGAGCCGCCTACTACGACGGCATCGGTGCAGCCCGAGACGTTATGCAAAATCACCTGCTGCAACTTCTCGCGCTTACCGCGATGGAGGAGCCACTGACCTTCGCTGCTTCCGATGTCCGCAATGAGAAGACCAAAGCACTCGCTGCCGTCTCGCTACCCAGGGATCTGAGCCGGCACACATCCAGAGGTCAATACGCAGCCGGATGGCAAGGGGGCGTACCTGTGCGTGGCTTCCTCGAAGAAGACGGCATCCCCTCTGATTCGACGACGGAGACCTTCGCCGCAGCCCGCTTCGATATCGACACCCGTCGCTGGGCCGGGGTTCCTTTCTATCTTCGAACGGGAAAACGTCTCGGGCGTCGCGTGACGGAGGTGGCGGTGATCTTCAAGCGTGCACCCCATTCACCCTTCCCGGAACGAAGCGTGGCTGAATTGAGCAACAACGCATTGGTCTTTCGAATCCAGCCAGATGAGGGCATAACGGTGCGCTTCGGTTCCAAGGTGCCCGACACTCAAGCCGTCGAGGTACGCGATGTCACTATGGACTTCCAGTACGGCGAGTCCTTCGCCGACACCAGCCCCGAGGCATACGAGCGGCTCATCCTCGAAGTTCTTCTGGGCGATCCCCCACTCTTCCCGGATCGGCACGAAGTCGAGTTGTCCTGGTCCATCATCGATCCGATGCTGGCGTACTGGGAGGGCATCGGGCCGGTCGAGCAGTACTCCGCAGGGGGATGGGGCCCGGAATCGTCGTACCGGATGGTCGAGGCTGACGGCCGGATGTGGCGGCGACCATGATCCGGCTCGAGGACACAAGTGGCACCGCGGTCGCTGCGGCGATCGCCGCTGAACGTCATCGACAGGGTTCACCCACGACCGGCATGGTCTTGACCTTGCTGATCTTGGCCAGCGAGGAGCATCAGGAAGAGGCCACATCCGCGGCGGTACACGCCGCCCGCCAGCATCCAATGCGCATCATCACGGTGATTCCTCGGCAGTCCGGACACGAGGAACGCCCGAAACTAGATGCGCTGGTGTTCGTTGGAGGCGACGAAGGCCCCGGGGAAATCGCGATTCTTCGTTTGCGCGGTTCGTTGGCCGAGCACGCCGGCTCGGTGGTGATTCCATTGTTGTTGCCCGACACACCGATCGTCGCCTTCTGGCCTGGCGACGCTCCGGCTGATCCAAGCCGGGACCCGATCGGACGACACGCCTCTCGCCGGATCACCGACATCGCGAGCGGACACGGACGCCCACCATTGGAACTGCTACTCGAGCGCGCCGAGACCTACTCCCCCGGCGACACCGATCTGGCCTGGACCCGACTGACAGCCTGGCGGACAGTGCTCGCCGGAAGTTTGGACGCACTTCCCCAGCCCGAGGTCACTTCCGTGTCTATCGAGGCGGGGCCCGATCTACCCACAGGTCGATTGCTCGCCGCCTGGCTGGGGCTTCGACTGCAGTGCCGGGTGTCCATCGACGAGGTCGACAGCCGGCATATCGAGTCGGTCGTGCTGGCTACGGCCGACGGGCCCATCGAGGTCCGCCGCACGGACGCTGATCGCGGAGCCGATCACCAGCGCGATTACCCCGCCAAGCGCCTGCCCGATCGGTGGCAGAACGCCACGTTCGCGCGCCCGGGCTCACCGACAACCGGAATCATGTTGCCGATTCGCGGCCTAGATGAACTCCTGGCCGAGGAATTGCGCCACCTCGGGCCCGACGATGAGTACGGCGATGTGCTCGCAGCCTTCCTGCAGAGCCCGTCGATGTGAATTCGACAGTTGTCTACTTGCCGCCGAGGCGATCAAGTGCCTCTTGCAAGATGGCAGCGCCGTCCTTATCCGAGCGTCGTTCCTTCACATAGGCCAGGTGCGTCTTGTACGGCTCGATCTTGGGGGGTGCCGGTGGGTTGTCCTTGTCGGTCCCAGCCGGGAGACCACAGCGCGGGCAATCCCACTCCTCGGGGATCTCGGCATCGGTCGCGAAGCTCGGCCGTGACTCGTGTTCGTTCGAGCACCAAAAGGACATGTAGATCCTGGGTGCTGCCTCCCCACGCTCGGCTTCGCCCATCGGACCGGCACCGACACGGCTGCCACGGATCGCGCTGCCACCTGCCATGAATAACTCCTCCTCATTAGGGCAACGCCCTAGACGCTGGTGCTGATAACCAACCCGACGGCCACGATGCTCGCTGCCCAGATCAGACCGATGCCGACCGTCAATCGATCCAGGTTCTTCTCGGCGACCGAGGATCCACCTATCGAAGACGACACACCACCACCGAACAGATCCGAGAGGCCTCCGCCTTTACCGCGGTGCAGCAGGATCAACACGACCAGCAGGGCGCTGGTGATGACCAAGAGCACGGCCAAGACGATGGTGAGAACGGTGGTCATAAGGAGCCCAACGATACCCCCGCGTCCTACGCCAGCGGCGCAGGGTGCAGCCTGAAGCGGACGATGCCGATGAACTCGTCGGCATCGAGTGATGCCCCACCGACGAGACAGCCATCGACATCGGGTTGGGCCATGATCCCTGCCACATTGGCAGCCTTCACCGAACCTCCGTACAAAATACGCACCGACTGGGCCGCGGGCTTGCTGCGCTGGGCCAGATCGCCGCGAATGGCGGCACAGACCTCTTGGGCATCCTCGCCGGTGGCAACCTCCCCGGTCCCGATCGCCCACACGGGTTCGTAGGCGATCACCAGTTCGCCGATCTGCTCATCACTCAGGCCAGCGAGGGATCCACGAACCTGCTCGAGTACGTAGGCCACGTGTTCGCCCGATTGGCGGATTTCCAAACCTTCGCCAACGCATACGATCGGCACGATCTGCGAGGCGATTGCCGCCGAAGCCTTCGCAGCGACTGTTGCGTCATCCTCGCCGTGGTATTGGCGGCGCTCGCTATGACCGACTGTGACGAACGTGCAGCCCAACTTGGCGAGCATGGCACCGGAGACCTCTCCGGTGTACGCACCCGAACTGTGGACCGAAATGTCTTGGGCGCCGTAGGCGATGTCGTAGTGGTCGCCCTCGACAAGCGTCTGCACGCTGCGGATGTCGGTAAAGGGCACCAATACGGCCACTTCCACCGCATCGAAATCCTTGTCGTCTAGGCCGAAGGCGAGCTTTTGCACCAGCGCAATAGCCTCGAAGTGATTCAGATTCATCTTCCAGTTGCCGGCCATCAACGGCTTGCGTTCGGTCATTGGTTCTCCTGTTCGGTTTTGGTGTCCTGTAAAGCGACAAGACCGGGAAGTTCCTTGCCTTCCAGGAATTCCAAACTGGCTCCCCCACCAGTGCTGATGTGATCGAAACGGCTCTCGTCGATTCCCAATAATCGAATCGCCGCCGCCGAATCGCCGCCGCCGACGACGGTCATCCCCGGCGACTGCGCCATGGCCTCGGCGATAGTGGTCGTGCCGGCCGCGAACGGTTCCATCTCGAACACGCCCATGGGTCCGTTCCACACCACTGTGCCGGCATCGGCGATTTTCTCCGAATAGCGCTGCGCGGTCTCCGGCCCGATGTCCAGCCCCATCCACCCATCCGGGATCTGTTGCGCTGGCACAACGCGGACCTCGGCATCGGCCGCGAATCGGTCGGCAACCACGACGTCGATCGGCAATCCAACTTCGACCCCGCGACGTGCCGCCTGCTCGAGGAAGCCTTCGACCGCGGGGATCTGATCGGCTTCCAGAAGCGAATCCCCGACCGAGTACCCCTGAGCGGCCAAGAAGGTAAAGGCCATCCCACCGCCGATGAGTAATCTGTCCACGCGGGGGATCAGGTTGCCGATTACCGCAAGTTTGTCGCTCACCTTCGAGCCGCCGAGCAACACCACGTAGGGCCTGGCCGGATCGCCCAGCAACCGTGAGAACACTTCCGATTCGCGCTGCACGAGTCGGCCGGCCGCGTGTGGAAGCACCCGAGCCAGGTCCGTGACCGATGCCTGCTCCCGGTGAACGACTCCGAAGCCATCGGAGACGAAAGCCTGACCGAGATCGGCTAGCTCCGCGGCGAGCAACGCACGTTCAGCGGCATCCTTACTCGTCTCCCGCGGGTCGAACCGGATGTTCTCCAACAGCACGATGTCTCCCGGGTCGGCCTCCGCGAGCAGCTCACGCGCAGAAGCTATGTCCGCAGCGAGCGGGACGTTTGTTCCGAGGAGCTCACCGAGTACCGCAGCGACCGGAGCCAAGCTCGCGGCCGGATCCACCACACCCTTCGGTCGACCCAGATGAGCAAGCAGCAAGACCTTCGCACCGGCATCGCATAAGTACTCGATGGTCGGGAGTGCCGCGGTAATGCGGCCGGTATCCGTGATCACGCGGGCGCCGGTGGCGTCGTCGGCGAGAGGTACGTTGAAGTCGACCCGCACCAGCACGACCGAGCCGGCGACCGAGAGGTCCTCCAGGCTCGGGATACTCACAGTTTCGAGCCGACCAAACCG
>Ga0180432_10011531_pt1 | contig 10397 bp, 7 predicted proteins | sample SS_ome_10_FD_132414 | JGI IMG/M metagenome (GOLD analysis project Ga0180432, IMG submission 132414) | Hypersaline lake sediment archaeal communities from the Salton Sea, California, USA - SS_1_MS_2 metaG | ecosystem: Environmental > Aquatic > Non-marine Saline and Alkaline > Hypersaline >...
CACCGGCTCCCCGGTCATGAGAAGCTTCAGATCAAGGAAGTTGGTCGTGAAGCAGACGTTGCTATAAGCCTCGATCAGATCCCGGCACTCGGAAGGGTAGAGTTCGGCGACATCGGTGAGGACGAAGGCGCGATCGGGGTTGCCGGTCAGAAGATCCTCGAACTCGGTCATGAAGCGTGTCCGCTCCTGGGAGCCGTAGAACTGCTCAAGGGAGACGAACTCAATGTGGAGAAAGACCGGGCACTCGAGCTGTTCGGCAGCTGCCACCACCGCCAATGTGGTCTCCGCGCTCGGATCGCTCTTGAATTCGGGAGCCGTCGGATTGCCTTGGTCGTCATGTTTCTCCGCATGGTAGAGAAGCATCTCAGCGATGGCGGAGAATTGGCCGCTCCCTACTTGCTGAGCCAATCCACCCAGGAAGCCCTGCTCGCTTCGATCCATGCTGTCCAGCTTCAAGCTGACAGCCGCGATGATGCGATCGGGGTACGCGGCGGCGAACGCGGCGATGTCCATCGAGTACCGCATCTGGCCGCGTGCGCTCAGAATCGACACCGCCACATCGCCCGCGTCCATCGCCGCCAGGATATCGGGGAGATAGACGTTGTCGCCCAACTCGGGATAGGGGGGTTGGCTGTGGGTGTCGATGCATGTGATCGCGAATGGAGTCTGGTCGTTGGAGTTCGTGCTGTCCGAACAGGAGCTGATTCAGGCGAGGGCAAGGGTGACCAGAATGAATCCAGGGACGACCTTCATGAGGGTGCTCCCGTTCCATGGAGGTGGATGGTGCAAGACGGCTCCACCGGAACCTTCGAGAGGGCCGGGTGAGAACTTGAGCTGCGATGCCCCGGGAGAGCGGTCGATCATCCGCTCCTGTTGTCCGTCAGCGGGGATAGGCCCCGGTGCCGTGGCGATGGCTTTCGGAGGATCCATGCTCTAGTCTCGGGGCATGGTCGGGGCAGGGCAGGCCAGTTGAGGAATGCGCAATGCACGGGATTCTCTTTTTGAATTTCCTAGCCTTCTCAACCGGGCTGGTTCTGATCAGCCTGACGTGGCACTTGCAGAGCAGATACTCCCGGAGCACGCTGCGGGCCTACGTGTTCCATCTGGTCTGCATGAATCTGATCGGCCTGGGTGACATGACCCTCAACTATGTGATCGCCAACCTGGCCCCCGACAAGGCGGCGATCAGCTCCGGCTACTACAACTTGTTCATTGGGGTCTCGATCGGCATCTTTGTCGCTGTTTTCGGGAACATCGCGGCATTCGCCTTGACCTCCCTCCATCTTGCGGAGCGGAGCATCCGCCGGAAGGAGAAGACGATCGGCATGGCGGCGACCGGAGTTCTCCTGTTGACCGTGGCGGTGATCGCGGGGCGGCTCTTCAGTCACCGAGGCGTCGACGACTTCATGCGGGCGCTGCACATTCTCGACCATGCCGAGAACGGGATCATCCTGATCGCGGCGGGCGGCTTGCTGTGGCATTCGCGGAGGATGTCGCCGGCGGGGAGGCGGGTGGTTCTCAGAGGGTTCGGCTCATTCTATGCCGCGGTTCAGCTGGGCTTCTTCGTGGCCCTCGCTCTCCGGTCATCCGTTTCCATGCTGTTTGCCTACTACTCGGTCGCCTACTATCTGGCGCTGAATCTGATTCCGATCTTCTACGTGAAGAGGCTTGCCGACCGCTATCTTGCGCCGAAGCCGGCGGTCGCCACGGAACACGAGGATCCGGACGAGTTGCTTGCCCGCTACGACGTGACCCGCCGGGAAAAGGAGATCATCGAGCTGGTCTGTGCCGGCCTGAGCAACCAGGACATTGCGCAGAAGCTGTTCATCTCGCCGAAGACCGTCAAGTTCCACATCTACAACGTTTACCGGAAGCTCGGGATCCGGAATCGGGTCGAGCTCGTCAACCTGGTTCGCAGTGAGCGGCAAGGGGATCACCCGTGAGAGTCCATCGACCCCGGTTCATGCCCGTCCCCGTAGGAATCTCGATCCTCGCGCTCTCCATCCTCGTGTGGGCCGGCTGCACCCGCACCGGACACTCGGTTGACGCTCTGGAGAGCGCCGAGGCGTCCCGCGCCCAGCGCATGGCTTGGTGGCAAGAGGCGCGATTCGGCATGTTCATCCATTGGGGGCTCTACGCCGTTCACGGAGGAGCGTGGGAAGGGAAGCAGTACGGCGGATACTCCGAGTGGCTTATGTCAGCAGGCATTCCGCCGGATGAATACCGGCCGTTGGCGAAACGCTTCCATCCGATCGAGTTCGATGCCGACCAGTGGGTCTCGCTCGCCCGGGACGCGGGCATGAAATACATCGTCATCACCAGCAAGCATCACGAAGGCTTCGCGATGTGGGACTCCGGCGTAACCGATTACGACATCGTCGACGCCACTCCCTATGGCCGCGATGTCCTGGGTGAACTGGCCGAAGCCTGCGGCCGCCAAGGGATCCGCCTCGGATTCTATTACTCGGTCCTGGACTGGGATCACCCTGACTACCTGCCGCGCCACCGCAACGATGCGCGCCCGGTGGGAGATGCTGACTTCAACCGCTACCTTGACTTCATGAAGGCCCAGCTGACCGAACTCCTGACGCACTACGGACCGGTGGCCGTCCTTTGGTTCGATGGAGGATGGGAACACGATCCCGACGAGTATCGATCCGAGGAAATGGTTCGCCATGTGTACACACTGCAGCCAGCAACCATGATCAATGATCGGATCGCACTCCCCATGGACTTCGCCACTCCCGAGCAACGCGTGCCCGAGGAGGATCTCCCTTTATGCCCATGGGAAACCTGTATGACCATGAACGGATCCTGGGGTTTCAACCGCGGCGATACGAACTGGAAGTCGGCCGAGCAGCTGGTTCGGACCCTCATCGACATCGCCTCGAAGGGCGGGAACTTCCTGCTCAATGTCGGTCCTACCGCGGAGGGGACGATCCCGGAGGCCAGTGCGGAACGGCTACGGGAAATCGGCGAGTGGATGGAGGTCAACGGCGAGGCGATCTACGGCACCGAACGCACGCCCCTCGACTCTCTCGGCTGGGGGCGATCGACGTTGAAGCGGTTGCCGGGCGGCGATCACATCCTGTACCTGCATGTCTTCGAGAGAGGTGGGGGTGAGGACCTGCGCATCGCGGGTGTGGGCAACCTCCCGGCACGCGCGTACTTCCTGGCGGATTCCTTGGTGACCGTCGGCGCTCGGCTGGGGGACGAGGGTTTGATTCTCACCCCCGAACGCTGGATCGATACACCCCATGCCACGGTCTTGGCCCTGGAGTTCGAGGGTCCGGCGGTCGTCTACCAACCGCCGGTCATCGAGGCGGCGGCCCGCCAGCTCGTCGACTTCATGAATGTCGCGATCACGACCCCCGGCACCGGCCTCGACATCATCTACACCCTCGATGGGAGCACGCCGAGCACCGGATCATCTCGGTACACCGGACCCATTCGGATCACCGGCGATGCAACCCTGAAGTGCCGGACGGTCTATCGTGAGCGGTTTCTCAGCGATGTTGTCGAGGCCACGTTCCAGAAGGTCGAGCCGATTACAGCGGTGTCGGAGCGAGATCTCCGGGCCGGGCTCCGGTACGCCTACTACGAGGGTGAGTGGGACTCGATTCCCGAATTCACCGCGATGGTCCCCGCGGCCACCGGCCTCACGACGTCGATTGACCTCGATGTCCGGCAACGGAACGAAAACTTCGGGCTCCGATTGAGCGGCTTCGTAAGGATCCCGAGCGCGGCGCTCATTCGGTTCGTTCTGAACTGCGATGACGGCGGCACGCTGCACGTGGCCGGGCGGGAGGTCGTCAACAACGATGGACTCCACGGAACCCAGGCCCGGGACGGCTACATCGCCCTGGGAGCCGGGTCTCATCCTCTGGAGATCGAGTACTTCAACCGCCTGGGGGGAAAGACACTGAAAGTCGAGTGGGGAGCGCGGGGGGAGCCGCCGCGGCCGATCACACCCGAGCAGCTGTTCCATGGGCCCTGACCCGTCTTCGACTCAGGATCCGCTGTCCGCCTGTGTTCTCAGCGCCCGAATCGACGCCATCGAAACCCAATACACCCCATCGGTGGCGGTGAAAAACAGGTAGCGACCCTCCGGCGATATCCGGACGCCGGAGGGGTTCAGTGCATTGATGGTTTCTCCCAGGTTCTGTACCCCGGTCCAGGTCCCATCATCGCGCCGGAAGCTGACATAGAGATCGAGAATCTTCCCGAAACCTCCGGGTCGATCCGAACCGAAGACGAGACACCGCCCGTCGGGGGCGACGGCGGGGAAATACTCCTCGCAGGAAGTGTTGCATGCCGGGCCAAGGTTCACCGCCTCACCGTACCCTTCCCCGATCGGATCGGCACGGTAGATGTCGAATCCCCCGGCGCCATCCGGAGCGTAGCCCCGGGCGAAGTAGATGGAGCCGTTGCGGTCGATCGACGAGGCGATATCGGGGAACCCGGAGTTGATGGTGGTGTCGAGATGAGCTGGTTCGGTCCAGATCGCTCCTCGCCGGCCAACTACCCAGACGTCGGGCGAGGTATTCCGCTCCGTTCCGGCACCGATCGGCCGACGGGAGGTGTAGTAGAGGTGCGAGCCATCGACAGAGAGAAAGGGCTCGCGCTCGCTGAGGCGTTCGGAGAAGCTCGCCCTTCGCGGCGGTGTCCAGCCTCCCTCCTCCTCGATCATGCACCAGATCCACAGATTCGCATCATGCGTTCCACCCGCGCACCAGTAGACCTCCCTGCCGTTCGGCGAGAAGGCAGGTGCACTGATCTTGGAATGAACGCTCTTCAGGATACCGGGCGCGAAGAGTCGCGGCGTATCACCAGGAGGTTCCTGGCCGAGGTACTCACCCCGCAGCCGTGGAAAGGCCCGGTCCCGCATCCGGGCGCCTCGCTGCCGCAGGAGAGCGGTCACCTCGGGGTGGTTGCCCGCCTCGGCCACCTGGAGCGGCGTTCCCCAAACCTCGGCGACCGCGTTGGGGTCCGCACCGTGATCGAGGAGGAGTGCCGCGATGTCGGGCACGCCGTAGGCCGCCGCCAAGTGGAGCGGCCCCACACCGTTGCTCCGGGTCCGATTCACATCGGCTCCCCGTTCGATCAGGAGGCGCACCATGTCCAGGTCACCGAATTCGATCGCGTACTGCAACATCGACGCCTCGTCGTTCCCCAGCGGCTCGAGGCGGGCCCCCTGATCGAGCAGGTAGCTGACGGTCTCCGCCTGCTTGAAGTAGACCGCGGTATGCAGGGGTGAACCGCCCAGGCGATTGGTATTGACCTGGGCCCCCATCTCCACCAGCAGTTTAACCATCTCGAAACGCCGGCCCATCATGGCGGTGCCGAGGGGTGTGCTGCCGTAGACGTTGGTTGCCTCCAGGTCGCAGCCGGCCTCGATGAGGAGGTGGGTGATCTCCATGTTTCCGCGGAGCGTGGCCCAGTGGATCGGTGCCCAGCCTCGAGGGTCCTTGCGATCGACCAGATCTGGCCGCGCGGCAAGGATGGTCTTGACGGAGTCGACATTGCCTTGGCTGACGGCGAGGCAGAGATCCTGTGCCCTCACCGGGCCGCAAGCCGAGAAGATCGATGCTGAAAGGGCGAGGAGTAGCAGTCGGGACATAGATTTGGAACCTCCGAGTCCGGGTCGATTCGAATGGGCAGCCGGGGGGGCACCTGAGATCCGAGACTACGCAACTCGAGGCGAGATAGAACCGGGCGCGGGTATGGTTTCAGGAGAAACCATACTTAAGTCCGGGGCGGAAACGCGTGGCCCCGATCTGGCTACTACCAACGGGCATGGTTCACGGGGTCGAGCGCTGTTCCTTCGCTCCGGCATCTCCGGGCCGCGAGCCGGCACTGCCCGCGACTATCGACCAGCGTCAGCCAGCCGCGGCGTCGGTGCTCCTGCCGCCCGGCAACCGGAGGTGGGAGCCGGAGAAGAGCGTCCTCCATAACACCATCCGCGAGTACATCGAGACCTTTGCAGGTCGCAGCGGACAACCAGGCATCGACCGACCCAAGTCGACCGTAGCGACGTGCGGGGGTGCTCCGCTTCAATGTCACCACCAACCCGGCCGCCCAACAGGTCGTCATCCGCTGGCGGACGCATCAGTCGCTGGAGATGGACTGCCCCATCCCGCGTCAGGTCCATCCCATCGATCGTGGACGCGTGATCGAGATCCCGCGCGTCGGCGGCTTGACCATCACCACGAGTGGGTCGCCGCCTGTTCGAGTCACCCCTCCCATCCGGGCGGCGCCCGAACCACCGCTGACGAGATCCACGTCACGCGGTAGCGACCCTCCAGGCCATAGTGGGCACGCACCCTGCCCCCGCAACCCCCGAAGAGCCGGTCAGAATCTCGCCTCCGTCCACCAAAGCTCTAGTACGCTGGGCTGAATGCGGCTACGATCGACACGGCCCTCGCCTCTACCGCGCCTCGAGGAACGCCATGGAGGCAGTGACGTTTGACTGGAGGTGTGCAATGAAGTCCGGATTCCAGATTCTGCTTTGTCTGTTCGCTGCGTCCGTCTTGCTGTGCTCTTGCGCGACCGCGCCGCCACCGGGTAGCCCCGCCACCGGGTACAGCATCTACGGTTTCGTGGGGACTTCGACCACCAGTGCTGCTTCCAATACCATGGTGATGCTGCTGGATGGCGACACCGAACGTCCGGTAGATAGTGCCAATACCAACCTTCTGGGCAAGTACACGATCTCCGGCGTGGCAGCGGGCTACTACAAGCTGCGCGTCGGGAAGATCACGAAGGAAATTCTGGTCAAGGACGAGAATGTCAGACTGGATGTCGATTTGAGTGCCGAGGACGGAACCATGAATTATCTGGCCGGAGCCATGAAGGGAACCTCCGCACCGGGGAAGCCGGGTGGAGATCCCGCCCTTGTACAAGCACTGGCGGGCAAGTACTGGGGGTACTCCGGAACCAGCTCCTACTCGGGGGGCGGTGGCACCGAGACGCGGATGGCCTTTTGCATGGATGGTTCCTATCACGACAGCTCGGAATCCAGCTACTACGGTTCGACCCAGGATCAGTACGGGGACGAGAACATGGTCTGGGGGGCAGCGAATCAATCGGCTGGTTCCGGGAGTTGGTCCGTCCAGGGCACGCCTGCCGAGGGGACGATCACGATCTCTTATCACGACGGCAGCGAGGGAACCATCGAGTACCGGGCGGGTGACGAAGCCGGCACCTACTACTTCGATGGTAAGCTCTGCTCCAAGACCGGGAGCTGTCCGTGATCGGCCTGGACGCGTAGCTACAGCTTCCTCCGCCTTTCCTTGACTGCGGTGCTCGCGTGCCGCGCGCGTGGCCTCTTTGTGCCTCCCAAGACTCGAACGCTCAGTCGGATCAGCACTTGGAGCGTCGGATCTAAGCGGCGTGCCCACCGTCAGAAACCGCTTGCCAACGGCGTCCTCGGTTCGAGATCGTCCCCTCCGCGTGCATTGAATCGTCCACCACCTCTGGGATCAGCAAACCATGAACTGGCTCGTTTCCCTATGGGACCTGCTCACCACCGTTGTCCGCTCCCGAACGGTTCTGCAGGTGGGAAACCTGGCGCTGTGACATCAACTTGCCGTGCTGCATCACGGATCGAAGCGACCACGGCTTCGCCAGGCTGATCGACTTCTCTGGGTCTGGTTCTCTTGTTCCTGGTCCGGCTGGCGCGAGGCAATCGTCATCGCGTGGCGTCGGCGGAAGTTCCGGGAGTACTGGTCGAAGCTGTCGCGCTCCGGCAAGCCTGGACGGCCCGCGATCGCCGGCCCCACCCACCAGGTGTGGGTCATGCGCCGGCGAGGAGAGGGGGCGGCGGAGCGTGCTCCAATTGGCCGATCGCAATCCCTCGGGCGAAGGCTTCCGTTTTCGCGTCGATGCATCGGTGACGCACCTCGCGATCTGCGACCTCGAGGGTCGCCCGATCCGGCAGCTCCCCGTGCAGGGCGGGATCGCCTGGTGGAACGGCCCGAATGCGGCGGGGCGCCACTGAGTAGCTCTCTCGGGCGCGCGATATGCGTGCTACGTATCCGATGAGGTTCGCCGCATCAGCGTCTCCGCCTTGCGCCGCACCTCATCGACCTCCAGTTTGTAGCCGGTCTCGGTGAGGGTTAGCGTTCCGATCACGATGACGAAATCATCCGGTTGGGGTAGATCGCCGGCATACTCGCTATCCGCCAAACGAACCGGTACCGTGGCCTGGGGGCAGCAGGCCTTGGCACAGCCCTCCATGTTCGTGCAGTCGACCAGAATGAAGGTGCTCCGGTCGGCATAGGACTCGGAGACCCGGCCCTCGATCGCAATCCGCCCCGCGTGCGAAGCGGTGTCCTGATCGAACTGGCCGACGCTGATGATCGGAACGGTCATACCCCCGGCCAGCGCGAGGTTGCTTCCCGCCAGCGGTGTGTAGGTGGTTTCAGCAAAGGTCTCGGGGGGCTCACTGGAGCAACCGCCCAGCAGACCGGAACCGACCATGATCAAGATGGCTCCGCGCATGTATCCTCTCTCCTTAGTCCGCCCGCAATCCCTCGGCAATCGGTTTCCGGGCGATTCGCAGCACCGGGACCAACGTCCCGACAATCCCCACGATGAGCGCCAGGGCAAGACCGATAGCGAGCACATCGCCGTCGACCTGGAATCGAAAGGCGCTCATCGAGAACTTCATCGGCAATCCATTGAAGATGAGACCTGCGGCCGATCCGGCGATCCCCCCGGCCAGGCTGAGCAACAAGCCTTCCAGCAGGAACCCGGCGAGCACCGCCGGTCGCCGATAACCGGTCACCTGCAGAACGGCCATCTCCCGGCTCCGACCCATGACGCTCGTGTGCATGGTGTTCATGCCCGCCATCAGGCCGCCGAAAACGAGCATCACCGTCATCATCACCGCGATCGCCTGGAGTGGTTTCAAACGCTCGGCCTCGGCACCGTAATAGTCGACCTCGGCATGGGAGGTGGTCCGGACATCGGTTCGGATCTCCAGATCGAACAACAGCTCCTCGAGGCCGGCGGCGTCCGCTGCCTGCATGACGAGTGCAGAGTAATCGGCTCTCTTGGCGGCGACCATCAGGTCCTCCAGCGGGGCCCAGATCTCTGCCTCGTGTGCGGTGCCGGGGGCCGACAGAATCCCGGTGATCTCCCAGCGCTGGCCCTCGAGTTCGAGGTGGTGGCCAACGGCCAGCTGGCCCTCCGGCAACCCCAACCGGGTCGCAACCAGGGGGCCAACGGCGATCTCGAACCCCCGCCGGGGGCGTCGTCCCCGGACGATTCTGACCTGGGGATGGACATCGTAGGCTACCTGGCGCACCCCGCGCGTGATGACCGGAACCGGCTCGCCGCTGCGCCCCACCAGCGAGACGAGCGAGTTGATGTAGACCTCGGGGCTGGTGCGGGCGATCCCAGGGGTGTTGCCGAGGATGTGAAGCGCTTGCGGATCGAGCGCACTGAACTCCATCGTCTCGGCACCCTTGCTGAGCACGAGGGCGTTCCGGGCATCGCCGGTCGCCGCCGTCGATGCGACCAAGCCGCGAGTCAGCCCCATCATCACGACCGATAGGTGGATCGCGAGACTGATGCCGAGGAGCGTGAGCAGGCTTCGCATCGGACGCTGCAGGATCGACTTCACGTTGTATTTGAGGGGCAAACGCATGTCAATCGACCCCCCTCAGCGCATCAACGATCGACCGCTTCGAGCAACCTCGGGCGGGGAAGTAGGCACCGGCGGTTGTCAGGATGAGCCCGATCACGAGCGCGCCCGCGGCGATCTGCCAGGTCAGCGTGGGATACATGGTGAACCCCTCCACGCTGATTGAGAGATGACCCAGATCGACCACCAGCCAGGCCACCCCAATGCCGATTACCGCGGCGGTAGCGCCCAGGATCGCGGACTCGGTCAGAATCAGGCGGATCACCATGTCGCTGTCGAACCCGAGCAGTTTCATCAGCGCCGTCTCTCGAAGCCGCTCACGCACGCTCATCGACACGCTGTTGGCCACGGCCGCCAGCAGCATGATGAGCGCGGCATAGGCGACGAGTTGCGCGAAGCGGACGAGCTCGCCGAAGCCTGAGATCTGATCGGCGATGAATCCTCGCTCCGGACCGCTTTGGGTCTGCTTGTCGTAGTTGGCGGTCATGAGATCGATCGCGGCGGCGGTGGCGCCGATGTAGGCGGGATCGTCGACCTCGACCATGAAGAGCGTGGCCACCCCGACCTCGTCGATCGAGGTCTCCAGGTATTCGCGATCGACCAGCACGACCTCTTCCAGACTGCTCCCCGGGGCACTGAAAACGCCCCGCACGGTGAAGGAGATGCCGCGCAGCTGAGGCAGCGTGACCGACTGGCCGGGGCGCCAGCCGTACCTGGCGGCCACGTTTCGACCCACGATGGCGGCCCC
>Ga0180432_10011533_pt1 | contig 10397 bp, 5 predicted proteins | sample SS_ome_10_FD_132414 | JGI IMG/M metagenome (GOLD analysis project Ga0180432, IMG submission 132414) | Hypersaline lake sediment archaeal communities from the Salton Sea, California, USA - SS_1_MS_2 metaG | ecosystem: Environmental > Aquatic > Non-marine Saline and Alkaline > Hypersaline >...
AACTTCCCAGCGGTCTTTGCTCAAATCATACAGTTCTTCTTCGGGACGTGATTGAGCCAGAAGCAGTGATTGAACGTCATCGAGTTTGTCCGCGGCATGAAGATAACGCAGCCTCTTCATAAACGACTTATGATCTTTGTATATACAAGGTTGCAAGTAGGGCCGTTTGGGGTAGAAGTTTCGGATATACTTATAGTTGCCCTTGCGGACACTGCGAATCCTGTCTACGGTCTCGTCACAGCGGTCACGGGCACATACCACATAATCTCTGGGCTGCGTCTGAGGACCAAACAACGGCCTTGCCTGCATATACTCAGGAACGTCGATCCCCGCGAAATACAACGAGGTGGCCGCCATGTCGATATGCGTAATCACGTCGTTGCGAATCTGCCCGGATGAAACGCGACCCGGGGCCCAAACCACAAAGGGGATATTTGTTCCCTCGTCATAGAGGAATTGCTTGCCCCTTGCCTGGCTGATTCCGTGGTCCGTGATGAAGAAGATGACCGTGTTATCAAGAAGACCCTCTTTCTTTAGTCGCCGCAGAATAAGTCCGACTTCTTTGTCGGTGTATTGCACACTGTTCAAATATTCGGCCCAGTCCTTACGAAAAACAGGATCGTCAGGATAATACGGGGGTAGACTCACCTGATCCGCAGTGACCAAATCGTTCAGCCCCGCTTCAACTTCAGCGTACCACGCCGGGACATTTCTCAACTTGCCGCCGCGCAGTTGAACCTGGGCAAAGAACGGCTGTCCCTGTTTGCGCCCTGACCAGTCCGGAGCATCGTAGAGCGCTTTCATATCATACTCAAAATCATAGTCCGTCTTGCCGAAATTCTTGAACATCTGGTTTGTATTGCAGGTGTAATACCCCACCTCCTTGAACAGTTCCGGAATCAATCTCACATGCGCAGGCAGATGATGTTTGATCGTGCCACGACCCGTATAGTGGTGTTGACAGCCAATGCTCGTCTGGTACATCCCGGTAATCAGCGCGGAACGGCAGGGCGAACAGACCGGGCTCGATACGTAGGCGTTGCTGAAGGCCGCCCCTTCTCTGGCTAACCGGTCAACATGAGGCGTGTGAACCAGTGGTTGCCCCTGATAGCCAAAATCACAGGACATGTCCTCGACAATGATCCAGATAATATTGGGTCTTTCAGCAGCCAACGCCCCAGGGACTGTTGCAACAATCAGCAACAAGGCAATCAACGATTTAAATCGAGAATAGTTCATAATATACCTGGCATGCTTTCTTATGTTATCAACGATCATTTGCCACCGAAAACATCTGTTCGACATGTAGATTAAGGTCAGTAAATAGGGGTACGACTTTCTGTAAGCTCGTACGCACCAAAAAGACGGTCACCGTTTGCCGCCTCCGGTCAACCTGGAAACGCGGCCCCGACGCGCCGCTGATAAAAACGAGATCGGCCAGGCCATTCTCATCAGGGAAACCCCGGTGCCATCCCAATCCAGGGGCCCTAAAGCGTTCTTCCGGTATCTGCAATCTCCTCTGCTCGGTTACAGACGCCTTGGAAAGGATTTGCTTTCCGTTGTATACGCCGTCGTTCAGATGCATCTGACCGAACACCGCCATATCGTCCAGCGTGGATCTCAGCGACCCACCCACCAGGATGAAAGGGCGTTCCGGCGTGGGCGCAAAGGTCGTATCATTCATACCCATGGGGCGAAACAAGGCGTCCTGTGCAACCTTCTCGAACGACTGGTCGCCAAGAGCGGCCTCCGCGACGCGGCCCGCCACGCAGTATCCGATCCCGGAGTAAGTCCATTTCGTTCCAGGCTCGGATATGAGTTCGTACTGCGCAGCGCCAAGGACCGATTCTTCCAGGGTCTGGCTAAAATCGCGGATGAGCCCTATCTTCTCGCGACTGATCCCCTTGTTTCCCCAAAAGCCCGCCATGTGCGAAAGCACGTGGCGAATGGTCATCGGCCGCGCGGGCGTCTCGCTGCCTTTTGCCCGTATCCCTTTGAATTCCGGCAGGTATTTCTCCACCGGATCTTCCAAATCCAGCTTTCCCTGCTCAGCCAGGGCCATGATGACGGATGCGGCAAAGGGTTTGGAGACCGATGCCAGCGGAACCCGTTCGTCCGTTGTGAACTTTCCGTGCGCCCTTCGATATACTACTTCTCCCTTGTGTGCGACAAGAAAAGAGCACCCTTTAATCGTGCCTTTATTTATGAAATCGGTCATGATTTTGTCAAGGCCACCCAGGTCCGCTTCGGTAATTCCATGCGAACTTAGATCCGTCGCATCAGGCAGGTTCACCTCTGCTCCGAAAACGGGCAAGCTCACAGCCAGACACGTTAGAAGGGGGATGCAGATTAGCAAGTTTTTCTTAATCATCTCTTCTGCTCTCCTTGTGTTATTGTGAAAACCTACTATTTCGTTAAAGGGACCTGGTTTCTATTCTTCCTTGCGCTTATTTCGCCAACTCCGCGACTTCTGTAGCTGTAAGGGCACGTGCCCAGACAAGAACTTCGTCGATTGAGCCTACAAATGGCTTGACACCAAATTTAGCTTGCATGAACTTTCCGTAGGAAGACCTGCCAACCTCGTGTCCTCCCCCCCCGACGCTAACCTTGTTGACCATGCTGACGTTGATTCGTCTGTCTTGTCCAATGACTTCGGATTCGACGGGTTGGCCGTCGACGTAGAACTGGACTTCGGATAGCTTGCAGTCTTTCCTGGGCATGGACGCAGCGATATGGTGCCACTTAGCGTCGTTGAGTTTCTCGCTCTTGGCGATCAAGCGCATATCGCCCGCTATCAGGAGCTCCGGCTTAGCATCGTTCAGGTTGAGGTTCATGATTCCACGCGGTAATGCTCCCCTTCCTGTGTTGATGAGAACCATGTCATCTTCCGATGAGGTCTTCATCCATAGAGCGTAAGAGACCACGTTTCCATAACTGTGCGGCCCCGCTCCGTAAACGGCCATCTGACTTTTGGGAGTGAACACACCGGCTTTGCCCCGTGGCCCCTCGGCCAATACTATATTGCCGTTTTGGGCATCGTAGTTGCGCCCGAACGCGCCTTGGTTCCGGAAGGAACGGTCGCAGGTGACTCCTCCAATTTCAACCTTGCTCTTGAACGGATTTCCGCCTTGACGCAGTGAAAAACCGAGGACGATCCGATCCTTCATGGCGAAGTTCTCTTCAAAATCAAAATGAATCATCGGGGCCTCGCGGTCGAGAAAGGTAAACTCACCCTCATCTCGGAACGTCTTTTTACCCGATGTCTTATCAATTACGAGTCGCCCGTATTCCTCAAACTTCCCGTCGCTGGCCTTGGGCGATATCTGGTTGTAAAGCGTAAGGTCTATCACATCATCCGTCACATCGACCGTGGCGAAGTTGTTGACATATCGGCCGCGCGTGACGACTTGGACGAGATCGGACTTGGGATCCTTGGTCACGGTGTTGGAGTGCACTTCACCGGCAAAGTAGATATCGACCTTGTGCTTGCGGAGCGTGTTCCAAAAGTCGCTTTTCATCTCATCGTCCATGAGCATGCCGCTGCTGTTGACTCTACGGACGGGCTGGAGCACCGGGAGGTGGGCCTGAACGAAGATGTGCTTGATGCTCGCATCTTTGCGGGCCTCGGACAGGACGTGATCCAACCACTCAAGGTGTTTGCCGACTACTGTGCCGGTGACGCTTCCCTGAGGGCCAATCGTCTTATCCGGGTCTTCCTGATAGAAGGCATCGACCGTAACGAACAGGACGTTCTTATGCTGGTAGGCGAAGGATGTCCCTTCATACTTCGTGCCCAGGGGCCGCGAAGGTGCCTTGCCGATTGGTTTGTCGTACATAAATTTCCCGCCGTCGGGGTCGACGTTGAACCCATTGGCAAATGCTTCGCGAAATTCCTCCTGATGTCTGGAGACGGCGTTTCCGACCGGCCATGGGTTATCGCCCACCTCGTGGTCGCCAACCGCCATCAGAATCGTGGGATATCCCGCTTCCTCGAATGCGTCAACCATGCCCGTGTAGCAGAGATCGCCGGCCTGGAGGATAGCTTCTGCCGGCGTGAGTTCCGGATTGAAACTCTTGATGAATTGCTTCGTGTCCCAATGTCCTCGACAGGCGTCACCGGGCATCATGATAAGTTCGCCGCCGTAATTGTCCTTGAGCATTTTGAGGGAAGCGAGGTTTTGCTCGGCCATCCCGGGAAATATGTTCGGTTGAACATATATCTCCGCCGCATGCCAATCGGCCAGATTGATGAAACGCCACGGCTGCTCGGCGCGGACTTTATTCTGCATCAGCAAGCAAAGGATGAGGAGGCAGGCTTTTCTTTTCATTTCAGTTTTTCCTTAGAATCTTTTTTTCTTCCTTGAGCGCATGCGGGCTATGATCTGTTTTATGACTTGGTCGTGGAAGGCTGGGTCCAAAGCGGGGTCGTCGGTTTCGTGTCGCCAGGCTTCGAGCGCCGTCTTCATCCGTTGCTCGACTTCAGCGTACTCGGCCGTTCCAGCCAGGTTGTGGAATTCCCAGGGATCGTTCTCAAGGTCGTAGAGTTCGAACTCGGGCGGTTTGGCAAAGGTGTCGAAGGCTTTGCGGATATCGGTTCCGGCGTAGCGTTCCTCACGCGAGGTCACATAGCCAATGTCGCCGTCGATCGCTGTCTTGCGGGACACCGAATCGGCGAGCAGGCTGTGGATCAGTTTGTAACGGTCGTCGCGGATCGCGCGCTGCGGGAACCATGGCGGGCCGTGCAGGTGGTATTCGCCAACGAGATACTCGCGCCACGGCGCGTCGGCGTTTGCGAGCACAGAGCGAAGCGAGCGACCGTGCCTCTCAATATCGGTAGTGGCGCCGGCGGCGTCGATGATCGTCGGCAGGATATCGACTGTTGAGACCATGGCGCTGCTGCGCATCGGTTTCGAGACGCCGGGCCAGCGGACGAGGAAGGGGATTCGCAGGCCGCCTTCGTAGGTGGTTGATTTGCCGCGGTCGAAGGGGGGGCCGTGGTCGCCGATGAAGATTACCAGCGTGTTATCGGCGTGTCCGTGGCGTTCCAGTGTTTCGAGTAGCAGGCCCACACCAACGTCGAGTCGCTTGACGGAGTTGTAATAGCCGGCGACGCGTTTGCGTTGCTCGGGCGTGTCTATTCGTTGAAACGGCAGGACGGTCTTTTCACTTGGTTCGACGAGCGTCTCGGGGATGCCTTTAACGCGATCGCGAAATGACCAGTCGCCGATCGTATTCGACTTCGTACCCCCCGGGCGATAGGCGTGCGGGTCGGTGTAGTTGACCATCAAGAAGAAGGGTTGGTCACCGGACTGGCTCATGAACTTGGAGGCACGTTCAGCAACAAGTTTCATATCCAGCGCATCAATGTGGCTCCCACCGTGGTAGTCGAACTTGAACGAATTGCCTGGGGCGACGTGAAGCTTGCCGATGATCCCGGTTCGGTAACCTGCGCGCTTGAGGATGTTGGGGAGGGTGGCGTCGTGCAGGTGTGGGTGCAAGGCCAAGCCGGGAACGGCGGTAAGCCCATATTGGCCGTTCCCGTGCGGATAGAGTCCGGTGAACATGGCGCTGCGCGAGGGGCTGCACGAGGCTTGCGCGACGTAGGCGACATCGAACTGGACGCCGCTCGCGGCGAGGGCGTCGATCTTCGGAGTCTCAATGACGGTGTCGCCGTAGCAACTGAGTTGGAGGCCGAGGTCGTCGGAGGTGATGAACAGGACATTGGGCCGCGCGGGCGAGCTTTCCGATCGCCGCAGTCCAGCGGTGCAGGGCGCGATAAGCGTCAATGTAATTGCTGTGATGATTGTTGTCAGGAATTTCATTTCAATTGTTCCTCTTTTGCTTTCTCAATTCATCCAGGCGCAGCTTGCCGTCGCCATTTGAATCGATCTTCTTGAACCGTTTGGTCAGGGCGGGGACGTTGCGCCCCTCGGGATTGCCGATGAATTCCGCCAGCGTGACATATCCGTCGCAATTCCGGTCCCGGTTCTTGAAGAACTGTTCATGCGAGCGGCGTCTTGGCGCTGGGGTGGGAGCAGTCTTTGGGGGGTGGGGCTTCGCACTAACCAGAATCTCGGAACGTCCACCGCCGGGGTAGTCCGCGTTGATGTTGGAGAAATGGTCAACCAGCTCCGTTTTGAGCGAGGCGTAAACCTCGGGGAGCTCCGTTCGCAGATCATTCTTCTCGCCGACGTCTTTACTGAGGTCGAAGAGGGCGAGATCGGTGTGCTCCAGTTCGGCGACAAGGGAATCCCAATCCGGGGAGTGCTCCCTCCCGATATTGCTCCATAGTTTGTAGTCGCCCTTGCGGAGGCCGATGTTGCCCCACAGCTCAAATATCATGGTTCGCTCCGGGATGGCTTCCTTCCCGGCCGAAAGCATGTGCGGCATCAGAGACATCCCGCGAACCGGGTTCTTACCATTCATTTCCGGAACAGGGATCATGGCAGCGTCCAACAAGGTGGCAAAGATGTCGCAATGCATCACCTGATCATCCGAAATCATGCCTCGGGGCAGTCGGCCTTTCCAGTTCATCAGGAACGGTACGTTCAGCCCGCCCTGATACGTTGTCGCCTTGCCTCCCCGAAACGGACCGTTATTGCCGGGAAACCTGCCACCAGCAGCGTCCTCTTCCATGGTGCAGCCGCCATTGTCGCTGACGAAGACGATGAGAGTCTTTTCGGCGACGCCCAGCTCATCTAACAGGTCGACCAGCCTGCCGATGTTGTGATCCATGTGTTCGAGAATGGCGACATAGTCGCTGCGCAGGAAACTGACACCCCGATCGAGGGCCTTGTTCACCCAGGCCTCGGGCGCGGAGGCCGGCTTCGATTCATCGATGCGAAGCGGACCGTGCACGGCGTTGTAGGCGAGGTAACAGAAGAAAGGGGCATCCTTGGCGGCATTCTCTCGAATGAACTTTTCAGCCCATTGAGTGAACAACTCGGTCGCGTGCCCTTTGGAGGTGCGATCCGGTTCGCGATTGTGCAGGATCTTTGACCTTCCTTCGGTAATCCAATACGGGTGGGCTCCTCCGAGAAACCCGCGAAACTCGTCGAACCCGCGGTCGTTCGGAACTTCCCCGTCCAGCGAGCCCAAGTGCCATTTGCCGAAGGCTCCAGTTTTGTAGCCGGCTTCGGCGAGATGCTCCGAGAGCATTTTTACATCGCGCTTGATACCGCGATATCCCGGCGATCCGAGCGGCTGTTTGCCGGGGCCGCGCCACATGCCGTTCTCCGTCGAGTATTGACCGGTGAACATGCAGGCACGAGACGGCCCGCAGAGCGGGACGGTATGGTAGTTCGGAAACCGCGCACCTTTAGCCGCCAGAGCGTCCAAGGTCGGAAGGCACACCTCGGTTTTGTTCCAATTCGACGGCAAGTCACCCCAGCCATGATCGTCGGAAACAATGAACAGAATGTTGGGCCGAGCGGCCGGGGATTCCGATCGCGAGATGGAACGCCGCAGTTCTTCGGCGCGGACTATGCTCTGCATCAGCAAGAGCGCTGCGATGACTGTTGTCAGGATTTTCATTGCACGTTTTCCTTGTCCATGTGCTGGCGTTTACTTCGCGCTCTTCAATGTCGGGTCATAGGTGATGTTACATTTTACGAGGCGTCGGTTCAAAACATCCATGACAAACAGCTTGTCCTTCCATACCGCCAGACTGGAAATGCTTCCGAATGGCAGCTCGGGGTGCGGATACTTGCTGCCCTTTCCTTTGCAGTCCGCGTTGCCATAGCTGCCGAATTCACCAACGAGCTTGCCCGTCTCCGTATCAATAACCTGGACGCTGTATTTAGTCGCCATATATATGTAGCCTTTGTCATCCAGCGCCTGGTTGACCCGGTGGGTGCTGCAAATACAGTGAGGATTCGGCGGGATGAAACCCATTCCATGATTGCCGTCCCATGGCCGCGACCAAAGCGCTTCTCCGCCGGTTGGCGCAAACTTCGACACGGCAAAAGGCCTCATCGGCCACCGCCTTGGCGCTCTGGCTTTGGCTCGGTCGACACGTTTTTCGGGAGGTCTACCGTCGGCGGGAATGTGGACGATGTACAAGTAGCCCTGCTTATCGACCTGAATGCCCCTCACACTGGTAAGATCCAGCAGCCCTTTCTGCTTCAGTTTGCCGGTGGAATCATAGACGTCGAGTTGCCGGTGCAAGCCATAGCGCGGCAGCATCATCCCCGATTCTACGTACCGGTCTTGCTTCTTGGCATAATAGATATTGCCTTCACTATCCACGTCCATCCCGGAGTAAACATCCCACCAGCATGTAAATCTCTTCCCGGGGTTCTTGTAAAATCGGCCTTTGATGGGAGTCCTATCCACGAACAATTCGTTCTTTCCCGTGGAAGCGAAGGGAACCGGCTTGCCGGCGCGGTCGAAACGCAGAATGCTGATGCCTTGCTCACCGAGTCTCCATCGGTAGACCCTGCCATCCTTTCCGAATATGGAATCCAGGAACAGGGGTTCCTCCGGATGAGGGAAACCGCGCTCGAGATTGGTGGCGCCCCACGGCGAGATAAGTCCACTCTCCTCGATATCAATGAAGTATGGGTCCCATTTCTTCAGGATGTTCCCCTGTTGATCCAGGCGGTACGCGGTGCCGAACTTCTTGTGGCGGTATCTGGCATCGTCTTCCACATACACGTGTCCCGTTTCAGGATCGATATTCAGGATGGGCATACCACTGTCTTGTCGCGGATTGGACAGCGTGCTGCCATCATCCTGCCATTGCGCCTGCAAAGAAAGGTCTTCACCTGACAGTTGCTGCAGACTTCCCGGCCCACCGCCGTTGGCCACCCAGACCAGCGGCGGCGACACGCCGGCATCGACCGTTATCTGCATAACATACGTATGGACGGGGGCGGATTTGGCCAATAGCTCCGGCGTCTTCCAGCTTTGCAACTTGATCACTTTTCGTGGAGGCGGAGGCTCTTCAAAGGCCGCGGCATGCAATGCATCCTGTACGAACCTTATGCTGCCTTCAGTTCTCAGGTCTTCAGGCCGCTCTTCGGAACCGAGGAGCACATAGAGACAGTTGTCACGGTCCATGGCCAACGCGGTCGGATCCAGGATCCGATGCTTCTTTCCCTTGTCCATATAGTGCGCGATCGAGGCGACCACCTCGCCGTCTATTGTGCAAACCTGAATGCGGTTGTTCCCCGCATCCGCAACGATAATATGATCCCCGTCCACGACAATCCCGCTGGCCTGCTTAAACCCGCCTACAATGCCCTGTTTCTCAGCTTTTGGGCCGGGTTTCAGCCCGAGTTTCCACACGTAAGCGCTCCGGTCTCCCTCTACCGGGAAATGGTAGCGTGCCTTGTTCACCCCCCCCCTCCAAGTTGTAGTGGTGGTAACGCGACTCGAAGGAACTTTGCCCTCCCGATATATACAGCGAACCGTCAGGGCCAAAATGAAAATAGGGATAGCGCAGGGAATCGAAGGGCAGGTAATTAACGATGGCACTGCCCGGTCTACCTGTATAACTCGCAGTACCCGTATTCCAGCCCTCTTCGGGCAGACTGCCATCGGTCCCAATTCTCATGAGCTTGCCCCGGTAGAGGTCCGATATAACCAGGTCGCCATCGGGCGCCAGCGCAATCTTCTTATGGGAATCCCAGAATGAGCCATAAAACGATGGCTCGCCCCAACTCAGGTCAAACTTGGGAACAATCAATTCGGTTCCGTCCTCCCGCACGACCTCCTCGCATATGTCCCGGACGCTTGAATAAGGCAACGTGGGATTAAGCGGCATAATGGTTCTCAAATACGCCCCGCTCCGGTCAAAGACGCGCACTTCCCCCACGCCTCCGACCCTCTTGGGCTCGCACAGCACATAGAGTTCGCCTTTCTTCTCATCAACCGTAAGATCCCATATGATCCCACACGCATGAGGATCACCATCGAGCAGGAAGCTTTCAAGTTCCAGCCGCACCTCGCCCGTCGTGCAGGGATGCGCAGAACCGGGCCCAAGCTGTATCGCCTGCTTCCCGCTTTGCTCTGCCGATGTCTGGCCGGTAAAAAGCACCAGGACCAGAATGGCGGCTGCAATATACTGAAATGAGGTTGTCTTTATGCTTCGCAGATTAGTCATAATAAATGTCTCCTTTTCTGTGTATAGCTAAACATCATTTTTCTGTCTTGCTGAAGACTTCATCAAATGGCAATTGATTTTCGCCTGTCGTCCAGGCTATTCCCCGAAACAACAGCTTACGGAACAAAAGGTTGTCGAAGGTCTTGGCGCTATGGCCCGGCACACAGCCGAAGACGCGGCCCTCGCCCAGTTGGTAACACCAGAACATTGGTTGGGCGGCCCTGGGCGTGCTGCGTTTCTTTGCCTTGTCTTCCATGGACGTGGCCAGCACCGTCACGCTCTCCATGATAGG
>Ga0180432_10011534_pt1 | contig 10397 bp, 9 predicted proteins | sample SS_ome_10_FD_132414 | JGI IMG/M metagenome (GOLD analysis project Ga0180432, IMG submission 132414) | Hypersaline lake sediment archaeal communities from the Salton Sea, California, USA - SS_1_MS_2 metaG | ecosystem: Environmental > Aquatic > Non-marine Saline and Alkaline > Hypersaline >...
CGCAAAACCGCCGAAAGGGGCCATGATTCTGCTGCCGTTCAAAGAGGGAGTGAAGGCCGACCTAAGCGGCTGGACGAACACCGAGTGGAAGGCCCGCCCAAACGGCGTCATGGAATGCGCCAAGGGCAAAGGCGCGAACAAGACCAGGCGAGAATTTAGCAATATCAAACAGCTTCACGTTGAATTCAGGCTCCCGCTCGAACCTACCGGCCGCGGCCAGCACAGAGCCAACAGCGGCGTATACGTCCTTGATGCGTATGAAGTGCAGATTCTGGACTCCTTCGGCATCATGCATACCAGCGGTGACTGCGGAGGGATATATAATCTCAAACGCACGACGGTCAACAAGTGTCTGCCGCCTCTGACGTGGCAAACGTATGACATCACGTTTCGGCCCGCTCGACTGGACGACAGCGGCAAGGTGAAAGAATTGCCGGAAATGACGGTAGTCTTTAATGGCACCACGATTCATGAAAAGCTGAAAATCCCGAAAAACAGGCATCGAACGAAGGGGCCGATTCAGCTTCAGGATCATGGCCACAATATTCAGTTCAGGAACATCTGGCTTGTTGAGGGGCAGTAAACCACATTTTGACGAAGTTGCAGCGCTTGTATTGACAGGCAAGCAAGGCAAATACTATGAAGTACCAGATTTTAGGGACAGGTCTATGAAGAGTAGTGCGACTTTGAGAATACTGATATTAATGACACTTGCGCATTCGGCATACGCCGGACAGGCGGGCAAAGGCCCCGTGAAGGTCTTCATCCTGGCGGGGCAGTCGAACATGCAGGGCGCCGGGGTTATCCGGAGCGATGCACGGCGGAATGAAGGAAAAGGAACCCTGGAATACATGGTCAAGAATCCCAACACTGCCGAACGCTACGCACATCTGATAGATGACCAGGGCCGGTGGATCGTGCGCGATGACGTTTGGATCTGGTATCTGGGACGCAAAGGCGGTTTGAGTGTCGGTTACGGGGCAAGTGAGGACAGGATAGGCCCGGAGCTTCAATTCGGGCATGTCATCGGCGATTACCTGGACAACCAGGTGCTGCTGATCAAGATTGCATGGGGCGGCAAATCTCTTGCGAAGGATTTCCGCCCGCCGAGTTCGGGCGGCCAGGTCGGTCCCTATTACACCGAGATGCTAAAGCACATTAAAGACGTTCTGGCCGACGTAAAGCAATTCTTCCCCGATTACGACGGCAAGGGCTACGAGCTTGCGGGATTCGGCTGGCATCAGGGCTGGAACGACCGGGTGAATCAGGGTTTTAACGATGAGTATGAGAAGAATCTTGCAAATTTCATACGTGACGTGCGTAAGGAGCTCGGAGTTAAAGACCTTCCTTTTGTTATAGCCGAGACCGGCATGAGCGGCCACCAGGAGCGGCATCCGCGGGCGTTGTCGTTAATGCGTGCTCAGGCCGCAGTCGCCGAGTATGATGAGTTCAGGGGAAACGTGGCTTTCGTCGGCACAAAGGATTTCTTCAGGCCAAAGGAAGTCTCGCCTTCCGGCCAGGCTTATCATTGGAACACCAACGCCGAGACCTATTTCCTGATCGGTAACGGCATGGGTGAGGCGATGCGGCGGTTGTGCGAATCCGGCAGAACAAGATAGAAGCAGAAAATTGGGTGTGTTAGAGCAGCTTCAGGCTCGCCGAATGCGATGTTGTATGGAAATCGCATCAAAGCTCTTACCTCGCGTCCGGAGATTATCGTTCGTGCTGAGCTTATAGTTATCAGCGGGCTGGGTGATTAGTATTGACAATTTCTGAATATTCTGCTTAAATCTCATTTGTATAAGCCAGCGTGGGAGTTTGCCCATGATTGGTATCAGAGAAGGAAGAAATGCCTGATTTTGACAGAAGGAAATTCGAGGAGTGCTGGAGGGCCACGGAGGTTATCCGTGAGTACCAGCGCATGCTCTTTACGTTCGGGGATATGGAAGTGCCGTACGTGCTAATCACCGAACACGGCCGTTTCAAGGACAGGGCGGTCATAACCAAGGGTGTCGTAATGCTTCAAAGGCCCCAGATACTTCTGCCCTCACAATACGGCGGGCCGGAGTTCCAGGAAGGCTTCGAGCATGCGGACGCTATTCCGCCCGAGGCGGCGTTTCTGCTCAGAGCAATGCAGTTGCCCTATTCCAAAATCAGCAACAGGCCCGTCGCCGATGAATATATGGAATACGGCAGCCTCCAGAGCGTGCTGGATAAGTTCGACCGGGAGATGGAAAGCCGCGAGGACACCGAAACCGGACTGATAAAAGGCCCCCCCGAAGGGGCGGATGTTTCACTAATGAGGTATTCGCTGGGGCTGGCGATCAAATCGGCGCCGGGAAACGTCAAAGAATTTTTCGAGCACCTCAAACGGCAGAGAGGCGAGCCCATAAGGCCCGATGAAAGAATCACAGACGAGGATATAGGGAGGCTGTTCGAGTAGCTCTTTAGACGGGGTGAGATGCGGCGTTTTTGTCTTAACCGGTCCGGCCTGCAGGCGGCATTTGCCGATTTATTTCAATATCTAAGTCAAGGCATCACAGTGGTTTGTCACTCCGCCGTAGAAATTTTTCCTAAAATCTGCTATAATAAGAGTGTGGATAGTGAAGATGAAAAGTATGGACATGAACAATTCATATAGGGGTTGGTTTTTACTGCTGTTGATCGTCGTATCCTTGACCACAGTCGTTCAGGCGGCTCATCCCGGCTGGCGACGGCAGGCGGTTGACTGGCGCTCCACAGGCAATGGCCGCATAACCGGTATAAGGCATCCGGAAAATGCGGAGCCTCCACTGGCCTGCGAAGCAATAGGGCGGCAACCGAGAGTCATGCACAAGGTTGCCCAGTCAACGCAGCCCAATTCGGCTGTTTCACTAATGGGCCTGCTGTCGACGCCGACGGTGAGAGTGAATGTCATAGATTCGCCACCGATAGCCGGTTTTGTGCCCTGGATTGCAGTGGGGGTTACCGACAAGCGTTCCGATGATTTCGACTGGGCCGCTCAAGCGCACATGTCCGTTGTAGGCAATCCCCTTACGAACAGCCCTCAGGCTGACTTTGCTATCGGCTTGTTCGATACGGGCGCCAGCGTCCATTTGATGGGCTACGAGGCGGCAGTGAGAACGGGTATCTACGACGCCGATCTTCTGACTCCGAGCGAGATCGAGCTGATTGGGGCGGTGAACTCGGTTTTTGCCGGGGTAAGCCACCCTCTTGCTGTTTTCATTGACGGACTTGCTGCCATTGATGCAAACGAAATGACGCTGGACAGTTCGAATATGATCGGTCAGAGCAATGTCTCAATTGTCGTCGGCGAACAGCCCGATCCCGGCCGACCGGACCTGCCGACCGCTATAGGTGCGCCGATGAGCGTTAACTTCGTGACGGTCATCAATAACGATATTCCGGTCACAGTAACGTATGACGGCAACGATTACACGGGGCCCGACATAAGATTTTACGATCATTTCGATTCCCGGATACCGGCATACGAGAACACCATTCCACTGAATTTGATTCCTTCCGGTGCATACGACGTGCAGTACATAATTGATCTTGAGGGAATTATGGAATTTGTCTTTCGCCCGGGTAGTCCCTCCACGATTATAGGGAATCTGGCTCAGAGCCTGTTCTTTGTTAACAGCGTCGACCTGAGACAGGGCGACCGCGGCGCAATCGACAGGCAGCGTTTCATGGTCGATACCGGCGCCCAGATCACGGTGATAAGCTCGGGTGTCGGCTCGCGTCTCGGCCTGGATCCGGCCAATCCGGATTTCGAGGTCGATATCCAGGACGTCACGGGCGAGGTTACAATTCACCCCGGCTTCTATATCGACTCGCTCGAGATACCGGCACTCGGCGACTGGCTCAGCTTTACAAATATTCCGGTCGTGCTTCTCGACGTCGATTCGCCCGAAGGCGGCACGCTCGACGGGATAATCGGCATGAATTTGTTTACCAATTTCAACCTGGTGCTAAGAGGCGGCGGCCTGTTCGGGCAGGACCCTCCCTCTCTTGAGTACGAGTTCATTCAAAGGTCTCTTATTGGCGATATCGCTCCCGAGGGGGGTGATGGAATTATTGATTTCCAGGATTTCGCCGCTCTTGCAAATGCCTGGCTGGCGACTCCGGAATCGCCCAACTGGAATCCCGAGGCGGACCTGGCGCCGCCGGAGAACCCTGACGGCATTATCGACATCAATGATCTGAAGGTTCTCCTCGACCTCTGGCTCGATTCAAGTGCACAACAATCATAGCGGCAACCCATCAAGCCTTTGGCAAGATTTTATTGGTACTACTCGTCGGTGTTTAACCAGTTAAAAGCCAATCCCATTCCATCCGACTACGCTCAGAGTTTACCCTGAGCTTGTCGAAAGGGCCGGGCTTCTATAAAGGACAATCGTAATCCTGGCCCTGGTTGCATTGCAGATACCATGCTTGTGTAAACTCATATTGCTAATCATGTTTCTTCCAAACTGGTCACGCAATTGTTTGACTTTGTCCCGCCCTGGCAATATCATGTGCTGACTTCTGTTTTCGTTTAGTCTTCAAAAGGTTGACCGGATGCGATTTGTTCTGGATTTGCTTTACCTCTTAGCCGCGATTGCGTACAGCCCCTTGGTTGTATACCGTGCCGTCAGACATAACCGCTACCGGACCGGCTGGGCTGAGAGATTCGGCAAAATCACCCGCAGAGAGCCCGGCAGGAAATGCATCTGGCTCCACGCCGTGAGCGTGGGCGAGGTAAATGCCGCCAAGACCGTGATTCAAGAGCTCAAAAAAAAGTTCTCCGATTACGAAATAGTTGTCAGCACCACTACCGACACGGGTTTCGCCCGGGCGGGCAGCCTGTTGGGTGAGGATCATCATGTTTTCTATTTTCCCTTTGATTTCTCGGCGGTCATACGCCGCGCCTTTGCCAACGTCAGGCCGGACATCTGCCTGCTGATGGAGCTGGAAATCTGGCCAAATTTTATCAGCACCGCCCATCGGTTAAACATCCCGGTGGTGGTGGTCAACGGAAGGATAAGCGACAGGAGTTTCGGCGGGTATAAGAGAATAAAGCCGTTTACAAAAACCATTTTCGGCAAGATCGATCTAATTCTTGCACAAACGCAAGAGTACGCTCAGCGTTTCAGACAAATCGGCACAGTTCCGGACAATGTAGTCGTCACCGGCTCGCTCAAATACGACACGGCTCAGATTACCGACAAAGTGGAAGGCTCGGAAGCTCTGGCCGGGCAGCTCAGTATCGGCGACGAGAGGCTGTGGGTAGTCGGCGCCACCGGCCCCGGCGAGGAGCAGATGATCCTGAATGTCTACAAGCAACTTATCGAGCAGGGTCGGTTCGCCGATCTTCGGCTTGTGATTGTCCCGAGAAAACCCGAGAGATTTGACGAAGTTGCCCGGATGATTGAAGAGGCGGGCTTCGAGTTTGTCCGTTACAGCTCGATCAAGAATACCGATGCCGGACCGGCTCAGAAAGTCCCCGTTATTCTCGGCGACACGATGGGCGATCTGAGAAAATTCTACTCGCTTTCGACAATCATTTTCGTAGGCCGATCTCTCGTGCCGATGGGAGGCTCGGACATGATGGAAGCGGCCGCACTGGGCAAGTGCACGATCTTCGGCCCGCACGCGTTCAACTTCAGACAGACCGTCGATGCTCTGCTGGCCGAGGAGGGCGCTATTCTGGTTGCCGATGAGCGGGAGTTGTTGCAGACAATGCAAAAATGCCTTTTCGATCCGGACTACGCACAGGCGATAGCTCACAACGGGCGGCAGGTAATAAAGAAGAACCAGGGAGCAACCGAAAAGACTGTCAGGCAGATCGATAAGATCCTCAAAAGTGTGTGACCGACCGTTCCGCCGAGATGCTGTTTACTGAAGCTGCTCGATCAGTTTGCCGTTTTCCATTCTGTATATAGTTTTAATACCCCGTAACCGAGAGGGACGCTCGAATAGCAATCCGGGCCACTTTTCATGTGGCTGTATCGAAGTAAGATTGACAGTAATGGTAAATGGTTTTTCTGTTTCGTCCCGTGGTAATGTTTTGATCCTTATCAAAGACGGAACGAAAAAGCCGTCGGATATTTCTTTGTACCTGTCCAGCTCGGCAGTGGCGGCCGCCCGGCCCTCGGAATCGAATACTTCAATAACTCTGACTCGATAGTCGCAGCAGTAGATGTGGAGTTTCCTGGTTGTCACGCCTTGCTCTTTTTTGGTCAGTATGTCGTAGGCGCCCTCGTTCGACAAAGACCAATCCCCTTCTGTGTCGATTTGACTAATGCCGAGGGCTTCGAGCATGTTCCTGGGATTTATCACGGGCCCACCGGCCGAATCCTGCTCGGACCACATGCCCCAGATGTGAACGCTGATTTCCTTCGGCCGTATCGTCAACCAGAACTTCTCTTCATCCGAGCCGAGCATAAACGCTTTTGCCATTATGCTTTTATCGCCCTGTAAATAGATTTCGGCAGGGGGGTTGCCCCTGAGCTTGACGTCGAGGCTTTCCCTGCGTGGCTTCTTCTTTCCTTCTACATAAAACTCAAGAATGCTGTTTCCGTGCGCTTTCAAGGGCACGGCACTTTGTGATTGCGCCTGCAAAGCGTCCAGCGCGTCGTCCACGGATGGCTTGCCGGGGCAGACTTTCGTAGGCTTTTGAATCTGAGGCGTGCAGCCTGCGAGAACAACTATTGCGGTAACGATGAGTATGACGAGTTTCGCCGGCATATCGTACAGGCTCCTTCTTTGGTTCCTAAGTTTATGTTGTTCGTGTAGTGAGCATTGCGGGCTTATAAATCAGTATGGAGAATCTCGCCAATTTGCGACGACAACTGCTCGATCTGCTCCTCATCAAGATGCGGATTCACAACTTCGACCGTGTTTCCGGCGGATTTATCGCCCGGTATTCTCAATCGCCAGATTTCTTTGCCTTCTTCGATCCTGCTCTCGTCGTATTTCAGAAGCCTCTTTCTCATTAATATCAGAGTCAGGACGAAGCGGAAGTTCACCTTTTCCTGATCGGTTTCATTTGCAAGACGCTCGAAAAAGGTCATCAACATCTGATCGTCGACGAACAACTGCTTCTTTTGGCCCGGCTCCGGCAATTTGGTTTTCCAGTAGCAGAAAACCTGCGGATTCTCAGTCTCGAAGTATTCGGCGCAGAAGTCCCTTCGTTGCAGCCCCTCCCCGGTCTCAACCAGCGCGCCGAAATACTCTTCTCCGTGCTCGATTTTTCTGCCGCTGCCATAACATTGGCCCAGCGGCTTATTTATTTCCCAGTCGCCCATATTCGTTTTTGCCTATCCGCTGTGAGCGTTGACGCACAGACTATTCAAACTTTATCCACTCCTCGACACTTTGAACCGTTTTGGGACCTATACCTTTAATACTCTGCAAATCCCCGCCTTCTTTGAAGGCTGGTATTCGATTGCAGTTGTCCCGGTATGCTACGATTGCCCCGGCTCGCTGTGGTCCAAATCCCGGCAACCTGGCGAGACTCTCAGCCGATGCTTCGTTTGGATTAATACGGCTTTCCAACTCGATGCCCCGACGGGCCGATGACAAATCGTCGGCGCCGGAATGCGAAACGAAACCGCGGCAAAGGGACAACGCGAGAAATACGCTGACGACAAATGCGAGAGATTGAATATCGTTCTGTCTGGTTTGGTCCATATCCGTCCGCCGGCCACGCAGCCGGTTTACGGCCGGCGAAAAATATTGTCGTGTAATTTCCGGAGTTCTTTAAATGAATCCTTTGGTTCGAGCTTGTCGGTAAGAAGGCCGCTGCCGGCGATTGCGCTGCCTGCCGAGTCAACGAGGTTAGCATAGGTTATCGAGTGGACAAATGGTTTGCTGATCGCTATCGTGCAGAATTGCTTGATCCATCTGCCCTGTTGCTCTTCATTCCATGGTTTGTGCCATATTCCCGCCACTTTTCCGTCCTGAAGGCCGTCGCCGTTTCGGCTCGGAACAGCCACATTCGTGAGATGCAATGGCTTTGATATAGGCCCCAAGTAATCGAGAATCGCCGATATTTGCATCATATCCCTGATATGCATACCCGACTGATTCCTGCCGAATCGCATTTGCAGTCCGAATCCGTCAAAAGGCGTGCCGCTCTGAACAATCATATCCATATAAACTAACGGCGGGATACTGTTGGGCGTGCTCGCGTAGTACTCGCCCCACGGATTGCTGACCTCAATAATCTTCATCGCCTTATTGCTCGCCTGCTTGACCGCCATGCTGGCCGCTCGCGTCATTTCCAGAATCTGCTCGAAGCCGAATCCGAAATGGTTTTGCGTGTTAAGACCGCTTATAGCATGCCACTTGCGAACCTGTCGACTGTAACGCGGTACTATCTTGGTTATGAACCGATACGCGGTATCTCTGATTCTCTCGAAACCGGCACCGCCGTCGATCAGCCAATCGGGTAGAAAATCCTTAGAAAAACGCAGCAGCGGTCCCGCGGAAAGCGCCAGATTCTTGTTGCCGAGAGCATCGATGCAGGTGTCAATCGTCGAGAAATCGAACTTGCCCTTGCGCTTCTCAATTCGACCCCAGTTAACCGGAATTGTAACCGAACCAAACGACTTGAGCAGGTGTTCGACGTAAATCGGATCGGTAACTCGTGTCGGATCAACGCTGCAGCCCAGGTAGTTTTGCGAGCTGATCGGCCCGCCCGCTCTTGCCTTGACTTGTGATTCGGCCTGTTTTATCGCCAGTTTCTCCGAGACGATTATGCCTTTCTTAAGCGATTCATCCGCGAGCTTCGATGCTTTGGACGAATCGCCGATATTCTGAATCGCTTTGATGAATAAATCCTGAGCCTCTTTGAGCAGATCTGTCAGGCCCTCGATGCTGTTAAAGAAAGACCACTCCTCACGCTTGTTGATTATCTGCATGAACTTTGCGCGTGCTATCTCCACGTTCAGATTATAGGGTTTTTCCTTCTCCGGCAGACATGTTGTCGGCAAGAGCACCCGCCCGTAGCCCTCTACGGGCCAGAGCAGAGCCAATCCCGCCGTGTCCAGGTTGGGTCTGGTGCACTGTACGAGCCCGTCTTTAAAAGTAACCTGCGCTTTACGGATACCGATCCCGTCCCCGCCGAAAAGATAGGCGCCGCATAACGTGAATTTATTAACGACTTTGCCGTTCTTAAAGACCCGGAATTTCACTTTATCCCTTCGTATTTAAGTGTTTACTGCTCAAGGGCCTGGTGACGGGCATCGTCGTTCCACCACGCGGAGTGGAAATCGAAGCTGCCATTCACTATACCAGGCCACTGCCCGGCAATTATAGCGATAGCATTGCGAAAAGGCAATTCATTCTTTTCAGGCTTGCGCCTATTTTTTTCGGCGCGAAGATGTGTTATGGAAATGGGCCGGCGCGGCGATAGTGCTAATTTGCGATTATCTCGCTCTCTGCGTGGGCGTAATGGTGCTTCATGTGTACCTCGTATAGCTGATTGCTCTTCTCGATCAACCTGGCTATCAGGCTCAGTTGATTGAGCAGCATTTCGATCAGGTCGATATTGGCCAGTGTTGATTCGGGGCTGTATTTCGGCAGGGCGAGGATCACGTATCCGCAGTTGCTCCTGTCGGTGGCCAACTGAGAGGCGACGATACTGCAATCGTCGATCAGCGTCATTACCGGCTCGGCGCCGTCGTCGATCTTGACGCAGATTTCCCTGAGCGTCGATTCGTCGATCTTCAGCTCGGCAAAATCATCCGAGTTGCTGGGCCAGACATTGCCCTGACGGTCTATAATCAGCATCAGCGGTCCGCTCTCGGGAATTATCTCAAAAACCTGCCGTGCTATTTGCTCATTCAGTATGAAGCCGGGGGATGATAGCGATTCGTATATGTTCATTCGATTTGTTCCCAGTTTGCTCTTGTAACAATGCTTTAGCTGGAAACTTCGGTATAATCGCCGAGCAACTTTTCAAGCTTCGATTTTTTTCCAATAATCTGTGCATAAAGTGCATTTGCAGTATCTGCCAACGAGTTTATAGGACCCAAAAAGCTCGCCGCCGGGGCGTTGGCAACAGGATCCCACTCAGGAGCCGAGGATTTGTTTGAGCCTTTGAAGCGGGAAATTTCTACCGGGGCATTCTGTGACTCTCGCTCCCGGGGTGGTGCTGTGGCCGTAAATCCGCGAGGTTGGGATTCCATATCGCTTCCGGAGAAAACGGACGAGTTTCAACAGTGACTGCATCTGTTTTGCTGTGGGCCAGGTGTTGTTGAAGTTGCCGACGAGACAGATGCCCACGGCTTTTTCATTTGACCAGTTATCCGGAGTCCCCCCGCAATGGGCGCCTGCAACCTGCCGCCGCCAGCGAAATGTCACTTCGACCACGCCGTCGCTGCTGTTGGTGCCGTTGCCGATGACGA
>Ga0180432_10011535_pt1 | contig 10397 bp, 11 predicted proteins | sample SS_ome_10_FD_132414 | JGI IMG/M metagenome (GOLD analysis project Ga0180432, IMG submission 132414) | Hypersaline lake sediment archaeal communities from the Salton Sea, California, USA - SS_1_MS_2 metaG | ecosystem: Environmental > Aquatic > Non-marine Saline and Alkaline > Hypersaline >...
ATCGACCTCGTACCGCCTCTTTGTACTCCAGTATACCGCCTCTTGTCATGCCACCTCCATCGGTAACATTCTTTATGACGCAACTATAATGCATTCAGTAACTTTTATTATGAGTCAATTCGTTCTCTTTACAAAACCGTATTTATGGTTTAGTATCGTGCGAGACCTTCCCCATTGATATCAAACTTTTAGCTCTTCTGAGCAGCCAAACTTACTATGTTCAACCAGCTAGAATATCAGACAGTAATCCTGGCGGCATTGCTCCATGACATAGGTAAGTTTTTGCAACGTGGCTCTTTTGGCAAGCTCGACATTTCCGGGAAACACCCGCAGGTCTCCGCCAATTTCGTTTCAGCTTTTGGCGAATACTTCAGCCATGTAGCCGACCTTACTCTGTTGACAACTCTAGTCCAGAGGCATCACGAGTCATCACATTTTCCCTCTGAACTCAGGGTTCAGGATGTAGCCGATGAGCACGTCCGTTCGCTGGCTTACCTTGTTAGCAAGGCTGATAACCTGTCCTCGGCTGAACGCGGAGAAAGCCTCGAACAATGGGACGATTTCAAGGCTGTACCCATGGCCTCTGTTTTTGGAAGAGTTAAGCTGGATAGCAAAGAGGAGCCCGTTACCCTGCACCATCACCTGGCACCGCTTGCCTCTGTTGGAACTCTGGGAGGTATCTTCGCCGAGGACTTTGACTATTACTCCGCAAACGAGATGAACCAGCATTTACAGTCTTTTGGCAGTGACTTCAGGAAGCTATTGGAAAATCTCGATGTCTCGAACTTCGAATGCGTTTGTTCGCATCTCCTGGGCATTCTTCACAGGTATACCTGGTGCATTCCAAGCAACACTCAGGAGAAAGTGCCCGACGTTTCTCTCTTAGACCACCTCAAGACAACCGCGGCTATAGCTGCCTGCCTCTATCAGTATCACTCGGCTGAAGATGCGCTGGATGAAAAGCATATTCAGAAGGATAGCGACAGGTTCTTTATGGCTGTGGGTGACCTTTCGGGGATACAGAACTATATCTTCGATATAGCGACTTCAGGTGCCGGCGGTGTTGCCAGGAGGCTCAGAGCCAGATCGTTGTTTGTTCAACTAGTCTCTGAAGCTGTTTCTCACATGCTTCTGAGAAAACTGGGTCTCCCTTTGACCAACGCAATAATGGTCTCCGGCGGCAAGTTCTATTGCCTCTTGCCCAACACAGAACGGGCAACTTCAACGCTGAAAGACGTCCAGTGGTCAGTTGACCGCTGGTTTCTACAATAGCTCAACGGCGAGCTAGCGCTCAACATTAGCGGAACTGCATTTGGCGATAAGGGCTTAGGTTCAAAGCAGCGCGAAGAGGGTGGTTTCGGCACTGTTATCGCTAGGTCGTCCGAGAGGCTGGCCCTCCGAAAAGGTCGGCGTTTCGCCGATGCACTCGCATCGCCAGACGGATGGTTGGAGAATGTCTTTACCCTTGATGTGTCCTTCGAGGGGCAGCAGTCCTGTCTTTCCTGTCGTAAACATCCCCGGAGTGAAAACTCGGAATTATGCGATCGCTGCGAGCTGGACCGTCAAACAGGTGCGATCCTGCCGAAGTCGAAATACTTCGCCTTTTATGATAATGAGCACGACGGCGTTATTCCACTCGCCGGCTATTCAGCCTCGTTACTGAAAGACCACCGCGATGTTGGCCGTAAAATCCCCTACCTGCTGCTCAGGCTCAATGATACCGACCTTGCCGAGGTCGCCAAGATACCCGCCCTGCCCAAATATGTGGCAAAAAATGTAGCTCCGATGCCTGACTGCAACGCCTGCTCACATCGGCAAAGGTGTACCGCCAGAGATGAATCGACTGTTGCCGCCGAGATAGCCACTTTTGGCTGCATAGCCAACCGTGCTCTGGGAAGATCGCTGCTCGGCTTCTTGAAAGCAGACGCAGACAAGATGTCTCACATCTTTCGCTTCGGCCTGAAAAGAGATAGCGCTGACGGTGACAGGAATGTCGACACCATCTCGCGCCTTTCGACACTCAGCCGACAGCTTGACACCTTTTTCACAGGGTGGATGCAGCATTTAGCTGAGGCCGAGTTTAACGATTGCTACACAGTGTTCTCCGGCGGCGATGATCTATTCTTCGTGGGGCCTTGGGACAGGATCATAGCCCTGGCGGAACGGGTAAACCGGGACTTTCGCAGACTCACGGCTAACCCGGATATTACCCTATCCGTTGGCATAGCAACTACGCAGAGCCGCTATCCTGTTGCCAGGGCTGGTGAGCTGGCAGAAAACGCTCTGGAGAAGTCGAAGCAGGCGGGAGGAGATAGCTTGACCCTGCTGGGCAGCACCCTGTCGTGGCCCCAGTGGGAGTCAGTAAGGGCTGAATGGGAGACACTCAAGCCACACCTCGATAAAATACCATCTGCCTTCCTTCATGCGCTGGTACAGTATGGATCTATGTGGCGGCGCTACATAAAGGAGGGCGACACGATGGGTCTCCGCTACCAGCCGCTGCTAGCCTACAACATGGCACGCAACTTAGATGCCCGTCAGATGCCGGATGTGTATCACTGGGCTGAAGGGCTCCTGAAGATTAAACCAGGTGATGCCAGACAGCACTTAATTCTGGACAACCTTGGCCTCATCGCTACTTTATTGATTCTAAGCAGGGAGAGAGGAGGATAGTTATGGTCGGTCGAAGAGATCAATATGATCAGAGAAGACCTCCACCAGCAAGGCTTCCGCAGGGGTATCTTCGGGAAGGCTATTTTGATGCGAAAGGCAACCTGCGCCCCGAGGTTATCACGGACTTGGCAGAGGAAGTAGCCAGAGCACTGGGGAATGCTCGCCCGGGCATGGCTTCCACTCAACTGCGCCGGTTCTATAACAAGACCCGCTTCATAAAGCAGAGGCTGGAGAGCGGAACAGCCTGGGACAAGGTGGTCAGCGACATTCACAGCTTGAAACGCGACGCTGCTAATGCTGTGGGCAAGGAGAATGCACCACGCATTTTCAAGGATTTCATAGATGTTAATGTTCAACTGGCGGTGCAAAACAAGGAATCCTTCATAAAGGGGTTCCTGCAACATTTTGAAAGCGTAGTAGCATACCGTAAATATCAGGAGAGCACACTATCAAGATTTTAAGGAGGGGAAATCATGGCGCTGAAGCTGGAAAAACATGTCAAGATAGATGGAAAACTGACACTGAAGACCGGAATGCGAATAGGGGGCTCGAAAGAGGAGATAGAAATCGGGGGCATGGACAATCCTATTATCCGTGATCCACTTTCCGAGCTTCCCTATATTCCCGGGTCTTCGCTCAAGGGAAAGATTCGGTCTTCGCTGGAATACAAACACGGCAAGGTTGGTCCGGATGGCATGCCCTGTGGTTGTAGACAGCGGGACTGCCTGGTCTGCCGTATCTTTGGTCCACATATTCAGCGCGGTAGTAGAGAGCATGACCTGGGCCCGTCCCGACTAATCGTTAGAGACGCGCTGCTCCCGGAGGAATCGAAGAAGGATTTAGAGAAGCTAAAGGAAAAGGGATTGCTGTACGCAGAGACCAAGACGGAGAACATCATCGACCGCAGGACAGGTGTTGCCGCTAGTAGGGGCGGACCTAGAACCCAGGAGCGTGTTCCTGCCGGAGCCAGCTTCGACTTTCACATGTCAATACGAATCTTCGATGATGACGACGAGGAAAAACTGGTCTCCTTTGTTGAGGAGGGGCGCAAGCTTTTGGGCGAAGAGTACCTGGGTGGCTCTGGCACAAGGGGGTATGGCTGGGTCAAAGTGGACTATGAGGTGAGCTAGGCTGAACATGGAACTGTACCGAATAGATTACGAGCTTTATTCAGCCACGGCCTCTGCCTGGCAGGCTGATACCATATCCGGCCACCTCTGCTGGGCACTCAGGTACACCGAAGGGGAAGGCGCACTGGCCCGATTTCTCGATGCCTGTCGTCAGGGACGTCCGCCCATCCTGGTCTCCAATGGTTTCCCGGCCGGGCTGTTTCCCAGGCTCAGGGTACCACCAGCCCCCTTGGATACCACCGCCACGCTTGAAAACCAGCGGAGGCAGTCAATGGAGGAAAAGGAGGCCCGCAAGATAGACCACCTGACCCTCGAAGAGTTCAACAACACTATCAACGGTATGCTCGTCCGTCCCTCAAGAAAGGCGGAAATTTCACAGCGAGTTACCTTGAAGAACCAGATAAACCGCATCACGGGCACCACGGGCGAATCAGGCGAGCTTTACGAATTCGAGGAGTTCCGCTGCCCTGCGGTATCTATATATGCCAGGATTGAAAACGATTTTATTGAGACAGCACGAACCCTGTTTTCTTTCATCGCCGACAATGGCTACGGTAAGCGCAAGTCCGTGGGATACGGCGCTATTTCAAGTATGAGCTTTGCACCCCTGGAGGGGCTAAACCCGCCGGAGGATGCTAATGGCTTTGTCAGCCTGTCAAACTTTGTGCCCGCCAGGGCAGATCCAGTTGTGGGCAGCTGGGACACGATTATCAAATACGGCAAGCTGGGGGAAGAGTACGCCCTGGAAAAATCTGCGTTCAAGAAACCTGTGATGATGTTGACGGCGGGCTCCACGTTCTACGATTCACCTGTGAAGCCCTTCTATGGTCGTATGGTTCCCGGCGTAAGCTACAGCTACCCACAGGTCGTTCAGTACGGTTTTGCCCTGCCCGTACCCGCAAGACTGCCCTCCATGGCGGCATCAATTAGTGCAGGCCTACCGAGAAAACGAAAGGCTGCTGTCCGGAAATGATATACTCCGCGGTAGTGAACCTGGAAGCTGAACATGACGCTGAGATGACGTCCTATTTGGGCTACCATGCCCTCGCGCTTTTCCTCGGCCTGATACGGAGGGTTGATGAGCAGCTCGCGGAACGACTGCACTCCATGCAGGGATTAAAGCCTTTTACCGTATCACCTCTTCAAGGTAAATATACATATAGGAAATCGGGCATTTTTATCAGGAAGGGGGCACCTTGCTGGCTGCGTTTCACCGCTCTTGAGGAGGCTATCTTTGCCAGGCTGATGGACAGCTTTATAAAAGGAGAACAGCATTTGCAGCTTGAACAGGCCGATTTTCGGGTGGCTGATGTAATCACTCATCCCCAGGGTTCGCAGTGGGCGGGGTTTGCCAGCTTCGATGAGATGCTGGAGCGAGCTTCAGGGGAGAGAAAGGTATCTCTTAGGTTCGACTCACCCACCGTTTTCCGCTCAGGCGGTAAAAGAAATATCGCATTCCCCTCGCCGGAACTGGTTTTCGGCAGCCTGCTCAACAAGTGGAACGCCTTTTCAGGAATCGAGCTCAATCCCAGCCTGGTGGATGATGTGGGAAGCGAAGTGCTGGTTTCCCGCTATAAGCTGGAGACCAAAATGCTTGCCTTTAACAGTTACCAGGAGCTTGGATTTTTAGGTAGCTGCGTATATTCGGCGAATGATGATGTTACCGGAGATGAGTTGAGGACCTTGAACGCTCTGGCAGATTTCGCTTTCTTCTGCGGTACCGGCGTTAAGACCACTATGGGAATGGGACAGACGCGGAAGCTGAAGACTGTTATAAAGCAGAGGAGGTAATCCTCGAAAGGGGATTGGAACCCCCGTATCTCCTCTATGATGGTGGAGAGGATTTGTCCAGGTGTAAAAGGAGGTAATCCTCGAAAGGGGATTGGAACCCCTTCACGCGCTTGGCTCGCTCCGCCCGCGCCTTCGCCTGTGTAAAAGGAGGTAATCCTCGAAAGGGGATTGGAACCCGATATGGTAGACGACGTACTTTTTGCCATTAGGACCCTGGTGTAAAAGGAGGTAATCCTCGAAAGGGGATTGGAACTCTAAAAGCTCTGGATTCTCGTAGATGTTGCCGATAACTTGTGAAAAAGGAAGTAATCCTCGTAAGGGGATTGGAACTCTTTCATTACAAAGGCAAGCCAGAGTTGTTCCATGCTGTGTGGAAAAGGAGGTAATCCTCAAAAGGGGATTGGAATTGAGCTTCCCACACTGCAACCATCTTGCTGCTGGAAGTCGCTGAGAACAAGCTAATCCTCGAAAGGGGATTGGAACATGCCTGGGAGTTATCGGAATAATTCAGCATTAGAAGTGTGTAAAAGGAGGTAATCCTCGAAAGGGGATTGGAACTTGGAGAGAGAGAAATCGTAGTTTGAGTTATCTAGGTGTGTAAAAGGAGGTAATCCTCGAAAGGGGATTGGAAGGCAACATATTCGAGGGTAAATATGCGTACCACGAAGGCTATGATTCTCTCCGTAGGCACAGGCTTGGCTAACAGTGAGCAGGCCGTGGCGGACCTCGCTCAGGCACTGATAGGAAGTATCAACGCAGCTAACCCCGATAAAGTGTTCCTGGTAGTCAGCCCTCAGAGCCAGGCAAAAACTCTGCCTCTTCTTGAGCCCAATCTGAGTATGGATTGGGAGGCTATACTGATTGAGAACGAGGACGATATTGAGGCAACCTACTCTTGCCTGTATCCAAGATTTCGCCAGATAAGAAATGATTACGATTTAATTACTGTTGACTATACCTCTGGCACCAAAGCTATGACAGGGGCACTTGTTCTGCTCGGTACAATCTTCGACGCGTATAACCTCACGTATGTGGGGGGTCGGAGAGTAAATGGTAGGGTAGTTAAGGGAACCGAAAAACTGAACGTTGTCAAACCCATTTTCGCCAGCGTTGAACGCCGCATTGAGCGTGCTGTGTCCTTCTTTAATAGCTGCCAGTACGATGCTGCCATATTTATTATCGATGAGATTCGCAGACTTACCTCAGACCCGCAGATAACAGATCGTTTAGAACCATTGGAGAAAGCCTCCCGAGCCTACTCATTGTGGGAGGACTTTCAACATGAGCCCGCATTCGCCGCGCTAAAAGAGGTAAGGATTGACGCCTTTGATGCGAACAGGCGGTTTCTGGGCAAGATGCAGAGCAGCGATGAGAAGGAGCCGTTTCTGATAGCAGATATCATTAACAATGCACGGAGGAGGGGTTCTATTAGCTTCAGATATGAAGATGCCGTGGGCAGGCTATACCGTGTTATAGAGTTGATAGCTCAGTACAGGCTGAAATCGTATGGAATCGCGGATACTGGAAGCGTGGATCCGAAGCTGATCGATGGGGAACTGAGAAAAAAATGGCGTGAGTACGGTAGCGCACCGCTCAAATTGGGACTCCGAAAGTCTTATGAGCTTTTGGCGGTTAAGGATGATGAGCTAGGTAAGGAATATGAAGGTGACAACAGGCTGCGAGATCTTCTAAAAAAGAGGAATAACGCAATCCTGGCGCACGGGCTGGATCCCGTAGCTAAAGATGTATATGAGGGTCTCTTGGACAAGGCATTAACCTACGCATCCATGGTGGTACCCAAACTCAACCAGCTCTGTCAGGACGCCGAATTCATCAACTGGCCCGAATGAAGGGCAATGTCTCTCCTCCTGTTGCTGGCTCTTCTTTTATCTCATCGCGCACTTTGTTTGTAGCCCAGGGGCGACATCATGGACCAAGCTATTGCACATTCCTGACATTTGTGCAATGTCGGTCATCCCACATAAAGTCATAGGGTAAAATCTCACGAACTAGCTAAATTATCGCCCTCCCCCTGGAAACGATGGCAGCTTTAAAACGATAAAAATGGTAGAATATAGCTTAGGGAGGGCCACAGCGTCAAGAGGTCCGACAGGAGAATGATAAAAGCAGTCCTATTCGATTTAGATGGCACCTTGCTCGATACGGGCTATGAGCGGGCAAAAGTATTGAACATGTTGCGTGAAGAAAGTGGTCTTGCACCCATGCCTATGGAAGAGTTGCGGCCATACCTTAGTTACGGTGGGCCTAGGTTAGTCAGTGTGACATTTGGTGTTTCTGCAGAGGTAGCTAAGTTCGAACAACTTAAGAACAGGTATTTCGAGATATACGCTGCAAATCTAGGTAAAGATACTAAACCATTCGACGGCATACTGGACTTACTAGATGAATTGGAGGCAAGAGATATACGATGGGGAGTAATAACAAACAAGCCATCCTACCTTACGATTCCTCTTCTTGATAAGTTTGGCTTCACTAAACGAACCTTCGCTGTGGTTAGTGGAGATACTAGTCCTTATAGGAAACCTGATCCGCGATCCATTTTATACGCATGCTCTCTGTGCAAGGTAAAACCAGAGGAATGTCTAGTGCTGGGAGATGCAGAGCGCGACATTGTGGCAGCACAGGAAGCCGGAGCACATATCTTAGTTTGCCATTTCGATGATGCGGATTCGAGCCAAGACAGTGGGCCAATTTCAGGTGTTGATGGATTGGTTAGGCACCCCTTGGAGGTCATAGATTGGATTAATAGACTATGAAAATTGACTGTTACTGATGATACATGATGCAGTTGATCGTAGTAACAAAGGGAATAACCCCGAGAGTTTGATATCGGCAATGTTGCCGAGGATAAGATGGGTTGCACGTTCTGTGAACTGACATTATTACGTTCATCATCGACGGTTATCCTTGAGGATTCCGTAGTCATTTGCATTCCAGATAATCGCCCGATTGTGCGGGGGCATATCTTGCTGATTCCTAAGAGACATGTTCAAAATGTATTTGATTTGCCCGAGCGAGAGTATCGACATGTAATGTATATACTTCGCACGATTTCAAATGGCGTTAGTCTAGCCTACAATCCGAAAATGGTGGCAGTATTCGTAGCAGGATATCAAATCCAAGAGCATGGACATATTCATATTCTCCCACTTAATGAAGGACTCGCTGACACGCTGAGTAATACGCCTCTAAGGGACAGAGACGAGTGGGCTAAAGAGTCACTACGGGCTGAAGCTCTGAAAGTAATTGCTGCGCTAAGTACTTCATACAAAGGGGGGGTCTAGGAGGTTAATCAATGAAAAACCAGCTAAGACGAGTGTGGCAAGAACTACGCCAAGGCAAAAATGTTGAAGTTTACCTTACCATTGCAGTGGCATTTGTTATTTTATGCTTGCATCTATTTCACGTTACATCAATAAATGCTGTCCTATCAGCCATTCTTGCGACGCTCGTGCTTCTTGCCATAGCTAATCTACACAGTCGCAGAGGAGTAGAAGATCTTGGTGCCAGTGTCTTACGCCTGGAAATTGGTACCCTCGCCGATAAGTTCTTTCAGCAATGGAACGAAGCAGAATTCTCAGACTTTATCAATAGAGCAAAGCGCGTAAGCATGCTAGCAGTAGCGAACAATCGTTTTTTAAGTGAGAACCAAATTCAATTCACAGAGTTAATTCGAAGAGGAGGTGAAATTAGAGCCCTGTTGATCGACCCGACGGGTGCAGTACTGAATATGTCAACTACTAGAAGTGTTGGCGCGTCAACACAGCCGAATTATGTAAAAATGCATGTCGAGATGTCTAAAGAAAAACTCAGGGAATTTCAGATTGGCGCAACTAGGTCCAACCAAGTTAGGTTGAAGTACATTGATTTACTTCCATCAATAATCATCACTTGGTTGGAGTTCGACCATGATCCAGGAATGATGCTATTAACTCTGACGGCTTTTAGGCAGCCCACCGCATCACGCCCTTCTTTTACATTGTCTGAGGAGAAAGATAGTAAATGGTATAAATATTTCAAAGACTACTACGAAAACATTTGGGAATGGGAGGGAACGAAAGATATCGCTTTGAGTTAAGAAAAAGATGAAACCTATAACGAGACACACCTCCGTTCTGTCATATCAAGATAGGGAAGGCCTAGATTGTTAGCTAGCCAAGGAGAAAGGTACATTTGACAAATACTCATTTTGTTCAGCCTCGGGCAACAATCCTCGCTTTTATTACCTCAGGCCAACAATATAGCGTTTCGTGTAGCTTCACACTTGCAGGGGTCAAATCACGCCTTCCCTATTCCAAGAGAGGGCCTGTCCGCTTTGTCATCTAAAGTAGGATGAATAATAGACAAAACACCCACATACAAGATAGACTGTAAACGCCTTCCATGATTGCAGAACGCCAACTGCGATTACTATCAACACTACAGAGGTAACGTATGAATACCAAGCGAGCCTTAGATTGCCTGTTCAACCCAAAGTCGGTAGCAGTAATTGGGGCATCCAGCTTCTTGGGGAAATGGGGCTACAATCTTCTCAGCCGCCTGATCAGTACGAGAAGTAAAAGACATATCTACGCTATAAACGATAGAGAAGCTGAAGTGCTTGGACTGAAGGCCTATAAAAATGTATTGGACGTGCCTGAACAGATAGATATGGCTGCAATTGCGTATTTCGGACCAAATCGGCCGCCTTCACGGAGCAAACCGGCCACCCTGTCGGAGCAAATCGGCCACCACCGGTTAAGGTTTAAAGCCTTATAAAGCACGGGAATGGGGTGAGGGCAG
>Ga0180432_10011536_pt1 | contig 10396 bp, 14 predicted proteins | sample SS_ome_10_FD_132414 | JGI IMG/M metagenome (GOLD analysis project Ga0180432, IMG submission 132414) | Hypersaline lake sediment archaeal communities from the Salton Sea, California, USA - SS_1_MS_2 metaG | ecosystem: Environmental > Aquatic > Non-marine Saline and Alkaline > Hypersaline >...
ATAACAGAATTAGAACAAACACGTTCTTAGTATTAATTATTCTCAAACTATATCGCTCATCGTTATTTTTACCAAAAAATAACTTTTCATTTTAATAAACATAACTATACAAAATAGAGCCTCCTGTAACAAGCATATAGAGGTTTATGAAATCTAAGGCGGTGTCACTCTTTGATATAAGATAAACTGAAAAACAGGTTAAGGTTCGTATTGGAATATCTCTTCGATACTGGTTTCGAAGTAACGCGCCAACTTGAAAGCCAAATCTATACTGGGATTATACTTGCCAGACTCCACCGCGTGGATTGTCTGACGGGTTACCCCAAGGTCCGTTGCAAGTTGCTCCTGCGTGACTCCTTTTACTGCCCGCAGGACCTTCAAGGTATTTTCCATAGATTAGCCTCCTAGCTGATTATTATAGTACCAGTTGAAGACGCCATTGATCATCATTACTATCAAGGCTATGTAGGCAAAGATGTAACCCAAGTCTCGGTTAGCTGGGTATCCCCAGAAGCTGGTCTCTATGAGTCCCAAGCCTATTGCTGCGAATCCCACTGTTACCACGCCTATTGTGGCGTTTGCTGATTTTTCACGTACTATCTTAGTTCTCTCGTCGTACAGTATTTCGCCTACTTGTTTCTTGGCTATTATCAGTACTATCATTCCGAGTATTATTCCGCCTGTGGCTAGTGCCCATGTGTTTTTGATTGCGCTGATGGCTGTTATGATTCCTATCCCAACCGCTGTTGCGGCTTTTATCCGGTTGTATGTTTCTTTATCCATACCTCATCATGTAAAGTATACTTTACATATTGTAATATAAACTTTACTATTTGTAAACTATGTTGTACATTTTAACCCCTGTGAACACATTTCAGGGATAAACACCCTAACCCAGACACCCATAACTTACCGTTGAGCAATGTTTTAAACAAAGAACAATATGGAGACATGTATAATGTCCGCCTCAAGCCCCAAAAACCTGTACAAATTAACCACAATAATACTATCTATCGGACTTCTAGGAAGCATCTACCTCTACACAGATACAAAGACAAGCCTCAACCAAGCGCTGGAGGCAAACACAGAGACACAACTCGAAATAACCCAACTAACCACAAGCTATGAAAAATTATCCGAAGACATGCAAGAACTATCAGACTCCAACGCAGAACTGGAGACAAGGATAGCAGAGCTTGAACTTGAGCAAGAGACCCCGATAAGCGAGCCCCCAATAATCGAGGAAGACCCAGACATAGTACTGCGTTTAGATGTCCATGGAGAAATTCAGAATATCATATTATTGATTGGAGACGGTATGGGTCCGGGTCAATTGACTGCAGCAGAGATCGAGAATGGTGAAGATACGCTAGCCTTGATGGGGTTGCCTTACATGTCCATGGTTTCCACAGATTCATACTCTTACTATGTGACTGATTCCGCTGCATCCGCTACCGCTTTGGCTACAGGCTTCAAGACGAAAAATGGGGTCATTTCCATTGGACCCAATGGAGAGTCCTTGACCTCAGTGGTCGAGGTTGCTGAAGAAAACCACTTGTCCACTGGTATCGTATCAAACACCCGGGTAACACATGCCACTCCAGCAGCGTTCATGAGCCATGTAAATAGCAGAAACCAAGAATCATTGATAGCGGAACAGGTCCTATCGAGTGGCGTTGATGTGGTCCTAAGTGGTGGAAGCTCGTATTTTGATTCTCTTGATCCCATTGGTGCAGGATATACAGTGGTTGAGACCAGTGGGGAATTGATGGGTACGGAGTCAGGCATGGTCTTGGGTTTATTCGCGACTGGTTACATGAGTTATGAACACGACAGAGACCCAGAGGTGGAGCCCAGTCTAGCAGAGATGACCCGCAAATCCATCCAGCTCTTATCCAGTGACCCTGAAGGCTTCTTCTTGATGGTTGAAGGTGGGAGAATAGATCATGCCTCCCATGACAACGATTTTGATACTACTATGAGCGAGGTTTATGCTTTTGATCTGGCTGTATTGGAGGCTTTGGAGTTTGCATCTGAAAGAAATGATACATTGGTGATTGTCACCGCTGATCATGAGACTGGAGGTCTATTGATTACCGGTGGGTACCCCGGTGGGGAGCCCAGATATAGTTGGATTAGTGATGATCATACTGGGAGCATGGTGCCAGTTTTGGCTTATGGACCAAGGGCAGAGGCTGTGTTGGGGTTCACAGATAACACTGATATCGGTAGTTTTCTAGTCAACTTGTTTGAGTGATCTCGTCTTGTTTATTTACTCCAAACCCTTTGATGCATTGTATGAGTGAAGAAAGAGTCCGTGAATTAAGCAGAGACTTGGCTGAAAAACAGATAAGGCAAGCAACGATCAAACGAGAAAAAAGCAATCCCGCCGAGGTAGTGACCCTTGACGCTGATATTGTTCGAATTAAGCGTGAGATCAATATGGAACTCTTGGTTTTGTCTCAAGAAGTGGTCCATGAGATCGATGTAGAGACCGACGACACCCAGCGAAACAGGTAATAATTTATTCAAAGATAATCGATTTCTATTCATGAGTGCTGTTGAGTGGATAGTGGGAGTGCTACGTTTTGCTTTCCTTGATACATGTTTTGGAGTAGTAGGGCTTCTAACTGCTTATGTGTTTATCAAGATAGCATTGGATAACATCCGAGATCGATGAGACGCCGAGAAGTATTTTAACCACAACTAGTTGAGATTTGTGTAGTATGAATATCCTAGTTGTATATGATTCCTATTTCGGGAACACGGAAAAGATAGCATTGGAGGTAGGTAAGAGCTTCGGGGATGATGTTCCCGTTAAGCGTCCAGCAGACGTAGATATGGGTTCTCTCTCCAGCTTGGATCTGCTTGTTGTTGGTGCCCCTACACGTGCATTTAGACCCTCAGATGCAATCAAGGCTTTCCTCAAAGAGCTACCTAACGACTCAATAAAGGATGTGAAGGTAGCCGCCTTCGACACCAGAATAGATCCCAAAGATATCGGTAATCCAATACTGAAATTCATGGCGAATATTTTTGGATACGCCGCTGAGCCCATAGCCAAGGGTCTAGTAAAGAAGGGTGGGGTTCTAGTTGGTAAACCTATGGGCTTTGTGGTCCTCGATAGCGAGGGTCCTTTGAAGGAAGGGGAATTAGACCGGGTATCCTTGTGGGTTGAATCCCTATTAGCTTAGTAGTCTCATAAACCTCTTTTTTCGCGTCCAATTGGGCAAGCTTTCTGGCATGTGGTGCACATGAGTACACTGTTTTTTGTGAATTTGGGCATATGCTCCCGGAATACACTGTCTGGAATATCCCTGAAGTCTGTAAACGGAAGGTCTTCTTTAATCAGCTTGGCTAGTTCCTTTTCTGTTATACCTATCAAGCATTTTTCCGGGTCTATCACATAGGGTGAGAGTGCCCCGGTTGGGCATGCATCTACGCATCTCGTGCAGTCTTTGCACTGGTCTTGGGTGTAAGGCTCATCTGGTATGAGGGGTGCGTCTGTTAGTATGCTCTGGAGTCTGATCCATGGTCCATACTCTGGGTTGATAACAAGGCTGTTCTTGCCAATTGATCCCAGTCCAGCTAGTTGCGCCATCTTTTTCTGGCTCAGGTTAACCGGGTATACGATGCATTTGTAGCCTTTTTCCTCCAGCTGCCTCATAACCCGTCTAGCGTAGAGCCTCATCCGTTCATAGACAGGGTACTCTATCTCTCCGTTGTGGGCTATCTGGGCTTCATGTATATCATCAAAAGCATGGTATCCAAGGACTATGATGCTCTTGGGGTTCTCCATATAATCTGTGGTTTTCTTTGAGGATTGCTTTATCTGCCAGCCGATCCAGTACTCGGGGAAGGCATCTATAGATTCCGCAGATAATAACCCAACTAGTTCTGCTCCATGACTCAAAGCATACTCCTTGATCTCTTGTGTAAGTGTTGATGGGTCCATTAGGTCTTGAGAAGGTTGAGTGGTTTTAAAAAATGTATTATCCAACAAGCTTTGGGATAATGAAATATGGGTCTTTTCTGTACATATCTTGATTACTTTATGTGATTACTTTGCTTGAGTTTACCTTATTTACCTACAAACCCTCAGAGAAGCCATGGAGATACCTGGTCTAGCTAAGAAACTAGTGGAATACTTGGACTCAGAAAATATGCATCGAACAAATCATACCGTAAAGAACATCAATGAGATCAACATGGGGTGGGAGACAGAACTATTCACATTTGAATCCACCTTCAATGAAGATGATGCCCAAGGGCACGAGGACCTTGTACTGCGGATCTTCTCAGGAGATAATGCCGCTACCAAGTCCTCAAAAGAGTTCTACTTGATGAAAAGACTAGATGAGGTGGGTTATCCTGTCCCCCCAGTCTATTATCTGGAAACTAGTGGAGACGTCATTGGTAAACCCTTCATAATAATGAAGCGGATCATTGGGAAGACCCTTGATGCTTCTTTTCAAAACGAGACCGAGGAGGAACTACGAGATGGTATATCAAAGCTAATAAGCCTATTCGCAGACCTCCACAAGCTAGACATATCAGTGTTCATGGATGTGCCATATCTGTCAGCCTTCCAGTCAATCCAAGAAATTATTGATTATTACGAGAAAATCAAAGCTCAGGCTCCTTGGATGTCCCCATTATTGGACTGGATTAAGGCTAACAAACCAAGCGAATCACAGGAGTACCTGTCCTTGTGCCACATGGATTATCACGGTATGAACGTGATGATAGATGAGCAAAACCAACCCTATGTAATTGATTGGGGTGCATCCATGATATGTGATTCCAGAATGGACTTGGCATGGACCCTCCTACTCTATAATACCTTTGGAGGCTCCATGTTCAGGGCGCCATTAATCGAAACCTATGAGAATCTAGGTGGAAAGACAGGCTCTTTGGAGTTTTTTGAGGTCACTGCAGCTACTCGAAGGATAGATGATTTCGTTAAGGTGGCTGCTGGTAGTGCCTCTGCTGGTTTGAAGCCTGATGTCTTGGATTTAATGAAGCAACAGAAGGATCATTTCCTCAATGTCCATGATTTCCTAGAGAAAAGAACAGGGTTCAGGTTAAGCAAGTTTGACGAGTTGTTAGCTTCTTTCTAGGATGCGAAAAAAAGGTAAATACATCTTTGGCTTGATCTCATTGGGGACTTTATGAGGTATGAGCATATCAAAGCCTTCGATATACCCGATGGCTGGTACAAGGCACTGGAACGGATCTGGACCAAGGGCGACTCTTTCTATGTTGGGTATGGTTCTGAGATTACAGAGACCAAGAAACTCAGCGTCACCATCGAGATAGAAAACCCACAAATCAGACCATTAATCGCTGACAAGGCACCCTGCGATATGAAGTATGTAACCAGCTACGCGCTCCAATATCTCTGGCTAGGAGAAAAAGAAGAAGGCGAGACATATACCTATGGTGGGAGACTCAGGGAGCCAATCGATCAGGTAGAGCTGGCAATAAATCGACTGGTATCCGAGCCTAGGGATCGTCAGGTTACCATGCTCATTAGACGACCCGAGGACTTGTTGAAGGAGTTGGCAGGAATGAAGCATGAGCCTCCATGTCTCACAATATTGGACTTGGAGGTCTTGGATGGAAAAGTACATACTACTGGTTACTTCAGGTCTTGGGACTGTTTTGCTGGGCTACCTGCGAATCTAGCTGGTATACAGATATTCTTGGAAGCCTTGGTGAACGAGGTAAACAAAAGAAGTGGACAGAAGTATGAGACTGGTAAAATGATTTTCCACTGCAAGAACTGCCACATCTACAGCAGATTGGACGACATCATAGAAGATCTAATTAGTCCAGAGGAAGACGCAAGAAGACAATTGGCAAAGAATAAAGAATAATTGGATTACCCGTTCATGACATAATCCATTATCTCTTTCTCAGATAACTTATCCAGACCCAATGTTTCTGCAGTAGTCCCATTATTCCAGAAATCTCTTTGAAGCACCATCTCAGCCAGACTCACCAAGGTATCAATAGCAGGTGTCGGGATATTGAACTTTCTACCGAGACTGGATATGAAAACGAAACCGTGTAGAATGTCTTCACCAAACGCGGTTTTTTTAGCGAAATCATCGAGGCTTAAACCGGGTCTCCAGCTGCGGTGGCTGGCGAAGGTACTGTAGACCTCGTACATGGTCTCTCCTTTGACGCCGTATTGTCCATACTCCATCTTGAGAACCTCAGGCTTCGGTAAGAGGTCCAATCCGAGGGCTTTCCCGATGGCTATCCTCTCCTTGTCCACAAGGTCCATGACATGGGCTACCTTGGGGCTCATCAAGGTCCCATAAAACTCCAAGTCTCCGCCTGTCTTTTCCCATAACCCTGTGTTGAGTAATGCGGGTGGAACATGCACCTGTAGATTTGGATTGGTTAAGCTAGTAAATAACACGTTTTTTCCGGGTTCGCAGTTGGGGAAAAATGGCTTGACCTTTTTCATTAGCTCTGGGGTCTTTTTCCCCGGCATGGCTGATGCCCATAGGTGGGCTTTGACGCCAAACACGTTGAGTACTGCTGGACCTGTGGGTTTAACGAAGTAAGGTAATATTGCGCCTTCTCCAAGTATGGCTCCTTTGGGCGCTGTTTCTTTGAATTCTTTGTATGTTCTGAGGGCTGCGAGGTAGCTGCTCCAGTTCATTATGACCTGATCTGGTTCCATGTATTTGGCTGCCTCCCGGGTGAACCTCTCGGCGCCATATGCTCTTATGGTCATGAATATGGCGTCGGCGTCCTCTATTGCTTCCTTCATGTTTGTGGTGATTACGTCTGGTTCCACGTATCCCTCCAGATTGCCATATGCCTCTATGCCTCCTTTCTCCTCCACTATTCTCAGGTTATGATCATATTCTGGGAAATCAAACAGGTTCACCTTGAATCCCTTTACTCCAAGGTCTACTGCCATGGTCATTCCACCGCTTCCGCATCCAAGAATCGCTGCTCTCAAGCTTGCACTTCCTATGGAGCTGTTTCTGTCAGCTTAAGATTATAAATATGCGCATGCTGGTTTAGAAGGAGGGCATTACCTCTTTTGCAAACAGGTTTAGGTCGGTCAATTCCCCTCTTCCTAGACTGGGTACCTCTAACACAAACTCTGAGACCCCTAGGTCTTGGTATAGCTCTGCTCGTTTGATGCACTCGTCTGGTGTGCCTATTAGATGATTCATATAGTCTTTCCTGGTGAGCTCGTCTGGCTTGTATTTGGCTATCTCTTTGTTGAGCTCATTCTTGGATTGCCTGATATGGCAGACATCCCCCATGGATAGGCTGATATCCTTCATGTTTCTACCCGTCTTCTCACAGTGTTTCTCCAAGAGCCCCAGATACTCTGTGTATATCTCAGGAGTTACATAGACTGCTGGGGGCCAGTTCCAGATATCCGCGTGGCGTGCCACTATTCCTAGGGTTATCTTTCTGCCTCTTCCCCCTACGAGTATCTGGGGGTATGGTTTCTGGACCGGCTTGGGGTTGCATATTGCTTCCTCGATATGGTAGTATTTGCCGGTAAAGCTGGGTCGGTCCTCAGTCCACATGAGTTTTATTATCTTGAGGGCTTCGTCCAGTTGTCTCAATCGTATGGATTTGTGAGGATAGGGCACCCCATACATCTTATACTCCCTCTCATTGTATCCAGCGCCTATACCGAAAACCAGTCTACCATTTGAGATGTTATCGAGGGTTGAAGCCATCTTTGCCATCAATGATGGTGGCTGTCTGAATGAGTTGCACAGGGTGAATGTACCAAGCTTGACCCTTTTGGTCTCTACTGCTAGTGCTGATAAGAGTGTCCAGCATTCTAGGTATGGTACATCGAGATCGTATTCATCTTTTTCAGGGTAGGGTGTGTTGGGTCTTGGGACCATGTGGTCCTCGATATAGATGCCTTCGAATCCTAGTTTTTCGCATTCTTGTGTGGCTTCTCTCACCATTTTGTAGTCTGTGTGTTGTCCGGGTTTGCCGTGGGGTATTGTTATGCTGAACTTCATCTTCTACACCTGATAGTCCATTATTCATTGTTGAATTACGTGTAAATCTTTTTTCAACCAATATGGGTACGATTAATGTTTAACCCAGCTTTTTATTCTTCAATGTATGTGGATATGAGGAAGGTCATTATTTTGAAGGTATTAACAGTGTATTATTCCCGTTCTGGGAATACAGAGAAGGCTGCAAAAAGAATCCAAGAGTCCCTTGGCGGAGATATCGAGCTTATCAGCGAGCCTACAAACAGGAAAGGCATACTGGGATGGATACGCAGCGGTAGACAGAACTCCCAACGGAAAGTAGCCGAGATAAACCCCCCAAAATATGATCCCGGTGACTATGATCTGGTTATATTGGCGAGTCCAATATGGGCGGGAGTGGTCTCTGCTCCCATGCGGGGTTATATGGTTGGGAATAAGGAGAAGCTGGAGAAAACAGCGGTCTTTCTCTCCAATGATAGTGGGATTGTCGAGAACGCGTTAGCCGAGATAAATGAGATACTTGTTAAGCCTCCGATGGTTGAGGGTTCATTGCAGCGGTCAAAGATAAGCACAGAGTATGAGTCAACACTGTCTGCGTTTATAGAAAAGATAAATGCCCTAGAATCCTCTATTTAGTCTGATTTGACAAATATTATACTCATCAGACATGGACAGGGGGAAAACAACCTCCATGATCTGATTGGCGGCTGGTCCGATCTAAGCCTCACAGAACTTGGCGTAAAACAAGCCCAAGCAGTAGCAGATAGACTAAACGAGGAACTCAAGGAAAACTATGCTGTTTACTCCAGTGACCTTATGCGAGCCAAACAGACGGCGGAAATAATATGCGAGAGGCTGGGTAAAACACCGAGTTTTGCTGTTGAGCTTAGGGAGCATAACCCGGGGATTGTCTCCGGGATGAGTCGAGTGGAAGCTGAGAAGCTTCTCAATGAGGTTTCTGAGCCTGCTTTGGATTGGAGACCTTTCCCTGAGGCAGAGAGTGCTGGAGAGTTCTATACTCGGGTTAGCGGCTTCATGGAGAAGCTGGTTGAGAGCGAAGAACGAGTAATTATTGTGAGTCATGGGGGTACTATTCAGAATATTATTAGGTGGTGGATTGGATCGCCCTTGCCTGATTATTACCAGGTTGGTTTTGGGGTTGCTAATACTTCTGTTACGGTGCTTGATTCCTCTGAGCATCGGGAAAGGAGGATAGAGCGTCTAAATGATACTGCTCATTATGCGAGAATCAATCATAAGCATCCTATCCCCTAGCTGGGAAAACCATATCCTGTATCGCGATATCTATGATACTGGGGTCTGGATATGAGGAATGATGAGTGCATTATCCACATTTATCACAAGGATAAACTAGTGAACACTTGGTACAAGGAAGGGAAACAGTGGGTTCTAATCAGTACAAAGGGCAACAAACATCAAGCAACTGCGGAACAATTCCTATCTCACCTGCTACCGTCTCTTATGAAAGATGACTTCACTGTATCAGTAAAACAAAGGGACTCTGAATAGATCAGGTTTCGGTAAATATGCAATCATAAATACCTTTTTCATGTTACTTTTAGACTATAGTACATCTGTCTTGAGAAGGATTAAAATCAAAATCTACAAGGAAAATAGTTGCATATGTACGAATCAATAGAGATGATAAAATCATTCACTACTCTGGGGCTTGGACTTCTTAACAGGCGTACAACCGATCTCACTGAAGAACAGCTAGACTGGAAATATTGTGCTGAGGCTAATACTATCCGATGGATACTAACTCACCTAACAGATGAGATGTTTGTGTTTTTCCCCAAAGTAGTGAAAGGAGACAAAGCTTACAGACCAGATGACTGGCCAAAAGACTACACCGGGAATACTAGTTATTCACTAGAAGAGATCAAGGAGAACCTAGAAAAAGGTAAACAGAATCTGATGGCGATGATCGATGGTCTCAACCCTGAAGATCTCGTGGAAGAGATGGATTACTTCGCTGGAACAAGACCCAAACAGTACTATCTTTTGTTAGGTATAAGTGAGATATTCCGTCATGAGGGGCAAATCGCCGCTATATTAGGCGTTGAGAATCGAATGCAAGATTCCTAGAGTATCAAACCTACCTTTTTTCTGGTTTAAAACCATTCTCTCGATTGTCACGCTGATTACTTGTTTTTATCTATTACCTTTGTGTATGCGTGATGTTTGCGATTACTAGTGCTCTTTTTACTATTTCCCGCATCCAGTCCGACACCATGAATATGCACCACCTAATCGATGATTTTATCCCCCATATGCGCGAAATATTGAGTGATTACTATGTTATTGTATGAGGAAACTTACAGGGTTAAGGCTGCAAAAATCCCAGAGTACCAAGAGCTCTTAAAAGAATTTAA
>Ga0180432_10011537_pt1 | contig 10396 bp, 6 predicted proteins | sample SS_ome_10_FD_132414 | JGI IMG/M metagenome (GOLD analysis project Ga0180432, IMG submission 132414) | Hypersaline lake sediment archaeal communities from the Salton Sea, California, USA - SS_1_MS_2 metaG | ecosystem: Environmental > Aquatic > Non-marine Saline and Alkaline > Hypersaline >...
CTGGCCGCCATACTGGGCAGGCTCGGCAAGCTCTATGAAGCCGTGGCCGACGAGGGCTGGCAAGCACTGCTGTCGGATTATCGTCAGATAGACACGGTTGTCGGCAGCCAAGTGAAGCTGGTAAGAGGGCAGGAGACTGTTACGGGAATGGCGGAGCGCATTGACGAGGGGGGCCGTCTGGTGATTGCGGGCCCGGCCGGCCGGATAGTTGCTGACGCCGGTGACGTGCATCTGGTACAATAAAGGCGATCATGTCACATATCAGCACAAATCAAAAGCACGCTCTAGCGGTTCCCTATGCTGTGGCGATTTGTTGTTGCGTGTTGGGTCGCCCACAATGTTTTGCGGCAGGAGTGGAGCCGGGCGCCCCGCTGCTGACACAGTGGCGACAGGCAGTTGTCGAGCGAGTTCAAGGCTACGGCGAACGGCGCAAGCTGGCAGACTTCGGCTGGCCTAGAGGCCAGCTATGGCCCGGAGTCTGTATCGCCGGGAGCCGGTTGGTATGCCCGGCCTGCGCCCACTCGCAGGACGAGGAGTTGCGGGCATGGGCTCGGAAGATGGAAGCCAGGACTATCTGCAACTGGGATGATGATCGCTGGCTGCAGTTCTTTGAGGTCTCCAGAGACGAGCGAACCCCGCTCGGGGCCTTCCGTACGTCCGACGTATGCGTCGAGGACGGCGATTTTAGGCGGTATTGTGTGGTTGCCGGAGGCGATTCCCTCTATGCTTTGTTCCTGGATTGGTACCGGCCAATCATCAAGCACGCTTACCGTTTCGTCCCCGGCCAGCCGCCTCAGGAAGTCCCAATTGAGGCCATACCCAACCGCGAGAGCATCCTTTTGGTAGATTCTGGGCAATGCTATGGGTGTCCGAGCGAATATCGGCACTATGAGGGCCCGATCTCTCTGGTTGACGCAAATGGCTATGTGCATGCACGGGCTGTGCTGCCTGCAGATTGGGGGCTCTACGGCAGCCCACTGCGCAGCATCAAGGACACTGGCGAGCGGTTCCTGGTCGCCTTGAAGGGCGCCGAAGTATCTCACTGGCCGCGTCACGAAAGCTATCTTGAGAAGATGCTGCTGATGGAGATTAAGCACGGGGTCAAAGAGCACGAGCCGGCGGCGTGCACACTGTTCGTCTCGGCCACAGAGCCGATCTTGCAGCTCTTGCCTGCGCTCGAACCCGAACGGGCCGAGATTATGGATATCGCGTTTCTGGGGGATTCAATCTACGGTCGCCTGGCTGTGAAGAAGGTGACCAGATATAGGTTCATCAGGGAGCGCGAAAAGCTCTCTTGCATTGAGCTTTGGGCGTACCGGAACGGGCATGGAGCGGCCTTGGTTGATCTGATCGCCTGGTACGCTGGGCCGCACCAGCATTTCCACTACTGGACAGATACCTACGGGGCGATTCACGAGACGATAATCCAGCGCAAGGGCCACTGGAATCCTCATTGGCAACTGGTGCCGGTCCCCTCAGGACCGGAGTGGTTCCTGTATGCCCGCGAGGACGGTATCTGGCAGGTGAAGCTGCCGTGACTGCGCATGGCTAGCGCCTTGGGAGAACATTCATCCGCCAGGTGGCTGCTGGGCATGGCGGCCTGTTTGCTGGGTGCCCTGTGGCTGCTGCCGGCGTCCCCGGCTAGCGGCGCCTCGGCGCTGACTGAGGGTGGCCGGCTGCTCACCGCCGGCAAGTACACCGAGGCCGAGGCGATTTTCCGCGAGGCCGACCAGCAGGATGCTCAGTGCGCGGTGGCCCGGGCCGGTCGCGGCGCCGCGCTGCTGTTCAACGGCGATGCCGAGGCCGCCGACGAGGCTTTTACCGAAGCGCTGGCGCTGGACCCCAACTGCGTCTCGGCGCTGTTGGGCCGGGGCGCGGCCCAGTACTACCAGCGGCGCATCCAGGACGCCATGGCCTCATATCGCCAGGCGCTTGCCTATGACACGCCGTATCGGCCGCAGATCCGCGCCTGTGTCGCCCATCTGGCCTGCACGGCCGGCTTCTATCGCGCCGCCGAGATGGAGAGCCAGAGCGCCCTGGCGGCTGATGAGGACTGCGAGCTTGCCTGCCAGGTCTTGGCCGCGGCTTGCCTGGCCCAGCAGCGCCCGGCGCCGGCCCTGAAGGCCCTGACCCAGCCGCTCGGCGAGACCGCCGCCGCCTACCCCGGACTGACGGCCCAGTCGCCGATCTTCGCCCCCGTCACGGCCTACTATGCCGATCATGGGCTTGACGAGAGTGTGCGTTTGGCGGCTCTGGCCCACGTGGGGGTACACTCCACGGCGCAGGTGGCGCAGTATATCCAGCCCGCGCCGGTGGAGTTGGGACCTGAGAATGCCCACGGATTGCAGATCCAGTGGCCCAAGCCTGGTGCTCGTGTCAGTGGCGCCATCGAGGTCAGCGTCGCCGCCCCGGCCGACCTACAGATAGACTATATCACCCTGCTGCTCGACAACCGCTTCGTGGGTATCAGCAACAGCCAGCCATACCGGGTTTATGTGGACACCCGTCTGGGCGACGAGGGCCTCCAGCAGCTCCGCTGTGAGGCCTACGGGCCGGACGGAAAGATTGTTGCGGAGGCTTCGCTGCTGATTACTGTAATCAATGGCAGCCGCACGCTGATGGCGGAGGAGCTAGCGGCTCGGGCCGAGCTCGGTCTGTTCCTGCAGCACTGCCTGCTGCTGCGCGCCGATCCGCTGTTACGGTCCCAGCTTTGTGGCCGGGCTTTGGAGATGGCCGGGCGGATGCCGGAGGCGTTGGCTGCCTATGAGTACGGTTTCTCCTACAATCCCCAGCTCCCTAGTCTGCGCGCTGATCTGCTCTTGGCCTACCACCAGCTAGGCCTGCTGCAGGACCGCCCGCAGGAGATTCACCGCCTTAGCACCGGCGGCCGACGCATCGCTTTGACCTTTGATGACGGCCCGCACCCGGTGCTGACGCCGGTGATACTTGACCTGCTCGACCGCTACCATGCCAAGGCCACCTTCATGCTGGTCGGCAAGCAGGCTGAGACCTATCCCGAGCTGGTCCGGCTGATCGTCGAGCGGGGCCATGAACTGGGCAATCACTCTTACAGCCATCGCAATCTCACCCGCCTCAGCCAGCTTGAGATCGAGCGCGAGCTGGTGATGACACGCCAGGTCATTCGCCGTGCCTGTGGCGAGTTCGTGACCCTGTTCCGTCCGCCGGGCGGCCATTACAACGCCTGCGTGCGCCAGGCCGCCCAGATTACCGGCTTCACCACCGTCTTCTGGAACGAGAACATCGGCAGTTACAAGGGCCGCCCTGCTGATGAAATCTGCCAGTCAATGCTTACCAAAATCGGCCATAGCAACATCATCCTCCTTCACAACGGCTATGACGAGACTCCTGAGGTTCTGCCCCTGCTGCTGCCCGAGCTGCACCAGCGCGGCTATCGCATGGACACGGTATCGGCCCTGACTTCGCATCAGCCATTCTCGCTCAGCGACCTGGCGGCTAGCGCGCCGGTGGGGTGGTAGCTGCCTTGAGAATGCCTCAGCCGACCTTGTCATTTTTCTTCGCGTCAGCGCTTCTCATCGGCCTGCTGCTTGCCGCTTGGGGGCAGGCTGCAGCCGCGCCCGCTCTCGACCCGGTATTCGTCAACTACCTGGCTCAGCTCGATTACAACCACGCCCAGTTCGTTGATGCCGGTGTCATAGATTTCTCCTATCTCCATGGCCGTGAGGCGGGCCGGCGCGGCTTCCTATTCACCGGCACCGACGGCCATTTCTATTTCGAGGACGGCACTCGGGGCAGATTCTGGGGCCTGAATGTCGCCAAAGATTCGGTCTTTCAGCCACCGGAGCGCATTGACCAGGCCGTCGCCGCCATCTCCCGGGCCGGCTTCAACCTCGTCCGCATCCATCATATTGACGGCGTGGAGGGGCTGCTGCCTCTGGAGCGTGCCGGTGATCCCCAGCGCCTTGACCCCGAGAAGCTCGACTGTGTTGACTACTGGATATTCCGGCTGAAGCAGGCCGGCATCTATGTCTATCTCGACTTGCTCGATTTCCGGACCTTCAGCGAGACCGAGGGTGTTACCAATGCCGCTGCGCTGGGCCGTGCCGCCAAGCCTTACGCCGTCTTCGACAATACCCTCATCGAGCTGCAGCAGCAGTATGCCCGCCGGCTGCTCATCGAGCACGTCAATCCCTACACCGGTCTGACCTACGCCCAGGACCCGGCCATCGCCATGATCGAGATCTGCGACGAAAACGGCCTCTACTTCGCCCGCAAGCGCTGGGGCGATCTGGTCGAGCCGTACCGCAGCCAACTGCGCCGCCAGTTCAACCAGTGGCTGATCGAGCGCTACGGCGACACCCCGACCTTGGCCGAGGCCTGGACTGATGTCGAGGGCCATGAGGGGCTGCTGGCCGGCGAAAGCCTGGAGGAAGGCACGGTCTGGCTGTTTCCGGAGGCCGGGATGCCGGCCAAGTTCCCGGCGGCCCAGGCCGGCGAGAGTCAGCGCCTGCAGCGTGGCCGTGCCGCCGACCGCCGCCTGTTCATCAACAGCGTACATGCCGAGTATCTGCGCCGCCTCAGCACCTATCTGCGCCGTCGTGGCGTCCAGGTCCCGATCACGGCCGTGCTCGACTTCAACCACGTCGCCGACATGCGCACCGTGGCTGACCAGCTCGATTTCATCGGCACCAATTTCTACTACGACCATCCCTCCTGGCGCGCCGGCAACGAGTGGCATCTGCCGGCCTTCCATGAGGACCTCAATCCGCTGGCTGATACCCGCACCGAGACCTTCATCCCTCGCACGCTGGTCAGTCGCGTATGGGGCCGCGCCTCGGTAGTGCGCGAATGGAACGTGTGCTGGCCGAATCGTCACCGCGCTGCCGGTATGGTCGAGGCCGCCGCCTACAGCGCCCTCCAGGACCTCGACGCGGTGATACTCTTCACCTATGACCTGCTCGATGCCAAGCACCGCGTGGAGTTTTTTGATGTCCGCCGCGATCCCACGCGCTGGGGCCTGATGGGACTTTGCGCTCGTATCTTCCTGCAGGGCGACCTGCGACCGGCTCGCTACCGCGTCGCGATGGGCTTCTCCAAAGTGGACAGCTTCTATCCCACCTGGCAGCCGATGCCCACGGAGGCCTACAAGCTGGGATGGGTCTGTGGATTCCACACGCTCTTTTTCGACGAGAAGGCTCCCGCCGGCGGTCCGGACTTGCTGATGGCCTCGGGCCGCTCCGCCGGCGGCGTCTATGACCGCGACAATACGCTCATCTGCAGCAACTGGGACGCCGAGGACCTGCTCGACCACCAGCGCGACCAAAGCCTCGAGCACAAGAGCGGCTATCAGGTCGCGACCGTTCCCGGAGATTATGTTTATTACACCTTCGGCGGCACCATGTTCTCCGCCGGCCACAAGGACCGCTTGCAGACCGATCCCGCCTTCCTGGTGGCGGATGTCAAGGCCCAGGACTTGCGCCCTATCGGCATTGATGCCGCCGGCGAAGGCTGTGTCGGCTTCCGCGATGTGCGCCGCAACAATTATGTATTCCGGCGGCTTACGGCGCATCAGAAGCTGCGGGTGGCGCTGGATGCCCTCGGCCAGATCTTCGGCGCACCCATTTCCCACGATTACGTCAACACCGGTGTGTACAGGTCCGATACTGGCCAGATTACTCGCGACCTCAACGCCGGCTTGCTGAGGGTTGATGCCCCTTGTTTGCACGCGGTGGCGGGCGCTCTCAGCAACTCCGCCGGGGCCAAGACTTCGCAGTTGCAGGTGACCACTGCCTCCCCAACCGGCGCGGTTATCTGGGCAAGTCTTGACGGCAAGTCGCCTACGGCGTCGCAGCATTGGGTACTCAAGATGGCGACGGTGGCGGCCAATACCGGCCAGAGCATGAGGCTGCATTACTCGAACGCTGAGAAGACCGTCTATGTGCTGGAGCAGCTGGGTGACGCGCCGATTACGACGCTGGCGGAGAAGACCTCGCGGCCCACGGTGGTATCCCTGGCCGGGCGCGAGGTCTTGCGCATCTATCTGCAAAACGGCACCTGGGAGTTGGTCTATGAGCAGAGCCGCTATTACCTCTCATGCGACACCGCCGGTGTGCAGGTGGAGCTCCCCGGCTTAGGGCCGACGGTCAGCGTGGCTGCGGTAACTGATGGTGCGCCCGCATCGCCGCAGTCACAGCCTCAGCCCTTCGCCTATCCGCAGGCCTTCACCTTAGTACTGGTAACTCGCCCTTGAGATTCTTGCAGGAAGCCGCCTGTCGGAAGATGAAATGGAGGCTGCACCAGGTAGTTCGCAATGTGCAGGGAGGACGCCATGTCAGACTCGCGGTTCGACAATGTATCGCCGCTGGACTTCCGCTACTACGGTCCCGATGACCGGCTTCGGGCCATGCTGGACCCTTACGTGACCGAGCGGGGTCGCGTCCATAGCGAGGCAATGGTCGAGGCGGCCGCGGTCGCAGTCCTGGCCCGTCGCGGCGTCTGTTCGCAGGCCGTGGCCGATGAGGTTGCCGCCGCTGCCGAGGCCGTCTCAGCGGAGGCCGTGGCCCATGAGGAGGCGCGCATTCATCACAATATCCGCGCTCTGGTCAACGTCCTGCGCAGCCAGGTCAGCGATGCAGCCAAGCCCTACGTGCACCTCTGCCTGACCAGCTTTGATGTGATTGACACGGCGGTGGCGTGGCGGCTGCAGCAGGCGGCTTACCGGGGGATACTTCCACAACTGGCCGAGCTTCAGCGCGTGCTGCTAGACCTGGCCCGCCGCGAGGCCGACCGTCTTCAGATCGGTCGCACCCACGGCCAGCATGCCGTCCCGATTACCTTCGGCTTCGCCCTGGTCGGCTTTGTCAGCCGGCTGGGCGGGCGGATCGAGGCAATTAAGGCGGCCGCCGACAACCTCTGCGGCAAAATCAGCGGAGCCGTCGGCGCCTACAATGCCAGCGCCTTGTTTTTCGATGACCCGGATGCGTTCGAAGCCGAGGTCTTAGCCGAGTTGGGCCTCAAAGCCTCGCCCAGTTCCACGCAGATAGTCGAGCCGGAGCCGGTGGCTGATTACTATCATGCGCTGATCTCCACTTTCGGCGTCCTGGCCGATCTGGCTGATGACATGCGCCACTTGCAGCGCACCGAGATCGCCGAGGTGGGGGAGAAGTTTGAGGCCGAGCAGGTTGGCTCCTCGACCATGCCGCACAAGCGCAATCCCTGGAACTTCGAGAATGTCAAGAGCATGTGGAAGGCCTTTATGCCCCGGATGGTCACGGTCTATGCCGACCAGCTCTCCGAGCACCAGCGCGATTTGAGCAATTCGGCTTCCTCGCGCTTCAATCCGGAGATAATCGTGGCCCTGGCCAACAGTGTCCAGCGGCTGAGAGGAATCATGTCGAAGCTGGTCACTGACGAAGCGCGGATGGCGCGGAACTTCGCGATGACTTCGGGGATGGTGGCCGCTGAGCCGGCGTACATTCTGCTGGCGGCGCACGGTCATCCCGACGCTCACGAGACGATGCGCAAGCTGACCTTACAGGCTCAGGCCAGCGGCCGGCCGTTGTGGGACCTGCTTTGCGAAGACGAGGCCTTGGCTCCTTACCTGCAGCAGTTGACCGAGGCGCAGCGGGCGATCTTGCAGGACCCGGCGGCCTACACGGGGATTGCGGCCGACAAGACCAGGGCCCTGTGCGACGACTACGAGCGCCGCTTAGCGGTACTGATGGACGAGCTAGAATGACAAGACTGTTGCGTAGCGCTACGCGGCCGGCGACTGTGATGGCGAGTCCAGTCAGACCTATAATCCATAATCGCAGCGGTCGGGTGTTTGGCCCACCTATCCCCCTTTTGCTTCCCCCTTCCCGGGTACCCACGCCAAAGGCGTGGGTGAGGAAGGGGGTTAGGGGGTTAGGAAACATAATTGCGTGGGTCGGGCAAGCCGAAAGGCAACGTCTCAGCCTTTTGGCGCGTAGGTCGGGCTTTCCAGCCCGACGCCGTTGCCTTTGAGTCGTTTGGAGGGGCCGCATACGAGGCGGAAGCTTAGCTTCCGCCGAGAATCCGGCCCAGCCGTTGTCGTTGTCCCCTCTCCCTGGGAGAGGGCCAGGGTGAGGGCCGCCGTTGCCCCGTCGCTTGCGCCCGATTGCAGACATAGTCATACCTAATCCCCTCAACAGGGAGGTGGCCCGTGTCACTGCTAGGCCTTGACATCGGCAGCACCGGCGTAAAGGCGGTCGCCTTCGATCCCCAGGGCGCGATCGTGGCCCAGGCCTACCGTGAGTATCCGGCGCAGTACCCTAGGCCTGGCTGGATTGAGTTGGACCCCGCCCAGGTCTGGGATGCTATCTTGGCCGTGCTCAACGAGATTGCCGCGAGCACCGCCGGCGATCCGGCCCAGGCCTTGTGCATGTCCACGATGGGGGAGGCGATCACCCCAATTGACGCCGACGGGGAGTACCTATACAACACCATCATGTCGGCTGACGGGCGCGCGCTGTCGCAGGCCAAGTCATGGCGCGAAACGCTAGGGGCCGAGCGCGTTTTCGAGATCACCGGCATGCCGCTGCACCCTAGCTTCTCGATCAACAAGCTGATGTGGCTGCGCGAAAACCAGGCGCAGGTCCACCGGTGCGTCAGCAAGTACCTGATGTGGCCGGACCTGGTGACTTTCAAGCTGGGCTTGCCGCCGCGGATTGACTACAGCCTGGCCGGGCGCACGATGGCGCTCGACATCAGGAAGAAGCAGTGGTCGCCGGAGATGCTGGAGGTCGCAGGCATAGATATGGAGCTGCTGGCCGAGCCGATCGCTCCGGGCGAGGTAATCGGCCCACTCGGCTCTCGGGGGGCCGAGCTGACCGGTTTGCCGGCGGAGTGTCTGGTGGTCGCCGGCGGCCACGATCAGCCGATGAATGCTCTCGGCGGCGGAGTCATCCGTCAGGGCCAGGCGGTTGACGGCATGGGCACCGTCGAGTGCGTCACCACCGCCTTCGAGGAGCCGATGCTCACCGCGCCGATGCGCAAGTGGAACTACTGCTGCTATCCACACGTGGTCGCGGGCATGTATGTCACCCTCGGCTATAATTACACTTCCGGCCGTCTGCTGCGCTGGTATCGGGACAATTTTGCCCTCTACGAGACCGCCCAGGCCCAGCGGGAAAGAGTTGACGTCTATGATGTAATCGTCTCCGATCTTCCCGCCGCGCCCACCGGCGTGCTGGTACTGCCTTACCTGGCCGGCTCCGGCACGCCCTATCTGGACCCTGAGGCCAGCGGCGCCTTTCTGGGATTGACCTTAGCCGCCGATCGCAAGACCGTGGTCAAGGCGATTCTCGAAGGCACCTGTTACGAGCTGAATCTGAACCTAATTCGGATGGCCGAGGGCGGCGTCAATATCGGCCGATTGCGGGCCACCGGTGGCGGCAGCAAAAGCCCGCTGTGGCTCCAGATCAAGGCTGACATCACCGGCCGCGAGGTCGTCACCCTCAATGTCAGTGAGAGCGGCTGTCTGGCCGGGGCGATGCTGGGCGGCGTGGCGGCCGGCGTCTATCGTGATTTGCAGCAGGCCGTCGCCGGCCTTGTCGAGGAGCAGGATACTTACCAGCCGGACCCCGCCAGGCATCGGCAGTACCAGCAGCTTTTCGCGATCTACAAAAACGCGTGGCCGGCAATCGCCGAGCTGGCCCACAAGCTTCGCCGGCAGGAGTGAGTGTAACTCACAATGAGTCCTGAGGTTATCATCGCAGCACTAATCAGTCTGGTTCTCTGGGGCGTCGGTGGAGTCTTCGACAAGCTGGCGCTCAATGCCATGCGCGGGCTCTCGCCGGTGACTGCGGTGATGGCGCGGATGCCTTTTGCCGTGCTGGTTGTCGGCATTGCGGGTTGGTACATGGGCATGTGGGATGATCTGCAGCGGATGGCCCCGATGACCTTTATCTATTTGGCCGCCAGTGCGCTGCTGGCAGCGGTGTTAGGGCAGGCGGCCTATTTCTTTGCAGCCGGCGGCGGCGAGATCTCCAAGGTGGTCGTCTTCACCTCCGCATGGCCTCTGGTGACGGTATTTGTAGCGGCGGCCTGGCTAGGGGAGAGTCTGGCCTGGCAGAAGCTGCTGGGAACTGCCTTGGTCATCAGCGGCCTGATGGTCCTCGCTATCCCCGGCAAGCCCAGAGAAAAATCATAACTACTCACCGAACCCCGTTTTGATTCCCCCTTCCCGGGTACCCACGCCGAAGGCGTGGGTGAGGAAGGGGGCTAGGCGGTTAGGCCGCATTATTCATGAACGCGTAGGTCGGGCATCTCTAGCTTGCATTGTTCGCGAAGGCGTAGGTCGGGCTTTCTAGCCCGACGCCGTTACCAGTCACGGACCAGCCAGGCTAGAAAGCCTGGCCTACGTGGGGTTGCACTGTGTCATTTTCGAGATATTTTA
>Ga0180432_10011539_pt1 | contig 10394 bp, 11 predicted proteins | sample SS_ome_10_FD_132414 | JGI IMG/M metagenome (GOLD analysis project Ga0180432, IMG submission 132414) | Hypersaline lake sediment archaeal communities from the Salton Sea, California, USA - SS_1_MS_2 metaG | ecosystem: Environmental > Aquatic > Non-marine Saline and Alkaline > Hypersaline >...
GAAGAAGCAGAAATGCTTAAATTACAACTCACCCAGCAATCGCTGCAAATAACGCAGGCTGCTCTTTCAGATAACAGCGGCTTTTCCAATCAGGTCCAGCAAGGAAACCAGGAAAGCGATCAGAATACATCCGAGCAGGATGAGCAAGATGATGACATACCCTGCAATGACAGCCATATCATCTCTGAGACTATCAAAGACGGAACCAAATTCCAACCGGGGGAGACATTTAAAAAAAGCTGGACCCTGCGCAACGAGGGCGACTGCGATTGGACGACCAGTTATTATCTGAAATTTGTGGAAGGCACCCAAATGGGTGGACCGTCAACAGTCAAGGTGCCTTCTGTGATTGAACCCAATGAAGATATAACCTTTATCTTAGACCTAACCGCCCCCAACACCGCCGGGGATTATACCGGCGTCTGGCAGTTATTCGCCGCCGATGGGGAAGCAATGGGGCGCTATTGGGTAAAAATTTCTGTGGGTGCGCCTCCCCAGAATTTCGCCGTGACCAGTGTCACTTTCTATGCCGGCAACCAGCCGATTGACCTGATTTGCCCGGAATGCATTGATGTCAGCGCGGAAATCACCGTCACGGCTGCCGGAACGGTCACGTACACCTGGGAAGATTGTGAAGGGGGCGCTGAAAATGGTTCCCTGACCTTCAACGCCCCCGGCAAGAAACAGATCACACACGCACTATGCATTCCCGCTGCGGGCAGCGGCTTCCACTGGGCGGATCTGTATATTGACGAACCGAACCATCAATGGTTCAACAGTCCGGATTTTGAAGTTGTATGCAACCCATAGGATAAATGAAAGGATATTTCGAAAATGACAGAAATTTTATTGTTATTGCCTAAAAAATTTTAATCAAAGTAAAGCGTGAAAGATAGCAATTACCCTCAGGCTTGCACGGTATAGGATTTTATTTGCTTGAACGTGTGGACATTCACGCGAATTCCAGTATCTGCTCTTTTTTGAAATTACAAAAAGATTGTTCCATTCGCGAACTAAAATTCCAATTATTTTTGGTTTTCTTAAGTTTAAATCAAAAGAGCGGGCGATGGGACTCGAACCCACGAATGTCAGCTTGGAAGGCTGATGCCTTACCACTTGGCGACGCCCGCGCGTCTTATATTCTACCCATATCCCCCTTTCCGGTCAAGAAACGCTTTGTGTCATGGGTAGGTTTGGATCGTTGAAGCGAGGCAGCCGTCTCATGCAGGTCCTATTGTCCTCTAGTCAGCTTTTAACGCCTGCTTCCATGGCGATGTGCGTACACTTTCCATCAAGATACCCGTGAAATATAATGGGGTTGGATTCCCTTCCTCTTACGCCACATATTTATTATGGATATAATTACCCTAACCAATTTACGTGAAACCATGTGAAAAAAAACCGTCGTTTTCGAAAAATGTTGGTGGACTATGTTTTCATTATTCTCGGCGCCTTCATCCAGGCTATTGCTATGCGGTTATTCCTGATTCCCAGCAAAATGGTCAGCGGTGGGATCAGCGGAACTGCACAGATTATCCAGGCTTACGCCAATTGGCCAATTGGCTTGATGACTTTCCTCGGAAATTTTCCCCTTTTCCTGATCGGATGGCGATATCTCGGCGGCACGCGTTTCGCGCTGCGGACTGCCGCTGCGATCGTGTTTTTTGCGGTATTCACGGACGGACTTGTTTATTTCCTGCCTGCCAATGGCATCGCGGACGATATCGTTCTGGATGCTTTATACGGTGGGGTGATCCTCGGGATCGGGCTTGGATTGGTCTACCGCGGTGGCGGCACCAGCGGCGGAACGGATATCCTTGGCCGCATCCTCAACCATCGACGCGGGATTACAATATCCCATGCTTACCTGCTGACGGATAGCCTGATCGTGCTTGCGTCCGGCTTTGCGTTCGGCTGGAATCGTGCGCTCTATGGTTTGGTGGTAATTTATGTCAGTGGAATCACAGCGGAAAGAGTATCAGAGGGCAATAATTTATTCCGCATGGCAATGGTCATCACCAACCACACTGAAGAAGTTTCCAAGCAGATATGTGCAGTCCTCGAACGCGGTGTGACAATCCTCCCTGGCACAGGTGCCTGGACAGGCCAGCCACGGCAGGTTTTATATTGTGTCCTCTCACGGTCGGAAACCAACATTCTCAAGCGCATTGTCAGCGAAATTGATCCAAAGGCCTTTATGGTGATCGGGCAAGCCTATGACGCGCTGGGGGAGGGTTTCCGCCCTTTGGTGCGGAATGATTCTTAAGACGCCAGCTCCAATAACACGCCGGATGTCAAGGCGAATTGGCCAAGGTGATAACTAATCCGCACCATTAAACGCGCTCTGGTCAGTGGGCGGATGAATCGGTCAACTGCCAGCGTTAAATCCGATGCAAAAAACAGCAGCGCTCCAGCCACAAGCAGGCTAACCGACACCTGGTGATGCCCCGGTTGGAGTATGGTGAAAATCGCCAGAAGAACCATCACGGAAATAACCATAGCATATGCCGCAATGGGAATGGACATTCTCTCAACCAACGTTTGAATTCCCTTTTTTCGGATTTGGCTGGTAATTTTTATGGCAATAATAACCGCGATGGAAAACATGCCGAGGATCATGAGCGTTGAAAAAACACCAGACAAAAAGAAGATTTGAACACTGTACAGAATTTGGGTGATTAAAAAAGCAGTCAGCCCAACGAGGAAATAGCGGTAAGAAAACAGCAGGCATACATCACCGATCAGCGCAAACACCAACCCCAATCCAAACCACATCCCTTGGAAAAAATGAGGCAAATTGGTGAAATACCATACAATCAGAAAAAACAAGGTCAAAGGTTTGCTGAAATAATTTATGGATGGTCTATTGAGCGCCAACGCCGACCAATCAACCGCCATGCATCCCAAGAAAAGAACCAGCCAAAAATCGATCATCTATTTCTTTCCCAGATCGGAATACCCCATTTGTTGAAGAAACGCGGGGTCAGAGCGCCAGTTCTTTCGGACTTTAACGCGCAGTTCCAGGAATACTTTTCTTGCTGACATCGCTTCGATTTCCTGGCGTGCGGAAGTGCCGATTGCTTTCAACATACTGCCTTTCCGCCCAATCACAATTCCTTTCTGAGACTCCCGCTCCACAAAAATGGTAGCTTTGATATACGCACCCACGTCTTCCCGTTCGGTGTATTCATCCATGCGTACGGCAATCGCATGCGGAATTTCATCGCGCAGATGGTGTAGGGCTGCTTCTCGGATCAGGTCTGCCGCAATGTCTCGTTCATAAATATCCGTAACCTGTTCTTGCGGATAGAACGGCAGCCCAATGGGGAGCAATTGGGTTATTTCTGCGCGCAGAGTATTTAACGCCATTTGCGCTTTGGCACTGATGATAATCTGCTTTTGTACAGGCAGCAGTGCCCTGTACTCTTTTTTTCTCTGATCTATTAGCCACTGATCAGCGATTTGATCACATTTATTCAATGCCTGGATAACAGGAGAGAACCTGGCTAACCGCTCTGCGATGAGCACGTCTTCATCCTGTGGGGAAACGCTAATGTCAACCAGCCATAAAACCACATCGGCGTCTGCCAATGCTTCCAATGCCGTAGCGTTCATTCCGCGGCCAAGTTTATGTTTCGGTTCATGAATCCCCGGCGTGTCAACAAACACAATTTGAACATCTTCTTCCGTCAATATTCCCAATTGATTTAAGCGGGTGGTTTGGGGCTTTGGAGAAACCGCAGCGATTTTTTGGCCAATGAATGCATTGATTAAGGTAGATTTCCCAACATTCGGTCGCCCTACAACCGCCACATATCCTGATCGGAATGTTAAAGGATCGTTTATTTTCATACCTTAATTATAGAGGCTTCTTATGATTTCCTATCACATGCGAGTTGACCACCGGTACGCCTTCCAAAGCCAGAAGGCTCGCTTTTGTTTGTATCCCGTTATATGCAGAATATCCATGCAGTGACATGTCTGCAGCCAGAACGCGATGGCACGGCACCACGATCACGAATGGGTTTTTCGCCAATGCCGCTCCGACCGCGCGTGCGGCCCTGGGTTTTCCTATCGCTGCGGCAATCCCTCCATAGCTGCGAACTGTTCCAAACGGAATCATCGCAGTTTCCCGTAAAACAAGCTGCTGAAATGGCGTCAGGGACTCCCAATCAAGTGGTAGGTTAAAAACTGTTAGATTTTTTAAGAAATACGCGTCTAATTGATTAAAAACCGTATCAATAAGTGGAAAATTTTCATGGATTTCTTTTTGTTGGAATTCGCCATTTTCTTCATTAGGGTTCAAAATAGAAATACTTATTATATGCCTGGCTGAAGCGCGCACTCGTATCCGCCCTACCTGCGAATAGAGCCGTGATTGATCTTGGATAGATATGTCACCCATGGCTGACCTCTCGTTTTGCTTGATTATAGCGGGAAACAGGCGCAAATCACCCATGGAATTATTATAGAATAAGCGTTCGAAATCGTAGGGTAAGCGTAGGTTTAGCGTCAAGTATCAAAGCATCGTATCAGCTATAGTATTTGCAAGGGCGACTTCTCTTCTTCTCCTCCTTATGAGAGAGCCGGACATGGCGTTTCCGGCTCTCATTTCTTTAAACCCCTTTCGATGTGATTATGTTACACTTTTTTTATCCAAACATTTTTAAGGGAGAGCATTTCAGATGGAAAAAACACAAGAAACCTACCATATCCAAATCGGGAACGTTGAACGGGATTTGCGTCTGTTTGAGGTCAAACCGGGATTAAAGATTGCGATTATCAATATCCTCGGTGATACTGAGCTCGTCCAAGCCTGTGCGCAGGAACTCGCAAAAAAGCTCGATCCAGATCAATATGATGTCTTGGTAACAGCTGAATCAAAAAGCATCCCGCTGATCCATGCGCTTTCGGTTGAAACGAACAAACCGTATGTCGTTCTGCGTAAAAATTATAAGATTTATATGGGAAAAGCAATCATCGCGGAAACCATGTCCATCACGACTGGCAAACCCCAGACACTAATCCTTGATGAGAAGGATATTCCTCTGCTCAAAGGAAAGCGCGCAGCTTTGATCGATGATGTGGTCAGCACCGGCTCGACATTAGAAGGCATGCGGGAGATAACAGAAAAAGCCGGCGCGATTATCACCATCGAATCAGCAATTTTTACGGAAGGTGACCAGAACCAGTGGCAGGGAATTATTGCCCTGGGTCATTTGCCTGTATTCACCGACTAAGAGAAACCATTCAAGCCAGGTTTTCCACGTATACTCCGCGGGAAGGTTTGCAGCAATAAAAACGGATATCTTTCTCACCCACATTGTCACTGGCATTCTTTAAGTCGCGAATAAAATCCGGCACAGCTGCGGATCGTACTAGGTTGACCGTACAACCTCCAAACCCCGCTCCTGTCAATCGGGCGCCCAAACATCCATCAATCGATATCGCTTGCGCAACCAGGTTATCGATTGCCGGGAGACTGACTTCAAAGAGATCCCGTAAAGAAGCATGGCCCGCGTTCATCAGTTTGCCAAAACCAGCAGCGTCATCCCGAACCAAACACGAGCATGCCTGCTTCACGCGCTCAATTTCTTCCACCACGTGGTGTACGCGCCGGAACAACACGTTCGGGAGTAGGGTCGCGTAAAAATCAAGCTTTTCTGGCTGTATATCGCGCAAAGATGAGAATTCGGGTATCTCTTCCTTTAATATACTCAGTGCTTGCTCACATTCTTCTCTGCGCAAATTATAGCCAGATGCTTTTAGGCTGCGCCGAATGCCGGAATCAACGATCACAATCTCCAAAGCATGGGGAATTGGAATTGGCTGCCATTGCAAATTGCGCACATCGAACATCAACGCATGTCGCGCAACCCCATGCGCGCATGCAAATTGGTCCATCAATCCACACTGAACGCCAACAAATCGATTTTCAGCGAATTGGCAAATCTGCGCCAGCTCCATGCGGCTGATATTCCAGTTGTGGAATGCATTCCAATATGCGGCAAACGCTAATTCCAGCGCCGCTGAACTGCTCAATCCTGCCCCAATCGGGATATCTGAAATTATTTCAACATCCACTCCACATGGTAGGAAACCTTTATTCTGAAGAGCCCAAGCCACACCAGCAGGATAAAGGCTCCAATCTGGCAGAGGTGAACCAGATTGATCCACCCGCTGCGCAATTTGATTCAGCGAAAACAAAACCGCTTCGTCAGACTCAGTGGATTGAATACTCACCATATCATCCGCGCGGTAATGGAAAACTGCAGTAAGCGTCAGATTAATGGCAGCCGGAAGTACAATCCCATCGTTATAATCAACACGCTCCCCCAGCAGGTTAACCCTTGCAGGAGACACAACCTTCACATGCGAGCTGTTTGCAATCAGGTTGGGGTGGCTGTGCCCTTCATTTTGCATAAAATTCATCCATTAATTGCTTTTTTTCACGGTGGGTTTTATTTTTCAATATCGCTTCGTTTTTCATCGCTTCCGATTGCGATGCGTGATGCGCAACATACGCCAATTGTACAGGCAATCGGCTGCGCGTATATCGTGACGCTTTTCCTGAATTATGCGCCTCCAATCGGTTCTCAATATTGGTTGTCCATCCTGCATAAAAACTATCATCTGCGCATTGCAATAAATAACTGAAAAAAGGCATGTGCTTATGACCTACCAATCGCGTTAATACTCTTCAAAAGCTGCTAACTGTGGGGTTTCAACCTGTCTATCGGAAAAACAATCATGCCCCGCCCAATAATATATTTCCCAGAAATTGTACAAGCGGGCTGATGACCATCTCGATTACATTGAATCCGAGCGTTGGGCCCAAGAAAAGCAAAACCAGCAGGATATAAGGGCCATAAGGTTTGATCGCCTGCCATTTTCCCTGCCAGGATGCGGGTAAAAAGAATTCGACGATTTCCTCACCGTCCAGAGGCGGTAAGGGGATTAGATTGAAAACCATCAAGCCCAGGTTGGTAAACATGAAATACACAAGGAACTGATAGGGGGTCGGGAAAGCTTGAATGAGGGCAGCCGAAGGTCTCACCAATCCAAATCGCAGCGGAATCGCGGCTACTGCCGCCAATAAGAAATTGGAAATAGGCCCCGATAATGCGACCAGCATCAGCGCGGAAGGAGAATACCTGCGTATCTTGCTCGGATTGATTGGAACTGGTTTTGCCCATCCAAAACCAGCCACAATAAGCATCAAACTGCCCAGCAAATCGAGGTGGCTGAGCGGATTGAGGGTTAAACGTCCATAAAGGCGCGGCGTATCATCGCCAAATTTGGTCGCTGTCCAGGCATGCGCAAATTCATGAAACGTAAATGCGATTAATAAAGTCAGCAAACCTGAAATGAAATAGGAAGGAGCGTAATTTAACATGCGTTAACTATAATCGGAAATGGGCAGGCTGACAACTTGCGATATAATTTTTCCATGCTCCCCGATCTGGAATTAAATGATGTGTTGCAATTAAAAAAGAAACACCCGTGCGGCGGTCAGGAGTGGAAAGTCTATCGATTGGGTGCTGATATTGGCATTGAGTGCCAAACCTGCGGAAGAAGAGTTCTGCTTAGCCGCAGGGAATTGAGAAATCGGATGAAAAAAAATCTGACAAGGAAACGGAAATGCAGCAGCAATTGAACCACAAACCGAAAATTGTTTTCCTTTTTTCAGATACTGGCGGCGGACATCGCAGTGCGGCGGAAGCGATCATTGAGGCATTCGATTTGGAATTCCCCAACACCTATACATTTGAGATGGTTGATTTTTTTAAGGAATATTCCCCTCCTCCCTTACACTTAGCTGGTCCAACATATACCCTCATGTCACGGATGGAATACCTCTGGAAATTTACCTTTGAAGTCAGCAATGATGCTGATCGTATGCGTGTAATTTTTTCCACCTTTTGGCCTTATATCCGGCTGGGCATATACCAGCTTATCCGTGACCATCCTTGCGATATATATGTTTCGGTTCATCCGATCATCAATATCCCCTTTCTACGCGCTTTAAAAAGAAAAAAAATAGATACTCCCTATTTCATTGTTGTTACAGATCTCGTTTCTACCCATACCGCTTGGTATGCAAATAACGCGGATAAGATTATCATACCCACAAATCAGGCCCTTCAACCAGCTCTAAAAGCTGGTATCGATCGAAGCAAATTGGAAGTCATCGGACAGCCAGTCGCCGAAAGGTTTTGCATTGCCAATGGAAACAAGAAAACACTACGGGAAAAGCTGGGGTGGGAGCCGGGAAAAACAACGATCCTACTCGTTGGCGGAGGAGAGGGCATGGGACCGCTTGGAAAAATTGCCAGGGAGATCAACCAGGCGGATATCGATGCGTCTCTGGTGGTAGTAACTGGCAGGAACAAAAATTTACAAGAGGATTTGAATACACATAAATGGAATATACCAACCCATATTTATGGATTCGTTAAAGAAATGCCGGATTTTATGCGTGCCGCAGATATTCTGGTAACAAAAGCTGGTCCCGGTACGATTTGCGAAGCATTAAATGCAGATCTTCCCATAATCCTGTACCACCGGGTGCCGGGCCAGGAAGAAGGAAATGTAAATTACTTGATAGATGAAGGCGCTGGTGTATGGGCGCCCGATATAGACGACATCATTAAAACCCTACGGAAATGGGTTGAAAATCCAAGCTTGCGCCTTAAAGCGGCAGAAAATGCGAAACGGATTGCAAAACCAAAAGCAGCCCGCATGATTGCCAGAAGAATAGCTGAAAAAATTCCAATAAAAAGTTAGAATAATTAAGTATGACAATATTAGATGCGAACACCTTCGAATTTATCAGTCGCAGTGCTGACCAAACCAAACGGATTGGCATGCGCTTGGGCGGATTTTTGAATACAGGAGATGTGATTTGCTTATGCGGCGAATTGGGGGCTGGCAAAACAACCCTCACACAGGGCATCGCCCATGGTTGGGGCTCGATTGACCCGGTCAAGAGCCCAACTTTTGTATTGGTGCGGAATTATCGCAGGGCTGATCGAGCTGAAATGAACCATCTTGATGCCTATCGCCTCAATAGCGGACAGGAAGCAGAAGACCTCGATTTGGACATTATGATCGAAAAAGGCCCATTGATTATCGAATGGCCGGACAAGATTGTTGATGCCCTGCCAGAAGAGAATTTATGGATTGAATTAGTGTGTGTTTCTGACCAGCAGAGGAACCTTACTATCAAGGCGGCGGGAAAACGCTATAAGCTTTTGTTATTGGAACTAAAAAATAAAATGGTGAAAAGCTTTATATGATACTCGCAATTGACACTTCCACCCAATGGGTCGGCATTGCCCTGCTTGATGAAAATCAGATCATTTATGAGAAGATTTGGAAAACACAGCGGCGGCATACCGTTGAGCTTTCACCAGCCATCCAATCAGCCCTGCAGGACACCAACCATTTCCCATCTGACCTTTCCGCGATCGCTGCAGCGATAGGGCCTGGATCGTTCACCAGCCTTCGAATCGGATTGGCTCTGGCAAAAGGATTTGCGCTGTCACTGCATATCCCAATCATAGGAATACCCTCATTGGAAATCACTGCTGCAGGTGTTCCGGCGCTCAATCGGGATCTTATCTGCCTCCTTCGGGCAGGGCGTGGTCGCTTCGCTTTTCAAAAATTCCAAACAAAAGAGGGAGTCTGGCATATCAGCGGTCAGCCAGGCATTACCACAGCGCAGGAATTAGAACAATCCATCACCAACCCCACCACGGTCGTTGGCGATTTTGATACGGATGAAAAGAAAATCTTGATGCGCAAATGGCGCAATATTGCCCTTCTTCCGCCATCCCTCAATACGCGCCGGCCGGCGATTCTTGCTGAATTGGCGCAGATAAGGTTTGAAAAAAATGATTTTGATGATCCTGCCACGATTGCACCAATTTATTTGAGGACTGTAAAGAATATCGATACCAACTGAAGGTATAATGTACACTTATTATTTTCTAATGACAGATTTCAGGTAGCTGGGAGCAAAATACGATAAGGAGACGGATTGAATCACACAATGGATGATCTGCAGCAGATAGCAAACACAATCAATCAGTGTCAGGCTTGCGACTTGCATAGGACTAGAAAAAATGCCGTTCCAGGTGCAGGTCCAGCGGATGCGGAAATAATGTTAATCGGTGAAGGCCCTGGGTTCCATGAGAATGAGCAAGGCCTCCCTTTTGTCGGCGCGTCCGGCAATTTTCTCACAACTCTCCTTGAGTCTGCTGGATATAACCGGGATGATGTGTTCATAACCAATGTGGTGAAATGCCGCCCGCCCAGTAACAGAGATCCCAAACCGGAAGAGTTGTTAGCCTGTGAAGCATATCTTGACAAGCAAATTGAGATTATCGATC
>Ga0180432_10011540_pt1 | contig 10394 bp, 10 predicted proteins | sample SS_ome_10_FD_132414 | JGI IMG/M metagenome (GOLD analysis project Ga0180432, IMG submission 132414) | Hypersaline lake sediment archaeal communities from the Salton Sea, California, USA - SS_1_MS_2 metaG | ecosystem: Environmental > Aquatic > Non-marine Saline and Alkaline > Hypersaline >...
ATCTTGGTCGAGTCTGCCCGCCAGCCAACACCCTGTGTGGCAATCTGGTACAGGGCGTCGAACTGCCCCTCCGGCCCGTCACTACCACCGCCGACTATCGCGACCCAGTCATCTATAGCAGCCACCACCGAAGCGGTGTCGTCGGTGATGTCAAGCTGGTGTTGGTATGCGTAGGGGTCATAGGGGAAGTCCTTGTAATTGCCAACGCCAAACTGAGGTTCGTAAGCCAGCCCGGCGATTCCAGTCATTATGGCCTCGGCATTATCGCTGACCGCCTCAATGACGGGCCCCATGCTTCCCGTGGTGTCCGCCATGAAGTAGATGTCTGGCATCGGCAGGATCTCCGGAATGGTCACGTCCTTCTCTACGGTCAAAGTTTCCCCTGAGCCTAATTCCGCCGTTACCTCTGCTGGGTCTACTGGTACAGATCCATTGGCGGCTACTGGCACCACCAGTGCCAGAACCAATAGTAGCGGCACAATTAAGCCTGTTACGACTTTCCATTCTTTCATCTCTCAATCACCTCCTTTCTCTTAAGATGGCTTCGCTGTCCCACAAGTTGTGGACTTGTGAAACGTCTGAATTCAACCCGAACCTTTTCAAGCGACAGCGATACAAAGCATGTTTGCTACGGTGTGAATTCAGTCGTTGCCACCGGGTAGAACCTTACCTGCAACAGCTTGGTGCCATCGTTAACAAGGCCCTGCTCTGTGATCACAAGGTCCGCAATGTTCAAGATCCACATGTTGTCTTCTGGGGCGAAGTACCAAGCCATGGCTGGATCTTGATCTGCCTGGTAAGCCAGCCACTCCTCTACCTCAATGACCAAGTTCCCATTGGAATCATATGGTTGGGTCTCCGGGATAGTATTGTAGGCATCAGCCGGCACATCGTATTCATCTATGACTCCGTCCGGGACACCGTCTGGCCCGTTAATATCAAGCCTGGCATCGACAACCCAGCCAACATAGGTGAATAGACGAGTTATGTCCGTGGCCTTAGACTTTCCTTTCCCTTTTGTTGTTCCAGGGTCAAATCTTACATAAGTCTCTGGCTCAGCGACATACAGGTTTGGACCGACGATCAGCCCTAATGCCAGCAAGGGGTCATCAGGGCATTCCGTATAATACGGAAAATCGGGGTTTGCTGGGTCCGTGTCATTGCAGGCCTGCAGCACCTGGTTCGGGTACAGGATGATAGAACTTGGATCGCCATCATTCCCGCCGTTGTTTGGCTTTCCGAGAATTCTGGCAAAGACATAGTAGCCTTCTGCTTCATAGGGCAGCTGGACTTTCGCCGTGCCACCATCAACAGCGCATGGGTCAAGTGCTATCAGCTCTGTCACTCCTGACTTCTTGTTTGTGACGTACTGAATCGTTGCAGGACCATCTTCATCGATGAATATCGAATTTCCACCCGGTGTTGGGTCACAGATGAACCCCTCCTGCTTGCCGTGGATGTTCAGATTGAAATGTGCCCCACTCGGAAATCCGTTGCTCTTGGCAATCACATCGTTACCTGTTGATTTATCTGGTTTGGCTGCCATCGCAGTCGAAATCCCGAGAGCGGCAACCAGTAAGATCACCACCAGGATCGGCACCGCAACTACCGCAATTCGCTTCATTTCTTACCTCCTCCTTTCTGTTTGGACGTACGTATAGACCAAGCTCCAATTTTATCACGGTAGCAATATAGGCCATCACCTCCTTCATAGCCCCAGTCCGTGCCATGCGCTCAAGCCGACACCCCCACGAATGACCTTACTGGAGTGGTCAAGTTTGCAATTCTGCCATCACAGATGCTATAATGCAAAATGCATCGGGTGTGCCCACCTGGTGCGGGGGTGCCGGTGGCCATGGCCATACGGGCCCCCTATTTAATTGTAAACACCCCATAGGGGCTTTCTTTTATAGATTAGCCTGAGTCCAACATCAAGTTTTCCAATTCTGACTTTTCTCGCCTGGTTTCTGGGATACAAACAGAAGGCCCTCGACAGTATCCATAGTCGAGAGCCTCTTTACTTAATTGGTGTGATTTCTGCTCTGCGTTACGATAATATACCCACAGTGAGGGCTTTAGCATATGAACGAAGGATTTTATTAGACAGTGGTTTGACATCGGCGCCGCCACCTTATTTAATATTATCTTATTTTGTTTTATATTATACCATAATGGTTTTATTTGTCAACCCCAGTCCTCTACCAACTCGACAGCTCTCATCTCCTCAGACTTAGGAAACTGAAACATGCAGCAGAAATGCACCTTGAGAATTTCCTAGGCCTAAAACCTGTCGTGGGATTAAGTAGGTAGTAGGAGGCTCATTTGGTTTGGATGCAGAGGGAGCTTGACAAAGGCAATTCAGCTACTATCATACAAAACGTCAGATTGTGACCTTATTGAACAATTTGGACTTTTGCGAACTGCTAGCTGCGGTAAATAGCAATGCTGCCAGTTAGAAGCTCGGAATAGGGACCGGTTGGATAACATTTTAGCGTCCAGCCGGCTTTTTGATTACAGTGGCAATTCAGGCAAATTGTTTCTGGGGTTGAAATAAAGAAAGGTATTGACAAGATGAAAAGGATGTGGTAGCATATGGTATGCGGACAGCGGTTGCCGCATACCGCCTATCAACGATAGGAGACTAAAGGTTGAAGAATGTCTATGTAATAGAGGATGCTTGTATTGGCTGTGGCCTTTGCCGGGTCTACTGCCAGACGGAGCATTCCCAGACCAAGGACATGCTCAAGGCGTTCAAGAGAGAGAGCCCACGCCCCCTACCCCGCATCCGCGTGGAGCGGAAGAGCGAGATTTGCTTTGCCGTTCAATGCCGTCACTGTGATGAGCCGTGGTGTGTCTATTCGTGCCTTACCGGCGCCATGCATAAAGATCCTGCAACCGGATTGGTCGCCGTTGATCAAGACAGGTGCATTGGGTGTTGGGCCTGCATGATGTCCTGCCCTTATGGAGCTTTGGTCAGAGATGCAAGCAGGAAGGTTGTCGCTAAGTGTGACCTTTGCCCTGAGCATGAGGTGCCAGTTTGCGTTGTTAATTGCCCCAACGAAGCGTTGGTAATGAGCGTGGATGGTGAGCAGCCAAGATTGCCATCATTTGCGTAAATACATATATGGGAGGTGTGTTATGTCTTACAATTGGGGGCCACATTATATCGTTCCTTCAAAGCTATTGAAAAGCTATTCCGGTTCTGTTCAGCTGAGAGAGGAATTTTACGAAGACCTGCTGCGTAAAGAACTAGAAGGATTGGGTCTCACAGGACGTATCTTGAGGGTAACCAACCCCTGGTACTATCGCAGGAAGAATGCGAACACATGGATTAAGATCGGGGAGTCAGAGGATAGACACGAAAACTTCCCGGTGAGGTGGGACACGACGAGTTTGGAAAACGGACAATATGAAGTAATGGGATTAATGCACGTCTTTGTCAAAAAGGATGGTGGGGTAACAGCTATCGCCCGGGAAAACGTTGTGGAAGTTGCTGTCGAGAACTGAGCCATCGTAAGCGCACAAAATGAGGACTCCAGATGATTGCCATAATCGACCATGGTGCTGGGAATTTGCGCAGCGTTGCCAATGCCATTGCTGCATTGGGCTACCGACCAACAGTGACAAGCGACCCTGCCGAAGTGCTCAGTGCTGCTGCGGTCATCCTCCCTGGAGTCGGTGCTGCGGCGGACACCATGGCCAACCTGCAGACGCTGGGACTGGTCAGCCCAATTCAGCGCTTTATTGCCGAGGGCCGACCTTTATTCGGTGTCTGTATTGGGCTACAGATTTTGTTTAGCGGCACTGAAGAGGGCGGCTGGCACGAATGCATGGGAATGATCCCAGGAGAGGTAAGGAGATTGCCCCCGGGACTCAAGACTCCCCATATGGGCTGGAACCAGGTAAAACAGAGAGCGGTACATCCCATTTTTGACGCTATACCGGATGAAGCTAACTTCTACTTCGTTCATAGTTATTATGCTGTCCCAGACGATATGGCGGTCGTGGCTGGCACGACAGAATATGGTGTTTCTATGTGCAGCGTCGTGATTAAAGACAGCCTAGTGGCGACCCAGTTCCATCCCGAGAAGAGTAGCGAGTACGGCTTGAGGATGTATTCTAACTTTCTGAAAATGGCGCTGGGCAGGAGGAAGGCTTAAGTTGGGACAAACGAAAGCAATGAGAACCAAATACCTGATTATAGGAAACTCGGCCGGTGGCATCGGTGCAGCCGAAGCTATACGCGAGGCGGGTAAAACAGGTCCTATCACAATCATATCCGATAAGAAATACCCCACCTATTCCCGCCCCCTTATAGCAAAGTATCTGACTGGTGAGCGCGACCTTGATGGAATGCTGTTTCGTCCCGCCGAGTTCTACGGTCAAAATGATATCGCTTTTCTGCCAGGCGAGAGAGTCAAGGTGTTGGAGCTAGAATCTCGCACCGCTGAACTCGATAGTGGCGGGAGGATTGTCTGCGAGAAGCTTTTACTGGCTACCGGAGGAGTGCCGATAGTCCCAAGGATGGAGGGGGTGGGCAAAAGAGGCGTTTTCACCTTCATTAGCCTTGACGATGCCAAAGCGATCGACGTGTTTCTAGATAATGCCAGCAAAGCTGTGGTTATCGGCGGTGGGCTCATCGGAATTAGTGTAACTGAAGCTCTGGTAAAGCGGGGAGTCGAGGTCACCGTTGTCGAAATGAAGGAGAGAATTCTGAATACTATTCTCGATGAACAGGCATCTTTGATTGTTGAACAGGCTCTCAGGCAAGCAAAGGTCAGTATCGTCACCAGCCATACGGTGGCCGAAATCAGCGGCGAGGACATGGTCAAGGGGGTGGTACTGGACGATAGAGAGGTAATCCTCTGTGACTTGGTAGTGGTAGCTATTGGGGTTATGCCACGCATCGAGCTTGTGGAGGGCATCGGAATAAAGGTAAACCGGGGCATCGTGGTGGATCGCCACATGGCCACCAGCCATCCCGATGTTTACTCGTGTGGGGATGCAGCCGAGGCCTATGATTTCGTCTATGGCGAAAATCGGCTCACCCCTATCTGGCCTAATGCCTATTTTGGGGGCAGGATTGCGGGATATAACATGGCCGGTATCGAGACTGAATACCCTGGCGGCACAGCTATGAATTCGCTCAACTACTTCGGGCTTGACATTGCGTCAGCAGGCATGGTAGCGGCAACAGATGGAGATGGCTTTGAGGTGTTCAGTAGGCAAGAAAATGGCATCTACCAGAAGGTAGTCCTGAAGGATGGATTGCTGGCGGGAATGGTCTTTGTCGGGGATATTGAGAATTCAGGCATAATCTTCAACCTGATGAGAGATCGAGTCAACGTGAGCGACTTCAAGCAGGCACTGCTGGCTGACGATTTCGGCCTGGCATCTCTGCCCCGGGAGCTGTGGCAGGAGCGACTGGAGGCACCGCCGCTGGAACTGGCTTCTCAGCCGGTTTTGCCTGTGGATGTGATGGAGGATGTCGCTGGTGAGTGATTATTTCAATTTGGAGCGTTAAGAGATGATAGACCTGCGTAAGATAAACAACCCCCACTCCGACGATAAAGTGATCGATGCCTGCTCCCTGTTTGGTATGATGGATACTACTGGGAAGCGGCTCTCCGGTGAGGGCGTGATAAAAGCCATTGCCAACATGCATGTTAGAGGCAATGGACTGGGTGGTGGGTTCGCCGCGTATGGGCTCTACCCAGAATACTCCGATTACTACGCTTTCCACATAATGTACCTCAGCCGAGAGGGGAAGTCAGAGGTAGAGGCATTTCTCAAGCAGCGGTTCCATTTTGTAGCCGCCGAGGAGGTGCCCACCCAGCCGACGCCGACTATTGTGAAGCCGCCTCTGGTATGGCGCTATTTCCTTGAAGTAGACCCAGGGCAGAGTGGCGAGCAATCACCGGACGATTATGTCGTAGATAGGGTCATGGAGATAAATACCGGGGTTAAGGACGCCTTCGTCTTCTCCAGCGGCAAGGATATGGCTGTATTCAAGGGTGTAGGCTACCCTGAGGAGGTAGCCGAGTACTTCTGCCTGGAGCAGTATCGGGGCTACCTGTGGACCGCCCACGGCAGGTTCCCCACCAACACCCCAGGCTGGTGGGGTGGGGCGCACCCGTTCAACATCCTGGACTGGACAGTGGTCCACAATGGCGAGATCTCCTCTTATGGGATAAACCAGCGTTATCTGGAGCAATTTGGCTATCATTGCACCATGCAGACCGACACTGAGGTAGTGGCCTACGCCATTGACCTTCTGGTGCGAAAGCACGGCCTCCCCATAGAGATAGTAGCCAAGATATTGGCACCTCCTTTCTGGAGCGCCATAGAGCGTTGCTCTCCCGAAGAGCAAAAACTCTTTACAACGTTGCGCCAGGTATATGGCAGTCTTCTGCTGAATGGGCCTTTCACGGTAATCATAGCACATCATGGTGAAATGATCGGGCTTACTGACAGAATAAGGCTCCGTCCCCTCACAGTGGGAATGAAGGAAACGGTGCTCTATCTTTCATCCGAGGAATCAGCTATTCGCCTGATCTGCCCCGACCTTGACCGGGCGTGGATTCCCATGGGTGGCGAGCCCATAGTGGGGAGTCTGAAAAGACCTCTTGTGCCTCAAGAGTTGGCAATAGCTGGAAAGGGCAGTATTTGATGCTAACCAAGAGAATCATACCTTGCCTCGATGTGACCAAGGGGCGAGTGGTCAAAGGCACCAGCTTCGCCGACATCCGGGATGCTGGCGACCCGGTGGAGCTTGCTGCCTTCTACTACCAAGAGGGTGCCGATGAGCTGGTCTTTCTCGATATTGGCGCCACACCTGAGGGCCGCGACACTATGGTGGATGTAGTTGAGCGGGTATCAGAGCATGTTTTTATGCCCCTCACCGTTGGTGGTGGACTGCGTAACACCCATGACATGCGACGCATGCTGGAGGCAGGGGCGGACAAGGTAGCCATCAATACCGCAGCAGTGCAGAGCCCTGAGCTTATCGGCGAGGGGGCAAGAAAGTTCGGCTCTCAGTGCATCGTTGTTGCCATCGATGCCAGACGAACGATGAACGGTGACAGCAGGTGGGAGGTCTTGACCCACGGGGGTCGAAAGCCAACGGGCATTGACGCATTCCAGTGGGCGAAGGAGGCTGTGGAGCGTGGTGCCGGAGAGCTGCTTCTTACCAGTTGGGATGCCGATGGCCATCGGGCTGGATACGACCTGGAGCTCACCTGCGCCATTAGCAAGGCGGTGACCGTGCCGGTGATCGCAAGTGGTGGCGCTGGCAATCTGGAGCATCTTTACCAGGCGCTGGTCATTGGCAAGGCTGATGCCGTTCTCGCCGCCAGCATTTTCCATTATCGGACTTTTTCAATTCGCCAGGCAAAAGACTACCTGTTGGAAAAGGGTATTCCCATAAGGGCAGGGGTAAAATGAAGACCTATTTGCCACCAAGATTTATTGTTGAGCGAGACCCCGAGCGGTGCATCCAGTGTCAGGTGTGTGTCAACCAGTGCACCTTTGATACGCATTTCTATGATGCCGGGGACGATGAGGTGAGAAGTCGCGAGGAGAACTGCGTCGGCTGCCATCGCTGCGTGGTCTTCTGCCCTACCCAGGCTTTGACCATTAGGAGAAACCCTCTGGACTATCGGGAGAACTATAACTGGCGCCCCGAGGCGATCGAGGACATCATCAAGCAAGCCGAGACCGGTGGCGTCCTGCTCACCGGGATGGGCAACGACAAGGGCTATCGCATCTACTGGGACCACCTAGTTCTCAATGCCAGCCAGGTGACCAATCCCTCCATTGACCCGCTGCGCGAGCCGATGGAGCTTACCACCTATCTTGGCCGAAAGCCAGACAGACTGGAGATCAATCCCAACTCACCCATCTTGAAGACCGAGCTTGCTCCTCAGGTCAAGATCGAAGTGCCGGTGATGTTCCCTGCCATGTCCTACGGTGCGGTAAGCATCAATGTGCACGAGTCCCTGGCGAGAGCGGCCACCGAGGCGGGAACTCTGTGGAACACGGGCGAAGGTGGGCTTCATCCCAGGCTATACAAGTATGGGAACAATACAATCGTCCAGGTAGCATCGGGGCGCTTCGGCGTTCATCCTGAGTATCTTGATGCGGCCAGGGTGGTTGAGATCAAGATCGGACAGGGGGCCAAGCCGGGCATAGGTGGGCACCTCCCGGGTGAGAAGGTAAGCGCCGAGGTATCCCTGACCCGAATGATTCCCAAAGGGACAGACGCCTTATCCCCGGCACCACAGCACGATATTTATTCGATTGAGGACTTGGCACAGCTTGTCTACGCCCTCAAAGAGGCGACGAACTATACCAAGCCGGTATCGGTCAAGATAGCCGCTGTCCATAACTCGGCGGCCATTGCCAGCGGCATGGTGCGAGCTGGGGCTGACATCATAGTCCTCGATGGGCTGCGCGGGTCCACAGGTGCCGCGCCCAAGATAATCCGCGATAATGTTGGCATCCCTATAGAGATGGCTTTGGCCTCGGTAGATACACGCCTGAGACAGGAGAGCATCCGCAATCAGGCCTCGGTTGTGATCTCAGGTGGAATCAGGAACAGCGGCGACGTAGCCAAGGCGATAGCCCTTGGCGCTGATGCCGTCTATGTCGGAACCGCAGCTCTGGTCGCTCTGGGTTGCACCCTCTGTCAGCAATGCCATACTGGAAAATGTGCCTGGGGAATCTGCACTACTGACCTAGCCCTGACCAAGAGGATCAACCCCGACATCGGGGCCAGACGGTTGGCTAATTTGCTCCGCGGCTGGAGCCTAGAGCTCAAGGAAATACTGGGCGGCTTGGGTGTTAATGCCATAGAGAGCCTGCGGGGCAATCGCCTGCATCTGAGAGGTGTTGGGCTTACCGACACCGAGCTTGAAATTCTGGGAGTAAGGATGGCAGGAGACTGAGATGGCAAGGAACGTTCGTAAGAGAAAAGCCAATTCGGTGGCGAAAATTGACGCCGACGGCGTTTTCTATCGTGACCTCAACGCCAGACTGATGGACACGGTCTCCAATGGCACTAACAGGATTGTGCTCCAAAACGTCTACGGCCAGAGATATATCGGCACCGACCTGGACAAGCCGGTCGAGATTGAGATATTTGGCACTCCAGGCAATGACCTTGGGGCATTCATGAATGGGCCCCGGATTGTTGTTCGCGGCAACGCACAGGACGGGTGCGGAAACACGATGAACAACGGCGAAATAGTCGTTCACGGTCATGCCGGGGATATCACCGGTCTGTCAGCACGGGGTGGAAAAATCTTTGTCCGAGAAGAAGTGGGCTACCGGGCTGGCATCCACATGAAGGAATATGGGGAGAAGAAGCCGGTGCTGGTCATCGGCGGCACCGCTCAGGACTTCCTCGGCGAGTATATGGCAGGTGGAATCCTGATACTTCTCGGCCTCAGTCTGAAACAAGGGGAGCGTCACAAAGCCAACTTCATTGGCACTGGGATGCATGGTGGTGTTATCTACTTGAGCGGCACCGTCGATGATTTCCAACTGGGTAAAGAAGTAGGCGTTGCCGAACTGGAGGAGGAGGATCGCCAGATTCTCAAGCAGTTTGTTGGCGAATTTGCGGCCCATTTTGGCTACGATGCCGATGAGATACTAGAACGCAAGTTCACCAAGCTGTTCCCCCTCTGGCTCAGACCTTATGGCCGACTCTATGCTTATTAAGTGTAGGAGTGGAACATGATCGGTCAAGAAACCCGAGAAGTTGAAAGGAAGACAATAGCAATTCTAAAAGTCTTGAGCGACTCCCAAGAGCCTCTGGGTGCCAGGGTTATCGCTCGTCGGCTGGGTGACCTCGGCATCGATCTGGGGGAGAGAGCGGTTAGGTACCACCTTAAGCTAATGGATGAACGAGGTCTTACTCGCGCTGCTGGGAGGAGGAATGGGAGGTCTATTACCCTAAGAGGGATTGAAGAAGCCAAGAGCGCCTTGGTTGGTGACAGGATAGGCTCAATAGTTGGTAGGATTGAGCTACTTGCATATCGAACCACTTTCGACCCAGAGAAACGCAATGGAGAGGTCCCTATCAATACAGCCATATTTCCCAAAGAGGAATTCGCCCGCGCCCTACACATTATGAAAGATGTCTTCAGCGCCGGCCTCTGTGTCAGTGAACTGGTAGCTGTGGCTGGTGAAGGAGAGAGATTGGGCGAAGTGATTGTGCCTCAGGGCAAGGTGGGTTTGGCTACGGTGTCAAGCATTACGACAAGCGGGGCTCTTTTCAAAGCTGGTATACCAGTGAGTTCCAGATTTGGAGGCATACTCCAGATCCGTGGCTATAGTCCGTTTCGCTTCGTTGAGCTAATAGAGTACGCTGGTTGTTCCCTTGACCCGCAGGA
>Ga0180432_10011543_pt1 | contig 10391 bp, 5 predicted proteins | sample SS_ome_10_FD_132414 | JGI IMG/M metagenome (GOLD analysis project Ga0180432, IMG submission 132414) | Hypersaline lake sediment archaeal communities from the Salton Sea, California, USA - SS_1_MS_2 metaG | ecosystem: Environmental > Aquatic > Non-marine Saline and Alkaline > Hypersaline >...
CTTTGCCAAGATCGAGGGGATGTTTGCCCTGGGCCTCTGGGATCGACGCCGCGGGGAACTGCATCTGGCCCGGGATCGTTTCGGCATCAAACCGCTCTATTACCTTCCCCTCGAATCGGGCATCGTCTTCGGATCGGAGATCAAGGCAATCCTGGCCAGCCGGCGCGCCTCTCCGGAACTCAATTCGGGCGCCCTGCACGAGTACCTCTACTACGGCACGACGCTCGGATCTCACACCCTGTACCAGGGCATCCACAAGCTCCTGCCCGGTCACCGGCTGACGGTCGATCGGCGGGGCCATCGCCTGGAGGCCTACGCCTCGATCTACGACGTCGCCGAGCCGCCAGCCGATCCCCACCTCGCCGTCGAAGAGACGCGCCGGCAACTCGAGCAGGCGGTCAAACGGCATCTGATCAGCGACGTCCCGGTCGCCATCTTTCTCAGCGGGGGAACCGATTCCTCGACCATCACGGCGCTCGCCAGTCGGCACTACGACGGTCGGCTCCAAACCTTCTCGGTCGGATACGACTTCGACCGCGGGATCAACGAACTGCCGCAGGCCCGGCTGGTGGCCGAGCGCTTCGGCACCGATCACCACGAGCTCCACATCGCGGGCAAGAACATGCCCCAGGTGATCGAGCACCTCGTCCGCTGCCATGATCACCCCTTTGCCGACGCGGCGAACATCCCCCTTTACCTCATGTGCGAGGAGATTCGAGGATCGGTCAAGGTGGTCCTACAGGGCGACGGGGGGGATGAGATCTTCGGGGGGTATCGCCGCTACAACGTCTTGTCCTACGAGCGCCTCTGCCGGGCCGTCGCGACCGCCGGGCTCGCCCTCGGCTCCCTTCTGCCTCGGACCTCGGGTGTGTATCGCGGGCTGCGGTTTCTGCGGGCCCTCGCCCACCCCGATCCGGCGATGCGCATGGCTCTCCTGCTGACCGAGGAGACCCTCGCCTCTTCTCCCCTCCGGGTCCTGAGCCCGGAGGCTCGCCGCCTGGCCGCCGGGCACGATCCTTTTGCCCGCTATCGGTACCTGCAGGAGCGCTTCGCCGATCTTGATCCCGTGCAGCGGATGCTCTACACCGATTGCAGCATCATTCTGCCCGACATCTTCCTGGAGAAGGTCGATCGCGCGACCATGGCCCATGGGGTCGAGGTGCGGGTGCCCATGCTCGACACCCAACTCGCGCGCCACGTGATGGGGTTTCCGGCACGGCTCAAGGTGCGCTCCGGACAGAAGAAGCGCCTGCTGCGATACGCCATGCGGGGGATCGTCCCCGATCAGGTTCTGGATGGGAAGAAGAAGGGCTTCGGCGTACCGTACGCCTGGTGGCTCCGGGAATCGCTCCACGAGTACCTGAAGTCGGTACTCCTCGATCCTTCCACCTTGAGCTGGGGGCTCTTCGACGAACAAGCTCTGATCCGGTGCCTGGCGGAACACAAGGCGGGAAAGAGGGACAACGGGTTCCTCTTATACAAGCTCCTCAATCTGGCGCTGTGGCGCCGCTTCTATCTCGCGGAGAACTAGGTGAGCGTCGATCGTCTGGCGATTCTGGGCGCGTACCCCCCACCCTACGGCGGGGTGACCGTCCACACCCGCAGGCTTTGCGCGTTGCTGGAGGAAGCGGGGGTGGCCTACCGCGTCTACAACGCGGTCTCCTCCACGGAGGATGGGCAGCGGGTGGTCTCGGTCTCGCGGCGCCGCCGGAGTTGGATGCTGAACTACACGCTCACCGGGCGCGAGCGGGCCGTCTACCTGATGTCGCTCCACCTCGCCTCCTGGGTGGCGGGAGCGCTCATGGCCAGTCTGCGTCACAAGCGGGTGGTGCTCCGGCTGCAGAGCGAGCACCTGATCGAGTGGGAGCGGACATCGCCGCTGCGGCGGGCACTGGCGCGATTCGCCCTCCGCCGAATGACGGGGGTGGTCTGTGTCAGCCGCAAGCTGGCGGGTGTGGTCGAGCGCTTCGGGGTGGACCGATCGCGGATCCACTGGTTTCCCGGCTTCCTGCCCCCCACGCCCGACGAGCGCGGGAAACAGCATGTAGCGCGTGAGGTTTGGGAGTTCGCGGAGCAGCATCAGCCGCTGCTGGCGGCCAACGGCAAGGTCGATTGGCATCGCGGCATCGACCTCTACAGCCTCGATCACATGGTGGAGTTGGCGGCTCGGCTCAAGCCCGATTTCCCCCGGGTCGGCATCATCGTCTGCTTCTGGGAGCACCTGCCCGAGGATCAGGCCTACCTCGACCGGCTCCGGCGGCGGGCGGCAGAACTCCGCGTCTCCGACCACATCCTCTTTCACACCCGGCCGGGTCTCTTCCTGCCGGTCATCGATGCGGCGGACATCTTCCTGCGACCCACCAACACCGACGGCGACGCCAATTCGATCCGCGAGGCCTTGGCGCTGGGTGTGCCGGTGGTCGCCAGTGATGCGGTCGAGCGCCCACCGGGGGCACGAATTTTCCAATGCCGCGATCTCGCGGACCTCGAGGTGAAGGTCAGAGAGACGCTCTCCGGGAGAGCTCCCCGAGACGGCGCTGATCCGGGGCCGATCCGGATCGCGCATGAGGACCGGGAGCGTCAGCAGCGATACGTGGACTTCCTGGCCCGACTGGCGGGCGGGGTGTAGGAGAGAGGGATCATGTGCGGGATCGCGGGCTTCTCCGGCCGCTTCGACGGATCGCTCCTGGCGCGCATGAGCCGGACGATTCACTACCGGGGCCCAGATGATGAAGGGGAATACCTGGCCCGAGACGCCGGCATCGGCCTCGCCCATCGGCGTCTCTCCATCATCGATCTCTCCCCTCAAGGTCACCAACCGATGTGGGATGACACCGGCACCGCGGTGATCGTCTTCAACGGCGAGATCTTCAACTACCGCGAGCTCCGTCGCGATTTGGAAGCGCGCGGTTTCGTCTTCCGCAGCACCTCGGACACCGAAGTCCTGCTCAATCTCTACCTCCGCGACGGCGTGGAGATGCTCGGCCACCTGAACGGCATGTATGCCTTCGCCCTGTATGACACCCGTACCTCCCGGCTCTTCCTGGCCCGTGATCCGATCGGGGTGAAGCCGCTCTATCACTGCCTCACCCCCTCGGGCTTTCTCTTCGCCAGCGAGCTGAAGGCACTGCTGGCCGATCCCGGCGTCGATCGCGCGCTCGATCCGGAGGCGATCCAGCACTACCTCACCTACCTTTGGTGTCCCGCACCCCGAACCATGCTCCAGTCGGTCCGCAAACTGCCGCCCGGACACGCGCTCACGGTGCGGAAGGGACGGATCGAACGGATCTGGCGGTTCTACGACCTACCCTACGATCGCCCGCTCGAGCGCCTGCCGGTCGATGGTGCGATCGAGGAACTGCGCCGACATCTAGGTCAAGCCGTCAAGCGGCAGATGGTGGCCGATGTTCCGGTGGGTGCCTTTCTCTCCGGGGGACTCGATTCGAGCTCCGTCGTCGCGCTCGCCCGGCAGTGCCCACCCGATCGGAAGCTCCAGTGCTTCACGATCGGTTTCGACGATCCCGTCTCCCGGCGGGAAGGCCTGTGCGAGGATCTGCCCTACGCGCAGCGCGTCGCCCGGCAGCTCGACGTCGACCTGCACACCATCACGGTCGGCCCCGAGATGGCGGCCAAACTCGAGGAGATGATCTACCACCTGGACGAGCCGCAGGCCGATCCGGCGGCGATCAACGTTCTCTTCATCAGCCAGCTGGCTCGCGAGCACGGGATCAAGGTGTTGCTTTCGGGAGCGGGGGGGGATGATCTCCTGACCGGCTACCGGAGGCACTACGCACTCATGCAGGAGGGATATTGGGCGTGGATGCCGAGACCCGCACGACGCGCGCTTCGCGCGCTGGCCGAACGGCTGCCCGTCAGGCATCCGCTTCCGCGGCGGATCGCGAAGGCCTTTCAGTACGCCGACCGGGACGGATTGGAGCGCATCGCGGGATACTTCAGCTGGATCGACCCGCGCGCCCTGCACCGGCTCTATGGCCCCCTGCTCCGTGACCCCCTCGACCAAGCCGACCCGCTCCGTGTGCTCGTGGAGAGCGCCGAAAACCTGCCGCGCGGCGTGCATCCCCTCAACCAGATGCTCTACCTGGAAGGGAAGCACTTCCTCGCGGACCACAATCTCAATTATACAGACAAGATGAGCATGGCCCGGGGCGTCGAGGTACGGGTCCCGCTCCTCGACCCCGATCTGGTGGCCTTCGCCGCCCGGCTGCCGATCGCGTACAAGCAACGCGGGCGGATCGGCAAGTGGATCTTCAAGCGCGCCATGGAATCGACGCTGCCGCGGGACGTGATCTACCGGCCCAAGACGGGCTTCGGCGCTCCGCTGCGGCACTGGCTGCGCCATCCCCTCCGGCCCCTGGTCGAGGACGTGCTGTCCGCGTCCGCACTGAAAGCTCGCGGGCTTTTCGAACCGGCGGGCGTCGGCGCGCTGGTGGAGGCGGATCGGGCCGGGCGGATCGACGCCGCGTATACGGTCCTCGCCCTGATGTGCATCGAGCTGTGGTGCCGGAGGTTCATCGACGGGACATCAAACAAGGGGACGCCATGAAGAAACGGAACTGGGAGATTCTCGCGCCCGATCCGAAGCGGCACCAGGAACCGTTCTATGATCTGATCTGCAAGGTTTTCTCCTCCGGGGACTTCGGCTTCTTCGAGGGCCGGCGGGAATGCCGGCGGGTGATCGGGGGTGGACACTCCCACCTCGATTGGGACGTCTCCCGGATCGCGATGATCGGCGACCGGCTGGTGGCAAACTACTCGGTCTGGGACTACCAGATGCGCATCGGGCGCGCGCGCCTGCGCGTCGGCGGCATCGGGTGCGTCGCCACCCACGGTGACTTCCGAAAGCGGGGTATTCAGGCCGACACGGCCCGCGCCTCGATCGAGGCCATGCGCCGAGCCGGATACGACATGACGATCCTCTTCGGGATCCCGGATTTCTACCGCCGCTTCGGCTATGCGCGCGCTTGGTCGGAGAGCAGCTACGAGGTGCCGGTGACGGAACTCCGTCCCGGAGCCGTCGCCCCGGCCTTGAAGCGCTTCGACGTCGCGCGAGACGCCGAATCACACCGACTGTACAACCGAACCCATGCGCGCCTGACCGGAACCGCCGTTCGTCCGACATACAGACGCAGTTGGGCCGACACCCCGTACCGGTCCTGGCGGTGGGCAGACGTCCGTGGTCGGATGCTCGGGTACGTGCGCTGCCGTCCCCGACAGGGGGAGAAAGTGCTCTCCTGCTGCGAGGTCGCCGGGGACACCGATACGGCTCTGGCCGCCGTCGCCAAGCTGGCGCGGCGGGACGGCAGCCACCGCGTGCGCTTCGCATCGATCCCCTTCGACCATCCCCTGGCGGTTCGGCTGCGGAGGGGCACCTGCGACATGGAGATCAAGTACCGCCGGTGCGGTAGCGCGATGGCCCGCACGCTGAACCTTGCCGGCTGTCTGCACAAGATGGGCGGCGAGCTGTCGGCCCGGCTGAAGGCCTCTCCCTACGCCGGCTGGAGAGGGCACCTCGCGATCCGCGATCGACGAGAGCACGTGGTGCTGGCGATCGATCGCGGCCGGGTGAGGGTGAGCGGGCCGCGGACAACGGCGCATGCCATTCGCGGCGGCGAGGAGGTGGTCCAGCTGCTCTTGGGCACCGACGAGCCGCTGGAGATCGCCGCCGCCGCGCGCATGCGCCTCACCGGGGATGCCCGCGGCCTCGTCCCGGTGCTCTTCCCCCATCAGCATCCGATGCTCAGTGCCTTCGATCGATACTAGGAAGGGTCGCAATGGTTGGTTTGAGCGCACCTTATCTCGGCGGGCAAATCGCGCGTGACAGGACCGCCGGTGGCTTCTACGATCGCGGCGTTCGACGCTGCCCACCCGTGATATCGAAGGAACAGCGAAGTGTTTAGCCTGGTACAGAACTTGCGCGACGGACGGATGAATCGCGAGCACGTGCCCGATCCGGCACTCGATGCCCAGAAGGTGTTGATTCGCACCACCCGCTCTCTGATCTCATCCGGGACCGAGAAGATGATCCTCGAGATCGCCAAGAAGTCGCTCGTGGGCAAGGCGGTCAGCCGTCCCGATCTGGTCAAGCGCGTCGTGCGGAAGATCCGCACCGAAGGTCTCGCGGCCACATGGAAGAAGGTGACGGCCAAGCTGGATCAGCCGGTACCGGTCGGATACTCGGCAACCGGCGTGGTTCTCGATCGGGGAAGCGGCACATCCCACCTGACCCCGGGGACGCGGGTCGCCTGCGCCGGTGCTCGCCATGCCAATCACGCCGACGTGATCGCCGTCCCCCACCGGCTCTGCGTGCCGGTGCCCGACGGCGTCTCCGACGAGGATGCGGCCTTCACGACCGTGGGGGCGATCGCCATGCAGGGTGTGCGCCAGGCGCAGCCCGGCATCGGGGAGGTCTTCGTCGTCTCGGGCCTGGGTCTGCTCGGTCTGATTACGGTCCAGATTCTCAAGGCGGCGGGATGCGTGGTATTGGGTCAGGATCCGGATCGGACCAAGATGGAGCTTGCCCGCGAATTGGGCGCCGACGGGTGTGAGGATGACGAGATTCGCGACCTCGCCGCGCGCATCACCCAGGGGGCGGGGGTCGACGGCGTCATCATCACCGCGGCCACCAAGTCGAGCGCGCCGATTCACCTGGCGGGCGAGCTCTGCCGTCAGAAAGGACGCGTCGTGGTGGTCGGACTCGTGGGGATGGATGTCCCGCGAGACCTCTACTACGCCAAGGAGCTCGACCTCCGACTCTCGATGAGCTACGGCCCCGGCCGATACGATCCCAACTACGAGGAACGGGGTAACGATTACCCGTACGGCTACGTTCGCTGGACCGAACAACGAAACATGGCCTCCTTTCTCCAGCTGGTGTCGGAGGGGAAGGTGACGCCGGGACGGCTGGTCACTCATCGCTTTCCCTTCGACCGGGCGCTCGAGGCCTATCGCCTGCTCGAGGAGGGGAGTGGCTATATCGGGATCATCCTGGAATACGATGCCGAGGTCGCGCCCACCCAGAGCGTCCGTGTGGGGCGGGCGCTTCGGCCGGCAAGCGGTGAGCTAGGGGTGGCGATGATCGGGGCCGGGTCCTTCGCCAAGGGTGTCCTCTTCCCCCGAATCAAGAAGCGCGGCGTTCCGATCATCGGCGTCGCCACCGGCACCGGAATCTCGGCCGCCCACACGGCCAAATCGCTGGGGGCCGAACTCGCCGCCACGGACTACCATGAAGTGCTGGCCGATGATCGTGTGCAGGTCGCGTTCGTCCTGACGCGCCATCACCTTCACGCCCAACAGACATCCGATGCCCTCCGAGCGAGCAAGCACGTCTTCGTCGAGAAACCGCTCGCCATCACGCCCGCGGGGCTCGATCAGGTGCGCCAGGCGGCGCAAGAGGGATCGACCCAGATCATGGTCGGGTTCAACCGCCGGTTCTCCTCCCATGCCCGTCGCATCCGCGAGGCGCTGGGAGGGCGCGGACCGCTGGGGATGATCTATCGGGTCAATGCGGGGCGCATTCCGATCGATTCCTGGATCCAAAACCCCGAGGAAGGCGGCGGGCGCGTGATCGGCGAGGTCTGTCACTTCGTCGATTTGCTCGGCTTCTTCGCTGGTGATCGGCCGGTTCGCGTGCAAGCCCGGGTGGTGCGCTCCGGCGCACAGGATGTGCCCGATCGCGACAACCTGACGACCGTGATCGAATACGCGGACGGCTCGTTGGGTACGATTCACTACTTAGCCGATGGCAGCGGCGCCGTCGCCAAGGAGTACGTGGAGATCCATGGCGGCGGGCGCAGCGCGATCCTCGATGACTTCCGTCAGACCACCCTGGCGATCGGGGATGCGAAACAAACGCACCGCTCGAAGGGCCAGGACAAGGGGTTCGATACCGAGATCGATGCCTTCTTCGAAAGCATCCGCTCCGGTACCCCGGCGATCCCGTTCGAAGAGCTGGATCGCACGACCCGCGTGACGTTTGCCATCGAGGAGTCCCTGCGCGCCGGAGAGCCGGTTGAGATCGCGTGAGACGAGGTGCGGCCTGTGAACCCCTCACGGCTCTACCATACGGTTCGCCATCTCAAGCCGATTCAGATCTACGGCCGCGTGCTCCACCACTGCCGTGCACCTCACGTGAGCCGCGGTGCCCCTCCGCCGCTGCGCCGTTCGCTGCGCCCACCCGCTGACGCCGCGGTCCACCGCCCCTCGATGCGCGGGCCGACCGAGTTCCGCTTCCTCAATGCATCCGGGACGTTGACCGCTTCCTCCGATTGGAACGATCCGGCCGTCCCGAAGCTCTGGTTGTACAATCTCCACTACTTCGACGACCTCGGCGCGGAGGACGCGGTCGAACGGAGGGCCTGGCACCGGCAACTCATCGACCGCTGGATCACGGAGAACCCCCCAACCCGGGGCGTGGGTTGGGATCCCTATCCCACAAGCCTCCGCATCATCAACTGGATCAAGTCGACCTGGCGGGGGGAGCCGCTCTCCTCCCGCGCCGATCACAGCCTCGGCGTCCAGGCCCGTCACCTGCAGCGGCGGATGGAGCGCCACCTGCTCGGCAATCACCTCTTCGCCAATGCCCAGGCGCTCGTCTTCGCGGGCCTCTACTTCGAGGGTCCCGAGGCGGACGCGTTCCTCGCGCAAGGTCTGGAGACGCTCGCCCAGGAAATCCCCGAGCAGATCCTCCCCGACGGCGGGCACTTCGAGCGGAGCCCGATGTACCATGCGCTGGTGCTGGAGGGAATGCTGGACCTGATCAACTGGATGATGGCGAGAGGAGCGCAGGATCGGTTCGTCTGGCGGGAACAGGTATGCCGGATGCTGCGCTGGTTGGAAACGCTCTCCCATCCGGACGGGGAGATCGTGCTCTTCAACGATGCCGCCATCGGTATTGCCCCCCCATGCGAGGCGCTGTTCGAATACGCCGGACGGTTGGGGATCTCCCCCGCCGCCGACGATTCGGGTCCGATCCGTCGTTTGGGCGAGACGGGATACGTCCGGGTGGATCAGGGGCCGGCCGTTGCCTTCCTCGATCTGGCGCCACTGGGTCCCGACTACCTCCCCGCCCACGGGCATGCCGACACGCTCGGCTTTGAGCTCTCCCTGCGGGGGAGGCGGGTGCTCGTCGATTCCGGAACCTCGGTCTACGAACCGGGGCCCGATCGCATCCGCCAGCGGGGAACCGCATCTCACAACACGGTCAGAATCGATGGCGAGGATTCGAGTGAGGTGTGGGGCAGCTTCCGGGTGGCGCGCCGGGCCCGCGTCTCGGAGGTGTCCGCGTCTACGGAAGGGAGCGTCTCCCTGGTGCAGGGGGCCCACGACGGCTACACGCGCCGACACGGGCGAGGTCTCCACCACAGGTGTTGGGAACTGCGGGCGGACCGGATGACGATCCGCGATCGAATCGAGGGACGCGGGGTGCACGAGATCGAGGTCGCGTTCCACCTCCACCCCGAGATCGAGCCCTGCGGACATCAGGGCCGGGAAATCGAGCTCCGCCACCGGGATGGTGGCGTGGTGGGACACCTGGCGCTCGATGAAGAACTGGAGTTGGCGATCGAACCCAGCACCTATCATCCGGAATTCGGACTCGGTCTCCCGTCTCACAAGATCGTCGGCTACCGCCGGGGACCCCTGCCCTGCACGCTCTCTTGCACGCTGAGGTGGTCCTGATGCACATCCTCTTTCTCACCGAGAACTTCCCGCCGGAAATGAACGCCGCCGCGAGCCGCGTCTACGAACGTGCCTGTTACTGGATTCGGTGGGGACATCAGGTCACGGTCATCACCTGTGCGCCCAACTTCCCGGAAGGGAAGCTCTTTTCCGGCTACCGCAACCGCTGGTACCAGACGGAGGAGAGGGATGGGATCCGCGTGGTTCGGGTCAAGACCTACATCGCGTGCAACCGGGGGTTCTTGAAGCGCACGCTCGACTTCCTCTCCTTCATGGTAACCGGATCGACGGCAGCGCTCTTCCAGCGCCGCCCCGATGTCGTGGTCGCCACCTCACCGCAGTTCTTCAGCGCGGTGGCCGGCTGGTGGGTGGGCTTGATGAGGGGACGCCCGTTCGTCTTCGAGCTCGGCGATCTGTGGCCGGCATCGATCATCGCCCTCGGCGCCATGCAGCCGAGCCCTTTCCTCCAGCTGATGGAGAAGTTCGAGCTCTTCCTCTACCGCCGGTCCGCCGCGGTCGTGGCGCTGACCCGATCATTCAAGGAAGACCTCTCGCGGCGAAGGATCGAAGCCGACAAGATCGCGGTGGTGATCAACGGTGTCGACCTGCCCCGTTACCAGCCGCAGCCTCGGGACGTGGATTTGGCGCGGGAGTGGGGGTTGGATGGCAGATTCGTCGTGGGCTACATTGGCACC
>Ga0180432_10011544_pt1 | contig 10390 bp, 8 predicted proteins | sample SS_ome_10_FD_132414 | JGI IMG/M metagenome (GOLD analysis project Ga0180432, IMG submission 132414) | Hypersaline lake sediment archaeal communities from the Salton Sea, California, USA - SS_1_MS_2 metaG | ecosystem: Environmental > Aquatic > Non-marine Saline and Alkaline > Hypersaline >...
ACGGCACTCCGGCGGACCTCCGTGCCTAACTACGAACTTGCCTCTGTCTGCATCCGCCCTTACTACGAACGTGCCTCCTGCTCATCCCTCGGACCGCGAGCATCCCTGCTCGCTCCTCCTGTGCCCACGGCACTCCGGCGGACCTCCGTGCCTAACTACGAACTTGCCTCTGTCTGCATCCGCCCTTACTACGAACGTGCCTCCCGCTCATCCATCGGACCGCGAGCATCCCTGCTCGCTCCTCCTGTACCCACGGCACTCCGGCGGACCTGCGTGCCTCACTACGAACGTGCCTCTTGCCTCCTGCCCCTTGTCTCCGTGTCCCCTTGTCTCCTTGTCCCCGTGTCCCCCTCTCCCATCGTGTATTTCTCCCATCCGTGGTAGTCCTGTCCCCGTGTCCCCTTGTCTCCTCCCCCCCTACCGCCACAGCACCCCGCAGATGGTGACCAGCGACGTGCCGTTGCCGTCGGCGGGGCAGCGCTCGTAGGCCACCCGCTCGCCCTGGACGGGGTCGAGCAGGCGCAGCGCCAGGTAGATGGGCGGCAGGCCGCACACGTTGTAGCGGTCGCCCGCCTGCTGAACCGTCTCGAAGAACCCCTGTGCGTCGCCCGCGCACACGCGCTCGATGAGTCCTTCGTCGGCGGCGCTCAAGTGGGCGCGCTCGACCAGGCCCTGCGGCGGCCCGCCGAAGGCGGGGCCGACGTGCGCCAGGTCGGCCGAGGCCACGACGAGCACCCGCCGCCCGGCCGTCTCCCGCCCGAGCACGTCCACGAAGGCAGCCATGGCCAGATCCCGTCCTGGCGGACCCGTTGGGGCTTCGCCGCGCACGAAGGGGCCGAAGGAGCCACACAGAACCGGCACCAGCTCGCACGGCTCTCCCCCGCGCACGTAGTGCAGCCACACCGCCGCCAGTTCGACCGAGTGCTCGCTGCGATGATAGAGCTCCCCGCCGAAGGCCGCCTCCTCCCCCAGCGCCCCGGCCAGCGCGTCCACGACCCCGCGCGCGGTCGGCAGCACGCCGAAGGGCGTGCGGTAGTGCTGGCGCGTCAGCGTCAGGCCGCCTTCGCCGCCGAAGTGGTCCGTGCCCAGCACGACCACCAGGTCGGCCGCCCGGACCGCCTCGGCCGCGCGCTGCCATACACGGCCGTAGACCGGCCCTCCGCGCGGATAGTCGATGTGCGGGCTGACCAGGCCACGCGCGCCGTCGGGCGCGGGCGGCACGTCGCCGGCCGCCTCGACGTAGCCGGACAGGGCGCGCCGCAGCTCGTCCGCGTCATCGGGGTACGACTGCCCGGCCAGGAGGGACGGGCGGAAGGGCGCGCGGCGGTAATCTTCCAGCGCCTGCTCCCGCGCCTGGGCGAAGCGCTCGTTATCCAGCAGGAAGGCCTCGTCGAGCGCGGCCAGGAAGTTCTCCAGCTCGCGCGCGCCCACGCGCAGGCCGAAGCGCACGCCCAGCGACGCGCGCAGCGCCGCCGTGTCCCGCGTCCCGTCGCACAGAGCCAACACGGGCGCTAACTGCCGGGGGATGGTGACGACCCGTTCGCTCAGTTGGAGCGGGTCGCGCAGCGCGAGCCACACCTGCCCGTCGTGCTGCATAGGACGCACGTCCAGCAGGCGCAGCCTGGGGAGCCGGGTGTCCGTCGAGATCGCCATGGGGGGGGTGACTCAGCCGCAGGCCCGCAGCACGAGCAGGGCGACGGCGAGCAGGATGACGATGCCCGCGCAGCCCAACTTCAGCAGCGACTTGGTCAGCTTGAGCACGACGGAGAGGACGAGCCACACCACGAGCAAGGCCAGCGCCAGCCCCGCCAGCGTCATAAGCTGGTCAGCGGTCAAGCCAAGGAACTCCATACCACGTCTCCAGATCAGGTCTCGGCACGCGCATCTCCTCAGCCGCCCACTCCGATCAGCCGGGCGACCAGGTTGCGATGCGGCGTGATGGCCCCCTGCGGGCAGACCTCGGCACAGCAGAAGCAGCCGACGCAGCGGTCCATATCGATGCGCGGGGGCTGGCCGGGCGTGATCGCCTCGCGCGGGCACACCTCGGCGCAGCGCCCACAGCCAACGCACGCCGAAGGCTCCAGGCGGGGCCGCAGGCGGATGGCGCGGGACACCGGCGCGGTGATCCACGCCGGGGCGCGCGTGTACCAGTGGGTATGCGGCAGCACCACCGGGCCCACGTCCAGCACCCGCCGCTCCCCCACGACCTCCACCGCGTCCAGGTCCGCGACGCCCAGCCCGCGCCCGGACGCCTGGGCCAGGTGCAGGACCTCGCCCGCCTGGAAACCCAGCGCCCGCGCCACGAGCACGTCCAGCGCCACCGGGTCGGTCGAGGCCGCCAGCAGCCCGTAGTGGCGCGGCGTGCCCCCCATCCCGGGCCCGTTCCCCTCCTGGCCCAGCACGCCGTCCATCAGCGTCAGCCCCGGCCGCACCAACTCCAGCACGTCCACCAGCACGGCGCTGAAATCCTGCACGCCGGGGGCGCGGCAGTGGAGCTCGCGCTTGCGCGTGCCGGGGACGGTGCCAAACATGTTCTTGACCGCGCCCGTGTAAAGCGTCAGCATGTGGGTCTTGAGCTTGGGCAGGTTGATCACCAGGTCGGCCTCGAGCACGGGGCGGGCGATGAAGTAATCGCGCGCGCCACCGGAACCGTCCATGCGCTTCCACACCACGCTCTCGAAGGGGACCAGTTGCGCGCCGGTGCGCTCGGCCACGCCCGCCAGCCCGCTCTTGCGGAAGGTGCCAGACAGGCCGCCAGCCAACGCGCCGGGCGAGTCGCCGATGAGCGCGGTGCCCCCGGCCTCCTGCACCAGCTCGGCCACGGCCTGGACGACGGCCGGATGGGTGGTGACGGCCCGCTCCAGGTCGGCGGGGACGAGCAGGTTGGGCTTGAGCAGCACCTGCATACCGGCGTGCACGAAACGGCCGATGCTGCCCAGCGGGGCCAGCGCGGCCTGCACCGCCTGGCGGACGACGCCGGGTTCGTAGCTCTGGCAGGCGACGACGGAAACGAGAGGCATGTCGGGCTCCTATAGCGATGATCGTCGGTGGGCCGGGATAGCGCTCCTCCCACATCCGCTATGATCATAGCATGGGGAGGGGGAAAAGGCAACCGGGGCACGTTGGGCGTCAAACGTCAGGCGTCAAACGTCATACGTCTTGCGTCAGGGGGTAGTTTGGAGGCGAGGGCCTTCTGCGTATGGCGTAGTGGTGGGGTGATTCTCGCGCCAGGGCCGCCTGTTGCACGGCGGTGCGGTCGAGAACGCGTGCCAACATGAGTAGGGACGATTGTGGCTGCTATACCGGGCACACCGTGGCCCGGTGCGGTGTGTTATCGTGTATTTCTCTTATCCGAGGTAGTCTTGCCCTCATCCGCGCGCTCCAGACGACCACTACAGCGAATTGGGAAAGGAGCGAATCGGACGAGATACGTGTTGCCTGATGGGGTGATTGCCTCGCGGTTCCGGGTTTGAGTGTTCCAGGTTTCAGGTCAAGTGTGGTTGCTATGCCAGGCACACCGTGGCCCGGCGCGGGGTGTTATCGTGTATTTCTCTTATCCGAGGTACTCTTCCCCTCATCCGCGACCTCCAGACGACCACTACAGCGAATTGGGAAAGGAACGAATCGGACGAGATACGTGTTGCGTGTTGCGTGATGGGGTGATTTCCTCGCGGCCCCGGGTCTGAGGGTTCCAGGTTTCAGGTCAGGTGTGGTTGCTATACCGGCCACACCGTGGCCCGGTGCGGGGTGTTATCGTGTATTTCTCGCGTCCGAGGTAGTCTGCGGTTGGATTTGTCATTTCATCCCCGCTGATCAGGGCGTCTATTCTGACTCACCATTAAACCTGCGACTCAGCCCCGATATTGAGTACCCTCGCCAGGTAAGACGCCAGTGTAGATACGACATCGCTGCCCTCATCGCTCCCAGGGCACATGGAGATCGCGCCCAACCCATGTGCCTGGATGTAGTCTCTCTGGAAGTAGCGGGACTTGGCACGCACAGCATCAGGGCACAAGACCAGTGCGGTGGTGACCAATCGCTGGCCTTCAGGCCCGACGATGGCGTCTTTGTAGCGGTGCAGGTCGTCCATTGCCTGGTTGAGACTCCGGTCGCTCACGCGATACTTGGGATCGAGCAAAATGATCCGCTCGATGCGCCCATTCGTATCGTACGCCTCGATGCTGACGTCGGGCCGCATTTCGTGGGAGTAGGTGCCCACCCGGCACCTGTCATAGTAGGCATAGCTCTTCTGAAAGAAGACGCGCAAACGCCGGTCGATCTGTACATCTGCCCCAGGCAAGGCCAGGCTCACCCGGTCGGCGTGGGGCTGCAAGAACGAACGGGCATCGAACTCAAGCCCGTCGCCGACCAGGGTACGCAGGGCCGAGATGACCTGGAAGAAGCACCAGTATTCGTACAATTGCCAGGTCTTCTCCAGGCTCAGCCGGAAAGGCGCGCCGTCGAAGGGCGTGATCGCCCGCTCGAACTGGCGATAGAGGGTGTAGAAGCGAGCGTAGAACGGATCTCGGCGCAGGGCTTGCGTCACCGGCCTGAACCGGCGCAGCGGCTCCACCTCCTGCAGAAAATCCAGATCCAGCAGGCTGTAGACGGTGTGGCGATAGCCCCTCAGCTCACCCAGGCGGCGCCGGGCCAGTCTGCGGACCGGCTCGTCGACGTCGACCGAATCCTGCTCCGTCTCGGCCAGCCGGGCCTGGGTGCGGCGCAACACCGTGTTCAGGCACCGGAGGAAGTGCTTGAGCAAGCGATTCTCGTACACGTCGTGGCTCACCAACCGGCGGGTGGTCTGGATCCGCGTGGGCAGGTGGCCCGCCATCTGCCGATGCAGGTCCTGCACGCCCGCCGGCACGTTCGCCGGGCCTACCGGCGTCAGTTCATCGGGGTGCGACAGGAGCCAACTGAGGCCGCGGTCGTCGGCAGCCCGGATGCGAGAGAGTTCGACGCATTCGTCCTCACGCCTCAGAATCCGGCGCGGCCGGCGGGCGATGGCCTCGACAGCTCGCCGGAGCGGCTCGATCTGCCGGCGGATGTACTCCAGTTGTGCCAGGCCCAGGCACTGGCGATGCTGGCCCAGCTCGATCCGCTGCGTAGCCGGAGAGAGGCTGTAAGCGATGGTCGCCTCGCCGTTGATGTCCGCGATCATCGCGGCGAACTGCTCTCGCGTCAGCTTGTGGCGATGCGGGTCCACGACGATCTCCTGCGAAGGCCAGAGCGGAGTCCCATCGGCGCGCTCCAGTCCGACGCTCATCTCGCCGACGTAGTCCCGCACCTCCCAATACCAGCTCAGCTCGTCTGTCCTCTCGTAGCGGCCGGTTCCTCGGTCCACGTCCCCCAGGAAAAGCCGACAGCCGGCCACATTGTCCCCGGGGGAGAAACCAACCAGGCGCAGCCGATAGGCCCGATCCTCGGCGATCAGGTCGTCGGGCAGGTCGGGGGCAGGCGCGGGAAAAAGCCGGTACTGCCGGCCCGTGTCGGTCGCGATCAACAGCTCCATCACAAGTCCCCGCGCTAGCGCCAGAACTGGGTGGAGCCAAATGCCTTCAGCTCTTCCAGCATCCAACGCAATTTAGCCACCGACCGGCTCTCCTCGCCCAGGGCCACCTTCAACGTGTCCAGCAGTCCCTCCAGGGTCTCCAGGATGCGCTCGTCGCCGCGCAGCTTGGGCAGGATCTTCTGCATCACCTGGTTGTCCAGCACAACGACGCGCGACTGGCGCACTGACTCGTCCAGGGTCTCGTTGTGCCAGAGGTAGGCCAGCACCTCGTCCAGCGTGCGGTAGCCGAAGTGGAGATAGCGCGGCTCAAGCAATTGGTAAAGCTGGCGCAACAAAGGCATCACTTTGTCCAACAGCTCGGCCCGGTCGGGCTGACCTTCGCGGTAGCGCCGCTCATAGGCCGCCAGATCCACGCGATTGAACTCGATGGAGTTCGCCCGGTCCAGCACCTTGTCGCTGAAGGCATAGGTGGTCTCGTCCACGTTGACCGTGCCCGAGACGAACAAGTTGGATGGAATGTGGAGCCTGGACGGTACATACAGCACACCATCCACCGCGTAGCCTCGCACCCTGGTCTCCTCCTCTGGCAATGTGAGGGGAATCCCCTCACCGGCCTGGGTGGCCACACTCTCTTCGTGAGTGTGCAACTCCACCGCCTCCTCGGACTCCAACGCGCTGAGGAAGTCCGAGAAGTAATACTCTACCCGTGCCAGGTTCATCTCATCCAGGCAGACGTAGTAGTCATGGGCGGGGTCGGCGGCAGCGCGGAGCATGAAGCGGACAAAAGGTGTCGCTTCGTAGGTGCGGGTAAGGGGATTGTAGTAACCAAGCAGTCCTCGATTGTCAGTCCAGTCGGGTCGAACGGCGACGATGGCGTAGTAGGGATTGGCTTCACCCTCCTCGATATCGTAGGCGGCGTCGGCATAAAGGCGCGTCAGCAAGGTCTTGCCGGTGCCCGACAGCCCGGTCAAGATGACGAAGGGCTTGGTGAGCAGCGAGAGGTGGTAGTTGGTGACAATCTGGGGCGAGAAAGTATGAGGAGAGTCTGCGATGTAGGCCAGAATGGAGGATAGAGAAGACGGTGGTTTGGGCCCGTTATTGACTGTACCATTCGGTGGGAAACTGTCATATAGGAATCTCATCATCTGCCGTGTATCCAGGCCGTCGAACTCATGCAGGCTTCTCAAATGCTGGAGCAGTTGGCGGTTACAGGCGTGTAGATCGCCCCGAGCCTGTTGTCCAAAACAGCCAAGGAAGTGTGCCAGATGACCTGTGCTAGAGATAGGCAGGAACTCATCAGGAAAGTAGAGATACAGCGCTTTAGCGCGTAGTGAGTAGCGGCGTGGTCCCAAAGTCTCAGCGCCTATGCTATCCAAACGATCGAACTCCCCTGCCTCAACCGCCCCGACAAGCCGCGAAAGCCCTGCTCGTATTTGCGACAATGCCTCCTCCGGACTGCCGCAGTCGAAGGACTTGTTCCATTTCCATCGCCGTTCTTCCTTGCCCCACCAGACCCCAAACTTCCTTGCGTCCCCCCCTAAGCGACCGAGTTCGTGAGTCTCGAATTCCAGCCAATAGCAGAAGCTGTTGCGTGAGTCTTTGTGTCCAAGAGCGTACTGTTCCAACGTCAGATCCGTCAGTCCTTCCTTCGGAAAGCGCCGGACAAACTCCTGACGCAACTGCCGGAGCCTGTCGGGCATCGTCGTGGGGTTTTCGCGCAGCCACTCCCGTAACTTGGCCCGCCAATCATCCCAACCCCCGTCCGGAGGGCCGAACCCTTCTCCGGCAACGTGGATCAGCGTCTGCACGTCTATCCAGTCCCGCCCCCCCAATTCCTGCACGGTGGGCCAAAGCGCCCGGTAGAACTCCTGGACGCGGGCGTACGTGTTGCGGTTGGGGTGACTATCATACTGGATGTCAAACCCGGCCACCCGACTGGCCTCGCTAAGTGGTGTCGGCTTCACGAACGCATACTCCTGATCCGGCCACATCATGAAGTGAAAGTAGGAGACGAAAGGCCAGGACAGTTTCTTGGCTTTGTACTTCGGAACTGGGTCTCGGTCACGGAAGCGCAAGTAGACGTCTGTGACCTCGGCCACGAATCCCTCCAGCCGTTTCAAGAACGGCCCCTCGCCATACAGGAACTCCTCCAGGGCAAGTACGAATCGCCGTTGCTCTTCCGCATTCAGTTCACGCACCCACTGATACTCATCCCAGCGAGCCAATGGGCCGCTGCTCATGCTGAATGATCGTATCACCCGCTGGCACACTTCGGCCCAATTCTCCCGCTCAATGAGTTGGCGTAGTGCCTCCCGGCTCAGCCATTCGCGCATCTTGCGCCCGCGCCCGCGTTTGTAAGCATACTCCTCCCTGGTCGCTTGCTCGTCGCGAAAGTCGGTGTGTCCGTAAGTCTGATAGAAACGCGCAACCAAGACATCTACGTCCATGCCCTGCTCCTTTCTTTGTCTTGGCACTTGTCGGCTGGTGGCGTCGAGGATCGCCTTTGCAGCATCATTTGGCCCGAGGCTTATGATCGGAGCGTCCATTCTGACCAATCGCTTCGCCCGGATCAAACAGCAGAATCGAGGAAACGTCGCAATCCCTGGGATTAGTCATTTTGAGCAATTTGCCGACATCGTGCAGCAGGCCCGCCAGGATCAGGGTGTGATACTCGCGTTGGTCCATAAGCAACTCCCTTCCGGCTGGCATGCACAAAGGCGCACTTGTCCCTTGGACGAAGTGCGCCTATCGTGTCTCATCGCCAGCCCCTCCCGATGAATAACCCGCGAATCGCTTGTTTACATCTCACGCCAGGTATGTTAGTTCAGGTACACCACAGACCCCTGCCGAATCCAACGCCAGCAGGCAGGCACAGCGTATCTGCGCCTGCCGGAGCGCCTTCACGCCTCGATCCGTGCCCCGGCCGAGTGACTCACCTCAAGGGCACGGTTACTTTGCACTATTTGGGGCCAGTTACAGTATACAGCAACCGGGCGAAGATGTCAATTGCTTTTGCCCGGCTATGGAACTTGTCTCACCGTGGGGCGTTCGCGAGTATCAGCACCCGCAGCACCCCATACCCCACGAGCGCGGCCACGCCTCCCCAGGCCAGCCCGCACCGCACGAGCGGCCACACGCTCTCGTAGGACACCCACTGGCCATCATCGTCCACGTCGAGCGGGCAGCGCAGGGGCAAGGCGTCCACCAGCCCCGAGAGCTTCGGGTTCGACGGCAGGTACAACACCGGCTCGCCCGCCTCGTCCCCGATCTCGTCCCGCCCCAGCGCGCGCGACGCGCCCGAGTACGCCCGCCCATCGCGCGCCCGGAACCGGTAGACGTACCGGAGCACGGGCTGGTCGTTTACGTACGTGTTCGTGGCGTGCTTGTGCAGCGCCTCCGCGCTGGCGACCACGCCATAACGCAGCAGCGCGACCCAGCGCAGCCCCTGGACGGTGGCCAGCGTGAACAAGACCGCCCCGATGAAGACGAACGCGAGCAGGAGCCCCCACACCCACGGGGGCACGCCCCGGTCACCGAGGCAAAACCACACGGTCCCCAGGCCCATGACCAGGAAAGCCGCGCCGATCCCGCCCGTCAGGCCCAGCATGGCCGAGCCCACGGTGGGCAGCGGCACCGCGCGCGGCGGGGGAGCGAGTCGAGCGATACGATTGGACAACATAGACCACCTCGTACAAGCTGCTTGCTACCAGACGCTTCTGCCAAGCTCCTGATTACACAGAGATTCGCGGAGAATTCATAGAGACACACAGAGTTTTTTGAGAGAATCTACCGGTGTAAGGCAGTTCCTGCATCAAATGATCCGATTTTCAACATCTCTGTGTATCTCTACCCCGCCCGCGACCAGCACCTCCCGCAGCGTCTCGCGCTCGGCCTCGGGCAGGTCCAGCAGCGGCAAGCGGACCGGGCCGCCGTAGTAGCCCAGCATGTCCAGCGCGACCTTCAGCCCGGCGATGCCGAAGCACGTCGTCACCGCCGCGTTGACCGGGATCATGCGCCGCTGCAGCTCGGCCGCCTCCTCCCAGCGCCCGGCCTGGAACAGGCGGTGGATGTCCACCGACTGCTGCGGGGCGACGTTGGCCAGCGCCAACACGCCGCCCACCGCCCCCAGCATCAGCCCGGCCAGGAAGTAGCCCGCCGTCCCGGCCATGACCTGGAAGCCGGCCGCGGGGCCGGTCAGCCGCACCACCTCGGCCAGCTTGGCGATGTTGCCGCCGCTGTCCTTCAACCCGACGATGTTGGGATGCCGCGCGGCGCGCGCGATTGTGGGCGCGTCCAGCTCCACGTGCGTGAACTTGGGCACGTTGTACATCACCACCGGGATGGGCGAAGCGTCGGCCACGGCCCGGTAGTGGGCCAGCAGCGCGTCGGACGTCATCATGCCGTCGAAGTAGTTGGGCGTCACGATCAGCGCCGCGTCGGCCCCGGCCTGGGCCGCCTGGCGGGTGAGCGCAATCGTGGCCCGGGTGGACTCGCAGCCCGTGCCCGCCAGGATGGTCTTGTCGTCCGGGATGGCGCGCCGGGCGGTCTCCCACACGCGCACCTTCTCCTCGGCGCTCAGGTAGACCGCCTCGCCGTTGGAGCCCAGGACCACGTACCCGCCCAGGTCGAAGTGGTTCCAGCGCGCCAGGTTCTCTGCCAGCGCGTCGAGCGCGAGCTCGCCCCCGGCGTCGAAGGGCGTGGGGATGGGGGGAAATACCCCGGCGAGGGAAACGGGGGAGTTGTTCATAATGCCTATCTCCTTGTATAAAATACCCTCGGTATCTACGTGCACTTTAACAACCACAGAGCGTGCTTGCGGGAATCGGGTGCCCCGGCGACAATAGTCCCAGTCCGGTGTGGGCCGGATTGCGGGCTGAC
>Ga0180432_10011545_pt1 | contig 10390 bp, 17 predicted proteins | sample SS_ome_10_FD_132414 | JGI IMG/M metagenome (GOLD analysis project Ga0180432, IMG submission 132414) | Hypersaline lake sediment archaeal communities from the Salton Sea, California, USA - SS_1_MS_2 metaG | ecosystem: Environmental > Aquatic > Non-marine Saline and Alkaline > Hypersaline >...
CTCGGCAGCACCCAGTCCACCAGTTCGGCCACGGTGATGAGCATGTGGCCGGCGGCGTCGAGCAGCTTGGTCGTCACCGACTCGATGTCGTGGGTGCGGTGACACTGGCTGCAGTCCACCGTTTTCGCGGCCCGGTCAGCCACCAGCAGGGCGCGTCCGCACCGGGTCTCGTGGTCGCCGTGCTGGCGCCGCTCGGTCAGCACCTCGTCCGGTGCCGGGTCGGTGATGCACGGGCCGAGGAACCGGGGCGGGCTCGGGCGGTTGATCACGCGGTCGATGCGCTCAATCAGATCCTCAATATCGCCCATGTGCTCATCGGCGGCCTCGTCGGCGGCGATCGCGGTGACATGGGCCACCAAGAACGCGCACAGACCCGTTGAGTCCGTCTCCGGCACTGGCATGCCACGGGACTCGCATAGATGGCGCACAAGCGCGCTCAGCGTGCTCTGCGCGTCATCGAGCAGCTCAACCGCGCGAAGGTTCAGGCTCATCGGCTGCTCGTCGCCGCGGCGGCGCCGTTGGGCGTCCCCGAGCTTGGCCTGACCCAGCGCGGCTTCGCGCAGGAATCGCAAGAAGCGCGGGAGGCCGGTGAGCCACTCGGTCAACTGCGTCACGTCCCGCGGGCAGAGGAACAGCTGGCTCTTGGCGCCGCAGCGCAGGCACTCGGTCACTCGGCATCCTCCTCGATGGCGTGCTCCAGGGCGGCGAACAAGCTGTTGATGACGGCGCCGAACTGCTCACCGGTCTGCGCGACGTCCAGGCGCTCGGCGACCGTCTTGCGCAGGCACTCGCCGCGATGCGGGATGCCGCAGCGGTTGCAGTAGGGCGGCTTGTCGGTCATAGGTCCGCGGCCTGTCCGGTGATGATCGCGATGAGTTCGTCGACGGTCATGTGGACGTACCAGCGCCCGACGTTGGTGGTTCCCCGTCGCTTGGCGATGACGATCCCGGCCAAGGCGTCGTCATTGCCGCATTCGACCTGGGCCTCGGCGATCCAGCCGGCGAGATCCGTGCGCGCGCAGTTCTTGACCTCGACCACCAAGCGCTGGCCGTGGATGCGCAGCCCGCCGATATCACCGCGGTCCTTGCTTCCGCTTTTGACCCGTCGGTCGATCCGGTCGTCGTCCAGCGCGGAGGCAAGGTGGTCGGCAACTGCCCTCTCTGCGGCTGCACCGGCCTGTTTGGCACTGCGGCGTGTGCGGGTCATCGGTAAGCCTCCGAGCGCAGCCGGGTGAACGGCGTATACAAAAAATCCGCCCACCTATCGAGCCACACTTCAGAGCCGAAGCATTTGAACTGATGGCCGCAGTTCCGGCACCATTGCTGCCAGATCATCACTGCGGTAACGGCGTGGCAGTTCGGACATTGGGATATCGCGGCCGATCCGAACTTGCCTGGACCGAGTACGCCTCGCACGCTTCCGCAACGCAAGATTCCATCCAGTGATAGATCGCTATTCGGCGGCCCCATGAGTAGAACCATCGGCGAGCGACGATCTTCCGCATCCCTGGCTCCGCTATCTGCCCATAGCTCGGCAGCAAAGCGTTCGACCTTGTCAACGCGCTCGTTGTGCTCGCCCTTGACTTCAAGCCAAGCGCGGGCCTGAGGTAGATAGAAGTCCGGCAGATATCTCGTCCGGTCCAAGAGTTCGAATCCTTCCGGTTCGTAATCCCATCGCAGCCCGATTTTGTCGAAGTGCGCAGCGACTGACGCCTCTAGGCGCGATCGGAATTGGACGCCGCCATAGGTCGTCGGGATCGCCCTCACAGCACGACTCCGGGCGGCCGATCAAACCCCGGGCCCCATATATAAAGGGGCCCGGGTTTTCTGATCGGTGGGCGATCAGAAACGGTTATAAATTTACTGATCGCTTGACCTGCGGTTATTGAGTTTTGGTCAGGCATTCCACCACTTTCTGATCGGTTTCTGATCGGTTTTCTGATTGGTTTCGGGTCAGAACGGTGTCTGATCGCTTGACCTGCGGTTTTAGGGAAGTGTCTGATCGCTTTGAGCCTGTTTCTGATCGCTTCCGATCGCTTCTGATCGGTCACTGCGGCACCATCCAGACGCTCGGGGTGCCGCCGCTGGCGCCGCCCTTGAACCCGTCGACGCGCACCAGTAGCCCACCCTTGGCGAGCTTGTCGAGGCGATATCGGGCCTTCTCGATCTCGGCCTTGTTCGGCCTGTCCTTCTCATACATCGCCACCGCGGCGGCCATCGCGGTCAGCCCGTGACGCCCCGCGGCGGTGGCGAGAAGGATTAGGTCGACCTGATGGTTGACCGTCATCCGGCCGGCGTCGGGGTCGTTCAGCAAACGCCACGGGCCGACTTCGTTAAGTGGCTGCTTGACGTGGCGGAACTCGATGATGGGGTCCCCCGGGTCTCCGGTGAGGGTGATGACCGAGCCCGCTCCAGATGTCAGCCACGTCGATCCGTAGACCTCGGTAACCGATCCGTTGGCAGTCATGCCGGCTGTGGCCTTGCGGTTGTGGTGCAGTTCGCAGATCTGGGCGTTGTCGGCCAGCAGGCCCTGGCGGGCGCGGTTGTATCCGGCGCCGACCTTGTCGTCGGACAGGCCCACGGCGGCATCCTTGAGACTGTCGACGTAGACCACCGACGCTCCGCACTCCTTGGCCATGGCGGCCAGCAGGCCCGGGTATGCGGCGATGTCGGCTATCGGCGGCCCGGTGCGGATCAGTAGCCGACCCGCGATGGCATCACGCTCGGACCGGTCAAACTGGCGCAGCATGGACCGCCGGATCTGGCGCGGCCGATCCATGGCCAGGTACAGGATGACACCCTCGATCGGATGCACCGGTAGGCCGAGAACCTCAGTGGACAGGCCGAGTTGGGCGCGGATGATCTGCCCGGCCAAAGTGGTTTTACCCAGTCCCATTCCGCCGGCGATCATCATCGCCTCGCCCTCGGCCCAGAGGATGTCGTCGCCGTCGCCCCAGAGCGCGACGGTGGTGTCGGTTTCGTCGAACAGGAAGTGACCGGCGTCGACCGGCGGATGAGTGCCGAAACACGATGCCGGTGCCTCGCCCGGGTCTGCGGTGGCGTCCCCGGCCGGTGTGGACCCGTTGGCGGGCGAGTCATTGGATGATCCGTTGACCGGCGGCGCCAGTGCCACCTCGTCGACCTCCGTCACCGTGGTGCCATCGGTCATCTCCGGTATCTGGCGTGCGCCGACCTTGGCCGCCGACCCGTGGAACCCGGAGGCGATGGTCGTGGCGATCTCGTGCTCGGTCATCGGATGATCGCCCTTGACGCTGGCGATGTTGGCGGCACCGGTCAGGGCCCGCTCCACCTCGCCCCGGTCGAGGTGGCCGCCGTCCACAAGTGAGGCCAGCTTGAACGCCGCCTTATTGAGAGTGTCATTGCGCGTGCGATGCGCAGCGTTGGCCACGTTGTCGCACTCGTAGCGCAGCGCGGCCATGGCATAGGACCGCTTGCCTGCGCCGTCCATGACGCCGCCGTCGACCACGTAGACCGGATCGAACCCTTGCGAGGACTGGCGGATCACGGTTTCGAGCAGTCCCGCCTCGCGCAGGTACTCCTCAAATGGGTGACCACTCACGCCTTACCTCCAATGAGTCCGTAGGTGTCGCCGACTCCGGTGAGTACAGGCGAAGGGTGGACAGACCAGGCCCACGCGCGCCCGCGCGGCCCGAGGGTCGACGGTGGGGCCACGACGTAGCCGCCGGCGCCCCGGTAGTCGATGCCGGGCACGATGCCGGCCAGGTTGCCGCCGCCGGTCGGCGTGACGTAGAGGTGTATACCGCCGCTGGATGTCGACACCCGGCCGTGGACCTCGGTGTCGGTATCGAGCAGCGAGATGAACGCCGGGACGCCGTGCGGCAGGTCGACGTCGATCACATCGAAGGCGTGCCCGGTCGGCAGCCCGATGTTGGCCTCCGGGTGGCGCGTCCACCATGTACGGATGCGTTCGGCATCGGTCGTGGCGTCCTTGAATCCGTTACGGGTGGCGGGGCGCTTGTCGCGCGGGCGCAGCGGGAACACCGGCCATCCCAGCCTTGCGTAGTACAGCGCGGCGTCGAGCAGTCGCGGCGGGGCGCCGTCGATCACCTCGATCTGATCGAACAGCGCGGCCTCGCGCTCAGTGTCATCGGCCAGGACCGCATCGAGCCATTCCTGCGCCAGTCGCTCGGCGGCCGTCGGTAGCGGGTCGCACCCTGGGTGCGTCGTCTCACTGCCGGTGACCTGAAGAATGCCGGTGCAGCGGCGGCAGGTCGAGTAGCTGATCACGCCGATCTCCTTGCCCTAATTGATTGGTAGGGGCCGACACCCGGGGCGGCCTCCCACCCCGGGCGTCGGCTCTCAGAACGGCGCCTCGAACGAGTCAGCCGCCGTTGCCGCCTTCGGCGCAGTGGATGATCCGCCTGCGCCCCTGGCGATCTTTATCGAAAATTCCTTCACTGATCCGTTGGCCGTCTTGGCGAGGTTGGTCAGTTCGATCTTGACCAGATCACCCGGCGACGGGTCGGCCGCGCGCAGCGCCCGCTTGAGCGAGACCTGCCCGGCGTTCAGCTGGATCATCTCGCCGACCGGGAAGTCGGTGCGCTCGCCCTGCTTGTTGAACGATGCCGCCGCCTCGGTCAGCTCGATCGTGGCGGCCGGGCAGGGATCGCCGGCGAAGTTGGTGCCGCCGTTCTCGCTGTAGTCGATCACCTTGCCGGTGACGTGCTGGCCGGGGCGGTCGCCCCATCCCAGGTACGCTCCGCGCGGGACGTCGACTGTCTCCCAGTTCGTCATGTCACTTACTCACTTTCTTTTCTGTTGTGCACCTGATCCCCGGTGCCGGGTTGCGTTGCGGCAGTCAGCTTCTCGATGTACTGCAGCGCCCATTCGTAGTTGCGGGTGACGTAGAGGACGACGCCGTCAGGGTCGGTGATCACCCACTCTGAGCCCGCGCTTGGTCCGCACTCAGGGCAGTCTCCGTCGATCGGCTTCACGTCATCCTCGCGCCAGCTGGTAGTCACTCACAACGACGCCATTTTTGGCACTTCCGCGGACTTGCCATCCCCACCAGTAGGTGCCTACATGACGACCCATAAGTGGGCGACTGGCGGTAAAGGTCTTGAAATGGCCGCGGACTCGGTGCAGCGCGGCGGCGCGGTGGCCTCCCCTACCGTCAGATTGACTACCGCCACCGGGAAGGATAATCGTGTTGTAGCGGATCAACTTCGCAGGAACGCCTCTGCGTTTCTCGCGACCACTTCGGGCCAGTCCAATCTTTCCGGTTTCCGCCGTTGTGACGTTGCGGCAGTTAATCAAAGATAGAGCAGTAAGCACCGGCAATCCTAGGTACATCATCAGTTGTTCAGCTTCAGAATCAATACCCTTGTCATCCAGGTCAATGTTTCTTATGTCAACGACATGACCGTTTTTGTCGTACTGGACTCCGACTGTGATTGGAATTAGTACGATTCCTTTATCTGACAGAAGGAAGAACACAAGTCCTAGCCGTTCGTCATCACCAATAGTTTCGCCATATTTCTCTGGATGAAGGTTCAGTACACAGCATCCAACCCGGTTGGCATTGTCCAACCGGCCAGGGTAAAGGTTCATTGTCGAAAATTCGCACCACATAACCTCATATGGAGGCTTGACAACACCAAAATCTGTTTTGGCGATTTTTTTACTCTTGCCATCGGCGACGTACTTCTCATCGAATACGTCAAAGCCGACTTGGATATCGAAGTATGTCGCCGAACCGCCGAGAACGAGGTCTATTGATTGTTTGAACACAACGGCGACGTCGTCGTCGACTTGCGCCTTTTCCCCACTGATGTACTCCGGGCTAAATCGCTCGAAGATGTCGGGTTGCAGCCGAAGTGCCTGCAGCACTGGCAGTTTGGCGCTCATGCCAGCTCCCTGCTGCGCGCCGTCAGCAGCGCCGCCAGAGCGTCGGTCATGGCGCCGCACTCCTTGGCGCGTTTCCAGATCAGCCGCAGATCCTCGACGGTGGCCGCAGCGCTAGCCAGTGACTCCCATGTCGGCGGTTCCGGCGGCGTGGTGTGCGGGTCGACGATCTCGGTGAGCCCCTTGGTGCCGCGCCAGTTCCATACCGATTTGGCGATCACGCAGGCTCCCCAGCCTTTGGCGATGTCGATCTCATAGAGGTCGCAGCGCCCCTGGCCGGCGGGCAGGTGGATGATGATGCCCCGGTTGAGATCCACGGGCTCGGCGTCGGATTCCCGCGCGTCGGTGGCGATGTTGTAGGGCACCGAGCGGGCGTAGAGCGCCAGCTGCATGGCCATCTTGTGCGGGTAGTCCACTGATCCGGTCTTGATGTCCATGATCATCGGGCGGCCGTGCAGTGTGCCGATCCGGTCGGCGGTACCGGCGACCTGCCACTTGTCGTATACCCGGAACGTCTCGATGGCACTGAACTCAATTGCTGCGGTTGCCTTCTGGTATGCCTCGATGTCGGCGCGGTATTCGGCCGGCACCACGCCGAGCGGTTCGCCGCGGTCGATGCGCTCAGTCAGTGAATGCAGGGCGGTGCCCATCTCGGCGGCATCCCCGGCCATGCCTTTGGCGTGCTCGGCGGCCTTGTCGGCGATCTCGCCGATCTTGCGTTTGTCGGCCGGGTCTGCCGCCGCGGCGGCCAGGACGAGATCCTTGCGCTGGCCCATCCCGTAGGCGACCTGCCTGGCCTGCCACTTGAGTAATCCGTTCATGTCGTCGAGGCAGCCGACGAACGTGGTGGTGCGGCGGTAGGCGATCCGCTTGGCGTTCTTGCCGCCGGTGGGCGGCAGGATCATCGGCCGGCCCCAGCGGTCGCGGGGAAGTTCGACATTCTGGAAGTGAGTCATGCCGTGGCCTTCTTTCTTGCCCGATAGCGGCGGTTGCTCTCATTCAGCGGTGCGCGGTTGCGGTTTCGCGATGCCTGGTTGGCCAGTTCAATCTGCGGAGTGATGCCGTGGCGTTGCAGTTGGCGCAGTAGTGATTCCGGGCGCATATTCCAGCGGTCGGCGATGACCAGGTCGCTGTAGTCCAGCTCGCGCATTTCGAGGAATCGCTCGGCGAAACCCACCCTTTCGGTGTCGCCGCGCTCAGCGGTAGCCCCTGGCAGGTCGATGGTCTCCTCATCCCAGGCCAGCGGCGGTGCCCAGTTCAGTGTGGCGGCACGGTTGCGGGCAGAGGCCGACGGCCCCGGACGCATTGACAGCGCGTTATACACCGACGTCACCGCTTCGGCCGTGGATCGCAGAACCTGGGTTCGGGACCCGATGAATAGCGGAGATCCATTGGCCGGCGTCACGCCAATCGCCCTGCACAAGTACGCCTGGGTGTAGCCGATGGCTACCAGGGCGCGCAGCCTGCGCGTGGTTCCCGTGGCGTCCACCCGCGCACCGCGAGCGACCGTCAGGGGAACCGCCAGAAGCGCTTCGGCATTGGCTGCTGATATTCGGACACTGGGCCGCCAGTCGTACTTCCGGCGGCCGTTGATCAGCGCCTGCAGAACCGACCGCGCAACGCCAGAGATTTCACAGATCCGCCGTGAGCCCATCCCTGCGGCGCGCAGAGCCAGCACATGCTCTCGGACTGGTGCGGCGTCACGCCACTGGGATTCCCATCTGCCGTAGGCAATGTCCCGCTTCCGGCGGGTGTTGTAATGCGATGAGCACAACCCGCGCCGGGTCGCGCGACGCCCGCAGCCTTTGACGCACATCACGGCAGCCTCCGGATGGAGCGGCGCTCGGTTTCACTGTGCCCTCCCCAGATCCCCTGCAGGACAACCGGTGAGGTAACCGCGAACTCCAGGCATGGCCCCTGAACCGGGCAGGCGCGGCACACCGATTTCGCCTTCGCCCCTGACTGTCCGGCGTGCGGGAAGAACTCCTCGGGATCGACCTGGGCGCACAGCGCCTCCTCCAGCCAGCTCCCCGGGCGGTGCCGCGCCATCGCATCGTGCAGAGCCCATGGAGTATTCATGGCCACACCGATCCTGCCGTCAGCCCACTCATAGCCCAGTCGGGGAAGAACCAGCGGGCGACCTCCTGCAGATGCTTGGCGTCGCGCTCGGCCTCCAGCTCGGCGTCGGTCGGGCCGGGGCGCAGTTGAATCACGGGCAGGTCATCCATCTCGGCCCTCGATGTCTCGCGCCAGCCGGTCGGCGGCGGCCCGGTCGGACTCATCGGTCCATGTCCAGCCGTAACGGCTGCAGTGCTCGCCCTCGTGCCCGACCGGCTTGGCGCAGACCGAGCCGAGAGATGCTGTGACACTGCAGGTTTTCATGCGTCCTCCTCGTCGCGTGACTCAATGAAATCGACCAGCCCGTAGATCACGACACCGCCGGCCGCGACTGCCATCCCGATCCCGAACTCGGTCACCGAGACCATGAGTCCGCTAAATCCATAAATGACGCCGAGGATGACGGTCAGCGATGCGGCGATACGGACGCGGTTCACGCGACCATCCCCTCGCCGCCGTACAGCCGAACGAACCGCTTGAGCAGTAGGTAATGGCGCGGGCAGATCTCGGTCACGCTGATCGCCAGCACCTCCCCGGCCTCGTGGTAGCTCAGCCCGTCGTCGGTGATGGCCTCACCGATGCCGATCAGGCCGCTGATGGTGGCGTGGTCGTCAAGCACGTCACACACCACGTCGCCGAACAGGGCGGCGTATTCCAGGGCGCGGGTGGACGGTTCGGCCCGGGCGACCGGCGCGGCGATGACACCGATGGCCGTGATGAGCGCCAGCAGCAGCGCCAGGGCGATGCCGTCCATGCGGGCGGCGCGGCGGTAGCGGGAGTGGGTGAGCATTATTTCTCCATCTCCTCGTGCAGGCGCTTAGACTCGGTCCAGAGGTCGCGGAGGATGGCCTTGGCAATCAGCCGGATGGCCCTGGCGTGCTGGTGTGCCGCTGACAGTGGTGAACCCGCCAGCGCCGGTTTACCTTTCGGGCCGCAGCGTTTGCAGTCCTGCGTGTGGACCGCGTCGGCGTACTTCAGCCGGCCCTCGTCGTAGATGGCGCGGTACGGGCCGCCGTGACCGACCATGACGCATTTGGAGGCGATCAGCCACAGCCGCATTCGGGCGTCGGGTGACCATGTGACACGCTCTCCGCGTTGTTTGGTGGGTGCGACACCAGCGCCGTGGGAACCCTGGCCACCGACTGGGCGCTGGGCGCTGGTGCCGACCACCGACATCCCGCAGAACGCATACAGTTCGCGCAGCTTGCGGGGCCGATTGTGTAAATCATTCCAATAGGGGTCGCCGATGGATGCCAGGAGGCGCGCGGCCTGCTTCTCCCCGACCCCTTTGCTGCCCTTGACGAACGCGCCGAGCCGGTGGTGGCGCATGACGCGGGCCAGGTTCAGCGCGGCCTGATGCTCGGCGTCTTCCAGTGCCTTGACTAGAGCGGCCAGACGCTTGACGTCCGGGTGATCCACAGTCATGCCGTGGCCGTACTCGCCGTCCATCGTCAGAGTGCGCAGCCGGTTCTGGTTGGCGATCTTGACGCGCTCCAGATCGTCCACGACGTCGGCGGCCAGGGCCAGTGCCGGGTCGGCAAGGATGGGACCGAGACCGCCGTTTGGGCTTTGGCTTTCGGCGGAAATATGGGCGGTCTCGGTCCCTGCTTGATCCTCGACGCCGAGCCTAGCCTGGCTTTCGCGCGATGCTTGGGCGTCGGGGAAGTGAACAACCTGAGCCGAGGAGAGGTTGGCTTGCGCGAGGCGCGTGGGCTCAGGTTGGCTTGATCCCCCGACGCCGAGCCTCGTATGGCTTTCGCGTGAACGCTGGGCGTCGGGGAAGTTCTCGGGGGTGCGGGCGGCGGTCACAGGTCGACCGCCCCTTCGGGCAGGTCGCCCGCCGTGTCGGCGTTATTGGCAAGCATGGCGTCGCGGATCGCCTCGTATTTGATGATCTGGCCCTGGAGCGCGCCGATCTGGGTCTGGCGCTCGGTGATGCAGAAGTCCAGGTCGTCAACCGTGCAGTCGCCCAACGGCTTCCAGGTGGACTCGCCGACGTAAACCCTCTCGCGCAGCACTCGCGCCCACCACGACTGTCGGCGGTCGAGTTTCGACGACTTGCGCTGCTTGCTGTTGAGTGTCGCGTTGCGGTCGAACCGCACCTGATCGGCCACAATCCGCTCCAACGCGGTGACGTAATAGCTGTGCAGGTCGTCCGCTTCGGTCGCCTCGGCGACCAACTGGGCGACCTTGTGTGGATGCGCTGCCGGGTGCTTGGCGATGACGCTGCGTACCAGCGATATAAGACTCACGCCGCACCGCCGGTCACCTGGGCGCGGTAGTGGGCGTTGAGAAGCCGGTTGACGACCATGTACGCCTCGGTCACTCCGGTGCCCTCGGCGACGATGCGGCCGGACTCGTAGGCGTCGACCGCGGGGTCGATCAGC
>Ga0180432_10011547_pt1 | contig 10389 bp, 13 predicted proteins | sample SS_ome_10_FD_132414 | JGI IMG/M metagenome (GOLD analysis project Ga0180432, IMG submission 132414) | Hypersaline lake sediment archaeal communities from the Salton Sea, California, USA - SS_1_MS_2 metaG | ecosystem: Environmental > Aquatic > Non-marine Saline and Alkaline > Hypersaline >...
CTGATTTGACTCCCCGGAAGGCCTCGTAAACACTGATCAATAAAAAATGAACCCTCTCAAGGCCGCAATTTTAAAGGCCCTTCAAGACAACTCTATCCAAACGCAAAATCCGGGTTAAATTCATCAATATCCGTATTTTTTTCGATAATGCCACAATAGCTTCCTCTAATCAGGTAAGAACAATGAACCGGGTGTTCGGCATAATTTGTGGTGATTTCATGGACGAGACCGTAGTCGCTCAATTTATTACACCCGTAATGTGTGGGGCTACGCTCAGCCCCTGTTATATTTAGTTATAGTCTTGCTTACCACAATGTAACGCATAAAAACAAGGAATTGTAGCAACCCTCACTAATGACGTCGCACACCCGAATGAACCCACAATATTTCGATTATTTTTTTTGCTATACTTTGGTATTTTTCATCCTCAAATCTTTCCCCTCAATCACTTATATACGCTTCCCCTGAAATCGACTATGTCAACAAAAACGGTTTTGGATTCGCTTTCAACCTTCAGGATAATCCTGATTTTTCCTTTTCGGATACGATAGTAACCCGCCCACTCCCCTTTCAATTTCTTGGCATCTACATTTATGTTCGAGCCTGTTATCCTGAGGATAAAGCTCCTGATTGATTCCCTGACTTTATCTCTTATTCCGTGTTCTTCAACAAAGGCATTTGCCCTTTTCGAATATTCAACGGTCCATTTCATAAATCGATTTTCTCTTTGTGTACCGATTTCTTCTCCGGCTTTTCATAACGGCCGGTAATGTCCTGCATCTCCTTGTTTGAAACCTCGGGAAAGAACATAAGGCGCACCTTTATTAATTCCTCTTCCAACGCCTCTTTCACGGACTCCTTGATTATCGACTTAAGCTTTCTTTGACTTACATCCGTCACGTTCAAAACCCCTTTGTACATTGCTGTTATTTAATTATAAAGTATAACAGATTTTCAAAAGCCTTCAATTGTTGGCAGTAGTATTCAGCCTGGGTTATGGACAGAAGGAAACGTTCGGTTACTTCGGAGCGACGGTTGGTTTCATTTTTTCAGCAGGTTCTATTTTTTCATCAATTCCTATTATTATCATCCGTAAGGCTGTCCGCCGAGCCTTTTGAAAAGGCCATCCGCCTTTTTTGACAGACGCACCAAATGCGCCGGGCAGCGGTTGCGACAATCGCCGGCGCCGAACCCTGCGACGGGAACATTCACGGCGCCGCTCGTCACAAGCGCCCCGATGATGCCGCACTCCGTCGTCGTTTCGGGGAAAGCCCACACTTTCCTTACGGTAGCATATTCGGAGGCCAGAAGGTAATCAACGTGCCAGTGCAGGCGCTTTTCACTCGACAAATGCCTTCTTATTCTCGCATCAAAAGCCCTTTTGGCGCTACCGGCATAAACGTAGTTGCCGGCGTCGAACCGGCACAGCCCGAGCTTGCCCACGCGCAGGCGAACGTTGCACGAAAGGGTTATGACCAACGCGTATGCCGACAACTTCCGTTCGGGCCACACTTGTGCTAACTTTTTATTCGACACAACCTTTCCGAAAGGAGGATAATCAAGATGTCGCCTACTTTCATCGACCTTGCCGTAACGATCGAGAACGATATTCCCTCCGACCCGCCGAACATGATCCCGAAAATAACTTATGTGGATCACAAGGTCGGCGCCCAGCAGATGAAATTATTTTTCCCGGGAGCCACGGAAAAAGACCTGCCCGGAGGTCTGGGATGGGCCGTCGAGGAAGTGACCCTGAGCACCCATTCCGGGTCTCACCTCGATGCGCCGTACCACTATCACCCGACTATGGACGGCGGGAAGAAATCGTGGACTATAGACGAGGTACCGCTCGAGTGGTGCATGGGCCCGGGAGTAAAACTCGACTTCCGTAACAAGCCCGACGGACACAAGGTCGGCGCCGAAGAGATGGAGGAAGCTATTGAAAAAATCGGTCACCGATTAAGCGAGGGTGATATAGTCCTTATAAACACCGGCGCCGATAAGCACTGGGGTAGTCCCGAGTACCTGGTGCGCGGCTGCGGAATGGGCCGTGAGGCCACTCTGTGGCTGGTCGAGCAGGGCGTTCACGTAGTGGGCACCGACGCATGGAGCTGGGACAGGCCGCTGCCGCTCATCGCCAAGGACTTCCAGGAGACACACGATCCGTCCATCATCTGGGAAGGACATTTCGCAGGCATCGAAAAGGCATACTGCCATATCGAGAAACTAACCAACCTCGATAAGTTGCCGCCGGACGGGTTCACCTTCTGTTGCTTCCCCGTAAAGATCAAGGGAGCGAGCGCCGGTTGGATCAGGCCGGTGGCGATTATCGGGGATTGATCGGGTGCGACGGCTTTTCACAACAACGGCTGTTGTTTTTGCCCTTTCTATTGTGGGATGCCCACTTCGAGGGTTCAGGCTCGATGGTACCGAGGCGTTGAAAAAATTAAATAAAATCGCACCGGAAGGCTGGGAAGTGCGCGAGGGCGAACCCGGCCTGCCGATGTGTTGGCACTCGCGTACGGCATGCCGGGAGTTCAACTTTGAAGACGTCGCTGTCACTCTCGACGCGCGACCGGGCGGATTCCAGTATCACCCATTGTACAGGGTGTGGATGTGTCCGCCGGAATTTCTCGGAAGGCAGAGTTATATAGGACTCTTCGAGCAGCGTTACCCGGCGAATTTCATGGCGGACGGCCCCGGCGGGATACTTTTCCTCTTCGAAATGGGCGATAACGACTGGAAATCCGCACCCGACGACATAGCCCGCGCACTCGGTATGGAAAGGCCGAAAATCACTAAAAAACACCGAAAAGCCGTACAACCGTTCCTTTTGGATTTAACTCTTCCCGAGGGTGTAACTATAAAAGTCTTTGGCTTTACTTCCTCAAGCATACTCCTGTCATATAACACAGACGCCGAATTGAGCAACGAAAGCGTCGATAAAATAACCACGCACCTTGTAAAAAAGGTGAGGAAGCATTTTCCCGAACTTACAAGGCTCGTTCTGGCAAGAATGTTTTCGCAAGGATTCGACGCTGAAGTAATAGGGTTGGGCACCGTATTGCCTGTGCAGTAAATAAAGGGGGCCGGAAAAAATGGAATTTAAGTCTCGCGAGATATTCGCCCGTTTTCGTCATCCGCAAAAGAATTTCGAGGAAATCGAAGTGAGCGCGGAAGTCCGATGGGACCCATTGACGGGCAGAGCGGGTCGCATTACTTCGCATAAGGCGCTTACGCTCGCCGTCGAGAAGGAGTTGCCGGACATATCAAGCATCGTCGAGCAAAGCCGTGTGGGTTGCGTATTTTGCCCGCCTCTATTGGACGCGATCACTCCGAAACTGCCAAGCTCGATCTTCGAGGAAGAAAAACTCGAATACAAAGGCACGCTGCTTTTTCCGAACCTCTTCCCTTACGGAGCGGCCAGCGGGGTGTGCATCCTGGGGCGAGACCTCCACTACATCGAAATCGGTCGGGTCGGAGTCGAGCTTCATACCGCCGCTCTGGTCAATTGCCGCGAGTACATAAGAAGGTACCAGGAACATAATCCGAGCCTGATGTACTCGAGTATCATTCAGAATTATCTCCCGCCTTCCGGCGGAAGCTTCGTGCACCCGCACTTTCAGGCCCAGGTCGATTCGATCCCTGCCCAAGGGCAACTCGACATGATCGAGGGCGCAAGGAGATATTACCACCGTACCGGCTCGAACTTCTGGAACGACCTCATCAATGAGGAGGAGCGCAGGGGCGAGCGGTGGTTAGGCCGCACCGGCGGATGGGCATGGTACACTCCCTTTGCGCCGGGCGGGTTCAAGGAAGTGGCGGCGGCATTGCCGGGCAAAAGGTGCGTCACCGAGTGTTCCGATGAAGAATTGACCGATTTAGCCTGCGGTATTGAAAACGTGCAGCAATTATACCGTAACGCGGGTTGTAATTCCTTCAATTTCGCACTTTATTCCGTCCGCACGGACGAACCCGTGTGGACTTTATGCTTCGGGATGGTCATGCGCTCGAACTGGCAGCCGTGGTACCGCAGTGACCGGACGTTCCACGAGGTGATGCTCGGCGAGGTGGCGGTACCGGAATTGCCGGAAAACATAGCAGACCAGGTACGACCTTATTTCACCGGCGAGAAATAGGGGAAAAACTTATTTTTTATGGAACCGGATGCCAAACGCTTTATCTTGCACCGAACCGGCGACGGGAAGACGAAATCCTTTTGTATGGCCGAACTTCTTCCCGGAGATATATGCCCTTACCTGGCGCATAGCATTATCCCCTACATATTGACGTTTTCCGGCGGCGGCTCGTTTCCGTGGATGGAAACTACAGATCCGCACGCCGTGGACGCTCAATGCCCTAACCCCGGCGGCGCAGTAGTGACACGAATAAAGGCCGCCGCCGCAGACGGCTGGGACATCGAGGTGCGTGAGGTGCGTGGAGAATGTCCAAAAGAATATAAATTCGGTGATACGATTCGATGGCCACGAGATTCGTCCATCCCGCTGATGGATCTCAACGTGCTGCTGTCATGGATGCTGCAATTGCACTGTATGCCCGACGCAGGCCGAACGCCCGATTTTCACTCGCCACTGAGCAAGTCATCTTATGTCATCGAGCGCGAGGGTGGAGGTTTTTCGATGGCGGAGGTCGCGTGTCCGCCCGTTGCAAGGTTCAACTTAAGTCTTGGCTACTTTACGCACAGGTGCCGATACCACAAATGGCCACGGCGCGAGCGCTACGATAGTTCCAACTGGATACCCCGGGGCATGTGTCCCGAGCTTTTCCACGCGGCGTATCCATCCTGTCTTGCGATGCTGTACGGCGGAGGCCAAGCCGCATCGAGTGAAATATTATGTCCGCACATGGGCAAGGTGAAACTGCAAATAAAGGTCGAGGAACGAAAGACGGTCGCGTTGCGACGCGCGGCGATGCGAGGATTGCAGTTACTCGGCAAGAGCACTGAAATTCCATTGCACCGCTGTTTTCTCGACGTCGTCGAGGCCGATTCGGATTGCCCGATGGGAATGAAAGCGGGGATGCGGTTCGAGTTCAACATGGGCGATTTGCCGCAACTTTGCCCGGCGATGTTTCACAACGCCTATCCTCTGCCGGCGGCTCGAATGCGCGGCGCGGCATTCCCATGGCCGCAACTCGATGGCGACCGAGGGGTGGTGCAGTGCCCGGACAACGTTAGTAACATCACTTTGATCTATCGTGAAGAAAGCGACGATGTTTAGGCGACTGGCACAGATAAAGAATGCGGCGAAATTCGGCCTCGGAATCGCGAAGTCGAAAGCGCTGGACAGGCGGATACCTTTAATGGTGTCGTTCCACGTAACGAACCGCTGCAACATGCGCTGCCCGTATTGCTACGCCAATCCCGACAATCGCTTCGACAACCCGCCGCCAGATTTCACCACGGAGGAAATTGAGCGCGCTATCGACGACCTGTACGATCTAGGTATGCGATGGCTGACGATACTCGGCGGCGAGCCGATGCTGCGTGACGACATCGGCCGCATTATCCGGCACGCCAAGAGCAAGGGCATGCTGGTCGAGATCGTCACGAACGGCTACTTCGTACCGAAAAAACTCGATGAAATCCTGCCGGTGGATTTCGTCTGCCTGAGTATCGAGGGCGACGAAGAACAGCACGACCGCGCCCGTGGGACGCCGGGCAGCTACCGAGCCGTCATCCGCGCGCTCGAAGCGCTCGAGGGCCGTGAGCCCAAAATCCGCCTGCACGCGACATTGCTGCACTCGAACATCGACGGGATCGAGCGGCTAAGCGAACTTGCAAAGCGTTACGGTGCGGAGTTCGGATACTCCCAGGTGATAGTGCACGAATACAACGATACGCCGGAGGTGCGCTTCTCGGACAACGAATTGAGAGGCTTCTGGGAAAAATTGTGCGATTCCAAGGCACAAGGGCATCCGTGCTACAATTCGGATGCAGTGCTCGAATACATATCAAACTGGCCGACCGAATACCGGCGTATAATCGAAAAGCCGGAGGAATTCGACGAGTTTCCGCAGTTCGAGTTTCTGCGCTGTCAATACGGGCAGCGGTACGTTTACATAGATTCCGAAGGATACATGTTCCGGTGCATCGTGAGAGGCGTCAAAAACGGTCCGAACATAAAAGAAATCGGCGTCAAGCAAGCGTGGGAACAGCTCGCCGAACAGCCGTGCGTCTCATGCAGCTACATCCAGCACATCGAGGTAAACTCGGTACTCAACCTCGGTCTCAAAAGCGTCCTGAAAGGCGCTAAGTATATACTGCATCCGTAATGACTCCTAAGGGCCTCAACAATAGGCCGTATGCACGGAACCGGTTCGCGGCAGGCTTGGAAAACCGGACATGAAGAAAAAAATGGCTAAAAAGTAGCCGGCATCGAAGACTAAAAATGCATTTTTCGGGTTATCTCGCAGAAGGAGTGGCCGAATGGATATTTTTTTAATGATCCTTGCAGTGATAGGCGGCGCCATAGTCGTTGGCGCGGCGGTTCTGCTTTTTCTCCGTCTCTTGTCATCCGAGGAAGCGCAAGCGAGAGAGGATCGTCTGACTGATATAGCCGAAGCGCTGGGTGGAGAACTCGGACGATCCGGCCTGATGGGGTCCGAGACCGTCACAATCCGAACAGGTGACATCGTCGCCAAAATAATGCTCGTTCAACATATCTCCCAGTACCAGAACCGATACATGACTTACTTAACTTTCGATGCACCGACACAAACGCCTTTCGGGGAGCTTTTTTTACAAACCACCGGCATCGTGCCCCAACGTGCTCTCGCTCCGAGGTTGCCTCCGAAAATAGGAAATCCGTCCACCGGCTTGCCTTCCGGGCTGGAATTTTATTCAACCAACCCCCATAGCGCTCATCAAATATTGGGATCGAGGCAATTCCAGAGCTTTCTATCCAAGCTCGTCGATATGACCGGCCTTGCCAAATTTGAGCTTTTGCTCGCGGGGCGGGAGTTCAAATTCGCCATAGAAGGATTTTTGCTGGAGAAAAAACCGCTGATCGATCTGTACGAGCTTCTTTTAAGTTTCGTCCAGGATCGCCGGCAATAACACGTGCTTCGGGAAGGGGGCCGAAATGATTGTGGACGTTCATTACCATTTAATCTCCGCGATGACCGAGGAGAGGCTGAAGGATGCAATGGTGCACCCGATTCGCGCCGCCAGAATTATGGGCAGGGAAATAGATCGCAAGGACTTAATGAAAAAGGCGGCAGAAACGTGGGTGGACCCGACCGGCGAGAAGCTGATCACCTCGATGGAGGATTCAGGCATCGATTTTACGTGTATCTGCTTCGTGGACAATGCCGACAACGAATTACTGACGCCGGAAATTACCCAGGAACAAAATAAACTCATCGCCGACATTGCCCGGAAATATCCCGACCGGTTGATGGCCCTTGCCGGTGTAGACCCGAGACGACCCATTGCGCCGGATATGCTCAGACAATGCTTCGAGGAATTCGGCGTCGGAGGCCTGAAATACCATCCCGACTCCGGCTACCATCCCGCCGCCCCCGAATCTTATAAATTATACGAAATCTTGCTGGATAACGATGGAATCTTACTGACTCATACCGGTCCTCTCGGACCGCCGTCGAGATGTAATTATGCCGATCCAATGCTGCTTGCCGATCTGGCGGTGGACTTCCCCGATCTCAAGGTAATCGCAGCGCACATGGGCCTGATAAACTGGCGGCCATGGGCGTCGCTGGCTTCTCACCAGCCGAACCTTTACGGCGATCTGGCCATGTGGGACGCATGCGCGTTCGGTCACTACGAGATGTTTTGCAGGGAATTGCGCGATTTAATCGACCATACCGGCATATCGAAAGTGCTTTTCGGTACCGATGGGCCCATTTTCAGTATAGTCGAGCCGACGAAAAATTGGGTTCAATTGATAAAAAACCTCCCGAAAGATGCTCCCGAAGGAATAAGTTTCACCGACGAGGAAACAGCGGCGATTCTGGGAGGCAACGCCGCATCGGTTTTGGGATTGGATAAGAAAAACAGTTGAAGTTGAAAAATTCACATTGCAAAAAGCCTTCAGCGCAGAAACTAGGAATTCTTATTGATGGTTTCGATGATCTCGGGTATCATTTGACTCAATATCCTTCCCCAGGCTAACCTCATCATTTCATCGAATATCTTCGGACCGTTTAGGGAAGCTTGGGCTTTTCTCTCTTCGATACTTACGTACGTTTCCTGCAGAAGCACATTATCGCCTTTGGTCAAGGTTATATCCAATGATATTTCTGCCGTGTGGACCTGCTTAAATACCGCTGAATAACGAACAATTGTGCCCGATAAAACAGGTCTAATGGGATCGGTCTGGTTTTCGCCGCGAATTACCTTGAAACCGGCGCGTTCGAGTTCACTCGCAATCGTGTTGCTGATTCTTCCTTGCAAATCTACGCTTTGGTCGAATTCTACGTATTTTGGCTTGGTTCCGAAGTGAATCTCAACGACCCAATTTTCCTTACGCTTGTCTTCGAGTTTATTCACGATCACTTCAACGCCCGGTTTACCCTTGCCGAAATCTTCAGTTAAGACAGTGGGAGGTAATCCCACAGCTTCAAACTTTTTCATACCAAAAGAACATGATATGAAAAGTGCAGCCGCAAGAACAAGACACATAATTACCTTTTGTTTTTTTACGTTAATCATTTTCATTCCCTCCTTTAAATTATTTAAATAATTCACTGGTGGTCAATTTTACCCATCCGATTAAATCTTCTTCCTTGCAAAAAATTGATTTTCCAGAAAAACCTTCTATCTGACCTGTTTCCACGTTAAGTACCTGGACAGTAATGTTGTACGTATTTCCGATTAAGCTTACGGTGCAAACGACCATCCGATTCACACCTAATAAGCGGCCTGCTTGCACGGAACACGCATTATCCACGCAACCGGTCTGTTGGAACCCTATCTCCGCTAACATGCTATCTCTATTCGCACGATCAATTACCAGAAATTTGTTTAAGCTGACCAGCACCCCGATGATCGCGTTCGTTAGAGGTAATTTCATATCCGGGGAAATTTTGCCGGACAAGTTTACATCCATGACACCGACATAAAACTTTTTTGTGTCACTAAGATTGATTTTAGAGGAGGATGAATTGCCGGTTTTTTTGTTCGGTGCTGCTGCGTCCGGGCGCCACCCAGAACTGGCTTGACCTTCCGAGGGCGCCGTTCCCACGACGATCTTCTCAGGAATTTTAACGCACCCTGTAATTATAGAAAATACAAAAATTAAAACCGCCGCTACGCAAACTGATACGATATACTTTGTCCCTATGTCTGACACATGAAAAATACGTTCCATTTTTCATCCCTTAAAGTTTTTACTTGAATAAATTCCTCGTAACTCTTTTTACATGTATTGGCAATTCGCTAATGTCGCAACTAACCGTATCCTCCGACAAAGCCTCAACAAACCCCGTTTCGATGTTTACCATCGTAATAGTAATATAAAATTTATTTCTAATCCGGCTTACGTAGCTTATCACCATCCGGTTAACGCCGATCAATCGCCCGACTTCCACGACTGAACATTCACCTCCAAGGCAAACGGCCAACTGAGATGCTTGCTCCCCCAGAATGGCATCTCTATTGGCTCGGTCAATCACCTTGAACTTCTTCAATCCTAACAATCCCGCTATTATTGCAACTGTAAGAGGTGTTTGTAACTCTTTCGGAATGTTCCCGGATAAATTTACGTCCATCACTCCAACGATAAAATTCTCGGTATCCGAAAGATTTATCCGGCGAGATGACGAACTTAAATTCCTTGCCATTTGAGAAGGCAAGGGCTTTAGCTCAAAATGGAAAGATGTTTTCGGTTTTCGAGCGCCATAGCCGCCTCCACCCGGTGCCACAGTATCGGTCGCAGTATAATACCCCTCTTTTTTTACCCGTATGATGTGACTTTTATTCGGTGATAGCCTTATTTTAGCCGGTGTAGTTTTCGACTGTCTTACCCCATCAATTATTATAGTGGCCCCTTCAGGGCTGGAAGAAATCTTTACAAATCTAATCAGTGTACAAGAGAAAAAAGGTATAAAAGCAAAAACCCCAAGCACGAGAATGACATATTGAAACGCTCTGCTTCTCAATAAAACTCCCCCCCTTTCAAACAAGATCGCGTTTCCATCCTGCTTCGAGGGATGAGTTGGTTTTTGCTACCAAGCATTTAATTTAAAAATATATATTGGCTATGTGGTCTTGTCAATTCCCTCAAGTAACCCTGATTCCCGGTTAATGTAAGTGAAAAAGCACCAACTGGGTGTAATACTTATAAAAAAGCTAAAAAGAGCATTCACCCAGGAGGTGCTTTATGGGGATTATAGCAGAAAAGATCGAGA
>Ga0180432_10011548_pt1 | contig 10389 bp, 10 predicted proteins | sample SS_ome_10_FD_132414 | JGI IMG/M metagenome (GOLD analysis project Ga0180432, IMG submission 132414) | Hypersaline lake sediment archaeal communities from the Salton Sea, California, USA - SS_1_MS_2 metaG | ecosystem: Environmental > Aquatic > Non-marine Saline and Alkaline > Hypersaline >...
TATTAACTTGCACAGTAGAATCTTTTTTGTCTGCAAGTCTAGATCGGTGAAAACTTATAACCGAAAATGGCTTTATCGTTTTCGTACCAAAGGGTATCGACAATCAATTCCATAGGCATGCCGACCTGAAACGGTTTGTCTTCAAGAATAGTTAGGGGTGTAAAAATTCGAATACCTTCAGGCAGGTCAACATACCCGACAGCATAGGGGGGATCAAAATGGCTGGCCGGCATTTGGACGACTGTGTAGGCGAAGAGCTTTCCCTTTTGACTCAGTGGAAGCTCTTCGAGCGTTTCTCCAAAGCAGGTGAGGCACGACTCAACTTTTGGGAAAAAGACGTGTCCACAGGATTTGCACCTATTTGCTATCATTACGGTCCCATTTGGTCCTTTGGAGAACATCCCTTCTCTAATTGGATTTTTCTCAGCCATGGCATACACTCTCCTTGATTCTAATTTTGACAGGGGAAGCTTACTATTTGGCCTGCATCCTGTAACCACCGTCAAGTCTAATGGTATCACCATTGAGCATGGGATTTTCAATGATTTGTGCACACAAATTCGCGAATTCAGAGGGTTTCCCCATTCTTTTCGGAAAATTTAATTTCTCAATCAGAGATGCTTTAACCGCATCCGTCATCCCTGCAATCATGGGCGTTTCAAACAGCCCTGGAGCAATTGTCATGACCCGTATGCCATATTGAGCAAACTCTCGAGCAATGGGAAGTGTCATCCCAACAATACCGGCCTTGGAAGCGCTATAGGCTGCCTGACCGATTTGCCCCTCGAAGGCGGCACCTGAGGAAGTATTGATGATAACCCCCTTCTCTCCGTTATCATTGGGAGCATTATTTACCATTTGCTCTGCCGCCGCCCTGATAACGTGCATTGTCCCCACCAGATTGATTTGTAAAACGGTATTAAAGAGCTCCATATCTATGGGGCCTTTTTTGCCTAAAACCTTGGCTGCGTTGGGCACACCGGCGCAGCTGATTGCTGCATGAACAGCTCCGAATTTGTCCAATGTTTTTTTTATTGCTTCTTGAACACTGTTAATATCGGTGACATCGGTTTTGCAGAAAACAGCATGTTCGCCTAACTCAGAAGTCAGATCTTCACCCTTGTCTTGTGTCAGATCCAAGATCCCTATTTTGGCCCCTTTTTCCGCCAAGAGCCTCACTGTGGCCGCTCCAAGACCCGAAGCACCCCCAGATACAATCGCGACGATTCCGTTGATATCCATGTCTGCTCCTCCTTATTTCACCGCTTGATTTGAATTTAAGCAACTTGTGATCTTTTCAAGCTCATTTTGATTACCGGCCTGTTTTGACCTATGCAAAGGCGCTAAGCCCAAGCATGTTTCTTGCAACGATCATTTTTTGCATCTGTGTGGTTCCATCGGGAATGGTCATGGAACTTGCGTCCCGATAGTATCTTTCTGCCGCATACTCTTCGCTGAGACCGTAGGCTCCCATAATTTGTATGCATTCTCTTGTCGTTTTTACTCCTTCTTCAGTGGCGTAAGCCTTCGCGATAGAGCTTTCAACTTCACACCGGATACCTTGATCCATCATCCAGAGGGATCGGTAGGCGAGAAACGCGGAGGCATCCGTCCGGGCCTTCATATCCGCGATCATTTCCTGAATTAATTGAAATTGTCCTATCTTTTTACCCCATTGTTCCCTTTCTTTTGCATATTTTACAGCCAGCGAAATAGCGGCTTTACTAAACCCGACTGAACCGCAGGCCATCAGGCTCCGAGCTATTTCGAAGGTTCGAAAGGTCGCCTTCAATCCGCTCCCTGGCTTGATGATGAATCTCTCCTCAGGTATGAAGATATCTTCAAAAAAAAGCTCGGAAGTAGGAAATGATTTAAGCCCCATTTTTTCAAGCTCTCTGACTTCATATGGGCTTTCCCTTCGGTCAACCAAAACAAATCCAATTCCTTCCATCCCGTGACTTCGATCGACCGAGGCGAGAACAATGGCGAAATCCGAAACGCTTCCATTGGAGATCCACGTTTTTGTGCCGTTGAGCAGATACCCGTCATCAACTTCCTTAAGAGTTGTTTCTATGAATGCCGGGTTAGAGCCAACGTTGGGTTCTGTGATGCCAATACAGGGGACTAAATCACCGGCACAAACTTGTGGTAAATATGTATCCCTAATCTCCTCATTTTCTAACTCAGAGAGCAACCTGCCGATAGCGAGTTGTATTGTGGCAGTGCCCCATAGGGAGCCCCAGTACTCGGCGATTTTTTCGAAGACCAGACCCGTGGAAACATAATCAAGCCCCATTCCGCCGTACTTCTCGGGAAGGGGGCCTGAAATAGCCCCAAAGGGCTGGATTTGCCTAAAAAAGTCTTTCAATACTGGAGAATCTCGAAGCACCTTTTTTTTATCATACTCTTCAACTATTGGTTCAATATTCTTACGGCAGAACTTGTCAAGACTATCAATCAAAATTTTCTGTTCTTCAGTCAAACCGAAATCCATCGCTTCACCTCTTTCGGGGGTGCTAACTTTTTAATCGCATCTCATATCGCAGATATTGATAGCACGAAATATGATGATAATCGTTTATGTATTCAAGCCGTTTAAAATCAGGTTCACGGCAGCATGCAGCGATGCTTTAATACGCTCCCTCTTTCCCGTATGCATGCGATTTCCTTCGAACTTGAGGATACCCATAACCAAGTTCCATATCACTGCAGAAATCACCTTGGGATCGACCGTGGTAAAGATCCCTTGGTCCGATCCCTTTGACAATGACTGCTTCAAGTTTTTGAAGGTCCTTTTTCATTAAATCTTTAAGATGGCTTAATTGTTTCTCTGAAAGTGATTCGTGGAATTCTTTTGGCATTCCCCACGCCGGGCTTCGGGACAAGTACCGGGTAAGGGGCATTCCCATGAGGAGCAGAAACATCCCTCAATACTGAAAAAGAACGGGCTTACCTTCTAAACCGGTATACCCATTTGGCACTTACCTTGGCACAGTGTGCCTTCGATTGAGGCTCTATGTGTCTTGCTTGGAGTAAATGAGGCCCTAGGTCCCCAGGATCCGACCCAGGATCATTCTCTGGACCTCGGACGTCCCCTCCACGATCTGCACCAGTTTAACGGACTTAAAGTAGCGGGATATGGGATATTCATCCATGTAACCATAACCGCCGTGAATCTGGAGGGCGTTGCTGGCCACCTTTTCCGCAATCTCCGTGGCATAGAGCTTGGCTACTGTGGCCTCGAAGGTATGCTTTCTGTCCTGGTCCTTGAGCCAGGCCGCCTTAAGGTACTGGTTTCTGGCAAGCTCAATGGATACGGCCATGTCGGCGAGTTTGAATTGAACGCCTTGAAAGTCGAAAATAGGTTTCCTGAATTGAATACGTTCCTTCGAATAACGCACCGACTCATCCAGACAGGCCTGGGCGATACCCACGCTCATGGCGGCCATACTGATGCGACCCGTCTCCAGCACGATCAGGTGCTGGGCGAATCCCCTCCCGGGATCCCCCAATACAAAGTCTTTAGGGATTCGACAGTCCTCCAGATTGACTTCATGGGTCGCCGAGGCCTTCCAGGCCATTTTGGCGTATCTCTTCCCCAGGGTGAAGCCGGGCGTGTCCTTCGGAACGATAAAGGCGGATATGATATTGCCGTTTTTGTCTTTGCCGGTCTTGGCCGCGACCAGAAGGACGGAGGCGTTTTTGAGTCCAATGTTGGTCACAAACTGTTTGGTGCCGTTAAGCACCCATTCGTCTCCCTCCTGAACGGCGGTCGTTCTGAGGGAGCCCGCGTCCGAGCCCGAATCGGGTTCGGTGAGGCCAAAGGCCCCGATCGCTTTGCCCTGGGCGATGGGAATAAGCCACCTTTGCTTTTGCTCTTCTGTGCCAAACACATAGATCTCTTGGCCCGCAACGCTTGTGGTCACATCCAGCAAGGCACCCAGGGTGATGTCACCTCGGGAGATCTCTTCGATACATACGTGCATGCCCACCCAGTCACCGCCGCTGCCCCCGTATTCCTCCGGAAAGGGGATACCCATCATGCCCAGTTCCGCCATTTGGTCGAGAATGTCATAAGGGTACTCTCCCGTACGCTCCATTTCCTCTCCCCGAGGTGCAATGACTTCCTCGGCGAAATCCCTTGACATATCCCGGATCATCTTGTGTTCATCAGTGAGGTCAAAATCCATCCTATTGTCTCCTTATCTCATCTCAACGAGGTCCCGAGCCCTAGAGTTCATTCCCAAAGATGGCGACGCTGCAAACAAGGCTTCCGCAAATACCCCCATGGTTATGGGTGAGGCCAAGGCTCAAGTCGCCCTTGACCTGGCGCTCCTCCGGCTGAGCCTTACCCTGGAGCTGCTTATAGATCTCATAGGCCATGCGTATGCCGGAGGCACCGATGGGATGGCCGAAGCATTTCAGGCCGCCGTCACTCTGACAAGGTATCTGACCGTTAAAGTCATAAAAGCCCGCTTCCACATCCTCTCCGGCCTTTCCCACAGGGGATATTTGAAGGCTTTCGTATGTGATCAGCTCGCTGATGGAAAAGCAGTCATGGACCTCCATAAGGCTGATCTCGGCCCTGGGGTCTTTGATGCCTGACTCTTCATAAGCCTTTTCCCCTGCAATACGGGTGGACTCGAGGTGGATCCCGTCCCAGCTTTGATGTCCGATTCCCGTCGCCGGGGTGAGAGAGATCTGGAGGGCCTTGACAAAAATGGGGTCAGGCCTGAACTTCTTGGCCATATCCGCCCTGACCACAATCGCTGCGGCGGCACCGTCACTGACACCGCAGCAGTCAAAGAGGCCGAGGGGGTCCGCCACAATGGGGGCGTTGAGGATGGCCTCCAGGGCCGGTGCCCGTCGCAGATGGGCCCTGGGGTTCATGGCCCCGTTTTGGTGGCTTTTCCAGGATATCCTGGCAAGAACCTTTTTGCCTTCCTCCCGGCTCAAACCGTATTTTGAAAAATAGGCGTTGGCGATCTGGGCGAACATGCCCGGTGCAGTCATGTTGGGGTAGTAGAATTTGCTCTCTTCACCGGTACCGAGGTCGGGCAGCCCTCCGAATCCCGTGTCTTTCAACTTTTCGCACCCAAGGGCGAGAGCGATGTCACAGGCGCCTGAGGCCACGGCATAACAGGCCCCCCGGATGGCCTCAGTGCCGGTGGTGCAGAAGTTTTCCACCCGGGTGACCGGGACATTGGGCAACTTAAGGGCCCTGGCAAGAGGTATGCCCCCCCTGCCCACATTGACTTCTTCGAAGCAACTGCCGTACCAGGCCGCATCAATGTCGTTGGTTTGTATGCCCGCATCCTCCGCGGCTTCCTTGTAGGCCTCCACGATGAGGTCCTCTGAACTCTTATCCCATAGTTCCCCGAATTGGGTGCATCCCATACCAACTATGGCAACTTTATTCTTGATTCCACTCGCCATATCTCATCCTCCCATTAGGTCGTTTTCTCAGGGATCGGCGTGGCCTTCCAGAAATAGGCATAGGTCCCCCGCCTCCTGTCGGCGTATCTGCGGCGGAAAGTCATCTTCACAGGCGTTCCAACCTTGAGCGCATCCAGCCGACAATCCGTAATGTCCAGGTAAAGCCTGCCGCCCTCGTCAAAATCGATCAGGCCGTATATGGCCGGCGGATCCATGCTGAAGGCCAGGCTGTCGCCGGTAAAAGATTTGATCTTTCCGATCTTGTCATAAAAATAGTAATCCCCCATTTGATCAATGGCGCCACACTCGGGGTTAATGCAGACCCGTTGTTTCGGGTACTGGGGTGTACCGCACACCTTGCACTTTGACCCGCAGAGGGCGTTCAAAGACTTCCCTTCCCTGTGCATGACGGAGAGCCTTACAGGGGGCATTTCTTCACCCCGAATACCTATATCCACCGGTATGAGGTCCCTGTACACGAGATACTTGGTATAGTTGTCTAAAGCCTCCCTCTGATCCAGATGGCCCTTGATCCCGGTCCGGTCTCTCGCGGTCTCGATATGATCCGTTGCCTCAAAACAGAGGACATCGCAGCCGTTCCCATACCCGGCCACCAGGATTCTATCTCCGGGTTTGGCCTCTTCCAGGGCAGCCGCCAGCATCATGAGGGCGAGGGCGGAACCCGTGTCTCCCACAGTGCCGACCAGGTTGTCCTGAACCTGGACCTCTTCGAGGCCTATTTTTTTGGCGATACCCTTGAGTGCGGCCGGCACGGGGCAGGCAATGACCGCCTTGGTCAAATCTTGCACCTTCAGGCCATACTTATCCATGAAGGCGCCTATGGCTTCAGGAATAACCCTTCCGTACCCTTCATCCCGGATCCATCTCTCTTCCCAGCCCCGGATAAACCGGTCTTGCTGGGTCCGGCGATAGTCGGGGAAATCACTGGTCAAGGAATAGGACCCTTTTAACTCGGCGATTACCCTGTCCTCACCGATGAGGAAGGTAGCGGCCCCGTCACCAAAGGTATGCTCCAGGTTGCTTCCCGGTTTTCCCTGGCGTGCGTCAGCGGCACAAACCACAAACTCCTTGATGTTCCCTGCTGCTACGGCCTCGCAAGCGGAGATGAGGGCCGTGGTCCCTGATTTGAGGGAGGCCCCAAAGTCCGCCGTCCGCACGGCAGGGGGCAAGGCCAGGGCCCCGGCGCAGATGGCCGCGTTTTGCCTTTCCAGGTAAGGGGCCGTGGTGGAGCTCAGGGAAAGACCCCCGATGTTTTCAATGGAGCGACCTTTGAGGCAATCCAGGGCCGCGGCCACGGCCATGGTGACACTGTCTTCATCGTAATTGGCCACCGCCTTGTCTCCCCTGGCCACAGAGGCGGTCGCCGCGTTGAACCAGCCCATGGCTGAGAAGATGCTTTTTCGATTTAATCTGTAACGGGGTATATAGGCCCCGTAGGAAGTAATGCCTACCATAATATCATTTCCCCCTGTTGAATGTCTTTTTACCTGTTTTTGAACTCCGGTTTCCTCTTTTCTACAAAGGCTTTCATGCCCTCTTTCTGATCTTCTGTGGAGAAGAGGATCTCGAAACACCTTGCCTCGTGGTCCAAGGCGGACTGGATGTCCATGTTCATGCCTTCATTGACCACCATTTTGGTGATCTGAAGGGCAAAGCCCGGTCGTTCCAGGATCTTGGCGGCCATGTTTTTGGCCTCCTCCATGAGCGATTCCACAGGCACCACCTTGTTGGCCAGACCCACCCGGTAGGCCTCTTGGGCGTCGATGGGATCACCCGTATAGAGAAGTTCCTTGGCCCGGCCCACGCCAATCAACCTGGGCAGTCTCTGGGTTCCTCCGCCACCGGGAATGACCCCTATTTTTATTTCCGGTTGCCCGAACAAGGCATTCTCGGCGACGATCCTCAGATCACAGGCCAAGGCAAGTTCACATCCTCCCCCCAGGGCCAGACCGCTGACCGCTGCAATCACGGGTTTTTCCATTCTTTCAATCTTTCTGAAGAGCCTTTGGACCCGGCCTACGAATTCGTGGGCCATGAGCGGGGTTTTGATCCCGATGATCTCCTTGATATCCGCCCCGGCCCCAAAGAATTTTTCGCTTCCCGTGATAATCACAACCCCTATGTCATTGTCTTGTGAAATTTCGTCTATAACCTGATCGAGTTCCTGTACGAATTCATTGTTGATGGCGTTCATACTCTCCGGCCTGTTTAAGGTGATGATGGCCGTGTGATTTTCCCTTTCGTATTTAATGGTATTAAAGGCCATAGTCAGATTCCCCCCTTTGAGTCATGCTTCTTAATTGATATACTCATAATGATATTTCCCTTATCTGCCTTTGAAACGGGGTTTTCGCTTTTCGAAGAAGGCGTTAATTCCTTCCTTATGGTCTTGGGATTGAAAACAGGCGGCCTGAGACTGGGCCTCCAATTCCAGCATTTCCTCAAGACTGCAGCTCGAGCTCATGTTAAGAAGCCTCTTGGCCAATCCCAGGGCCAGAGGAGGACCTTGGGCGATGCGTGCCGCCAGGTCAAGGGCGCCCGCCTCCAGATCGTCGGGCGAGGTCAGGGAATTGACTACACCCATTTGGAACAGATCCCGTCCTGTAAGGATCCTTCCCGTAAAGGCGAATTCTTTGGCCCTCTGCAGCCCGAAGAGGCGGGGGCTGAAATAGGTGCCCCCCAAGTCCGGTACGGCCCCCACGTGGACAAATCCCTGCCCGAACCTCGCCTCTTCCGAGGCCACGATCAGATCACAGGCCAGGGCCATACTGAAGCCCGCTCCCATGGCCGATCCGTTGACCGCGGCAATGACCGGTTTCTCCACGGCCCTGATGGCCAGGACGATCCTGTTGGCATGATGGACGTATTTCCTGGCCTGATCTATGGTCAAACCCGCGCTCAGTTCCTTGAGGTCGCCACCGGCGCAAAAGGCATTGGAGGTACCGGTGAGGATAATCACCCTGACTTCATCGTCGTGGGAAAGCCTTTGGAGACAGGTAACCAGGTCTTCCCGTAACTGCTCTTCAAGGGCATTTCGACGCTCCCCTCGATTCATGCGAACCACCGCTACGGCGCCTCTTTTTTGTATCAATAAAGTGCTATATTCCATGTCTTTCATGTATTATGCCCCTTTTTTGCGGGCCCAGGGCATACCCAAGGCCTGGTACCGGCCTGTACATCACCGGGGGCCATGAAACTGGTCCCGCTCTTATGGTCAGAAGAGTCTGGGGGCGCTTGACGGACGAAAGAGCTACAAACCGCCTGAAGAGAGGTGTCTTGAGTGTGAACAAATGCCCTTGGCATTAAGGGCGGGGTATCAGCCCCCGCCCGAAAAGAGCACAACATCGACAGGCCCCTATTCCATCCTCCCGGTGTAGGGCCTCTCTTACTTGGCGGCCATCCTGAGGGCCGCATCAAGCCGGATCGTACAGCCATTGAGCATAGGATTTTCCACAATCTCTTTGGCCAGCCGTGCGAATTCAAAGGGTTTGCCCAGCCTCTTGGGAAAGGGCATCATTTGACCGAGGGCCTCTTGGGCCTTTTCCGGGAGCCCGGCCATCATGGGTGTCATGAAAACGCCTGGAGCGATGGTCACCGCCCTGATCCCGTAAGCCGCGAACTCCCGGGCAATGGGAAGGGTCATGCCCACCACCCCTGCTTTGGAGGAAGCGTAGGCCGCCTGTCCGATTTGCCCCTCAAAGGCGGCCACGGAAGCGGTATTGATGACCACGCCCTTTTCCCCGTCCTCATTGGGGGTATTTTCCATCATCTTTGCCGCGGCCAGGCGGACCACGTTCATGGTTCCCATGAGGTTGATCTGCACCACCCTGTTGAACTGGGCCATGTCCATGGGGCCCTCTTTACCCAAGACCTTTGCCGGTGTTCCCACCCCGGCGCAGTTGATGGCCACATGGATGGCGCCCAAGGCGTCCATGGTCTTGTCTACAGCATCTTGAACGGTTTTTTCATCCGTCACGTCGGTTTTACAAAAAATGGCTGCATTGCCCAGGTCTGAGACGACCTTGGCTCCCCGGTCCTCTGCAAAATCAAAGATGGCCACCTTTGCGCCGCAGTCGACCAGGAGGCGAACCGTGGCCTCTCCCAGTCCGGAGGCCCCTCCTGTAATCACAGCCACACGATCTTTTAAGTCCATGTAAGGATTCCTTTCCTTGTAAAGGGGTTATAGGTTGCGCTGACAGTATGTCCCATGTTCCAATAATCCATCCAACACAAGGCCTTAACCCAGCCAGCGTTTTCGTCGTTTGTAATGCTTCACTTCCCGATAGCTCTTGCGGCCCCCGGACAGGCTGAGCCCCAGATAGAACTCCTTGATGTCCTCATTGGCGGCCAGGTCCCGGGCCGTGCCGTCGAGGACGATCCGGCCGTTTTCGAGCAGGTACCCATAGCTTGCAATGGACAAGGCTATCCTCACATTCTGTTCCACCAGGAGCATAGTGATAGACTCGTCCCTGTTGAGCCTGGCCAGGACCTGAAAGATCTCTTTCACCACAAGGGGGGCCAGACCCATGGAGGGTTCGTCCAGGAGCATCAGTCTGGGTTTGGCCATCAGGGCACGGCTGGTCACCAGCATCTGCTGCTCCCCGCCGGAGAGATACCCGGTGGTCCTGTTCTTGAGCCGCCCCAGAATGGGAAAGTAGGAATAGACCTTTTCCATGTCCTCCCGGACCTCTTTGATATCCGGCCGCATGTGTGAGCCCACCAGCAGGTTTTGCTCCACCGTCATATGTTCGATGACCCGGCGGCCGTCCAGGACCGGCACGATTCCCTTTCTCACGATATCCGTAGGGTCCTTGTGTTCGATGGGCTTTCCTTCAAAAAGGATATGTCCATCGGTCACTTCACCCTCTTCCGTGTGGAGGAGTCCGCTGATGGCCCCGATGGTGGTCGTCTTGCCGGCCCCGTTGGCCCCCA
>Ga0180432_10011550_pt1 | contig 10388 bp, 1 predicted proteins | sample SS_ome_10_FD_132414 | JGI IMG/M metagenome (GOLD analysis project Ga0180432, IMG submission 132414) | Hypersaline lake sediment archaeal communities from the Salton Sea, California, USA - SS_1_MS_2 metaG | ecosystem: Environmental > Aquatic > Non-marine Saline and Alkaline > Hypersaline >...
ATTCCATTTTTATTTTAAATATGTATTTATTTAATCATATATTCAATTTTGGCGAGCTAACTTATCGATAAAAAAAGTGTGTGTATAATATAAATGGTTCACACTAAGTCGGTTTCAGAATTAAGTACTGGTGATCTTTCTTTTCTTCGTTCACTAGACACACAGGCAGTCTATGATAGAATGGCTAAGGTTCAGTTAGGTGGAGGAAAGTGTACCATTGCGTGTAATTTCTGTGGTAAGTGTTTTAAAAATCCTAAAGAAGTAACAAAACATTTATTGAATGATTGTTCTGTTGCTGGTTTAAGAAGACATGGTAAAAAAGGTAGACAAAGTGGTGGAAGCCGTAAGGGTAGTGGCGGTGGTGGTGCTGATCATTTTTATGCTGAACTTCGTCAATACGAAGTTCTTACAGATGATCAACTTCAACGCAAGGTTTATGAATTGTGTGGTATCATGGTACCCGGTGGTACACCAAGAATGACTATGTTAAAGATTCTGAATGAGTTCGCTAGAATTTATAGAAAAGATATCAAAAAGCGTGAACTTCAAATGTATCTTCAACGTCTATTACAGGAAGTAATACAAAATCGTCATGTTTTACCATATCAAGGTGCACAAAATAGTGATGAAATTGCGCAATTGGCTGCTGAAGTCCAGCGTTTGAACCACTTGTTGGCAGAATGTAGAAGCAAACAAGGAGAATGTCGTAGTGGTATTGCTTTTGCTGAAGTTCAACGCGGTTCATTAGAAAAGGAAACTGGAGCTACTGCAGGTGAACTTGTAAAGTTACGTGGTGAAGTTAGAAGATTAGATGAACTTAACAAAAGTTTACAAGCTGACTTGAAAGATTGTCAAGAAGAACTTGTAAGACTAAAAGGTATTCGTGATCAAGCTGTGAAAGATATTAAACAAGCTGCTACAACTGCACCTAAAGGTAGTAAGGAACAAGGGATTATTGCAAGAGTAGCTGCAGTTTTAGGCGAAGAGACTGGATTAGAAGAAGAAATTGCTAAACGTACTGTTCGTGTTGCTAGTCTTGACGAACAAATTGCTAGTACAGAAAGAACTCTTGAAGAGAAAACAAAAGCTTTAGAAGCCTTAATGACTGAAATTACTCAGAAAACTGGAGAACGTGACACCTTGCGCAAAGAGATTGTTGATTTACAAGGACAAAAAGCAAGTGAACTTAGTGCTATTGCTGCTCAAGCTGAAAAGAAAAGTAAGCTTGATACTATTGTGGCTGGTTTAGAAGAAAAGGAAAAACGAGCTACAGAATTACAAGCTGATATTGAACGTTTAACACAAACCAGACAAGCTTTAGAAACAAACAAGGAATCTAAAGCTGCTGACTTAGCAGAAATTAACAGATTACGTGGTCAACTTGAAGCAGTCAGACGTGAGAAAGAAGACGCTATTGCTGGTCTTAGTGAATTACCAAAATTAAAATCTGAAAATCAAAGATTAAATGGTGTTGTACAGGAACTTCAAAAAGCTCAATCAGAATGTGAACAAAAATTAGCTGATGCGGAGCGTAATTTAAATGGTGCTTTGGCAAATGTACAAGCTAAAGACAAGCAATTAGCAGAAGGTCAAAAAAGATTAGCTGAAATTCAGACATTAATTTACTGGAGTCCAGAAAACAAAGGTAAACCAGACATAGATTTTATGGAATTCCCTGAGATAACAACAGATGCAGATGGAAATCCTGTTAGAAAAAATGTTAGAGTCACTAGACCTAAGGATGCAAAAGGACGACCTATTGGACTTTTCCAGAAACAAATAGATTTGGAAACTAAACTTCGTCAATTGGAAGCTACTCGTGGAGATGTAGAAAAGCGAATTAATGAAGAACTGATTCCTAAAATTAATAAATTAGAAGATGAGAAACGTAAATGGACTGAAGAAGAAAATAAGTCTAAGTGGAAACTGGCAGAATTGGCTCAACAACTTTTTGATATTTATCAAAAGTTTGAATGGGATCCGAAAGGAAAGAAAGCATTAGACCTTTTAAGATACGCACGTGGAGAAACTACAGAAATGCCAGAAGCAGCAGTTAAAGCCAGTATTAGTTCCTTGTTAAATGAGTTTAGTGATTACATCAAGTTTAAGGGAGAACAACTTTCTGGATTAATCACACGTTGTAACGAAGAACTTAAGCGTACACGAGAGGAATTAGCGCGAAGTGAAGAAGCGCGTCTAAAAATTCAAGGTGATCTTGATGCTTGTCAACGAGATCTAGCTAATAAAGAAGCCGCAGTGGAACAAGCTAGTGCTAAAGCAGCATCAGAAGTTCGTCGATCACAAGAAGCAGCTGCTGAAAGTATTGGTTCTTTAAGAGGTAGTATGGACAGCGAATTGTCAAGATTACGAGATCAATTAGCTGAAGCATCAAGAAAAGTGGAAGAATGCGAAGCTGCTAAAGCAGAATTAGAAGCAAAGATGAGAAAACAAGACGCATTGATGAGAGCTATGCAAGCAGAAACTAGAAAGATACCAGAAAAAGATCCACGGATAAAAGAATTAGAAGATCGGGTGGCTTCGTTAGCAAGTGAAGTGACAAGAGAAAATGAAGCAGCTAGCAGAGCTAGAGCAGAATTGGAAGAAGTTAAAAGACAAAAGGCAGCGTTAGAAGCGAAAGCACAGAAACCAGCAATAGATCCAGTATTAGAACAAGAATTAGCTGGAGTTAAAGAACAATTAGCACAAAACAGAGATGTTCTTGCTCGTACCAAAGAAGCTGAAACAGCTGCTACAGGTGCAAGAGACGATGCTTTAGCTGCACTTAAAGAATGTGCTAAAGATCTTCCTGCAGGTAAATCGGTAAAGGATCTTTTATCTCATATTGCTGATCTTGAAAGATCGTTAGAAACAAAGAAAGGTATGGAAGAAAGACTAAGTCAACAAACACGAGCTAGTGAAGAGCGAAGACGATCAGTTGAAAGTGCTGAATCACAATTGAGGACTGCTAACGCTGCTTTGCGTGCACAGGTTGAAGAGTTAACTGCAGCAAAAGTGGCAGCTGAAGGAGAAAGAGATGCATTGCGAGAGAAAATTGGACCATTGCAAACTTTGGTAGATCAATTGAGTCCTGAAATAGAAACTTTGAAATCACGTTTAACTGCAGCAGAAACAGAGCGTGATCGTCTTGCTTCGGAAAGTGGAAGACTTAGTAAAGTTGAAGGAAGTCTGAGATCCAAAGAACAAGAACTTTCTGCTAAAACAGCGAAACTTCAAGAAACACTGAGTCAAAAGAGTGGATTGGAAACAAGTTTACGAAGCACAGAATCAGCGTTAAGAACAGAAATTGAGGATTTGAAGGCAGATTTAGAAGCTGAAAAAGAATTAAGTGGACAAGTCGCTGGATTAAGAACACAATTAGAAAGTAAAGAAGCAGAGTTAGCTGCTTTTAGAGCTCAGTTAAGTCAAAAGGATCAAGAAGCGTTGGCTGGATTAGAAGCTCGCGTTAGAGAATTGACAGATCAATTGGCAAAACAACAAGATGAATGTGCAATACAGTTAGCTGATATCAGACGCCAAGAAGGAGAAGCTAAATCACGTGCACTTGAAGAACAAAGAGATCGTCTAACACAACAATGGGAACGAACAAATGCAGAATTAGAAAGTAAATACAAAGAATCTGAACGTGGACTACGTGAACAACTTGCGGCTCTTGAAACGGAAGCAAGAGAAGCTAAAGAATTGGCAGCTGCAGCTAAGCGAGAACTAGAATCGCGTCCTTCAGGTTCTGTCGGACAGACACCAATTAAAGATTTATCTGGTGTTATTGTTCCCAGTACTGAAGGATTAGATAGACGGATTGTAGAATTAGAAACACAACTTGATGAAGCCAATGCAGAATTAGAGTCCTTACGTCTTCAACTTGGTACAGAAATGTCAAAACCTAATCCTGATCGAAGTGTAATCGAAGAAACGAGAAGTAATATGACATTTGTTTCAGATCAATCCGCAAAATATTCCACAGAATTACAAGAAACGACAGCATTCCGTAATAGTTTAAGAAGGTTGGAAGATAAAAGTCCCTCTGATCTTCTTTCAGACGTCAGAAAACAAATGGAACGTGCAAGTAATGCAGAAAGAGAATTAGCAGCTTGTCGAGCAAAATTGGCAGAACTTGAAGGTGCTAAAAAAGAAAGAAGAGATGCTGTGTCTCGTGTTTCAATTGCTACCAGAGCAAGTCAAGAATCAAGAAGTGAATTGGAAAAATGTCAAGCTACACTTCGTGAAAAGGAAGACTTACTACGTCGAAATCAAGAAGAACTAACTGCAGCGAAAGCACAAGCTGCTAGAGCACCTGGTTTAGAAGCAGACATAAGTGCTTTGCGTTCACAAATCAGTGAAGCAGAAGAAAAGGTACGTGCTGCAGAAGAAAAGGTACGTACTGCGGAGGCAGCAAAGGATACAGCATTTGCTGGTGTAACAAAGAGCAATGCAGATCTCATTCAAGAAGCTTCTGCGGCACGACGAGAACGTGATGATGCGTTAGGTGAACGTGACACTGCAAGAGGTGAACTTGATTCAGCACGACGTAACATTGCTGCTATCGAATCTGAACGCGATGATTTTAAGAGAAAATATGATGATTCACAGGCGGAGTTAACAGAGGCTCGTCGAGAAAGAGATAGTGCTAAAGCTGAGAAAGGTCGTCTAAGAGCACAACTTGATTCATTGCGTGAAAAAGAAACAATCACTGTTCCACAATCTAGAATCACAGATCTTGAGGGAATAGTTGGTTCTTTACAACAACAAGTTATTGATCTTACCACAGCACGTGATACCGCAATAGCAGGCAAAGAAACTGCAGAAAGTAAATTAGCAGATGCTATTGCTGATGCTAAAGCCAAGGGAGAAGAAGTCAGTCGAACCAGAGCAGAATTAGAAAGCATCAAGAAAGAACATACACGAGCATTAGGAACAGCAAAAGAAGATGCAGATTCAGAATTGGCTAGTCTACGTGGACAACTTGAAGATTCGAAACGAGAACTTGCTGGAGTTAGACAGCAACTTGAAGATTGTGAAGCTGCTAAAAGTAGTATTGATGCTGCACGTGCAAGTGCTGTAGCAGAATTGGCAGGATTACGACCACAATTAGAAGAAGCAAATAGACAACGTGACAACGCTATTGCGGAAGCTGGTGATTTACGTGAAAAACTTCGAGCCGAAACAGAAAAGGTAGCTGCTGCTAATGCTGAACGTGATGATGTCAGAAGAACTTTAGAAGCTGATGTCGCAGAAAAGGAAGCCAAAATATTGGAATTACAAAGTGCACAAGCTGGTATTATTCAAGATTTAGAAGAAGTTCGTGGACAACTTAAAAGTGCTAAGACATCGATGCAAACGTTAGAAGCAGACAAAGAAGCGGCTGTTAGATTACGAGGACAACTTGAAAAAAGGGTTGCCACATTAGAAAGAATTAATGGTGAATTAGAAGCAGCTAAAGAAGCAGAGCGTAAAGGACGTGAATCTTCAGAAGCTAGAGCACGAAAAGCTAGAGATGAAGCGCAAGCAGGTGTTAAAAGTTCATTGGCTAGTTTAGAACAAACTTTGCGTGAACGTGACAGCGAAATTTCAGAGTTGAAAAGAGATCTAGCAGCAGAAAAGGCTGAAGTTCGCAGACTAGGTGATGAAGAATCAAGACTAAATGAAGAGTTAAGTAAAGCAAAAGGACGTGCTGCAGACTTAGAAGCAGAAAAGACACAAATAAGATCTGAGGTTTATGCAGCCAAATCTAGTGTGGCTGCAGACCTAGAACAAGCTAGACGTGATAAGGAAACAGCAGAATCAAGAGCGTCCAGATTAGAAGGTGAACGTGATGCTTTACAACGCAAAATTGATACTGAATTGAATCCTAAAATTGCAGACTTTGGAAGACAACTAGCAGAAAAGGCTGATCTTTCAAGACAAGGTCTTGAATCATTGGAAAGAGCTAAAACTGATGCTGAATCAAAACGTGATGCACTTAGCGCGGAATTACAAACCAAGAAAGCAGAATGTGATAAATGTCAATCAGATCTTCGTGCTGCAAACAAAAGAGTTAAAGATTTAGAAAGAACGTTAAGTCGTCAAGGTGCTGGCGCAATTGATGTTTTGAAGGATTGGATTTCCAAGTTAAGAACAGCTGTGGCAAAGGTGCCAGGTGAATTTGATAAGTTAAAGGCAGGTGACATAGCACAAGGTGCAAATGAAGATCCAACAGAATACGAAAAAGATAGATTTACAAAAGTTCTTAACAAGATTTCTGAATTACTTGAAGAGTATGCAAAAAACAAATCAGAGCTCGAAGTATTGAAAAGCACTAATACCAGATTAACAGGAGAAACAGATTCGTTAAGGAGTCAATTACAAGAAGCTCGTAGTGCAACTAGAGTAGCTGAAGATGCAAGGACACTTTTGGCAACAACTTCTGGTGCAGAAATAGAATCACTAAAGAAAGAACGTGATAGACAAAAAGGCATTGTCAGAGATCGTGACGCTGAGATTAGCAGATTGAAGGAAGAACACGGTAGAGTCTTAACTGCGGCTAAGTCAGCAGCTTCTTCAGAAGCAGAAGGATTTAGAAGAACAATTAGTGAATTACGAGAAGAGATTACTAGACTAGAAGGAGAACGTAACGCTGCACAACGAAAAGCTGATGATTGTGAAACTGCTTTAGCTGCAGGTGCAACAAGAATCGGTGACTTAGATGCAGCATTACAAGCAAAAGGAGCAGAACTTGAAGGAGAACGTAGCAAGTTAACAGGAGAAATCAGTGGTATCAAGGGTGACATAGACACATTAAAAAGAAATCTTGGAGGAATTAGTCAAACATTAACCGGCATTGCAGGTGTAACTGGAACAAATGCTATGGAAAAGGCTAGAAGTGCTGTTGCTCGATACAATGATATCAAAGGTAAGTTAGACGCATGTCAAAGTGAACTTGAAGGATTAAATACGGTTAATGCTGATTTGGTAGAAGAAAATGGCAGACTCACAGGAGCACTTGCATCAGCTACCCGTCGTGCTGAAGAAGCAGAAAGAAAATTGGCAACATGTGAAGAAGAAAAATCAAGACAAAAGGGACAATTAGATGAATTTGAGCGTAAAGAAAGAGAAGCTGCAGAAGCGAAAAAGGTAGAAGAAGCAAGATTAGCCGAAGAACAACGTCAAGCAAAGTTAGCAGAAGAACGACGAGTCAAAGAAGCTTGTGAAAAAGATAAAAGTGAGCTCGAAGATTTGATAAGAACATTGGGTGCTCAAATTCAGAGTGGTAATGAAATTGCAAAAAAGAAATGGGATATCCTTAGAGAACAAAATAATAGAGATTACATGGATTATGGACAGTATAAATCTGGTGTTAAAAGAGTTTCTGAAAAATCAATGCCTAATTGTCCTGAAGGAAAAGATAAAATCAATAGTCGTTTAATAGAAATGCGTGGATTTAATAGACAATACAGCCGGATGGCTGGAATCATTGCTGCAGCAAGAGAAGCAATAGAGAAACTAGATGTTAGTCAATGTGATGAAGATATTTTACGATTAGATAGTATTGTCAAAGGTTACGCAGCAGACAGAATGTCTTTTGGTACTAAATTGAGCAATGCTATTAAAACAAGAATCATGGATCTTGGTGATGACAAGACTGATTTAAAGAAGGATCGTCTCAACTTTCTAAGTATTGTTAAACCTAAAGTTGGTACTTATAATCAAGGAGAAGCTACAAAGGCTCAATCTAAGTATCAAGGCATTGCTGTACAAGCAAGAGATTACATTGCTTCTGCTAATGCTTTAATTCAAGAATATAGACGCGAAAGAGCTGTAGTGGCTCCGTATATGACACCTGGTTCAGGTCGTCCACCCCAGTCAGCAATTGATGTAGCTAAGAAGATTCCTGGAATTTGTCAACGAGTTAATATGAAGATCAATGAGAAAGATAAGTTAGAAAAGGAAGGTGCTGGTAAAGGAATAAGCAACGAAGATCTTATCAACGATTTTGAGGACATTTCTGGAACTGTAAGAGTTTATGCCAGAATCAATGATTTCCAAGTTCGTGCTGGAAAGGAAAGTATGGCTATTGTTCCACGAGAACCTGGTTCTAATATCAACGAATGCACAAGGAACATTGTTTTTCAAGGAAATAAATGTCCTCCACTGCGTGTAAAAGATAAGAGTGGTGAACGTGTAGTCCCATTCAAGGACCGTACATTTAAGGATTTCTTTAGTGTCTTTATGTGTGCCAATAATAATCATATTTATCGTGGAATTACAAAGGAAGTTTTGCGTGACGATCCATTAAAATGTGGAGGAGATCTAAAACCAACATGTACTTATACAGAAAACAGTTCTCGTGGACTTAGATCAACTATTCTACAAGCATTTTCTGGATACAGGATTGCTACATTTGTTTATGGATTTTCTGGTAGTGGTAAGACATTTACATTGTTCGGTAGTGGGACTGAGATGCCTGGTGTTGTTCAATTAGCATTTAAGGATCCAGTTGTCAATGAAAATTTGGCAAGTTTGGAAATTACAAGTATCGATGAACTTTATGGTCAAGGAAGTTATAATTCTGGAGATTATCCAAAGAGAATGGCTAATAGAAAATTAAGAATCGGTGATGGTAGATTAGAGCCAATTAATTACATGGACAATTTCAAGAAAATCAAAGGAAACCCTGAGATCTATCCTGGTGTTAAGTTCAATGATATTATGGAAATTAGTGGTTCTGGAATAAAAATTAAGACAACTAATCCGAAGAACATTGGATACGCAATCGACTTCTTGAATGAGAAACTAACTATGGATAGAAAGATTAATGGTGCTATCAAGGCTACTCCTAATAATCCTGAATCTAGTCGTGGTCACTTGTTTATTACTTTCAGATTAACTTCCAAGAAAGGAGTAACAGGAGAATGGATTGTCATTGATGCAGGAGGTATTGAGAATCCTAATGCGATTGTCCGAACTTTCTTCCCAGAAGTGACGGGTAACTTAGTAGCAGTAATTGGTAGTCCTGATTCATCAAGATTGGCTCTTAATGTAAAAACTAATTCATCCAGTTTAGTTGGAAAATCTGGTGATATTTATGATTTAATTTGGAAGAACACTGAGTTAGGGCGTAGAGCTAAAGAACTTTTAGAAATTTATAGAATTAAGTATACAAGTAATGAAGCAAAGGAATTTATTGATAAGGAAGCATATATTCTAATTAATCAGCTTAAATATGGGGATGATGATTTAACTGTGGCATTACATAAAATTACTGAAGATAGTATTAGATACAGGAATATAGAAGGCAATGCAAGAAGTACAGAATTTTATAAGAACGTAATTCAAAATAAAAAATTGGATAACTTTGCTAATAAATACGGGTTGGAAAAAGATAATGTCATCAAAGATCTTTTAGTACTTAAAGCACGATTTGATAAACCATTTAGAGATTCTGTATTTGTTCCAGCTGCTAAGGCTGACGCAAATAAGATTCAACCAGACTTGGGTAAATTACAAGAAGAATACATCCGGTACAAATTGAAACAAGTTTTGGACATTATTCGTGAAGGATTTTACATTAATGAATCGCTGAATGAAATGAAGGCTTATTTCAAGCGTCAACAAGATGACTGGGCTAATTTACCAGATCCACAACCTGGTATGTCAAATGAAGAAGTCAGGCGTCAGACTATGTTAAAAATCAATAGTGAAGCTATTCAAATCAAACCAGGAAAAAGTGTTGAAAAGAAAAAGAGATATGATGAATTTGATTGGTTCTATCTTCCTCACTTTAAGGGTGAAGAAGTAGATAGATTGTATTATCAAACAGCAGCAAAGGGTATTGGCGAACTTCCATTCATTTCATTTAATGAAAAGACAGATCCAATTGGTATGTTGTCCAAGTTGCAACAAATTGCTGATCTAAAAGAAAGAAAGGACAAACCAAGTAAATTCGTTTTGATTGCCTTGGTTCGACCTGACTTAGAAGAAAAGGTAGAAGAAGTCAAGATTTCTGGTGGAAAATTAGTGACAAGAGAAACCTATAAAGAAACTAATAAGTACTGTGTTGGTACACAGGCTGCTCTTGAGTTTGCTGAACAAATTGCATCAACAAGAAAAATTACTGAAGCTTAATAATCACTTTCGTCACCACTAGAATCAAAAGTTCTTCCAAAATGTTGACATTCATCAGAATCAGAATCTGAATCAATTGTAACAGCATATTTTTTTACAGGTTTATCTTCAAATTCTTCATTAATGAAATCCAAGAATTCTGAATCTTCGATTTTAGAAACGAAATCAAGTACTTCTTGTGAAGGATTTATATCAATGATTTTACATTTCTGATACATTTTAGGAACATCGTATCTATGAACATATCCATATGGACCTCCACTATAATC
>Ga0180432_10011553_pt1 | contig 10388 bp, 6 predicted proteins | sample SS_ome_10_FD_132414 | JGI IMG/M metagenome (GOLD analysis project Ga0180432, IMG submission 132414) | Hypersaline lake sediment archaeal communities from the Salton Sea, California, USA - SS_1_MS_2 metaG | ecosystem: Environmental > Aquatic > Non-marine Saline and Alkaline > Hypersaline >...
GAGAAAAAATTCCGTCTCTGGCCGCGCTTTTCCCGGTGACAGTCCCCGATGACAGCTCCCGGCGAAACGATCCCCGTGTGAGGCGAGGCCGCCGTCGACATGGAGTAAGCTAGCCGGCGGCGGCCAACCACCGCTCTGGAAGCGGCGGCGGCCGTCTGACGGCGGTATTCCCGCGACCCCCCCTCCCCTGGAACGAGATGATGGCCGGGCTTCCCCTCGGATGGCAGGTGAGCCAGTCGCGGCCTGCGGCCGCTCGCCCGAGCACCGCCCGTTGGCGGCTGTCACTGACACATTTTGGGAGCCGCATGGCGACTCAGACTGTTTTTCCGCCCCCAATTCTTTTTACGAGAGTCGCGGCTGTCTGGTTCGCCGCAACGGCGGTTGCGTTTTCAGCGAGTCGCACCGTGGCGGCCCCCCCCGCCTCCAGCCCCGCTGCGCCGGTAGAGGTCGCCGCGGTTCGCGAGCTTGACCTGGCGACCGGCCAGTCGTTTGTCGGCACCGTCTACCCGGCCCGCACCAGCAAAGTCGGCAGCGCCGTCGACGGGCGGGTGGTCGAACTGCCCGTCCGCGAGGGACAGGCCGTCGAGGCGGGCGAGCCCGTCGCCGAACTGCTCCGCGGCCTGCTTGAAATCGAACTCGCCGGCAGCCTTGCCGAACTCGATCGGCGGCAGCAGCTGCTCGCCGAGCTTCGCGCCGGCTCCCGACCCGAGGAATTAGACCAGGCCCGAGCCGACGTCGCCCGGCTTGAGGCCGCTGGTGAATATGCCCGCAGCCGCTTCACCCGGGTCGAGCGGCTGGTCAACCGGGGAACGACAACCACTGACGAACTCCAGGATGCCCAAGCCGAGGTCCGGCAGGCGGAGGCCGAACTCCGCCGCAGTCGGGCGGCGTTGGCAATGGCAGAGGCCGGCCCGCGGGCTGAACAGATCGCCCAGGCTGCCGCCGCCGTCGCCGTCCAGCAGGCCGCGGTCGATCGGATCAACGACCAGCTCAAAAAACACACGATCAGGGCACCGTTCTCCGGCTGGGTCGTGGAACGATTCGCCGAAAAAGGCGAGTGGGTCTCCCGCGGCGGACTGGTGGCGACGGTGGTTGAACTCGACCAGGTCAAGGTTGAAGTCCAGGTGCCGGAGCGGCACGTTGCGACCCTTCGTCGAGGGATGGAAGTGCGGCTGGAATTCGACGCCGCCGCCGACACGACCTGGATCGGCAGCATCGACCAGATCGTTCCCCAGGCCGATCTGCTGAGCCGGAGCTTTCCGGTGAAGGTGCTGCTCGACAACCGCATTGAGGAGGGCACGCCGGCACTCCGCGCCGGCATGCTGGCCCGGGCCTGGTTACCGGTCGGCCGGGTCGGCCGGGTGCTTGCGGTGCCGAAAGACGCCGTCGTTCTCGGAGGCCCGACGCCGCTGGTCTATGTGGTGGAGCCAGCTGCGGAGCTCCCGCCCGGCGGTGCCGACCGTTCCGGGACGGTCGCGGCGATGCCGGTCGCGCTCGGGGCCGCGGTCGCCGGGGCCGTGGCGATCGAGGGCAGCCTGTCCGCCGGCACGCTGGTGGTGATCCGTGGCAACGAGCGGCTGCGACCCGGCGCGGTCGTTCGCTATCCCGCTCCGCGAGAGATCCCATGAACCTGATCACCGTCTGCGTCGCCAACCCGGTCAAAGCCGCCGTCGGCGTCCTCTTGCTCACGCTCTTCGGCAGCCTGGCGCTGTTCTCGATGCCGGTTCAGCTGACGCCGGAGGTGCAGATTCCCACCATCCTCGTCGAGACCCGCTGGCCAGGGGCAAGCCCCAAAGAAGTCGAGCAGGAGATTATTCAGCCGCTTGAGGAGAACCTGCGATCTGTCGAGGGGCTGACCAAGCTCTCGAGCACAAGCGGCAACGGCCTCGGCGCGGTCGATCTTGAATTCGGCATCGGCACCGATATGGACCAGGCCCTGGTGAAGGTCAACACCCGACTGCAGCAGATTCGGGACTGGCCGATCGACGCCGACCGGCCGACGCTCAAGACCTCCAGCAGCAGCAGCCGGCCGATCGCCTGGCTGATCCTCGGCCAGGCTGCGCCCGACCCGGCAGCCCTGCTTGAGGCCGCCGAAGACCACCCTGAACACGCGGCGGCCCTGCGGCAGATCGGACAGGCCCGATCGGCGAACCTCGCCCTCTATCGGCTGCGAAAGCTGATCGCCGAGGCTCCTGCCCTGGCCGGACTCGCCCCGCCCGACATCGATGTCACGACGATGCGGCGAATGGCCGAGGACGATATCGAAAGCCGGTTGGAGAGGGTTCCCGGGGTCTCAGGAGCCGATCTGGTGGGAGGGCGGGAGGACGAACTCCAGGTAATCGTCGACCCCCAGCTGCTCGCCGCCCGCGGGCTGACGATCGACGATCTCCGGCAAGCCCTTGCCAACCAGAACCAGGACACCTCCGGCGGCGACTTCTGGGAAGGGAAGCGGCGGTACCTCGTCCGGACGATCGGCCAGTTCCGCTCCCCCGAGCAGGTCGAGGGGGTCATCGTCAGCCGGCGGGATGGCAAGCCGGTCTACGTCCGCGATGTCGCCCGCGTGCAACTGGGCCTGAAAAAAGCCACCGGCGTCGTCCGCCGGGTCGGCTCGAGCAGTATTGCGGTGCGGGTGACGCGGGACCAGAACGCCAACGTGCTGGAGACGATGCGGCAGCTGCGGGAGGTGGCAGCCGACATCGACCAGAACCTGCTCGCGGCCCGGGGGCTGAGCCTCGCGTTGGTCTACGACGAGACGACCTACATCGACTCGGCGATCGGCCTCGTCCAGACCAACATCGTCGTCGGCGGCCTGCTCACGATCATGACGCTGCTGCTCTTCCTGCGAACCGCGCGGCCGACGCTGATTGTGGCCGTGGCGATTCCGGTGAGCATCATCGGCACGTTCCTGCTGCTGTCGGCCTTCGGGCGAACGCTCAACGTCATCAGCCTCGCCGGCATGGCCTTCGCCGTCGGCATGCTGGTCGACAATGCCGTCGTCGTCCTGGAAAACATCGACACCCACTGGCGGCGGGGAGAGGATCGCAAAACGGCAGCCGTCCGCGGCGCGGGCGAGGTCTGGGGGGCGGTGCTGGCAAGCACGCTGACCACCGTCGCCGTCTTCCTGCCGGTGATCTTCGTCAAGGAAGAGGCCGGGCAGCTGTTCGGCGATATCGCGTTGGCGATCAGTGCCGCGGTGGTCCTGTCGCTGATCGTCTCGGTGCTGGTTGTCCCGGTGGCCGCCTCGGTGCTGCTGACCCGAAGGCCGGCCACGACCGGGACGAGCAGCCGCCCTCCCGACGCCGCGATACGGCTCGGCCAGGCCTTCTCGAGCGGCCTGCTCGGCCTCGACCGGTTCCTGCTGGCGGGGCCCGCCCGGCAACTGCTCGCTGCTGTGACGATCGTCGCCGCCGCCGTCGTCACCACCTGGCTGATGCTGCCCAAGGTCGAATACCTGCCCGAAGGAAACCGGAACCTCGTCTTCGGCATCCTGCTGCCGCCGCCCGGCTACAACCTCGACGAACTGATCCGGCTGGGTGAGCGGGTCGAGGAGCGGCTGATTCCCTATTGGGACGTCGAGCCCGGCAGCCCCGAGGCGGCCGCCCTCGATGCCCCGGTCCTCAACGACTTTTTCTTCGTCGCCCGCGATCGCAGCGTCTTTATCGGCCTGCGGGCGGCCGACCCACTGGTCGCCTCGCAGCTGGTGCCGCTGGTCCGTCGCGTCGCCGGCGACCTGCCGGGAACGATCGCTGTCGCCAAGCAGTCGAGCCTGTTTGAACAGGGCATCGGCAGCGGCCGATCGATCGACATCGAAATCACCGGCCCCCGGCTGGAAAAGCTGGTGCAGCTCGGCGGCATGGTGATGGGCAAGCTGCGGCAGGCAACGCCCGGCAGCCAGAATCTCCCCAAGCCGTCGCTCGATCTTTCAAACCCCGAGGTGCAGCTGCTGCCGCGGCTGGAACAGTCGGCCGACATGCGGCTCGATACCCGGCAGCTCGGCTACATGGTCGACTGCCTGGTCGATGGGGGCTACGCCACAGACTATTTCCTCGGCAGCGACCGGATCGACCTGGTCATCAAGGGCGAGGACCGCTTCGTGCAGCGGACGCAGGACGTCCGGAACCTCCCGGTGATCACCCCCGGCGGCCAGCTGGTGCCGCTCGACAGCGTCGCCGAAGTGCTCGAGTATTCCAGCGGGCCTGAGCAGATTCTGCACCGCGAGCGGGAGCGGGCGATCACGGTGCAGGTCTCACCACCGCCGACCATGCCCCTCGAGGAGGCCCAGGAACGGATTGAGCGGGAGATCGTCGCCCCCCTTGAGGCCTCGGGGGAACTCACCGGCGGCTACCGCGTCACCCTCGGCGGCACCGCCGACAAGCTCCGCGCCACCTGGGAGGCGCTCTGGTTCAATCTCGCGCTCGCCGGCCTGATCACCTACCTGCTGATGGCGGCCCTGTTCGAGTCGTGGTTCTACCCGGCGGTGATCATCGCCGCGGTGCCGGTGGGCAGTGTCGGCGGCCTCGTCGGCCTGGCGGTCCTCAACACGCTCGGGCGGCCCTTCGGCATCTATCAGCCGCTCGATGTGCTGACGATGCTCGGATTCGTCATCCTCATCGGCACGGTCGTCAACAATCCGATTTTGATTGTCGATCGGACGCTGCAGCTGGTCCGCCGCGGCGGGACGGCCACCGAAGCGATCCTCGATGCCGTCGCCGGCCGTATTCGGCCGATTTTTATGACGACACTGACCACGCTGCTGGGACTGCTGCCCCTGGTGCTCGTTCCCGGCGCGGGCAGCGAACTCTACCGCGGCCTTGGGGCGGTCCTGCTCGGAGGTCTGCTGGTCTCGACGGTCGTGACGCTCGTGCTGGTGCCGGTGCTGCTCGGTTTGTGTTACCGTCTTTTTCCGGTAACGGCAGCGGCGTCGGAGCCCCGGCAACCCCCGGCCCGGCCGCTGCCTCCGCCGGCTGTCGCCGCCGAATATGTCGTCAGCCAATCGTCTGTCTGAATTCAGCGAAGGAGATTTCATGTCGACCAGCCACCCGCCCACAGCCGCTGAGACGCCCCTGGAAGCCGACGCCGAGATGGTGGCGATGCTTTCCCAGCCGCTTCCTCGGGACGGCTTTCCCAAGCGGCCGAGCCAGCCCGAGATGGTCTTCCAGATCCTCAGCGAAGAACTGCTGCTCGACGGCAACAGCAAACAGAACCTGGCCACCTTCTGCCAGACCTGGGAGAGCCCGCACGTCCACCAGCTGATGGACCTGGCGATCGACAAGAACCTGATCGACAAAGACGAGTACCCGCAGACAGCTGAGATCGAGCGGCGGTGCGTCAGCCTGCTGGCCGACCTCTGGAACGCCCCGGGGGAGGCGGTCGGCTGCTCGACGGTCGGCTCCAGCGAGGCCTCGATGCTCGGCGGCATGGCCGCCAAGTGGCGTTGGCGGGCCCGCCAACGGGCCGCCGGCAAGCCGACCGACCGGCCCAACATGGTCTGCGGCAGCGTGCAGATCTGCTGGAAAAAATTCGCCCGCTATTGGGATATTGAATTGCGGGAAATCGAAATGACGCCCGACCGACTCTGTCTCACGCCGGAGTCGGTGCTCGAGCAGGTCGATGAAAACACGATCTTCGTCGTGCCGACCCTCGGCGTCACCTACCACGGCCTCTACGAAGACGTTGCGGCCATCAGCCGGGCCCTCGACGATCTGCAGGCCCGGACCGGGCTCGACGTGCCAATCCACGTCGATGCCGCCAGCGGCGGTTTCCTGGCCCCGTTTACTTCACCGAACCGCGAGCCCTGGGACTTCCGGCTGGAGCGGGTCAAGTCGATCAACGCCTCCGGCCACAAGTTCGGCATGGCCCCGCTGGGGGTCGGCTGGGTGCTCTGGCGGGAGCCGCAGGATCTGCCCGACGACCTCGTTTTCCACGTCAGTTACCTCGGCGGCGACATGCCGACCTTTCAGATCAACTTCTCTCGGCCGGCCGGCCAGGTGATCGCCCAGTACTACGACTTTGTCCGCTTCGGCCGCGACGGCTACGCGGCCGTCCACGGCAGCTGTCATGCGGTCGCCCAGGCTTGCGCCGCTGAGATCGGCAGCCTGGAGGGCTTCGAGATCATCCACGACGGTCATCCGGAACGTGGCATCCCGGCAGTTGTGTGGACGCTCGACGAAAACGCCGCCGGCCGCTTCACCCTCTACGATCTCGCCGACCGGCTGCGGATGCGGGGCTGGCAGGTACCGGCCTACCCGTTCACCGGCGACCTCGCCAACAGGGCGTTTCAACGGATTCTCGTCAAGCGTGACTTCACTCGCGAGATGGCCGACCTGCTGCTCGCCGACATCCGGCAGGCGGTGGCTCATTTTCAGGACCACCCGGCAGCTCCCCGGAAAACGTCTGGCCAGGCCGGCTCGTACAACCATCTCTGAGGTCGACGGCAGCACCGGCAACGCGGCGAAAACCGCCGGCCGTCGCGGCCTACGTCTCTTCGGGCCGCTGCCCGGCGGCGATGGGGGCCGTTGCCGCCGCGGGTCCACCCTCGGTCCGATCGGCCGGCGGCCGAGATCCGCTCGGCGGCGTGCCGGCCGACTCCGCCGGCTGCCCGGCCTGCTGAGGCTGCTCGCCGGAGGCGGTAATGAAGCCGGCGTAAGGATTCTCCCGCGGGTCGAGCGGCTCCGGGTCCCCGTCGAGTTCGAACAGGAAATCATTGGGACCGTTCCCGGTGATGGTCGCAGTCAGCCCTGAGGTTTCGGCGTCGCCATAGCGTCTGGGGATGCCGCTGACCATCTCCGGGATTCCCAGTTCCCCACCGTCGATCGGATCCGCTTCGAACATCGGATCGTAAAAGACCCGCCCGGTCGGCACCATATATTCGATACTCACCTTTTGGGGGCCCAGCGGAGCGCCGATCTCGCCCCGAAAGGCATTGAGGAGAAACCGGCCGTCGGCGTTGGTGACCCCGATGGCTGAGTAGCTCCGCCGCGGATTTTCAAAGGTCGAGACGAATGAGACCACCGCCCCCTTGATCGGCTGGCCGCGGTGCAGCACCCGTCCCCCGGCTTCGGCAGTCGGCGGGCGGAGTTTCAGCCAGGGGTCGTCGGGCTGCTGCGGCTGCAGCCTGGCAATAATCGGCATCCCGACCATGATCAGCGTCGCGATGACGGCGGCCACCGGAAGCGTGATGAGTTGGGAGTCGCCTTTCATCCCCGCTAGTTTGCCAGCCGGCGTCGGGGCTGCAACTGGGAATTGGCCGGCGAGATTGAGACTGCAATGGCGACGCGATCCTTCCGGATGTCGACCTTCCAGCGGCCAACGCGGTCGGCAGCGGATTCCGGCGGCGAGACCTTTCAGAGCTTCCGGCTTTTCCCCGTTGCCCGCAGACCCGAAAAACGAAAAGCGAAGCCTGCTGGCTCCGCTTTCTCGCTGCGGTCGGCGAACGTCACCGAAACCACACAAGAGGCGCCGGTCGGAGTCGAACCGACGATGGCGGATTTGCAATCCGCTGCCTTAGCCACTTGGCTACGGCGCCTTTTTCACAGTTCTAACGCTATGGCAATCTCGGCATTGTGGTCAAGGCATTCCGCATGCTGATTTTGCCCGGCGTCCCGATGCGACCGTCCCGAATCTCTTGTGATGTCCGCGGAACAGGCCGCCGTCAGCCGGTTCAGACCGCGGAGCACCCTTCCGGACATCGTGATTGTCGAATCAAGCCGGTCGCCGCCTTTTGGGCCGGCAGGCCGTTCCGCCGGCCGGAGGCTCCAGGCCCCGCGAACCGGTTGTAGGAATGAGATCGGTTCTGAGGTCGCATCGCTTGATTGTTTTTTCGCCGACCTCACCGCACGCTGGTGGCTTGCCGGACGACCTCTCGGTATGCTCCCGCGGAGACCTCCCCCATCGAGCGACCGAACGACTGAATCCTGGCATCAAGGCGATAGTTTTTCGCCACCCGCACGCGAGAGGCCCCTGGAACCTGCTCATGCCCGAACCAACCTGCGACATTGGCCTGATCGGCCTTGCCGTGATGGGAGAAAACCTCGCCCTGAACATCGCCAGCCGGGGGTTTTCGATTGCGGTCTACAACCGGACGACCAGCGTGACCAACGCCTTTACGGCCGGCCGTGGAAGTCAGCCGAACGTGGTCGGCTGCCACACCATTGAAGACCTCGTTGCCGCCCTCAAGCCGCCCCGCAAAGTGATGCTGATGGTCAAGGCCGGCCCGGCGGTCGATCAGATCATCGCCACCCTCACCCCCCTGCTCTCGCCCGGCGATGTCATCATCGACGGCGGCAACACGCTGTACAGCGACACCGAGCGGCGGACCCGCGACGTCGAGGCAGCCGGCCTGCTCTACGTCGGAACGGGTGTCTCGGGCGGCGAGGAAGGAGCCCTGAAGGGGCCGAGCCTGATGCCTGGCGGTTCGGCAGCCGCCTGGCCACTGATCCAGCCGATTTTTCAGGCGATCGCCGCCAAGGTCGGCCCCGCGGGCGACATCCCCTGCTGCGACTGGGTCGGCCCCCGCGGCGCCGGCCACTATGTCAAGATGGTGCACAACGGCATCGAATACGGCGATATGCAGCTGATCTGCGAAGCCTATTGGCTGCTAAAGCTTGCCGGTGGCCTCGACAACGACGCCCTCGCCCGGGTGTTTGACACCTGGAATCGCGGGGAACTCGACAGCTACCTGATCGAGATCACCCGCGACATCTTCACCGCGCACGATCCCGACGGCCCGCCGGGCTCATTCCTGGTCGACCACATCCTCGACCGGGCCGGGGCCAAAGGCACCGGCAAGTGGATGAGCCAGCTGGCCCTCGACCTCGGGGTGCCGAGCACACTGGTCACCGCAGCGGTCTACGCCCGCTGTCTCTCGGCCGACAAGGAGGCCCGCGTCCGGGCCAGTGGCATCCTCTGCGGGCCTACTCCCGAGCCGATTCCTGACCCTGAGCAATTCATCGAGCAGGTCCGCCAGGCTCTCTACGCCTCCAAGATCGCCAGCTATGCCCAGGGATTTGTTCAGCTTGCCGCCGCCGCCGCCGAACACGACTGGCAACTCGACTACCGCTCGATCGCCATGCTCTGGCGTGGCGGCTGCATCATCCGAGCCCAGTTTCTTGACCGCATCGCCGAGGCCTACGATGCCGAGCCGGGCCTCGAGAACCTGATGCTCGCCCCCTACTTCAAGGCAGCCCTCACCGACAGCCAGGATGCCTGGCGGGGGGTGGTGGCAATCGCTGCAGCCAAGGGAATTCCGGCGCCGGCGTTCATGACCGCCCTGGCTTATTACGACGGCTACCGCAGCGGGAACCTGCCGGCCAATCTGCTGCAGGCGCAGCGCGACTACTTCGGGGCCCACACCTACCAGCGGACCGACAGGGAGGGCACGTTCCACAGCGAGTGGCTCGACCTCCGCCGGCCGGTGTCATAACCGCCCGCAACGCCCAGCCCTCAGCTTTGGAGACCCTTCCGCCATGACGACGCCTGCCAGTTTTCTCGATACCCTCTTCGGCCTCGGCGGCCGCACCGCCGTTGTGGTCGGCGGCACCGGCGTGCTCGGCGGGGCCCTCGCCGACGGGTTGGCGGCCGCCGGAGCCTTCGTCGTGGTCGCCGGCCGCGGGGTCGACCGGGGCGAGGCCCGCGTGGCAGCCATCCGTGAGGCCGGCGGAGACGGCACCTTTGTCGCGGTCGACGCGGTCGATCGGGAGAGCGTGGCGGCGCTGCTGGCGGCGACGAAGAACGCCCGCGGCCGGGCCGACATTTTGATCAACTGTGCCGGGGTCAACTCGTCGGTGCCCTATCTTGAGATTCCCGACGACGACTGGGACCGGGTGATCGACACCAACCTCAAAAGCACCCACCTCGGCTGCCAGATCTTTGGGGGCCACATGGCGGAAGCCGGCGGCGGCGCGATCCTCAACATCGGCAGCGTCTCGGCCGACAAGCCGCTGTCGAAGGTCTTCGCCTATTCGGCATCGAAGGCGGCCGTGGTCAACTACACCCAGAACGTCGCTCGCGAACTCGCGCCCCGGGGGGTGCGGGTGAATGTTCTCTGTCCCGGCTTTTTTCCGGCTGAGCAGAACCGCAAGATTCTTTCGCCCGAACGGACCGCGCAGATCATGGGTCAGACCCCGATGGATCGCTTCGGCACCCCAGAGGAACTCGTCGGTGCCGCGATCCTGCTGTGCAGCGGTCGGGCGGGCAGTTTCATCACCGGCACCAGCCTCTACGTCGACGGCGGGTTTACCGGCATGCGGCTGTGACCGCTCGCGCCGATTTTCGCGACTGTTCAGCAAGAAAACGAGCCAGCCTTCATGTTCCTGAATGAGAGGCGTTCTCCATGCCAATCGAGCGGCGTTGAAAACTGAGCGTAGCCGGGATGGCGAAGCGAAGTTTCC
>Ga0180432_10011554_pt1 | contig 10388 bp, 3 predicted proteins | sample SS_ome_10_FD_132414 | JGI IMG/M metagenome (GOLD analysis project Ga0180432, IMG submission 132414) | Hypersaline lake sediment archaeal communities from the Salton Sea, California, USA - SS_1_MS_2 metaG | ecosystem: Environmental > Aquatic > Non-marine Saline and Alkaline > Hypersaline >...
CAATGAGTACTCCTGGGCGATGCCCCCCGACTACATCTACGACGAGTTCGTCTACTACTGGACCTCGGCGGTGGCCTGGGAGGACCCTTACGGCAATCCGGTTGATGCCGACACCAACGATGATGGCCTGGTCTCGATGCACGAGGCCTTCATCTACGCCGAGGATCACGACACGGCCGACGAGACACCCCAGTACTACAGCACGCCGCCCGAGCTGGGCGACATCGCGAATCTCCTCGGCAACCTCGAGGGCGTCTATCTGGCGCTGGAGGATGTGACGATCGACGACGACATGGAGGGCGAGTCGCACGGCAACGGGAACGGGATCATCGAGTTCAACGAGACGATCGAGCTGGAGATCCTGCTCAACAACATGGGTAACGAAGACGCCACCGGGGTGACCGGCACGCTGTCGATCGCGCCCGGCTACGTCGGGATCTCGGAGGCCGAGGCCTCTTGGGGCAGCATCCCCTCGGGCGAGACGGCCGCCAACGGCCGACCCTTCGTCTTCCACGTCAACCGCATCGTGCCCGACCTGGAAGCGCTCGAGTTCACGCTCGATCTGAGCGAGGAGCCGGGGCAGATGGGCGTTGCCCTGACCGCCCATGCGCCCGCCTACGAGGTCGTGGTGGCCGACATCGATGATACGGTGGGAGGCAACGGCGACGGGATCGCGAATCCGGGGGAGACGCTGGCGCTCACGATCGCGATCGACAACGTGGGCAGCTGTGACACGCCCGAGTTGGACGCGATTCTCCGCGGCGGCTGCGACGAGTTCATGGCTGATGAGACCCCGCATCCGATCGGGGTGATTCTGTCCGGCCAAGGCGTGATCGAGGGCGGCTTCTCGGTCGAGATCGCGGCCGATAGCCCGGAGATTTTCACCCACTACCTGCAGGTCTATCTAGAGGGCCCCGACTTCTACACCCGGATGATCCAGATTCCCTTCGCGGTGGGCCAGATCTTCGCCGACAACATGGAGCAGGGCGCGACCGCCTGGACGCACTATGCGGGTCCTGGTGGCACCTGGGGGGATGACTGGCACGTCGAGACCTACCGCAACCACACGCCCGCCGGCACGACGAGCTGGAAGTGCGGGGGCGCGGGCTCGGCCGACTACGGCAATCTGCAGTATGCGATCTTGGAGTCGGCCCCGATCGATCTCCCCGCCGGATCGGTCCTCGAGTTCTGGCACTGGATGGCCGCGGAGATCAGCTCTGTCCACACCGGGTACTGTTACGACGGAGGCCTCGTGGAGATCTCGACCGATGGGTCCACGTGGGAAACGCTGACGCCCGACGGCGGGTACCCGTACCTGATTCGCCCCGGGGGAACCCCGGGACCCTTCGCCGCCGAAACACCGGTGTGGTCGGGCCAGCATGGCTGGGAGTACGTCACGGTCGACTTGAGCGGTTACGAGGGGATGGTGTGGCTGCGCTGGGCCTTCGGCAGCGATGGCGCGGTGACCGACGAGGGTTGGTACCTCGACGACGTGCGTGTCTTCACGATTCCCTTCTCGGGAACCGACAACGGCGCCGCCCGGGTGTTGCGCCCCATGCTCTACCCGGCGCGACCGAACCCGGGTACGCAAGCCGTGCTGCGCTTCGCCCTCCCGCAGGCGACATCGGGCAACCTCTCGGTGTTCGATCCCTCGGGGCGGCTGGTCCGGATCCTGGCCTCGGGTACGCTGGAGGCCGGTGAACACCAGGTAACCTGGGATGGACGTGACGCCTCCGGCATTCCCGTGACCACGGGCAGTTACTTCTGCCGCCTGTCGGTTGATGGGGAGGGCTGGACGCGGAAGGTCACCATTCTGAGATAAGCCGGCGCGGGCGGAGGGCTTCGGTCCTCCGCCCGCCGTTCATTCCTTCAGTAGGCTTTCGAGCCAGTCACGATGCTGCCATAGCGCACACCCCCCGCGCGTCTCTTCCAGCCGATGATGGTTGGCCCGGATCGTCTGCAGGAAGGATGACTTCAACGCCTCGCGAAGCGGCATCTTCCGAAGGTGGCTGTCGGAATAGGGGGCGAAAGGGCAGGGTTCCAAGCGACCCGTCGCGCTGATGTGGAGAAAGCCCCTCCCGGCGGCAAGACAGCCACCGAAGTCGGTCTCATCCCCGGGAAACCCTATGAACAGCGCCTGAGAAGTCTCGCGGTAGTGGTCGAGGATGCCGATCAGCGCGATCTTCTGCTCCCCTGTGAGGGTTTTCTCCTCCGTCCCTTCTTGAATCGGCACGTACTCAACAAAGAAGAAGGCGTGGCACCCGGCGCCGATCAGCTCCCGAACGAACGCCTCGCCGGTGACGAGGTCGAAATTCTCGCGCGTGATGGTGAGTGAGCATCCGGCCAGAATACCCCGCTTGCGCAATTGCTGAAACGTACTACGGACCCGCCCATAGACCCCTTCCCCCCGCCGCAGATCGGTCTCGGGAGCGTTGCCCTCCAGGCTCAGGATCGGAACCAGATTGTGCTCTCGCCGAAACGTCTCGAGCCACCCGGCATCGATCAGCAGCCCATTGGTGAACACGGGGAAGACGATCTCGGGAAACTCCCGGGCGATCCCGACCAGGCCGGGGCGAAGCAGCGGTTCCCCTCCGGCGAAAAAGACGATGCCGATCCCGAGCTCGCGGCCGTCGCGCAAGATCTGCCGCAATTCGTCGTCCGTTAGTTCCGGCTCCTCGGGGCGGGGGCGGTGGCGCGCGTAGCATCCCTCGCACGCGAGATTACATCGGTCGGTGACGCTGATCAGGAGAACGGCCGGCACCTGCAGCCCCCGTTCAGCTGCTGCGCGGCGGCGCGCCGCCGCCTTCTCCAGGTTCTTGTGCGCGCGCAGGAGATACCCGGCCCGGCGGGGATCATGGACGACCAGCCGAATCGCCGCCCGGAAGAGGCCACGCATCTGCTTCTCGAAGACCGGGATGTAGGTTTCGCGATCGGGGTCCATGTCCGGAACGTCCTCCTCGGATCCAGGATACGGAATTCTCCAGTCTAGCATCGGAGCCGCCCGACTGGCGAGGGCCAGATGCTCGCGCTCCCGGGAGGGAGCGCACACGCCCCGACCGGTGTAACCTCCACTGGACCCGCTGCGTAGAGCGCGTTGGCTGCGCTCCGGGCGCGTGTCCTTCTCGGAATACGTCCGACGGGCGCCTTCGGTCTCAGACCGTAGAAGAGCGCCGGTCGGTTCTGGTATGGTGAGTGGTTATCGAGCCCGGGGTCGACAGCACGGTCAGGTGCCCCTCCGCCCGAAGGGGCAAGCCTGCCGACCCGGAACCACGCATCGCAAAACAGGGAGGCTCCGATGCCCTTCAAAAACCCGTTCGATCTGCACTCCACCCCGCTTCTCAAAGGCTTGCTACTCCTCATTGCTACCGTGATGGTCTTCGGTCCGCGGGCCGGCGCGGTGGGTGAGGAGCTGGCGATCGCGGCGGCGGGAAGGATCAGTCTGCCCGGGCCGAGCGCGGCGGCAACGGCCCTGACGGCTCATCCCCTTTCCCGGGCCGAAGCCCGGCAAGCGATGGGGCGGGAGCTGAGGGGATGGACGCTCTCTTGGGATCCCGAGGGCGGCGGGCGCTTCAGCGCGCGAGGCAAGCTCGCGGTCCGCGAGGCCCCCGCGGCGTTCGCCCCCCGTTTCGTGGCCGAGCACGCGCCTCTCCTGGGTATGGACGCCCAGGACCTGATTCCGGTCGATGTCCAAGCGGGCCGAATCGAACACCACCTCTACCGTCAGGCCTACCGCGGCCTTCCGGTGGAGGGAAGCCGCCTGAGCTTCGCCTTCGGCGAAGACGGCAGCCCGCTGACCCTGTCGGCACGCACGGCCCCGGATATTGTGCTGCGCAGCATACGTCCGGGGGTGGTGCTCGAGCGCGCTCAGGCGGTGGTTCTGCGCGACCTTCCCCGATCCCGGCAGGTGCAATGGGACGAGGCGGCTCTCGTTGTTCTCCCGCGCCGATTCTCCGGCCTGGCCGAGGATCGCCTCGCCTGGCGGCTCCGCGTCCACACCGAGCAGCCGCACAGCGCCTGGCGCGCCCTGGTGGACGCGCAGTCGGGCGAGCTGCTCGAGCGCGAGTCGCTTCTGATGACGCTTCGCCCCGAAGCGGTCGAGGGTCATATCGAGGGAATGATCCACGACCTCTCGCCCTATGGTCCGGAGATCTGGGTCGACTACCCCAACCAGGAAGTGCGGGCGTTGGATGGGGAGACGCTTCTGGGCACCACCTATACGGATGAGAACGGTGAGTTCCTCTTCGATGGGCTCGATACCGAAGCGATCTCGAGCTTGATCCTGCAGGCATCGCTCTGTGGGCCGTACGCCAAGGTCTACGAGGACACGCTCCACGGCCGGGTCGCCGAACTCGAGATCGCGGATCCGGCGCTCCCGGCGACGATGACCTGGGACAGCCTGAGCGCCATGGCGCCGTCGCGCGCGGTTTTCATCCATACCAACTCGGCGCATGACCGCATCAAAGCGATCGAGCCGGCCTTTACGGACATGGACCGCGCGGTCGACGTGATCGCGGTCGACTCGTCGCAGTCCTGCAATGCGTTTGCCAGCCTCATTCCGGATGCTCCGCGGATGACCTTCCTGGTCGAGGGCGGGCCCTGCCCGAACACGGCGGAGATCGCCGACGTGGTCTTCCATGAATACGGGCACCTGGTGACGATGTACGCCTACCTGCCGGAGTGGGCGCCTTCCAATATCCACGAGGGCTTTTCCGACTACCTAGCGGGAACGATCACGGACTCTTCGATCATCGGGCGCGACTTCCAAGGTGAGGGCACCATTCTTCGCAACATGGACAACGACCTCACTTGGCCCATGCCGGAGTGTGACGGCGAGTCGCATTGCGAAGGCCAGGTGCTGGGAGGATGCCTCTGGCACATGCGTGAGGCATTGATCGATGAGATCGGCGATAAGGACGAGGCGGTCGCTCTCGCCGACAGCCTCTACCCCTACTGCCGTCGCGGGCGCCCCATGACGTACGATGAAATCCTTTACAACATTCTACTGTGGGATGATGACGACGGTGACATGAGCAACGGCACCCCTCACCTCTACACGATCACCGATGCGTTCCAGCGCCACACCGTGGGCGATTACGACGTGAATATCACCCCCGCGCCGGTTTACGACACCGAGGACACCACCTCACCCCACGAAGTCCAGGCCACGTTGGGCTCGATCTTCCCGCTCGTGCGCGAGAACGTGAAGCTCCACTACAGCACGGACGGGGTGACCTACGTCACCGAGACGATGACCGGCACCGGGTACGACTTCAGCTTTGATGTCCCCGCCCAGTCCGAAGGCACCGTGGTGCGCTACTACATCACGGCCGAGGACGAGACCGGGCGGCAGGCCTCCTACCCCGCCGGGGCGCCCGAGGAGACTCTGACCTACTTCGTCGGAATCGATAGCACGGCTCCCGTGATTGCCCACGACGTACCCACCGCCCCGACCACCTCGCAGGATCGGATCTGGCTGTGGGCGGAGGTGACCGACAACATCGGCCTGATCGACTTCGTGCGGGCCGATGTCACGATCACGAGTCCCGACAGCAGTTGGACGGCCGAGGTCGCACTGGCGGTCAAGGGGAGCGGCTTCTACGAGGGGACGATCGAGGTGGACGACCTGCCCGCCGGAACCGACATCGCCTACCACTTCGTCACCCAGGACGGATCCTCACAGGCGAACGAGGCACGCTATCCGGAGACGGGCGATTTCGAGTTGGATGTTTGCGCCGGACGCCTCTGGGATTTCGAGGATGACATCGCCGATCTCACGATGACCGGTGATTGGGAATGGGGCGTTCCCGCCGGCGATCCCGGCCCCGCTCCCTCCGGTACGGGCATGGTCGGGACCGTCCTCGATGGCCTGTACAACGACGAGCGGGCATCCGAGCTGACGACGCCCGAGTTCGATCTGAGCGACTGGGAGCAGGCGATGCTGGAGTTTCACTCCTGGTACATCACCGAGGATGGCTGGGACGGCGGTCGCGTTCTCGCCAGCCGGGATCACGGCGCAACCTGGGAGCTGCTGACCCCGGCCGGAGGGTATCCGAGCTGGATCCGCGAAACCGAGTACGGGTCCTACCAGCAGCTACCCGCCTTCGCGGGAGAAGACGGCGATACCTGGGCGACCGTACACGTGCCGCTCGATCTCTTCGTCGGCGATACGATCCAGGTCCAATTCCGCTACTGGGCCGATGAGTCTTCCGTGAGGCCCGGCTGGTATCTGGATGACGTCAAGATCCTTGAAACGCAGGCGATGGCGCCGCCCGAGGGGTTGACGGCTTCGGCGGGGGAAGACGGCCGGGTCACGCTGAGCTGGCAGGCCCCGGTCGGGATCAACGTCACATCGGCCAACTTCGTCGGCTATCACCTCTACCGCGACACGGAGCCCGATGGGGTGCCCGAGGATCCGATCACAACCGAGCCATTGGAGAGTACCGCCTACTCCGACACCGAGGTCGCCAACGGCACGCGCTACTATTACACCGTGGTGGCCGTCTACACGACGGGGGAGAGCGACCGCAGCGAAACCGCCGGCGGGTATCCCTACCTGGCGGAGCTCAGCGTCGATTCGGCTCTCGAATTCGACGTCGAGGGCACGACCACGCTGAACGACACGCTCCTGGTTGCCAACGCCGGCACCGGCGACCTGTACGTCAGCACCTACATCGCGGATGAGGGGGATGAGTGGACCGATCTCGTGCCCCAGGTCGAACTGGACGGCGTGAATGACGAGGAGTTCGTCCTCCTGGCGGAGGATCCCGCCGGAGCGCCGACGCCTGATCTCGCCGGCCTCTCTTGCCGGGAACTGAACGGCAACCTGTCGCTGCGGCTGACGCTGCATGACCTGCTGCCTGACCCGATGACCGCGTTCACGGCCATGATCTATCTCGACACCGACATGTCTCCACTGACCGGAGCGGCTCAAGGCAACATCGGCGGGGATTACCTCATTGCCCTGGGTGCCTTGGTCTATGCTCAAGCTGGGGTTCCCGCTTTCATCCTGCGTATGGAAAGCAATGATGTAGCGTATCCGATCGGCGCCCCATCCAGCTTGATCATGCAACAAGGGCTCGATTCGCTCGAGGTCAGCGCCTGGCTCCCCATGCTCGGGTCCCCCGAGCGGATCGGCTTCTCGATCCAGATGATCCCCCACATCTACGCGCCCGCCGCGCCGGAGGCGGCGAGCAAGGCGCACCCGGTCGGCCCGTGGGATCAGCTCGTGGCGGCACTCGCGCAGGTGAGCCGCGACAGCCCCATGATGGGCGATTTGCTGCCCGATCCGCCCGAGACCGATTGGCTGAGTGTAACGGCGATGGCGCCGATGGCGACTCCGGAGGAACCGCTCAAGGTCGCGGTGGACCTTGATTTCTCCGCGCACGAGGCAGGTGACTACGCGGCCAAGGTCTTTCTGGCCACCAACGATCCCGACCATCCGGTTCAGGAGATCCCGCTCGCCGCGCACCTCTGGTTCCGTCCGCTCGAGGGCTTGACCTACTTCACCACCACCAGTCGCGACGACGGCCTTCTGCTGGAGTGGGCGCCGGTCGATCCCGACAGCTTCACCTGCTTCCTGCTTTCCCGGTGGGGCAGTGAGGAAGAGGAGGATCAGGCGATCAGTTTGGGGTGTGGTCCCATCACGGCGGCGGATGACTCGCTTTACCAGTTCCTTGACCGATCGGTGGAGAGCGGGTTGCGCTATCATTATCGTCTCTCTGGTCTCGAGGCCGATGGCGATACGGTCGACATCGCGCCCGCCGCGCTTCCGATCTACGATCCGCCGGGAGTGGCCCGCCTGGTCATGGAACCGGCGCGGCCCAATCCCTTCCGCTCCAATGCCGTCTTCCGCGTCCATGTCCCGGCGGGGAATTCGTGGGAGATGTTCGTGGTCGATACCTCCGGGCGTCTGGTGCGGCAACTGATGCGGAAGTCGGAGAGCGAAGCCGGCATCCAGATGATCCAGTGGGACGGCCGTGACGAAAACGGCGACCACGCCGCACAGGGTGTCTACTACGCGGTGGCCCGCTCGGCGGGGAAGCGGGCGACGAAATCGATCGTTCTGGTTCGGTGATGACCCTTGCCGGGGGGGCGCCGCCGACGCCCCCCCCCCCCGGCGATCTTAGAGCGGTTTCACCGGAATGCAGATGTCGACGATGCACTTCCTCTCCGGATGCTCATCCGGGTTGTTCCGATAGATCTCGAAGGAGGGACGATCGTCGGGCTGGTAACCGCTTTCGGGAAGCCAACCTCCGTAGACCGCCTGCCAAGCCTGCTCATACTGATCCGGGCTGAGCGTGAAGTTGGCGACAGCGTACTTGCCCCCTGGAATCGTCATCTTTCCCACTTCGCCGTCCACCTCGGTACCGGCCGGTACAGTGAGGCAGATGCTGGTGCGGAGCTTCTCCTCGTCGGTCACCTTCGGATCGTCGTGGTAGACCGACATGCAGAGCGTGGTGGGGAAGCGCAGCAAGTCCCGCGGGCCCGCCCACTTCATGAGACGTTCGAAGAGGCCCGCGAAGAGCTTTGCATCCCCCTTGTAGGGACCCACGTGGCGGATGTAGGCCACGTGCATGTCCTGGAGTTCCTTGACCGTGACAGCAGCTTTCATCTCTCTTTCCCCCTGCGAGGTTACCGTCCAACTCTGGGCGCCCGTGTCGAGATCAAGATAGAGGGAAGAGACGAAGGAGTCTTGGCTCCCCTTGTCATTCACCTTGCCGATCTTGCGATCGAGCGCGTGCCCCCCGGCCCGCCACTCGCTCGCGCTCATGCGGAAGGTCTCCCGGAAGGCGCGCGCAAAGGTCTCGGAGCCGGAGAAACCGCAATCGAGGGCGATCTCGGTAATCGATCGATCCGGTTGATGCACCAGAAGGCTGGCCGCTTTCTCGAGCCGCAGCCGGCGCCGGAACTGCCCGCAGGTTTCCCCCATGAGTGCCCGGAAGATGCGATGGAAGTGGTAGGGGGAGAAGCAAGCGATGCGCGCCAGCTCCTCGAGCGACAGCTCCTGGTCAAGGTGGGATTCGATGTGGTCGACGACCCGGTTGATGCGGGAGATGTACTCACCCCGCAGCTTCAGGGTTCTGGCGTGGTCGGACATGGTGGCGGCACTCCCGGTCTATGGGCCTGCCGGGATCTTACCATGCGTGCCGCATCGCGTGCAGACCGAACGCCGCGCCATAGAGCGCCGCTCCCACCAGCAGCGCGGCCGTGAACCCGTAGACGATCGCCACCAGAATGATTCCGGTCGATCCCAGCACGGACGCGGCGCCGTTGACCGCGAGTCCCCAAGCGATCTGTTTGCCGACCCGCAAGCCCCCCTTGGGAAACGGCATACCCATGAAGAAGCCGAGCGGCGCCACCAGCAGGGCGGAGATGAGCATGCGCGGTACCTGCGTCAGATGCCCGAGGGCACCGGTGATCTGGGGCAGCACGAAAACCTCGAGCAGGAGCCAGCCCAGGATGGCCGTGAAGGCGATTCGGTAGTCGACCCAGCGGGCGAAGCGGCTGCCGATACCCGAGGCCAGGAGCAGCGTGAGCAGGATCGTCGCCATGCTGTAGACCGAGGGTCCGATGAAGAGCGCGTATTTCTGAATGAGAATGACCTCGACGATCATGAAGGCGGCCCCGATGGCGAAGAAATAGAGCCAGGGCACCAACCGCAGCTTCTCTCCGGGGATGAGGGCGGGCAGGAGGTTCAGGGGGAGGATGAGCCCGATCATCACCGCCAAGATGACGACGATCATGAGCTTCGACAGCGGGAATCCCATCACCTCCCCCAAGGGACTCACACGCTCGAGCTTGTCGAATGCGAAGTTCTTCCAGAGACCCATCTGCCCCACGAAGGGCCGGTTGTCCGTCCCGGGCGAGATATCGACCGGGGCCTCGGCGGCCTGCGCCCGCCAGCCGTCGGTCACGATGCGGCGGATCAGATTGTCTTCGTGCCCCTCGGCAGGGGGATGGAGCAGATAGATGTGCTCCGCGTAGGCCGAGAGCGAGTCGCCCAGCCCGAAGCCGAGCGCTTCGTCCGTGAGCGGCTGGCGGGAGAGGAGGATCATCTTCCGCCGCATCTGGGGAAGATCGTAGATCGCGTAGTGCGATTCGGCATCCGGAACGCCTAGGTGCGTGAGCGCGTCGCGGAGCGAGCTGGCCAGCCGCGGCATGTAGTACTGGTGTTCCATCATCATGAAGCCGCGGTCGGTCAAGGCCTGCCAGTAGTCTTCGAAGGCCTCGGTGGTGAAGAGGTAGTTCTCCGCCAAGGCGAAGGCGCCGGAGGCGAGCGCCGCCCAACTGTTGGAACTGAGCGAGTAGATGAAATCGAACTTGTTCCGGTGGCGCCGCACGTAGGCCCGCGCATCCTCGGTGACCACCTTGACCCGAGGGTCGAGATA
>Ga0180432_10011555_pt1 | contig 10387 bp, 9 predicted proteins | sample SS_ome_10_FD_132414 | JGI IMG/M metagenome (GOLD analysis project Ga0180432, IMG submission 132414) | Hypersaline lake sediment archaeal communities from the Salton Sea, California, USA - SS_1_MS_2 metaG | ecosystem: Environmental > Aquatic > Non-marine Saline and Alkaline > Hypersaline >...
CTACCCCCGCAAATGGGTGGTAGCACAGGCTTCCAGCCTGTGGCGCAGGGGCCCTGAGCGGCTGCCTGGCTTTCCGCAACAGAAACAGTGTAGTCCTCACGCGCCGCGTGAGGCCCCGCGTCACGCCCCGCGGGGCCAATGCAGTCCTCACGCGCCGCGTGAGGGTCTGCCTGTGTGGTCCTCACGCGCCGCGTGAGGGCGTGCGTCACGCGGCGCGTGACGCCTACAAAGGGCCCCGGCCAGGGGCCTCCGCCCCCGTGGGAGCCCGTCGGTCCCGCATCGTGGCGAACCGCGGGGAAGTGAGCCGCTACATTAAATGCACCCAGCGGCTTCCTAGGGGGCTTTCTGGGCAAATTCATGATCAAGGTACCATGGGTCGCTCCGGGCCGAGATCGTCGCTAGGCGAGCATCCTCGCGTGTCAAATTTCTCGGACACGCAAGCGTCCATATAGCATTTACTTACGGAGTCAACTCAGGCCAGGATCAGCCCCAAATCGACGTAAGTCGAGGTCCTCGATCCACGTCCCAGGTCACCCAATGCTCTCGCATGGCCCCCTCGCGCACGCGGCCCGAGAGCAGGGAAGAACATTCCGCAGTTAAGCAACTGCGGAATGTTGTCCCTCCTCTCCCCACTCTGCGGCTCGAGGGCCGGCCACACAGAGCCCTGGCGCGGGCGCAGGGACCACGGGCTCCACCGCCTACGGCGTTTCGGGCTGGAGCCGCTCGAGGAGCTCGCGGACGCGGGGGTGGTCGGGGGCGAGGCGCTGGAGGCGGCGGGCGATGGGGTCGGCGCGGTCGGGCTGGCCGAGGAGGGTGTGGGCGGTGGCGAGGTCGCAGAGGAGCTCGACGTTGTCGGGGTCGGCCTCGAGCGCGGCCTCGAAGTGGGGGATGGCGTCGGCCGCGCGGTCGGCCTGGCACAGCAGGCGGCCGAGGCCCTGTCGGGCGCGGGCGCTGCCAGGCTCGGCGGCGACGGCGGCCTGGTACTCGGCGAGCCGATGCACCAGCCAGCCGCGACGCGCGGCCTCGTCACTCGTGCGAGCCCACCGCTGCCGCACCTTCTCGGGCAGGCCCTCCTGCTCGTAGTAGTGGATGTAGGCCAGGTAGTCGCGGTAGAGGTCGGACAGCACCAAGCGCGGGCGGACGCCGCCGATGCCCCTGTCCTGCGCCTGCCAGAGCAGGAGGATGGCCTGGGGGTAGTCGAAGGCCTCGAGCAGGGAGTTCGCCTCGGCGGCCACAACCTCGAAGGAGCCCTCCGCGAGGCTGGCGAACCGCGGCCGCGCGACCCGCGGGTGCGGCGGGCAGCGCCAAACCGCGACGGCCAGGGCGACGACGGCCAGCCCCTCGGCGATGACGCCGACCGCCGCCCACACCCGCGGCGAGGCGACGGGCCTGCGGGCCGCCTGGGGTCGGCTGAAGATGCCGACGGCGCACAGCGTGGTGAGCGGCGCCGTGGCCAGCAGGCCGATGCCGCAGGCGAGCAACCGCACCACCTCCACACAGCCCGCCTCGGTGTTGACCAGCTCGGCGGGCGCCAGGTCGGCCGCGGCGGGGCACAGCAGCACGGGCAGCCGCACGCCGATGGAGGCGAAGACGAAGGTGGTGGCGCACACGCCCATCACGTCGCGGCCGATGGCGAGGCCCGATGCGAAGGCGGCGCGCCGCTCGATGGTCGGCTGCGCGCGGTAGAGCTCCTCGATGCCCGCGGCGATGCTCACCGAGGTGTCGATGGCCACCCCCACCACCGCCACGAGCAGGCCGGCCAGCAGCAGGCCGTGGTAGTCGAACCGGAGCCGGCCGTGCTGCCACAGCTCGACGAGGTAGCGCGAGCCCGGGGTGTCGAGGCCAGTGAGCTTGAGGCCGCGGCTGGCGACCGCCGCGACGACCACCACGAGCAGCAGCGCGCCCACCGTGCCGGCGAGCGCCGCCAGCGCCTTGCGGTCCCAGCCGTAGAACAGCAGCAGCACCCCGCCCACCACCACCGCGGCGAAGCCCGCCATCCCGGCCAGCGGCGGCATCCCGCCCTTGAGCGCGGGGAACAGCACGGCGACCAGCAGCACCACGATGCCCACCACCCCCACGCTGTTCCGCGCGCTCCGCCACCCGCCGAAGGCGAGCAGGCCGAGGAACATGGCTCCCAGCAGCACCAGCAGGCTGCGGTGGCGCAGGGCAGGCTTGCGCAGGTTCGCCCACGTGATCACGGTTCCCCTCGCCGCGAGCTCGAGCACCGCGACGTCGCCGGGGCGCACCACCAGATTCCACTCGGGGCTCGGGTGCACGAGCTGGTTGACCAGCACCACGCGGCCGGCGTGTTCGCCCGTGAGCACCTGGCAGGCGATGAGCCTCCAGGCGTAGGGCAGGCCCTTGAGGCGGCGCGCCGCCGAGCCCACGTCGGCGTGGGGCTCGCGCACGGCCAGCACGCGGGCCAGGCCCTGCTCCTTGGCGAAGCCGGCCACGTCGGGCTCGGTGGCGGGGATGGGGATGCTCCGCAGCGCCAGGCGATCGAGCAGCACGAGGCCGAGGCCGACGATGAGGGCGAACAGCGCCACGGCCGCCCAACGCCACGCAGGGGGGGGTGCCGATCGTGTGTGGCTCATCGGCGCTCACCTCCTGCTCGGCGGGTGAGAAGGAGGCCGGCGAACAGGGCGGTCAGAGGCGCCACGAGGGTCATGGCCAGGCCCGCGGCCGCGACGCGCACGGCCTCGACCGCGATCTCCTCGAAGCCTAGCAGACGCACCCACTCGGCCGCGCCGTGCTGCATGCTGCGGGCGAGGAACGGCTCCATGTTGGCGCCGAGCAGGACGAAGAAGAAGGTGGCGGCCGTCATCCACACCGCCGCGCGGCCCACCGACACGCCGCGACGGACGGCCTCGCGGCGCGGCACGTCGGGGCGGTTGACCACGATCTCGTGCACGGCGGTGGCTACGCTGATCGCCACGTCCATGGCCGCGCCCAGACACGAGAGCACCACCCCAGCGATGAGCAGGCGCTCGAAGTCGATGTGCCCCACCAGCTCGCTCTGCCAGTAGGTGGTGCCCAGGTACTTGTAGGGGCCGAAGTCGACCGACAGCCCCGTGAGGGTGAGCAGCCACGAGCTGTACGCGGCGACCGCCAAGGCCAGGGCCAGGCCGCCGAGGGTGCCGAGGAACGCGGCGAGCGACTTGCGGTTGAGCCCGGCGACGACGAAGATCGTGCCGCCCGCGATGACCACCGCCAGGGGGAGCGCCACGGCCAGCGGGTCCCAGCCCGCGCGCGTCAGCGGCACCAGCACCACGGCGAGGAGCAGGAAGGCGGCGGCGAGGCTGAGCGCCGTGCGCAGCGCCCGCGGCCCGCCCGCGACGGCCAGAATGACGAAGAACAGGGCGAGCACCACCAGCAGCGTGCGGTCCCGCACCTTGGGGCCAAGGCTCGGGCCCTCGGGTCCGAAGCGCACGAGCACCCGCTCGCCGGCTCGCACGGCCTGGGGCGCGTAGATGCCTGCGGGCCGCTCGACCTCGAGCGTCAGCTCGCCGCTGGGGCAGGCCACCGTCAGGCGGTCGGCCGAGCCCTCGGCCTCGACCTTGCGGACCCGCCCGCGCTCGACGCGGCCCGTGCGGCTGTGGCCGTACCAACTCCATCGGGGCAGCAGGAACCAGGCGAGGAGGGTCAGGACGACCACCACGGCCGTCCACGCCACCAGGAATCGGCGGGAGGGCAGGAGCGTGTCGTCGCGAGGCGGCGTCGCGTCGCCCATTCCGCGCTCACTCCAGGCGGGAAGGCGGGAGGGGCGCCGAGCGTCAGGCCGTGGTTTCCTGGACCTCGACCTTGGCGAGGTCGGCGGTGCCGACGCCGACGTCGGCGCAGACCTTGAGGTAGTTCTGCTTGGTCTTGTTGTACTTGATGTAGTCGCTGTCGCCCTTGCCCCAGTCGTCGAGCGGGCCGGGGTAGATGCCGCCTTGCTTCTTGTTGATCTCCTCGCCCAGGAGCTTGCAGCCGTAGACGTCGAGCGCCAGGGCGTCGGTGCCGACCAGCACCACGCCCGTGGGGAAGGTGCCGATGCGCTGCTTGCCGGGGCCGCGCCAGCCGTAGTTCGCCTCGTTGGCGTCCACGATGTTCAGCGCGATACGCGGGCCGATGGCCTGCTTGTGGGCGTGGGCGAGCTTGAGGGGGAACACGTGCCAGCCGTCGCTGGCGGCGGGGTTGCCGTGGCTCTTGGGCCACTTGGTGTCGTCGACCATGTGGAAGCCGTACATGGCGCGGGTGAGGCCCATGATGTTCTTGATGCACGAGGTGAACACGCAGTGGGGGTGGGACTTGAGCCTGGGCAGGTTGAGGAGCACGGTGTCGGGCTCGAAGATGTGCTTGGCGACCATGAGCCGCTTCCAGTGGGGGGGCTGGGGGTCGATGAGCTTGTAGTCCTTCTCGGAGCCCTTGGTCCAGTATCGGCCGAGGTTCTTGACGGGCACCTTGAGGCCCTGGAGCAGCTCGGCGAGGGTGGGGAGTCCCTTGCGCTTGGCCCTGTGGCCGCCCCACTCCTGTCCGATGGCGGTGATGCTGGCGGGCGAGCAGTCCTTGCACAGCTTGACGAGGGCTCCCGTGGCCTGCGAGGAGGTGTTGGCGTCGCGCCATCCGCCGTCGGTGGCGTTGAGCTTGATGAGCACGCGCTTGCCCTTGATGAGCTTTGGGAAGCCGCCCCACTTGTCGAGCGCGGCCTTCATGCGCTGGAGGGCCGCCTCGTCGGTGTCGGCTGCGCCGCCGCCGCGCGCGACCACGATGCGAGGCTTGGCCTGGGGCTCGGCGGCCAGGCCGGCTCCCGCCGCCGCCACGGCCGCGCCCGAGGCGCTCGCCCGCAGAAACTGCCGTCGGCTCATGCTGTCGCTCATCGTCGCACCTCCATCGCTGTCGGCCCACCGACCCCCGAGCCCCCTGCCGCACCCATGCAACCAGGCCCCCAGCCAATTGTCAAGCTCCCCATGGCCTCCCGCGTCCCCGGGTCCCCTCCCGCAGGAGGGATCGGCGGGAAAAGACTCCAGGAGTCTTTTGTGCGAAGCACCCTTCAGGCCGTTCCGGCAAGAGACTCCTGGAGTCTTTTCCGCCTGGCGCCGTCAGGGTGCGAGGGGCAGGAACTTCACGCACACGGGGGCCGGGACCTCGATGGTCTGGCCTGTGGGCTTGAGCGCGCCCGTGGCCGGGTCGATGCGGTAGACCACGAGGTTGTCGGTCTTGCGGTTCGCGACGATCAGCCAGGTGCCGGTGGGGTCGATACCGAAGTTGCGCGGCCAGTCGCCCTGGGTCGACTCGTGGCCGGCGGGGGTGAGCTTGCCCGTGGCCGTGTCGACGGCGAAGATGGCGATGCTGTTGTGCCCGCGGTTCGAGCCGTAGAGGAATTTCCCCCCGGGGTGCACCTGCACCTCGGCCGTGTAGCTGGTGCCGTCGAAGCCCTTCGGCAGGGTCGTGATGTCCTGGATCACGGTGAGGGTGCCCTTGGCCGCGTCGTAGGCGAAGGCGGTGACGGTGTTGCCCAGCTCGTTGATCACGTAGGCGAAGCGGCCGTTGGGGTGAAATGCGAAATGCCGCGGCCCGGCCCCCGGTGCGGTCTTCGCGAAGGGCGGGTCGTTGGGCGTCAGGGCGCCCTTGGCCGCGTCGAGGCGGTAGACGAGCACCTGGTCGAGGCCGAGGTCGGCGGCGAAGGCGAAGCGGTTGTCGGGCGCCACGTTGATCGAGTGGGCGTGGGGCCCCTTCTGCCGCTTGGGGTTCACGCTGTGGCCTTTGTGCTGGACGAAGGCGGTTGCCTCGCCCAGCCTGCCGTCGGCGCCGATGGGCAGCGCGCACACGCTGCCGCCGCCGTAGTTGGCGGCGAGCACACATTTCCCCTGGGCGTCGACCACGAGGTGGCAGGGGCCTGCTCCGCGCGTGGACTGCTGGTTGAGGAGCGCCAGGTCGCCCGTCTTGGGGTTGATGGCCAGGGCGCTCACCCCGCCGCCCCGCTTGCCCCCGAGGCTGCGCACCTCGTTCACCGTGTAGAGGAAGCGGCGGTTGGGGTGGATGGCGAGGAACGACGGATTGGCGCGCTCGGCCGTCACGCCGGCCCAGGTGAGCTTGCCCGTCGCCCCGTCGAGGCGATAGCGCTGGATCCCCCCGCCCTTCGCCTTCGTCCGCGCCGCCACGTAGACCATGGTCTTCCCCTTTCCGTCATCGCGCGCCCCCCTCAGAGCCGCCAGGCCAAGCCCCGCGCCGCGTGCGGCCCCCGACCATCCTACGCCGAGACAGAGCGAAAGCAGTGCCGCGAACGCCATCCGAGAGCCCGCATCCCGCAGGGTCATGCCATGCCTCCATCAGCTTGCGCTCACGCCGTCAACGCGCGCTCGGCCTATGGACGCGGCGCCTACCCTCGGACAGCACGATGACAGCGGAGCCTGTTGTCGAGAGGATCTCGCCCTCGCGTCGGAGGGTATCGAGGATGTCCTCCACAGCCCGGTCTATGTTGAGCAGCCGGTAGCGAAGCAGGATCACCTTGCCGCGGCCCCAAAGGGGACCAAACTCGATGAGCCCGCCGAAGTCCTTGTCCCCGGATATCAGGACGAGATCCCGTTGCTCTGCATAGGCGAGGATCTCGCGGTCGCTGCGCCCGGCCAAGCCGATGTCGGGGACGTAGCCGATCTCACAGCCCGCTTGGCGCAGGGTGCGGAGGATCGCCGAGTGGAGGTTCTCGTCGGCCAGTAGGCGGATCACTTGGCGTTCTCAACGACCCGGACTTCCTCGCCCTCGAACTGGCGCGCGGCGAACTCAAGCGCAGCATCGAGGCCCTCGGCCGTGAGCGTAGGGTAGCCGTCCAGAATCTGTTCCCTCGTCATGCCAGACGCCACACACTGGAGGACCAACCCGACTGATATGCGGGTGCCCTTCACAACCGGCTTGCCGTTCAGGATCTCCGGGTCACAGGCAATAAGATCGTCGCTCACCGTGGGTCTCCTTCTCTGCTCGCCTCCTATCCTACCGGTTCGCCACGGACGCTTCAAGTACAATGCTCGCCCGCGTCGCTCGCGGGACACGCGACGCTTCCTTGAGCGGGCCCGCCCCGGCTGCTATAGTATGAGCATTGCGTACCCGACGTGATAGGAGACCCGCAATGAGCGACGAGCGACCGAACGTGGTGCTGATGGTGGCCGACGACCACGGGCTCGACACGGGGTGCTATGGGAACACGGCGATCCGCGCGCCCAACCTCGATGCGCTCGCGGCCGACGGCGTGACCTTCACCCACGGCTTCTGCACCACCGCGAGCTGCGCCGCCAGCCGCACCGTGATCCTCACCGGCATCCACGGCCACACCAACGGCACCTACGGTCACACCCACGGCCGCCACCACTTCCTGTGCTTCGACGACGTGGTGAGCCTGCCCACCCTGCTCCGCCAGGCCGGCTACCACACGGCGCGCATCGGCAAGTACCACGTGGCGCCCGAGAGCATCTTCCCCTTCGACCAGGTGCTCCCCGCCTGCGGCCGCGACGACGTGCAGATGGCCGAGCGCTGCCGCCCCGTCTTCGAGGGCCCCGAGCCCTTCTTCCTCTACTGGTGCTCCTTCAACCCCCATCGCGGCGGGGGGCCGCTGGAGAGCCACCCGTGCAAGCCCGACCGCTTCGGCAACCCCGACGAGCCGTTCCCAGGCGACGCCGAGATCACCTTCCGCGAGGACGAGGTGGCCGTGCCCCACTACCTGCCCGACACGCCCGAGGTCCGCGCCGAGCTCGCCCAGCACTACCAGAGCGTGGCGCGGCTCGACCGCGGCATCGGCCGCCTCATCCAGCTCCTCAAGGAGACCGGCCAGTACGACAACACGGTGCTGATCTACATCTCCGACAACGGCGCCGCCTTCCCCGTGGCCAAGACCACCCTCTACGACCCCGGGATGCACCTGCCGCTGCTCGTCCGCAGCCCCCTCCACAGCAACCGCGGCACCACCTGCGACGGCCTGGCGACCTGGGCGGACATCGCGCCGACGATCCTCGACTTCGCCGGCGCCCTCCACGAGCCCGACCGCTTCGCAGGCCGCTCGTTCAAGCCCATCATCGACGAGGAGTCCCCCAGCGACTGGCGCGAGGAGGTCTACGCCTCCCACACCTTCCACGAGATCACCAACTACTACCCCATGCGGGTCCTCCGCTCGCATCGCTGGAAGTTCATCTGGAACATCGCCCACAAGCTCGACTACTCGTTCGCATCCGACCTCTACCGTTCGGCCACCTGGCAGGGAGCCCTCCGCGACGGCCTCGAGCGCTTCGGCTCCCGCGCCGTCGACGCCTACATCCACCGCCCTCGCTTCGAGCTCTACGACCTCGAGGCCGACCCCCACGAGACGACCAACGTGGCCGCCCGCCCCGAGCACGCCGCCCTCGTCGCCGACTTCTGCGCCAAGCTCCGCGCCTTCCAGGAGCAGACCCACGACCCGTGGCTGCACAAGTGGGAATACGAGTGAGCCTCACCCGCGAAGGCCCCGCTCGAACGGAACGGCTGCTCTGGGCACAGTTCAGCTCGCAGCCCGACATGTAACGCCAGCATCCTGCTGGCACCCAGATGCCGCCTGGAAGGCGGCGTTACGGCGAGCGCGCAGGAAGATCCGTGGCCAGCGGAACAACTTGCATAGATGCATTCTATATGGTATCATTATTGTGTTTAGCTTCGCGTTAGGATGGGGCCATGCCGTCCCGGGACTCGGCGACGCCGATCGTGATGGACACCAACGTGCTGGTGGCTGGGGCATGCCGCCATGCGGGCAGCATGGCCTATCGCCTGCTGCTTGGCGTGCTGAGGGAGGAGATCCCGCTCATCCTGACGCCGAGCATCGCCCTGGAGTACCAGGACGTGCTGCTCCGACCTCGGGTCCTGGACCTCACTGGGCTCACGCACGCGCAGTCGGTGGATCTCGTGACGGATCTCATTGCTCTCTCCCGCAGGGTGCAGCGCGCTCTACAGTGGCGCCCGAACCTGCGGGACGAGGCGGACAACAAGTTCGTCGAGGCCGCCATCCACGCTGGAGCCGTCATCGTCACGTACAACGTGGCTGACTTCCGCGAGCCCGACATGGCCGAGCACGGCTGGACGGCGATGACGCCCGAGGAGTTTCTGGCCCGCTATTCTGTCGAGGAGACCGAGTGATGGCTACCCTCTCCCTCCGCATCCGGGATGGGCTGAAGCGCAAGGCGCAGGAGCTGGCGAGGCGGCAGGGGGTGTCGCTGAACAACTTCGTCAACGCCGTCGTGGCGGCCGCCGTGGCGCAGGAGGAGGCGCTGGCCTGGTTCGACGACAGGCTGAAGACGCAGGACCTCGAGGCGCTCCATCGGCGGGTCTCGGCCTTCATGCGCCGCTCGCGCCCGGGGCGAGAGCCTTCCGTCGCCCAGATCGACCGGGCCACGGGCAAGCGATGACGGCAGGCGGCGCCCTGCCCGAGAGCCCTGGTCGTGGCCCTCCCGGGAAGCGGCGCCCGGGGGGCCCTGCGCCCACAGGCTGGAAGCCTGTGCTACCGCCCGTCCACAGGGGTAGCACAGGCATCTTGCCTGTGTCCTGGCCTTTCCACAACAGCAGGGAATCGTGGCGAGGCCCCTGGCGTCACGCCGTGGGTGGGGCGGCGGGGTCGGCGGGGATGCCGAGCGCGGCGAGGAGGGCGGCGGTGCAGGCGTCGGGGTGGAAGCGTGCCTCGACGTCGGCCCTGGCCTGGAGGGCGCGGGCCATGGCGCCGTCGGGGTCGGTGAGGGCCGCGCGGAGCCTGTCGGCGAGGTGGTCGGGGTCGGCGGGTCGGGCGACGAGGCCGGTGTGGCCGTCGCGCACGAGGTCGCCGATGCCGCCGACGTCGGTGGCCACGATGGGGAGGCCGATGGCGGCGGCCTCGAGCGCCACGTTGGGCAGGCCGTCGCGGTCGCCGTCGCGGGCGACCACGCTGGGCACGGCGAGCACGGCGGCCTGCTCGTAGGCGACCATCTTCAGCTCGCCCTCGGTCATCCACCCCTTGAGCTCGACGCGGTCGCGGAGGCCGAGCGCGTCGATCTCGCGGCGGAGCGCGCCCCGCTCAGGCCCCTCGCCGATGAGCCAGCAGGCGGCCTCGGCGCCCGCGTCGCGGAGGCGCGCCATGGCGCGGACAAGGTGGACGAAGCCTTTCTTCTCGACGAGCCGGCCCACCCCAAGGATGAGCGGCGGCCCCTCGCTCTCGGGCGGCTCGTCGCGGAAGGGGTATCGCTCGAGCGGCAGGCTGTGGCGCACGAGCTGGATTTTCCCTCGGTCGGGCTCGTCGGCCAGCTCGGCGGCTCGCGCGGCGACGGCGGAGTTGCAGGCGAGGATGTGGTCGGCCGCTCGCGCCTTGGCGCGCAGAAACTGCGGCTCGACGAACACGTCGCGCGCGTGCACCGCCAGGCTGAAC